>Ga0335073_10006103_pt1 | contig 16929 bp, 20 predicted proteins | sample Lox_Sample_22_FD_207093 | JGI IMG/M metagenome (GOLD analysis project Ga0335073, IMG submission 207093) | Soil microbial communities from Loxahatchee National Wildlife Refuge, Florida, United States - Lox_Sample_2.2 | ecosystem: Environmental > Terrestrial > Soil > Wetlands | place: USA... | reverse complement strand
TGCGTTCAAAGTTAAACTAAACGAGCAGGCAGCCCAGTGCCGAACGCACCTGCTTTCTGACGTAACGTGCCTTTAGAGTGGAACATTTGGACTCAGAATTTTTGGTGTTCGATATCGATTTCAATATTCAGAGGCACGCCTTTAGAGTTCCATAGCTAGGCTCGTTTTCTATGAAGGCTAGCTGCAGTACCTCTCCTTACATCAAGGATATGAGGGTCTGCCAGAGGTTTCAATGTCGTCTATTGAGATTCAGTACCCAAAAAGGATTCAATATCTCCGATTGCGCCTTCAAACTCTGACTTCGAAAGGAGAATGAGCAGACCCAACGTCTTCACGTTCTGGTCTTCTAGAGAGGGCTGATTTGTGAACGAGTACGATACGGTATCTGAGTTTCTCGAAAACAATTCATCCTCGGGATGAAAGTATCTCATCTCGTCTTCGACAAGCGAGGCCTATCATAAGACGTACGAGCTTAAGGGATAGACCTTTCGCTTCTGTCGTTTAGGTCGCGGTTGCGAATGCCTGGTTGCGCCATCTTCAACTTCAATTTCATCTGATTCTTGTTGGACGTATGTTCTCGAGAGAATGAGGAAATGGGAAAACTCGTAGGGCTCGTTCTAAGATTGTTAGACTAGGTGCCGTGTGCGGGGAAGTACGTCTTCATTCGCCCACTTTATCTCCTCCAAAAGCATCTTGTAACTCGGTGCGGCGACAGCAGAGGGCATATTTATGATTCGCTCGCTCAAGACCAATGCCACATCTCGGTTATCTTCATCAAACAAGCTCGATAATTGGGTTTGGAAAGACGCATTCGACTTCGATACTTCTGAAAAGTATTTGATTAACGATTTGACAACCGGATTGTCCTAATTTTAGCCTGCTTTGATTTAGATACAAAGATACCCGATGCACTCGTAAATTCAGGACCGTCAAAAATGACAGGGGATCGCCTTCATGACCCTCGGTTTTGACGGTTGAGCCGACCAGTGGCTGGGCCAGTATCATCTCCGTTAATGCGGTGAGGTCGAACAAATCGGCATCAGTGTCCAAAAGTTGTCGAAGGAGATGTTTGATTCCCAGGAAATCTTGCTTTTGCGGGTCAAAGAATTCAAAATCGCAATTAACCAGAGCCTCGTCCTCATCGCCATGGGAATTGTCACTATCAGAGACACCCTCCGTGTCAGAGGAGACCGAGTCTTCAGAGCTGGAGATTGACTCTTCGTCGTCTTCAGGAGATTCTGCCCGTCGTTTCCTACTCATGACAGATTTCAATAATTCTCTGAAAATTGTCATCTGGTTAGGTAAATACACTTATTTCGTGCGGACCAGGGAGGGTCCTGCGAGGCGTCCGCGGCGGCCTGCGACGCCAGTCACTACGGTAACTCACGGATCCTTTTCTACGTCGAAAGCTGGTATGAAGAGGCGGAGAAAGCTCGAATCTGATCGGGTCAAGATTCTTGAGAGAATCAGCGAAGGTTCTTTCTCGGTCGTCTCCGACTAATCCAGAGCCGTTATCCCTGTCGTTTGCGGGATACGCCCTGCTTATCTTGTCGATAATGTCAGTGTCGAACCGACCGAAGCAGCGGATCTGCTCAAGTCATTGCCATTCGTATGACTCTTCATGATGATCGGGTTTGATTTGTAGTGCTCTGAGCAGACAGCTGTGCTACTTTTGAATGATCAGGTTTTCTTCATCCACCGGCATCTGGTCAAGGAATCGATCATCCGCTTTTTGACTTGCGTTTCCACTCCAATAATCGTCGACTTCTGTTCATTCGATAATGCCGGTCGAGAAGCAGCAACGATTTTGAGAGAGTCTTCCGCGGGTCTACTGGCAAGACTCGACCAAGAAGATACAATGATAATATTTTCGAATGTCGAGAAATCCCCTACTTCCCTCGCTGGTCTTCTCCTTTCGTACCCTTTAGTTTATTATTCCGATGACCCTGCTTCCAAACTTTTTGACGCTGAAGTGGCTGTGTTTTCTGTATGGACAGACAGCACATTTCCCAGGACATTGATGCAGTTCTCGTCCCCGCCAAAGTTTGTGGATCAAGTTCATTCTCTGTTGAAGGAGATCGTCAAAGAGTGGAGCGCTAGGCTAAAACAACTTTCCCCAGAGTTGAACAATAGATGGAGAACCTATGCAGGAGTAGAATCGTGTACATTGAAAATACAAGTAGAGACTCGTAGGGCACCGATACTAAGTCTCTAATTTCCCAACCGTCTGCCATGCACGCAGAAAAATGCCGTCAATAGAAACTGATATCAAACCCTCCGCATCAGCAAGCCCATACACCAATTTTGCCGTCCCGTCGTCCTTCAACAAGATAACTTTCTTTGCATCTCACTCTCTCTATCACACTCCCTCCACTACCTGGTCGCCCAGTCTCCTCGGCGATTGCGGCACCAGGACCACAGGCCCAGTGACGTTCCTCTTCGCGTTCATAAACAGAAACAACATCTTCCCCAGCTGCGCAAACAATTCGTAATTGGTCGAAGTGTAGTGACGTTATCCCATGTGGTTGAGTATACGAGTTGACCATTGCTCCCGTTCTGATATCCCAGATCCGCACAGAGCGGTCTAGCGATCCGGTGACAAGGTGTAAGTTATCGAATTGAAGGCAAGTAACCGGGCCAGTGTGTCCCACCAACGTCCTATGGACTTGTCCGGAGCGCACTATATTTAGCCCAGAAACTACGCAAGTCAAGGTACAGTCCCAAAGTCGGATGATGCCGTCCGATGTTCCGGTCGCAAGTGCGTTCTCAAAGCATTGTAGCCCTCCAATAAAATACGCCTCGGTGGCATCTCTTGCACCCTTGGCGAACGAGTTGAAACTCGCACTCCTCCAATCTGTCCCGGCTCGCCTACCTGTAGCCCAGCTCGCCAATTGAGGATTCGTACTTTGTGCAATGACAGTCAAGACATCGATAGTCTGGACACACTTGCCAGAGTTCAAATCCCACACTCGTATTGTTTTGTCTGCTGATCCGCTCACAAGAGTGCCCCCCACGAAATGCAGGGCGGTTATCTCACCGATATGAGAATCGAAAATGTCGACGCAGCAGTCCGCAGTGGAGATGTACTGTTGCGGGGTATGAGGTCGGGATAACTGTGAGCCGTCTGTTGCTTCATCAGAGTCGGAATCCCCATCGCTTTTGGTGTGGATGAGGGACGAGATCACGGAGGTTGCGGGCTGTGTTGGACTCGAATATGTCTCTGCCCGAGTCATATCCCATATTCGGATTGTTGCGTCTGTGGACCCAGTGGCAACGATACTGTCTTCAATCTGGAGGCATCTCACCGAAGCTTAAAAAATATTAGCAATAACCTTCCCATATGATACAATTGTGTCCTTCGAGGAGGCCTTGACACCGGCCGTTTGATAGATCCCAAACTCTTACTGTTGAATCCAGTGAAGCGGTAACTAATGTGCCAAAAGGGATATCGAAATCAAGTGCCGTCAAAGGGTCGGCATGGGCTTGAATAGTCTGACATTAGCCATGGGATAAACGCAAAGGGATACTCGAATATTTGTTCCGTGGCCGAGATGTTTTTGCAGTACGGGAGTTGCTATCCGTCCTGAGGTAAGTGACATCCTGAAAGGGAGAATACGCATGGCACGCCTCCTCCGAGCTTGTGGGCTATTCAATTTCCCATATATGCTTTCACTCATGAAGCTTCCACTCATGCCGTCGGGAGTTTCGGCCTTTGGACTGGTTTGCTTTATTCCCGCCTCCTCTTCAATACGTTCGATTTCCTGTAGTTCTTGCATTTCGGCCAGCCGGTTGTCAATATTGTTCACTATCATTAGCAAATATGTAGATTACGTGGAGTAAATGAACCTTCATGTTCTAGGTTCGTCTCCTGGCCTTCAAGTTTTGTCAGCTTCTCCAGAAACTCTGTTCTGAGGTGGCTCAATTTCTGTATTTTTGCGTCGATATCACTAATCTCGGAGGACGCAAGGCTCTGATATGAGACTTGGCAGACTAATTGCATACCTTTCTTATAGTTACGACTTGAAGGTCGCGTAGTAACGAGTCGCGTTCACGTTGCAATCGCTGGTTCTCGTTGAGCGGTTCGCTATTCATTTTGGAGGCTGATTTGCGGTGATGAGAATGAACCTTTGATCCTTTGCGTAATGCCGTGGAGCTGCTGTCTTCAGGGAGACTAGCCTTGAACCCCTGGAACAGACTGAGCGCCGAGTCTCCAGTCTCGGGAATATCGTACAACAGCTCATCGGGGAGGTATGTGATAGCTCGGAAGGAGATGTCTGACGGGGATAGAGTTGTTCGCAAAAGTTCGGCAGGACTGGCAGCAGAGAGCATCCGCTTTTGCAGGGACGGTCTTTTGACGAAATGTGGAGCTAAGGCATTGTGAGCATACAGATTTCCGAAAGCAGAGAGAGGATGGGTACCAATGTTGCTGATGGCGGATTTCAAGGCCATCGAATGGAGGTCGCCCGCTGGGCCACCGACAGTCTGAGACTTTGACATGGAAGGAGCAGGAGCAGAAGCAGAAGCAGGAGTGGATGAGGAAGGGGGAGACGTGTGAGGAGCCGGAGGCGGTTGAGGTGTTGAGGATGACGAGTTTGGCTGATCGGTGGTTGCGGTTCTTTGCCGCCGGGACGGTTGTGAGGAAGGTGGGGGAGGTTTGTCCTTGTCGAGATAATGTAGCTGTCCATCGAAGTACATGGTCTCTACCCGCTTGACTTTGTTTCCATCGCCTCGGCGCAAAAGTTTGTAGAGTTGGGTGGGATTTGTGTTCTGGATTGACACACAAATATTTAAGTATTTACCACGACTTTGAGCCACAGCGATCAAAAACCTTGGATCCCGTCATTGGACAAAGTTCCATCTCTCGAGAGACCGATCTCCGTTTCGGAAATGGGAGGAGAACATTTCACAAGGAGCGCATCTGCGTATATCCTTTCCTATCGTCTACTGCATCATAGACTTGGCGCACTTCATGATATCTTTACATACTAGCCGATAATTTGCTCGTTCCTTCCCTCCCTCATGAACTACGAAAATAGACATCGTCAGCCTTCGTGCCCCGGTCCTTCATCTGCTAACACCATTTCTCGGAATAGAGTATAAATGAATTCGAGCTGCGAGACTCGGCAGACCATTTGCGTCCTCCAATTCCTCAACTCATCCACTGTTTCAAAGACAGGGTCGCTGAGAATTTCTTCAGATGTCATGTGGGGAAGACTTGTGAACAAGTAATCTAGAGCGATGAAAACTCCAGTCCTGCCAATACCAGCAGTACAGTGAACCACTGGCGGTGCTTCGGACGTGTGGTATTCGTGAAATAGTTGAAAGTAATTAAGCAGTTTGCCTGGTGATGACGGAACGGACATATCCTGCCAGCCATTGTACAACAAATGCTTGATTTGACGGTGCTCAGTCGCGTGTCCATTCGAGTCACGGAGGAAGAGTTCGATGGTATTGACCGTGCAGTCTGAGTCTGCCATTTCTTGTTGGTCGACTAGTCTGACGACGAGCGATCGCGGAGGATTTGTGTCTCGGCAAGGTATCTCCAACTCGCTTTGGATTCGCTTTGGCCAATACTGAGCGCATTTTTCGGATCCGCCCTCTGTGAGTTGAGTGAGCATGATAATGGTCGACGTCGCCGAGGACGAGGTCGGAGCCACGTGGTCCCAGACCATCGTCCAAAATTGATGTATCGTGTTGTCGAGTGGTCCCTGCGTTGCGACGTACCGTCGAGACTGCTTTGGTGTGTAGACGTACGACGCATTGATATAATCGTCATTCTGGGCGTTGTGACCCTCGCAGTTGGAACGCAGAATTACTCGCGTGGAATCGTACGGTATGACATCTGTGTAGCGATTTACGTCTGTTCGGTACCTGCCTGCTTGGATGGCCCATCGATCATCGCTCCTGCTCAATTCTCGCTCATGCTGCCGCCGGCTGAGCTGCTTGAACTGCTTATAAACATACCGCTCGTTGATCGTAGACTGGACAAACGCAATAACCGAAGGATCTTGCATGGGGTGCAAGTGTCCGTTCTGTGGTTCGAGAGTCGCAGGCGAAGATGGCTGCGAAGCGGATCCGTGGGCGATGACTTTTGCCTTCTCCCGGGTGCTGCTTAGTATCTTTCGTATCACTGATTTTGTACTGGTTGGACTGTTCATTACAACAGTGGTCTCTGGCCAGGACCCACAATGTTATGGTAGGAACCGGAAGCGTTGCGCAAACGAAGGGTGGGTGGGTTGGGGTTACATGTTACATGTTATTAACAGGCATCGCCTTAAGTATTGCGACATTGCGACTTTTTGGTATCCCAGACCGCTGTCCAAAGAGCATTTTCAAGTGGCAACCTTTCTGGACCTGTATAGCTAGCAAAGGGGCAAATCTCGTCAAATATATTCTGCTTTATTCTTCCTTATCCTTATATAATCGATCGAAGAGCTTCACGTCCAAGCAAGATTTCCATCTCATTGACTACGAGAAGTTCGGATAGGAACTCCTTCACTACTTCTCCAGTTTCGCCGGCAACCTTGACAACACAGCATCCATCCCGAACGATTCCCGCAGTCCAAGTCGCCTTTTGCTTTTCCGGAGCACTGCGTGCCGCCGACTGGCGCCGCACACGATCCTCATTTCGAAATTTCGCCACGATCGCAAGCGAAAACTCTCGCAATAGAGGCCCGTGAAGAATGACAGTTCCAAAGCATCCATGAGGATACATTGACATCGCTATAGCCGAATTCAAGATTAACGTATCTCTTAGCATAAGTCGACTTGGACTTCCCTGATCCGAGAGGATGAGGATATCGTTCCTCGACCGATAGGAGCTCATAGTCCAGTTCTCGCCACGAGCAGGCCGTCCGGAGTTGACCCAGTCTAAGAGTAGGAGATTGGCGTCGGCGTCCATCTCGAACGACTGATACTGATTATAGATCGAATCGGCGAAGGGTTGGATGGGATCAGGGAGCAAAGCTAGGAGACCGCCAGACTCGATCTTGACACGTAAAGTTTGAGAGGTGGTCGGCGTTGGTTTATCAGCAACGACTCGCTGTTTGAATATCTTTGTGCTGCCCTGAGTCAGGAGGCAAAGTTTGGTGGTGCTTTCAACGCGCACCGAGAGGTCAATCTGGTCCCCTCCAACGAGGCCACCGCCATACGACATCATGAAGACAGATGTGCAAGGCTGACCGATCAATCGAGGCGAGATGAGCTTGAGGGGATACTGGAAGGACAGCGTTGACAGGACTTGGGACGTGTTGCCTGCCCGGCTGAGAACAATGACACCCTTCCCCTCACGAGAGGACCCATCGTCCATACAACAGCGGCCGACTGATGGTTTGTTTGATGTTTGATTAATGATTGATTGGGTGATTGATTGATTGATTGATTGATTGATTGACGTGTTCCGAACGGCGATCAAAAACTCGAGGAAAAGAAATCGAAAATGGAACTCGGAAATGGATCTGCAGACACTTGTGATCCCGATTCGCATTCCCCCCTCAATCAGCAACTTCGAAAAACGAAGGCTATCCCATTGCGGATCCTTCACCCCCACCGTCGATGAAGGTGTTCCGCACAGTGTCAGACTTTCGCACCTGGCGCAGACAAATTCTCCTAGACGGCAAGTCGATTGGACTTGTCCCGACTATGGGCGCCCTGCATGACGGCCACATTAGTCTCAGTACCGTCCCCAGTCAAACCCACGCTCCATTTTCAGACGACCAATTAACATAGGATATGTGCAGTGGAACATGCACGCGCTGAGAACGACGTCGTGGTCATTTCTCTTTTTGTCAATCCGGCCCAGTTTGCCCCGAACGAAGATTTCGAGGCTTATCCACGAACCTGGGAAGCCGATCGCGACAAGATTGAAGCGTTGAAGATGCCAAGTGTAGTAGTTTTCATGCCTACCGCGCAAGAAATGTATCCTAGAGGCATTTCTCTAGATTTAAAGGATCAAAGAGGCGCATTTGTGGAGGTAATTGGTCTGTCAGAGCCGGTCGGTCGCAATGTCAAGCTTCGGCTAATGCTCAGCTTGAAGGTATAACAAGGCCGCATTTCTTCAGAGGAGTGGCCACTGTGGTCACGAAGTTGTTCAATATTGTACAACCGGAACGCGCATATTTCGGCCAAAAGGATATTCAGCAAACGATTGTGCTCAAAGCCTTGGTTCGCGATCTACATCTCCCGATCGATTTGCGCGTGTGTCCCACTGTCCGTGAGCCGGACGGACTCGCTCTAAGCTCCCGAAATGCCTATCTGACCTTGGATCAAAGAGACGATGCTCTCCTTTTATCTAAGGCCCTCAAGGCCGGAATACACTCATATACATCTCAAACATCACCCGTTGCTAGTACAGTCCTGGAAGCGGCGACTACAAATCTATCTCAAGGCATCGATGCATCGCAAAAAAGAGTCTCACTCGATTATCTCTCTCTGGTGAGCCCAGAGACCTTGCAAGGTCTAGAAGACTCTGATCCTGTGAAAGGCGCGGTGCTGGTGGGTGCAGTCTTCTTGCACAATGCCGGTCGGACTATCCGTCTCATAGACAATGTCATTCTAAGTTAATTGTCAGTAGCCCTACTACTATTATGGAGTTATGTTGATAAAAGGCACAACCGCGAATGAAATGTTGACGCTCGACCTCGCTCACTTGGGAGAGATTTGAGGTTAGGGGTACAAATTATGTAGATTTGGTCGATCTTCAGTCAACATAAATTAACCAGCACCCCGCGCATCAAACTCTCCAAAGCCTTCGATTTTCATATTCTCTGCTTCTGCTTTTCTCTTGTATCAGATCCCAGCTCTTGAAGCTCCTGCTGGGTCGTACTCTCCCTGCCAAGCGGACTCCTTTTCCAGATGATGGGCGTCGGACTCTCCAAAATGAATCTCCAAGTCGACAATGAGATGGGTCGCGGGGACAATGTCAAGAACAACGACAAAACTTCTCCCCCTGGGGAAGCAGATAGCGGGTGGAAAAATCAATCGTATTTGGCCTTGATGATTGAAAATATTCCCGGCCATTGGATGGCTGCAGACTTGAAGGATTTTCTGGATAGTTTTGGGAATGTTGTCAAGGTCGAAATTTTTGAGGATCGTGATGTATCGACCCCTCGACAGCTTTAACATTTCTGATTGTAGACTGGAAAACTTAGTGGAAAAGGAAAAGTCATTTACAAGTAATTCCGCTTCTTGCGGCATACTAATCTTATACGTGCAGACCGGTACCCGAAAATCCATTTTGGGAGTCCTCCTCGAAAATGGGCAAAGCTTGGTTTGGGTTGAGGTTTCGACTTGCCGCGGTCAAACTCTTCCAGATGCCGCAACTTCATCGAACTTCACGTGTTCTTCCTCGGGCAATGGTGCGTCCACCGCGAATCCCAGTTAGGTTTATACTCACTTCCTATAGGAACTTCCGGTCCATCGTTTCACTCTTGGAAGCATGACCGCTCCTTCAAGATACCTCGAACTTTCAACCGCTGCAGGTCTCAGTTTTGGCTCCTCTACCCTCCATCTCAACGTCTTTCGAAGGCAGTTGGAGATTCACTTCGATTTGAGTCTTCCGCCCACTCGACCGGACAGTTACAAGATTATCCTACCATTGAAATTCATCTCATTCGATTCTTTGGTTGTGAACCGCTCAGAGTCAGAACCAGAATTTCAGAACGTCTTCTTTGAGATGACAGTGGCACCACAAGTCTGGAAAAAAAATCCCGAAGTTGATATGGAGGATTTGAAAGATCGCCTACAATGGAGCGAAAATGAACAATGGATTAGACAATGTGAGATCTCAGTGGACTCGTCCGACTTCTCCTTTTCTGCGATGGATACGAGAATTATCATGAAAACAACTCTTATGCCAGTCGGTAAAATCCCTTTGGCTTTCGCCTGCTGACAGTTTTGGAGGTCGCTGGAAAGCGTATAGTCTTCAGCTCAGTGAAGGTTCCAATGAAGATGGACGAGAAGCGACTGAGTTTCTGGAGATTCTCAAGCTATTTAACATCAGAGTTAGCGAGAGACCGATCGAAATGTCATCGGATATTGGCGAGTCATTGGGCGTCAACATCGACGCTGAGCTTGAAGGGCTCCCACACTGCGTTCGATATTCTTTCGACGTTTGCTTGGCACAAGGATATTTGTATCCCATCCCGGGTCCGTTGCTGATATTGGTAGGACAGAATATACCATCTCCAAAAAGTTTATCGAGCGGCTCAAGGCGCTTCCTGCCAGTACAGCCTGTGGTATTCTCGACACGGTCGCGGCAGGACGAAAGTTCATCTCAGACCCTCTGGCACATTTGGCAACCGCAGAGACAACCTATAAGGGAGCTTGTCGTATTGACTCGGATCGCGATTTGCCGGCATATTGCAGGCGAATGCAACGATGCCTGATCACACCGACATCCGTTTTGCTTAAAGCACCGTCTATCGATGTAACAAATCGAGTCATCCGACATTTCATCCGTTATCTCGATCGATTTCTGCGGGTCACTTGTACTTTCTTCTCTAAAATGTTCTAACTTTATATAGTTACCGAAGAGGACGAGGAGAAAGTTCATTCATCCGCCGACAGAAAACAGTTTGATGAAGTTTACACACGAGTGTACCGTACGCTCAAGAACGGTATTACAGTCGGGGGCAGACATTTTGAATTTTTGGCATTTGGGAACTCCCAACTTCGAGACCATGGTTGTTATATGTTTCATTCCGACGAGTATCTTTCGGCCGATTTGATTCGGGAATGGATGGGTATTTTTGATGGTATCAAATCAGTGGCAAAATATGCAGGTTTTGTGCCTTCTCCTCAAGATCTGACGCGAAGCGAGACTCGGACAATGTTTCTCTACAACTCGTCCAATCGTCGATGTCGATGTCGTGGAGATTGCTGACATCGAATATAATGACTACTGCTTTTCAGATGGGGTATGCATCCAGCCGCTGAACTCGGGTTTAACCTCGTTGAAGGTTGGTAAAATTTCGCAATCCCTTGCTGAGCTTGTCACCAATGCCATTGGCTACGATCCGGTACTTTTCCCCCTCGTTCAAGCGGTACTGATCTCTACCGCGTAGTTTGCCCATGTTCCGAGTGCATTTCAGTTTCGCCTTGGCGGGTACAAAGGAGTGCTTGCGGTTGATCCCGAAGCAGACGGGAGAACTAGTCTCCGCTCACACCGGTCCTCTTTCACTGACCTTATAGTCTTGGTTCGCCCATCGCAACGAAAGTTTCCTTCGTATCATAATACTTTGGAGATCATGTATGCCGCCGAATTCCCGTCATCTGACTTCTAGTCGCGGATCGCGATACCTTCCCGCGCACCTCAATCGTCAGATTATTACAATCCTCTCAAGTCTCGGAATACCGGACGAGGTGTTTCTTGACTATCAGATGAAAATGCTTCAGTCATCGCACCAGTTGTTCTCAACTTACAAACAGGTCCCTAGACGCGGCGCTTAGTGACGATGACGCAGCAATTCGAGTTCTCAACAACAACATCGATAGCAATGGAACAGGTTGGTGGTGTTGAGTGCTCTGTGCTTACGGTTTAGCCTCCATGTTGGCAAACTTGATTCAAGATGGTATATCTCTGCGTCCCTAGTATGTTTATTTCAGGATTTCGAGCCAGGGGGGATATTTTTGTCCGAAATTTGTTCTCTTTGTGACAACCTCATGGTTTCAGTCTGATAAGTCAGATTTAGAGCATGGTCTTTGCGCACACTGCTAAAAAAGGCTCGAATTCATGTTCCCGGTGGGGCTTTTTTACTCGGCGTCGTCGGTAATGCGATCTCTGGCCCGTCAAAGCTAACCTGCAAGACGAAACAAATTCGTTGAGAGGATATTGGAATGACTCTTATGTTCAAGGCTATACTGAAGTCAACTAATTTCTCTAGAAACTGGAGGTTGAACCTCTCGACGCCTTCGTCGCCTCTGTGAGTGATACTGAATTGTCCCGACAATTGATTATTGACAGTACCAAACGTATACCCGCTTCCTACTAATCGTCTAGATATGCCGGAGATCTTCGTCCAAATCTCAGATCCGGCGAATCCTGAAACTTACAAAGTCATCACCGGGCTTTGCATCCTCGTGCGGAGCCCAGCTTTTCATCCGTTAGCCCCTGTTGAATCTGGTTGACATTGTAAGCGGGGACATAAGGGTTGTAAAAGCCGTTGAATGCGATGACCTTTTGCATTTGGTAGATCCTCCATCGACGATTTTTTTATTTGTAGCATGATGTTGTCGTCCTTCCTGCGAACGGCGATAGGGATCTCGCAAGGTACGTGGGAGTGGTAGCTTAAAGCTGAGTCGCAGTCAATGCTCCGGTGGAGACCTCGACGGCGACGACTATACTGTTATCTGGGCGGAGGTACAGTCCTCCGCTGCTCATCTGATCCTGCAGGACATGATCCCGGAGAATCTAAATGAAATTGCCATGAACTATATGGCCAGAACGTAGGAATCCCCTCGAGTTGGTATAACTGGTTCTAGACCCAAATTGAAAAAGCGCGTCTCAGTTAAAGATGTCATCAAATTTTTTGTGCAATATATGAAGAACGACCAACTTGGAATGATCGCGAATGCACATTTGGGTATCTCACTGGCTCAAACATTCTAATAGAAAGCAAATGCTGATTACTTCGCAGAGGGTGTCAAACATCCTCATTGCATTGGTGCTGTCCACCTTATCGATCTAACGGCGACAGAACTAGCCCAATTGCATTCAATGGCCGTGGATTTTCCCAAAACTGGTGAAAGTGCATTCGACATTACCATATTTTTGCTGATCTTAAAGGAGCAATCATCCCGAAACGACTTCGTCCTCGTCGCTGGCCTGAGTAAGTCCACTACCGTTCTCATCGAGTTGTTAACATCTCATGTAGCTTCATGGAAAAGGAGGGTGGCAGAGAGACCTGTGGAATCAGACTATTATTCTTCACTGACTGGCGATCTAGATGAATCAAAAAGGATCTTGGGAACATTGTATCGGAATATGAAACCACTTTTGGATGATTTCGATCCCGAAATCACAACCGAGTACGACGATTGCCTCAGAGGAATCCCCCATGATCAATACCTTCGACGTGCAGGTGAGTTGAAAGCGCACTATGGTATTTCTTTGCCGTCTCTGGGTTGATATCTCAGATATTGAGATGAATAGCCTTATGATTGAACATGATGTACGTTATTACATGTAATGATCTCACGAAGACAGATACCAACTGAATATGAGATATTCTCTGGATATTTGCTTCACAAAGCTGCCGCACGCGACTATGATCTCAGGGAGAAAGTTGCAGAGCAGGTCAATCTTAGGTTCTGTCGGTATGCTAACGTCATAGTTCCGGGCAGTGAAAGTCTGAGTACCCTGGATACCTAAGAGCTGATCGGACCAGGAAAAGTTTCGTGCACTCTGCGAAGGCGTCTGGTAAATGGCCAAATCTCTACAATTATCAATACTAACCAAACACACTGTGCAGTGATTATAGAAGGTCTGCGAAACATTGGTCAGAATCTCATGCCTTAGTCTGGACCCCCTTGATACATCTACGAAGAAGAAGAAACGTTTGCATGGGATGGTCAGTGCCATGTACCACGTCACTTTTGAAGAAAGGTAAATTACTCGGCTGATCGTGGTTAACGTCATATGATAGACAGACTTATGCTTCGTCGGAGTTTCACAGTACTGCACCGCCATTGATCTCATTCCCTTGGATCTTGTGAAGACCTCATTTTGAAAATCATGCAACTGACATTGTAGCCCAGATGTATTGCATATTTTAGATCGTCATTAACACTGATATAGGTTCTCAGTCAGATTGCGAAGATTTACAAGTATGGAAGCTGATGGTTTGGTGTATTGTTCTACGTTCTAGTCTATATCTCATTCAATTTCCCCCTGGTTTTTTTGTTACCAGTGGTTAAATTTATGTATTTCAGGGGGCGATCAATTTTCGCGAATTCCTCAGGAGGGCCAAAATTTTTAACAAAGCTGCAGCTTGTCACCCCTCCGGACTCCCCTCGAGTTCAAGGCCGCGGCAGTTTACCGAGTGAAGTGGACGCTCCTGAGACTGAACGGTCTGCCCTTTGACCATCGAACCATGGCTGCTTCCACTGTCAATGGCGGGAACCAGACCACCGGGACTCGCGCTGTTCCATTGGTAAGAATTGCTCCTTTCACCGCTCTCCGTCCTCCTCACTGACATGTGTTTGCTTTTCTAGACGTATGAAATCATCCTCCTCACCGTCTCCGGGCGCTAATCTTGAAGGTGTTCTGGCCACACGCGTCCTGTTCCACATCTTCAATTTTCTCCGGTTGTAGAGGAGGACCAGTTTTATTTGATCAGTGCCTGCAAAGGTTCAGAAAGCCCCCATTAAGGCCCCGTTACTGTGCTGAAATGTGTCAAAAAGACGGGAATCCAATGCTACGTAACGGCATTACGGGAGACTGGATCGGAACTTTTCTTGGGCACAAGGTTCGTTCACAATGACTGGATTCGAAGAATATTCATGAATAGGGCGCCGTTTGGTCTGCCAAACTCAGCAACGACGCCAGTAAGGCCGTATCTGCCAGTGCCGACTTCACAGTGTACGACCGATGCCCTTACTGCGCGGACTATTTCCTTTGGCTAACAGCAGGAAATTATGGGATACATATTCCGGTGAAACCCTCGAAACACTTGTGCATGAGCACATTGTCCGAACGGTGGACATTTCTTCGTCGCAAAGGCTTGTAGCTACTGGCGGACACGAAAAAAGGCTACGTGTATTTGACCTCCAGCACTCTTCCAAGGCCAGAGACGTCGGGCATCACGAGGGGACTATCAAATCCGTAGTGTGGGATCGTAAGGATTCTAGTGACAACACGATCATTACATCTGGAGACGATAAAAAGATAACCTGGTGGGACACGCGATCTGCTGCTCCCTCTGCTGAGCACAAAACCAACGACATGATCACCAGTATGGAACAAAGCATCGACTACAATGTTGTGACCGTGACAGCCGGAAAAACGGCGCTTATCTTTGATGCTACGACGTACTTCTCGCCCAGCCAGCTATCTCATTTACTCACTATCTAGCCATATGCTTCTAAAAAGCTTGTGCTTCGATTACGACGTATCTTCAGTCTCTATTCACCCTGGCTTTGAAAGATTAGTGGTTGGAAGTGCATCTGACCCGTGGGTACGAATACACGAATATGAAACAGGAAGACAGCTCGGTACAAATATACAGAGCATTTCCGCTGATTGTTCAGAGTTAATAAAAGGCCATCATGGTCCTGTTCACTGCGTTTCGTACGCCCCAAACGGATATCTATTCGCTACCGGTAGCGAAGTACAACAATTGAAATACTCTTCTGACTTTTTAGGATGGTACCGTGAGATTACACAAAGAGACAACTGACACATACGTATTATCCGGTTTTCCCCTTTCTAATAGCATAGGGTCTCTGGCAGAGCTAGTCGCGCCGTATAACAGACCACCGGCTGTAGTAATTCGACAGACGGCAAAATATTTGGCTTGGCATAATCGCGATATTAGCATTAGTTCCGTGCATACTAGTAGTATAGTAGTACTATGGACTCTTTACCCAATCGTGTTCGGTTGAGTTGACAGGATCCCCACTAGTAGTGCTGCAGTTACCGAAGGGACAATACACCATCGCTAGATCACCGACCTTCATTGTGCTGCTATTTAAACATTCTTTCTAGTCTGCACGTTGATTTACATGACTACTATGAGCAGCGGGTCAGCATCAACAAATACTTTAGGTATAGATTTCAATCCTGCAAGCTTGCCCTACTACTTATACGACTACTACTTCGTAGTATTTCTAATTGCACCAGTATCCTACCGTCAGTAGACCATTGATATGCAACTTTATACTAGTATTGTAAATAGTCACTAGCATATCTAAAATTCCTGGGATCGTGCCGCTGGCAGTACTGGTATTCAAGCTGCTTGAGAAAAACTAGTACTGATAGCTGGTATTACTACTAGTAGCAGGACATAAAACACCTGGCCGGACAGGCTGTCGAGATTATGTCGAAGTGCTTTGTCAAATTGGTATATAGTATTTTAGTAGTAGTAATGTGAAATGAACCTATCCTTTTTATCTGAGTCGAATCTTAATTCATTAATTACTACTAGTAGTGCTACTAGTACTAGATCCGAGCCTTTAGGATAATTATTCCCTGTTCACTACAGCCCAGTCTTGAGAGGCGAGCGGGCTGGGATTGCCTTGCAATAGGTAGCTGCCCAACGCTAGTAGTGATTATCAATAGAAATTACTTTGCAGGTACAACCAACTTTGTTATGTGATACCGAGCCTGTAACACGTTTGATCCGATCGATATCCTGGATCGCGCAGTTAGATTGTCGTCATCAGGAGCAGTAGTACTATAAAATCGGTACAACAGGAAAGGCTGTCGACAGATTTGGACATGCAACACCTGTCCACATCCACGCAATGTTTGCTAGTGTGGACATCAACTTGAAATCCATTTGATATCGTGCCGACTTCATGATGACAGATTTCTAGAAAGGCTGTCTGCAAATGTCCAGCTCATGTTTCAGTTCACATGATGTCGACATTAGTTCTACGCCATGCCAAAAGTATCTCATAAATACTACTAGTGGTACTAGTAGTAGCAGTGGTAGTAGTAGAAGACATTCAACCTTGAAGCTCAGCTCCTAAGTACCAATTCCAGTGTATCAAACAGGATTCCAATACCAGCTATCGTCAATAGAGACAGGGAGTTAGTAAACATTATCATTAGTATCACCTGCCAGCAAAGGATCATGTGAGACACCAAGATATCCGATTTGATAACATTCCCAGAGATTATTCAAGAAAGCTGGATCTTTAGTAAGGGCGCTGATATAAAGGATGCAGAGGATGCCAATGTAAAGGATGCAGAGGATGCTGATGCAAACT
>Ga0335073_10006102_pt1 | contig 16929 bp, 16 predicted proteins | sample Lox_Sample_22_FD_207093 | JGI IMG/M metagenome (GOLD analysis project Ga0335073, IMG submission 207093) | Soil microbial communities from Loxahatchee National Wildlife Refuge, Florida, United States - Lox_Sample_2.2 | ecosystem: Environmental > Terrestrial > Soil > Wetlands | place: USA... | reverse complement strand
GCCGGCGTCGTAATTTTCGGAGCTGTGCTCCTCGCCGCAATTGCCCTCGTCGTCGCGGCCTTCCGCGACGATTTCACCATCGCCTATATCTTTCATCACAGCAATCGTGATCTCCCCGGCCCTTACAAGTTCGCCACTCTTTGGTCGGGCCAGGAAGGCTCTTTGCTGTTCTGGTCGCTGCTGCTCTCCGGATATGGCTTCGTCCTCCGCCTGCGTTACAAAACCGACCCTCGCCTCTTCGCCTACGCGTCGGTCGTGCTTGCAGGTGTCCAGGTCTTTTTCTTGTCGCTCGTAAACTTCGCCGCCAATCCGTTCGGCCTGCTCGAAGGCCCCATGCGCGCCGACGGCAGTGGCCTCAATCCCCTGCTGCAATATCCCGAGATGGTTATCCATCCGCCCATGCTCTATCTCGGTTATGTCGGCTTCACCGTGCCTTTTGCCTTCGCGCTCGGCGCGCTCATCATGAAGTATCCGGGCGAAAAATGGATTCACATCACCCGCCGCTGGACCATGGTGACGTGGGGATTTCTTACCGTCGGCATCTTCCTCGGCGCGCACTGGGCCTACTCTGTTCTGGGATGGGGCGGCTATTGGGGATGGGATCCCGTCGAGAACGCCTCGCTCATGCCCTGGCTCATCGGCACCGCATTCCTGCATTCCGTCATGATGCAGGAAAAGCGCGGCATGCTGAAGGTCTGGAATATGTGGCTCGTCTTCGCCACGTTCTGGCTCGCCATCCTTGGAACGTTCCTGACCCGTAGCGGTATCATCAGTTCCGTCCACGCTTTTGCGCAATCATCGATTGGAAGCTGGTTCGCTTACTTTCTCGCGATCACTTTTGCTGTCTTCGTTTTCTTCTTCGCGAGGAATCACCGGCACTTGCGCAGCGAGCACAAACTCGAATCGCTCATTTCCCGTGAATCGAGCTTCCTGTTCAACAATCTTCTGTTCGTGTTGCTCTGCTTCACCGTTCTCTGGGGAACCTGGTTCCCGAAAATTTCCGAACTCGTGCAGGGCAATAAGGTCACGGTTGGCGCGCCGTTCTATAACCGCGTCGCCATTCCTGTCGCCCTTCTTTTGCTGATTCTCACCGCTCTCGGCCCACTGCTCGCCTGGCGCAAGACTTCGTTCGAAAGCCTCAAACGGAATTTCCTCTGGCCCACAGTCGGCGCCATTGTCGTCGCTCTATTCTTGATGGCCACTCCTTCAAGCTGGGGATCTCCCTTCGGCCTGCGCCCCTGGCAGGACATCTCATATTTCTATTCGCTCATGGCGATCGCGCTCTCGGTTCTGGTCACGCTCACCGTCGCCAGCGAGTTCTACCGCGGCGGCCGCGTCATCTCCGAAAAGACCGGCCAGGGCATGTTCGCCTCCATGGTTCAGCTCACGCACCGCAACACGCGCCGTTACGGTGGATACATCGTTCACTTCGGCGTTGTCGTCGTCATCATCGGCTTCGCAGGCTCTGCCTTCAATCAGGATAAAGAGCAGGAAATGGGCTACGGCGACAAAATGATCATCGGCGGCTACACGCTGGTATGCCGCTCCTATACGCAAGAGGACAATCCGAACTACGGCAGCGAGTGGGCCGTCCTCGACGTCTACAAGGGAGGCAACAAAATCGACACGCTCACTCCCGAACGCCGCTTCTACAAGGCCAGCCAGCAGACCTCGACGATGCCCTACATCCGGTCGACCCTGAATGAAGATCTCTACCTCGTTTACGAAGGCCTGAACCAGGATACCGGTCGCCCGATTCTCAAAGCGCATCTCAACCCGCTCGTCATGTGGATCTGGCTCGGCGTCTGGATCATTCTCGGCGGCACCGCCCTCGCGCTCGTTCCAAACGCGCCCGCACCCGTGCGCACCCCGGTGGCGCGGCTGATCGAGGCGGCGAGGCCAGCCCCGGTGGCCACTGGAGACTGATGTCGCTCAGGTTACGACGCACATGACAACGCCTACAAACTCGAATTTGCGCCGAGCGCTTCATTGCGTTCTGCTCGCGGTCGCCGTCTTCGTTTTTGCCGGCGCTGGCGATCCGTCTTCGCGCTTCAACGACCTCGGCCACCAGCTCATGTGCATATGCGGATGCAACCAGATTCTGCTCGAATGCAATCACGTGGGTTGTCCTGACTCCGACGGCATGCGCAACGAGCTCATGGCCGCGGTCACCCGCGGCGATAGCGACAGCCTCGTGCAACAGGCCTTCGTGCAGAAATACGGACCGACCGTCCTCGCCGCTCCCATGACCACCGGCTTCGATCGCACCGCATGGATCGTTCCCTTCTTCGCGCTTGCGGTCGGCATCGCCGCCTTAGTCTTTCTGGTTATCGCGTGGAAGAAGCGTCCCGCTCCCGCGTTGGCTGACGGCCTGCGCCCTGTCAACGGTGCCGAACTCGATCAATTCCGCGACCAGGCCCGCAAGGATACCGACCTATGACTCTCGAATTCGCCTGCTACATTCTCGTCACCGCCGCGACCTTGCTCTACGTTTTCTACTTGCCCGGCAAGCTCCATCTCGGACCTGAAAAAACCCGTGCCTCCTACCTGCGCGAACGTAAAGACGCCGTCTATGAAAATCTGCGCGACCTGAATTTTGAATACAAAGCCGGCAAGGTCCCCGACGCCGACTACCAGTCGATCAAGTCGTCTCTGCAGGATGAGGCCGCCGCGCTCCTGGCCGAAATCGCCCGCCTCGAAGCCAAAGCCGCCGCGCCGGGAAAAGCAAGATCATGAGCGAAACGCGAACAGTGGAGACTTGTGTGGGCACTGCCGCTTCCGGCAGTCCGGTCAAGGGCAGCTCGCCGGCATTACTAATTGGCAATCAACCGCGGAGCTTCGCCCGCCCCGAAAACCTGAGGCTGCTTCGGCCACAGCGCGCGGCGAGCATCCTTATCGCCGCCGTTCTCTTTCTTTCCGCTTTTGCCTCCGCGCAAACCCTCACGGGCACGGTGAAGAACGTCACCACCGGCAAGCCCGCCGCCGGCGACGAAGTCGTTCTTCTCAGCCTCGGCCAAGGCATGGAAGAATCCGGCCGCACCAAAACCGATGCCAAGGGGAACTTCACTTTCAAGCTCGACAACGCCCAGGCTCCGCACCTTGTCCGCGTCATCCATCAGGAAGTTACGTATCACCACATGGCTCCTCCGGGAACGACTTCGGTCGACGTGGAGGTCTACGACGTCGGCAAGAAAGTCGACGGCATCGATGTCATCGCCGACATCATGCGCGTTCAGGTCGAGCAAGGACAGCTCGAGGTGATGCGCGCCTTCGCCGTGCAGAACACCTCCAAGCCGCCGCGCACCCAGATGAACGAGCATAATCTCGAATTCAACGTGCCCGATGGCGCGCAAATCATCGAAGCGCAGGCCATGACTGAGAACGGACAACCCGTCAACTCAGCGCCAGTGCCGGAAGACGACAAGAAGACGCGCTACGCTTTTCTCTTCCCGCTCCGCCCCGGAACCACGCAATTCCAATTGGCTTATCAGCTTCCCTACACCGGCAGCGCGAACATCGATCCTAAGAGCGTCTATCCCCTGCAGCATTTCGTCGCCATTCTGCCCAAGAGCATGCGGTTTGCTCCGGCGCCCGGCACGACCTTTCAGCCGATGAACGATCCGCAGCAGCCCGACGCCAACGTGCAGGTCGCTTCCAACGCGAAGTTGGGGCAAACCCTCGCTTTCAAGATTTCTGGAGAAGGCACGTTGCAGGCTCGCAACGAAAATGCAGGACAGCCCGGTGAAGGCGGGCCCTCGCAAGCCGAAAGCCGTCCCGGCGGCGGCCTCGGCCCGCCCATCGACGCTCCCGATCCCCTGCAGAAATATCGCTGGTGGATTCTCGGTGGCTTCGGCGCCGCGCTGGTCGTCGGCGGGGTCTATGTCGCCTCACGTCAGCAAGCTGCCAACCGCGACGGCCGTTCCGTCGTCAAAGGTCGCGCGGCTGAAAGTTTCGAGGATGAATTCGAGGCCATCGAGGTTCCTGCCGTCCGCTCAACCGCCGCGAATCAAGCGCGATCCGGAGATGCTCGTGCAGCCGATTCCCGTCCTCAGGCAGCCGCTCCACGGTCCTCTTCTTCCATGCTGCTCGAAGGGCTGAAAGAAGAACTCTTCCAGCTTGAAGTCGAACACAAGCAAGGCCACATCTCGCAACAGGAATACGAAAGAACCAAAGCGGCTCTCGATCAGACCCTGCAACATGCCCTGAAACGAGAAGCCGCCCGCCAAAACTGACGCCACTCCTGCCGGTCCCGGTTTCACAGGCTGACTCTACGTTGACGTGTCCTCGCACCGTCCATAAGATAAACCTGCCCTCAAATCGGGAACTCATGATCGGCCAGACCAAGCGATTTATGTTCTCCCAGTGTGTTTGCGTGTGTTTTCAGTGCTTTAACGTGCGTGCGATGTCGTTGAATTGCCTCGATGACCCTCGTTCTCAGCGTTTTGAGATATGAATTGAGGGATGCCGGGGCCGTGCTCAGGGGTGAGCACGCCACTCGCTCACCTGCCCATCTTAGCCAATTCAGCCTTCAACCCCGAACATCCCCTCCTGTTTCATACCTCCACCACCCACGGCTTCGCCTTCTGCAATTTGATCCTGTGACTCGATGCTGCTATTGCTAGTTGGGGTCGTGATTCATCAAGAGAGACATTGTAGAAGTCACTTCCGTTGTACTTCTCGTGCCCACGACAAGCGTGGGCGTGCCCGAAGACATGCAGTCGAGGCTTCGCTGCTAACACTGCACGTCTCAACACAGGGCACCCAATGCCACCGTCTAATATCCCGGCAGGCGGCTCGTGCGAGATGAGCACGTCGCACGCCGGGATCGCTGCCGGGCCACGCCAGTCCATGCCGTAGAACCTGATGCCGTCGATGACAACGTCCGCGTCTCGGAGCAGTGTAACTCCAGCGTTCTTCAACAGGAGCGTCGCTGTATCGGGTGCAGTACGCAGAAGATGCGACAGGACAAGGTCGTGATTTCCTAGCGTCATCAAAACACGCTTGAAGCCGAGCGATTTGATCCAAGCGAGGTCATTCTGTAGCGACGCTCTGTCATCGCCGCAGAAGACATCGCCTGCAAGCACCAGCACGTCGCCCGCAGGGACAGCAGCAGGGCGTTCGTGGAGGTCACTCATGAGAACGAGTTTCATCATGATTTTCCCGCGAGGTGGTGACCGGATCGACTCACTTGCCCACCTTCAAGTTGAGATATGCATTGAGTGCCCGCCTGATGATCTCAGCGGGCTTTGCCCCAGACTTCTGAGATTCCTTCTCTAAGGCTGCAACTTGTTGTTCGGTCAGGAACACCGTCGTACGCTTTAGGTTCATATTCACAACTGTATATAAGTGAATACGTTCTTGTCAAGCACAAAGACGCATCCTAGTCACCTTCGTGCTAGCGTACGATATCCAACGCAGAAACCAGAAGCTACTACTCGAACGGATACTGACCACAAGCAGCGACGAAGGGGACACAATTCTTGATCCGTTCTGTGGGTGTGGAACTGCGATTGCTGTTGCCGAAAAGATGAAGCGGCGATGGATCGGCATCGACATAACGCATCTCGCCGTCAACCTCATCAAGAAGCGACTACGTGACCACTTCGGTGAAATAGTCGGCACGACGTATGAAATCATCGGTGAACCTGTCTCTGTCGAAGACGCGGCAGAACTGGCGAAGCAAGACCCATTTCAGTTTCAATCGTGGGCACTTGGTCTCGTCGGTGCGAGGATTGCGACGAGTGCGAAGAAAGGTGCTGATCGTGGGATCGACGGTCGGCTCTACTTCCACGACGACAAGAGCGGCAAGAGTAAACAGATCATCTTGTCGGTCAAAGCGGGTGAACACGTCAACGTCGCCCATGTCAGAGACTTGAGAGGCGTGCTCGACCGGGAGAAGGCGGACATCGGCGTTCTTATCTCGATGGAGAAACCGAGCAGACCGATGGTCAAGGAAGCAGCGGACGCCGGGAGCTACAAGTCGCCGTTCACGGGTGAGAGATTTCCCCGCATCCAAATTTTGACCGTCGGACAGTTACTCAAAGGTGAGCAGATCGCATATCCCCGGCTGCTCGATGTCACTTACAAGAAGGCACCGAGGGCACGAGAGAAAGAAGAGATCAACCTCCCGTTGCCACTCGACGATGAGACTCCCGAACCGTTCTGACGAGCGAAGACTCAGAGCGTTTATCCCGTCTAATCCATAGGTTGTCGAAAGCCCCGATTTCCCGATTCACACTTTCTGGAACATCTATCACCAGATTCCGAAGTACAACAAGAAGAAGCCCGCAGGCGTTGACGGCGTATTCGGACAGAAAGCACTTGAGAAAATCATCCGCAATTTGCCGACGTGAGCGTCTGCTGGATCGAACGAACCATTAACGGGCGGCACTTCCTCAAACCGCGGGTATCGCTTCCATCGCTAGACTTGTGAGTCTCCATTCTTGCCAGCAAATAGCTCGTCGAGATTCTTCGCCTTCATCAAGCGTTCGTACGTCGTATATCGAGGTGCCTGCGGAGCTTTGACTCGTCCTCCCTTGACCAGTGGAATTGGGCCGATCCGCTGTGCAGGTTCCTCAAAATTGAGAACGAACTTCCCGGAGTCTTTCCACGGCTCAATTGACTTGACTCTCGCAAAGTACGTCACCGCTTGCACTGGAGCAACCTGATAGCCCGCGATGTATTTGATCTGCGGGCGTACAGATCCGTTGATCCTTATCGAATACCAGCGGTTTTCATCGAGGAAGACTTCTTGGAATCCCTCTGCTTGTGCAGGCACGACAATGGTGTCGATTTCGTCTGCGTTCAATATGGGAGGAACTGGGACTTCTGGTGAGGGCACCTCGCCGACGACTTCCTCTAGGAATGGCTCGAAGTGATACAAGCGTTCACCGCTGTCGCTCTCGTACCGAGCCAATTCCAAAACTGAAACTCCGAAGTTGAACTTCTTCGACAGTATCGTCTCCAGATTCTCGGGCATAGAATCAATGATCACGAGGGCTGAAAAGGGACTCTCGACGAGGTATTCGAGCAGGTGATCGACGTTGCGGAACTCGCGTCGAGCAGCGTATTCCTCGCACGCTTTTCTGATTTCAGGACGTTTCTCAAGTGCCCTCACAAGCACCTTTTTGACGCCGAGTCGTTCTTCCTCAAACGAAAGCGAGAACTGAAGAATTTGGACGGCAATGTGTCGGAGTGGATCGTGCGATTCTAGTTCATTCTCTACTACATAGAGGCGAGGCTTGGAGCCGGATAGGTCCAAGAGATACCCATCTGGAATGTTTTGGATCGAACCCTTGATTCCGATCTTATTCTTCACATCCAGGTAGTGGCGGTTGGAACCAAACAGGCGATGCTGAACCTCGATGATGGCAGTCTCTAGATCGGCCTCGCTCTCGTATTCGACTCGGCGGTATGCTTTGCCTACAATCCAGATGACAGGCATTTTAATCCTCGCAGTTATCCTACTCCGGACCTGTTCGATGGCCATCGTTCGTCTATTGACTTCATGATTTCCTCTGCCCAACGAACGGCGTCGGAGATAGCAGCGACGGTCGCCGGAACACGCTTCCCGCCATCGTACTGTGCCAGTTTCCGAGCAGCGAGGATCGCAGCGATGATCCCGATGACACGTTTGCGACCCTCATCCATATTCGACAGAGGATACACCTTTCGCCGAATGTTCGCTGCACGACTCTGGTACGATTGCCTAAAGGAGGAGAGCCATGGTGACCCGAGTATGGAAAGGCAAACGGGACGGTCGCCGTCTCCATGGTTATAATGCTGCCCAAATATGTTTTCAGGGGCATGTCATCAACATGTTCGCTGAGACAGACTCGGGAAGGAATGAAGAGCACTGCTCCCGCTGTGGCTCCCCGACTATCTTGGCGTGTCTACACTGCAAGGAACCGATACGTGGATACCATCATGATGCGTACTCTGCAGTTGTAGAACCGGTACCGACAGAACCCCGTCCGTTTTGCCACAAGTGCGGGAAGCCGTACCCGTGGATGGAAGATCGTCTCCAGACTGCGAAGGAATTGCTCTACCACGACGATAAGCTGTCGCTCGATGAACGTGAGAAACTGTGGGGTCTGTTGCAGTACGTGATGTCCGACCCTAAGTCTGACTTGGCTCCGGCGAGGAAGAAGCTGTTCGAGATTGGAGTCGCAAAGGCACTCCCGGCGACACGGGAACTCCTATTGGATTTCATGGCTAAGTTAGGTGCCGAGCTGATGAAGCCCTGAAGAGTTGCCCGATTCCGCATCGGAGCATCGAGTGTACTGAAGGCGAAAAGAGAAGGATGACGAGTGCAGTGCAGGAAACTTACGAGATTGGTCCAATCGAGTGTGCATACTGCGGAAACACCACTTCCTTTACTGTCGTTGCTGAAGATTATTCAGCGGTGATGACTCATGAGTTTGAGCACGAAACGCCTTGGGGGCCAATGGAAGATTCCGTTCACCGTGGATGGGTTCACCGCATGTTGATCTGCTCAACATGCAAGAGAGCCAGCTTCGACAGAGTGTTCACTCACGATGGTGAACCCGAGGAAGTCGAACTTCTATATCCACAGCCGATCACAACTCCCGAGGGATTGCCCGACAGCGTGGCGAAGGAATACCGCGAAGCCCTGAAAGAGCGAAGAAGAAATCCAAACGGATACGCAGCCCTTCTCGGACGAGTATTGGATGCTGTCTGTACGGACAAGGGGATTCCCACTCATACGCCCGACAACAGACTGATTTTCCTCAGGAAGCGTCTAGAGATGTTGGTTGCTCAAGAGGGTCTCGCAACAATTGGAGGAGCAACCGGATTGCGGAATGTCGCGGCACACGCGGATCGCGGCAGTCTTGTGCGAGAAGATATTCCGTACCTTGAAGCACTCATCAGGTATGTCTTGGATCATCTCTATGTAATTCCGGCAATCAACAAAAGAGCATTGGCGACTCCAGCGGCTCGGAAATGATTCACCTCGCCATCACAAGCGGCACTTCTTGAAGCCTCGGATATCGCTTGAGAAGTGCGGGAGCTACGGCGACCTTCCATTTCTTCTCGCTCCTCCTTTCCCACTGCGACATCGCGGCTGCGATCATTTGGCCGACCTCTCGTTCCGTGCATCGGTTGACTTTGCAAAGCTGTCGTATCGCGTCTTGCTCGAAACCGAGTTCGATTGCCCGCCCGATGTGGGTTGCAGAATGACAAAGGATGCACCGAATCTCGAACCCGATGAGCGTTGCAACGCGGGTCTGGTCATCATACTTCCACTTGTCGTGACACGCGAGTTGCGGCCCTTCCGCATCACACGACTCGCATCGGTTGCCTGCATTCGCAAGCGTGTCCTGGCATCTCTTTCCAAGGTTTAGTCTTCCCGAATACTCGATACGCACTCACACCCCAAAGAGGCTCGGGGATGAGTTCGGAAACGAGTCGGTAGGTTTTGGTTTTGGTCTTCATTCGCCACTCCCACACGCAGCAGAGAACCGCTCGTCAATCTTCGCTCTGAGACCGGGAGGAGCGTGTCACAGTCGGGAATATTCGGGTCCGAGCGGCATGAGTGGCTACAGTCGGCTTCAGTCGGGCTGGGCGTCGCCCTGGGAAGTGCGTCTTTTGCATCCACGTTTCTCACTTCGTCTCTGGCACCCCAAAGTGGATGGCAGAGACCAGTTCACGACGAAGAAAATATGCGTGCTTTTCATCTCCGGGAGCCAGTATGTAGTATCCAGAACTAGTCTCTTCGAGGAACTGGACATTCGCTGAATCCGCATTCGTAAACGGAACCCTTGAAGCAAAATACATGACGCTTGGAGTAGGTTTTCCACCGCCGTAGTGAGGTGGGATGTAGCGATAAAGACCTGCTCCGTAGAGGGTCATTGTTAGTGAAATATATGGAAGCAGCGTTTCCCACTCAACTTTCCGACGCCTGTTGGGGTCTCGTAGCACGTGCAAACAGTACGCTCCGCCTAGTCCGACGAAATAGGTCCAGACCGTTATCCAGAATAGTTTTCTATCGGTAAACTTGAACGTGACGATAGCGTCTGCGATGACAATCAGCAATGTAGCAAATGCAAAAGTCTCAGGCAGTCGGTTGAAATATTTCCGAGAGAGTACGATGCATGCGACGAGGGCCGCCATACAGGCTACGTCATAACTGAATCCCCACGGCTTCCACTCTCCAAATGGCCCGACGAAAATCGGTCCCGCTGTCACTGCGAAGCCAAAAGCAACAAACCAGAAGAAAAAAACAAGCATCGCTTTGGCGGACGTTTCGTTTTCAGGTTGAACCTGAATACCTCTTGACGCTACGACTCTCAGCCCGAAAATATTGAACGTTCGTAGTGCAGCCAAGACCGGAAGGCCGACTAACAAACTGAAGACAATTCCTGCCGTGAATATTTTCGGTTTCAACGGGTCAAATTCAGGAATACTGAGGGTTGAGTGATGGATGGCAATAATGAGAAACCCAAGGCCATAGACTAATCCGAAAAACAATGCACTGAACTTTATGCCGAATTCAAGTCGTGCCTGAATGCTGGGTTTCTGCTCGGATTGAGACTCGGAAGAGGTTTCCATCAGCCCAATGATACGGCAATTCTGTTGTTCGCCCTACTCAGCGTTGATGGGCCATTCGAGGATTGTCCATACTATCGCTCAACGATATTTGTGGAGGAGTATACACTGTGCGTGATGGCGACTCCTGCAACAACACCGAACCAACCGGACAGTGGGAAACTGACTGCAATCGCACCTTGGGCGGATTCCATCTCTAAAGCCGTGGCTGCTCTAGCCATCGCTTTGTACGCAAGCGGTTTTCTCATTGTTTCTCTGTATCACTCGAAGTTCGGCTTTGTCGGCGTAAGCCCACTTCGTCCACGCATCCTTGCTGCTGGTGCTTGGTTCTTCTTCTTTGTTGCGATTCCCGTCTCGCTTGCAGCGAAGTACAAGTCTCTCCCGTGGGCTAAGGTCGCACAAGATGCGTACACGGTGTGGGTTGTTTGTCTGGGCTTGAGCGTTCCCCTTGTCTACATTTTGTTCAATCTTTCCGACTACGCACCTGCGTCCTCACCACGCAAGTTTTGGTGGGTCTGGCTCATTTCGATTCTTGTGTCTTTCGGATTAGTGCTCTTCGTTGCACAATCGAAGAGATTTCCTCCCGCCGTGTCCACAGTTGCGTCGCTCGTGCTGGCGTTGTTCTTTGCTTTGTCCGCCGTGAAGGCTTTGCTGGTCGAGCATATCTTCCGACTAGAAACGGTCGCCCTCTGGTTCTTCGCCGTCATTATGGTCACGCTCGTCGAGCTGAAGACACGCTCAAAGCGAAACGTGACTGAGGGCGGCGAATGGTCGAAACCTTTAGTGACCCTGTTTGTGGTTTTGCTGGTGTTCGCACAGTACTACTATCCTCATCTCAAAGCGTCATGGGGCGGTGGGGCACCTGTTGATGTCACGATCTGCTTCACCAAGGATTCCGCTATAAGTCCGAATAAAACTCTGTCTGCTCAATTGATTGATGAAGCGGATGAGGGTCTTTACATAGTGGGTCCCAACGACTCCAAAGCGATCTTCATCCCTCGCAGTTCAGTCGCATTCATCTACTTCTCCAACAAGATGTCTGATTCGCAACTGTTGAAAGACAGTAGATAATTCTGGCACCGTGAATTGGAGTCATCGAAACTCTTGTGACTGCGTGGTTGAAGAACAAGTGGGGAAAGTAGAGATGGCGAAGCGAATAATCTCTGTCGGAAGCACAGTTTGTCTTGCTGGCACCGAAGTAGAGCGTATTGAGTTTAAGTCCAACAATTCGATTCTCGACGCTGACATCGTGATATTTTCTCCAAACCTTATGAATTATGGTGTGGACATTGAGAACCCAGAGTACGCAGGACGGCGACTCTTTTCGCAACGGGACTCGAATCAACTAAAGCAGCATACGCAGCATTGGAAGTCCGAACTGACGCTTGCCCTTGAACATGGCAAAACTGTGTTCTTATTGCTTGAGGAGATCTCTGACCACTACATTCACTCTGGCGAACGAAAGATTTCGAGCAGTGGGCGGGCCATCACTAACATTGTTTATCCATACGAGCCGTATTCCTCACTGCCATTAGAAGGGCTAGTGGGCACAATCCACAGGAGTAACGGGAATCGTATCAAACCGACCGACAAACTTGGTGCTCTGAGTACCTACTGGAATGACTTCGGAGACTTCTCCTACTATGACGTGTATCTCGACAAAGTGACTGTCCCAGCCCTGCTGACACAGACGGGTGATAGAGCCGTGGGCGGTTTCATTCGCAGCAAGGCATGGAAGGGAACGATTGTTCTACTCCCGCTTGTTAACTTCGATCTTATGATCCGTGAGCGGGAGAAGCGGATTCAAGCCAATAACAAGGCGTCTGCGAAAACGAAGGCGACAACGAGTGTAGGCAAGCAATTCGTTCACGCCCTCATTGAAATCGACAAGACAATTCGTGTCACACTCGAACGCACCCCTGCTCCCCAATGGAGCAAAGAGCCTGCCTTCTCGCTAGAGCAGGAATTGAAACTCGAAGAGGAAATCAGCGTCATCGAAAAGAAGATTACCGAACTGCGGGAGAACCGCAAGGATGCACAAGCGAGACTCGAAGCGGCTGGCAACCTTCGGGGTCTGCTGTACGAAACGGGCAAGCCCCTCGAATCGGCGATCTTGGAGGCACTCCGGCTTTTGGAGTTTCGAGCAGAGAATTACAAAGACTTGGAGTCTGAATTTGACGCCCTGTTTGTGGACCCTGAGGGGGAGCGACTCCTGGGAGAATGCGAAGGGAAGAATGATAAGGCTGTCAACATTGACAAATTGGATCAACTCAGCAGGAACGTCGGCGAGGAGTTCGCAAAACGCTCAGACACGAAGTACTCGAAGGGAGTACTCTTCGGAAACGCATTTCGTTTCACGCCGTTGAATGAGCGGGGCGAGTTTTTCACGGATAAGTGTCTTGCAGGAGCCGCTAGACTCGACTTCGCTCTAGTGCGGACGCCCGACTTGTTTCAGGTTGCGAGGTATCTGAAAGAGAATCGAGACCCGGAGTTTGCCCGGAAGTGTCGTGCAGAAATCTTGAACACTAACGGCAAGGTTGTTGTTTTTCCATCCATCCCCACAAAGGGCGAGTAGGTATTTGTCTAGTGAATTTGTTTATGCTGAGAACCACGAGAAAGGAAGAACCAAAATGCCTAAACTGCCGTGGATTGAGTTCCCTCTTTGTGTCCTTGCGGTCATTGGCCCTCTGGTCGTCGTGGTCGCTCGACTGTTCGTGAAGCAGAAGACAACTCAGCCGGATGGCACCATCAAAGAAGGACCGAGGGGAATCGGCTCAAGAATGATTCAACTCATCTCGCTGCTGCTGATCGTCCCGATAGTTGCTCTCTTAGCATTCGAGACCTCGGTGACGGCGGAACTCACAGGCACGCTGCTTGGGAGCATCATCGGCTATACGTTGGGCAGTCTGACTAAGGACAGGCCTGCCTGAGCCGTTTTGATCGAAGTGAGGACCGACAAGTGAATGAGCCGACAACAAACGAAATGCAGGCACCCGCCCCACCACCTGCTCGCAGATTCGGACTCGAAACTATTCCGACCACAGATTTGTGCCACTACACGTCACAGGATGGTTTGATCGGCATTTTGAGGAATAAGAGTATGTTTGCGACGGATGCTTCTTATCTCAACGACTCCCAAGAAGTCGTCTATGCAGTCAATCTGGCAAGAAAATATTTCAAGAATCGACCCTCGCCCGGAGGAACGCGCCCCGTAATGGACATGCTGAATGTGCTCGATCAGACTGAATCCCTCGTGGGAAAACTGCCTACCTACGTCGCATCGTTCTCCGAGCATCCCGACCTATTGAGCCAGTGGCGAGGTTACTGTTCAAAAGGTTCCGGCTTCGCATTGTGCGTCTCCCCCGACCGTATGACGAAAATCGCTAAGGCACGTGCTTGGGAACTCTTCAAGTGCATTTACGAAGAGGAACAACAGGTCGAGGTTCTCAAGAAGATGGAAGAGTCTGCAATCGATCACTTTGAGTCAAATAAAACAGTGCCCCTACAAGTAGTATTCGGTCTAACTCTTCTTGGGTTCGGCACAGCCCTCAAGCATCCGAAGTTTGCGGAAGAGTCAGAATGGAGAGCGGTGCAGAGAGTTGGAGGCACTCCATCTATTCGACCGGGAGCCTCGACGCTTACACCTTACGTGAATTTTCCATTGACGATTGATGAGAAGGACTCAGTAGCACTATCGAGGCTCGTCGTTGGGCCAACTCCGCACGCCGTGCTTGCGGTAAGGGCGGCTCGGAGCCTTTTGCAGCATTACAGTGTGACTTGCCCGGAGCCTATTTCTTCAGAGATACCATTCCGCAATTGGTGAACTCAATTCTTCCGCTTCCACAGAGCATCGACCGCGAACGTGACAGTTTCGCGTGACGGTCGCTCCCACAGTTCAGGATGCTCGTCGATGATCTCGCAGACCTCGTCGAACGCCTGGGAATAATTCAACACAGGCATCTGATAGACCTTCTTACCTGCGACCGCCTCGTCACTCTTGACGTCAATGACTGCTCCGACATAAGCGACGGCGAAAACTCGACGGTCGTGATTGTCGCCGTGGCAGGAGTCGTGAACACCTGCGAAGGCAACGCCCGAAGTTAACAGCAGCGAGAGTACAATCGTTTTGAGCACGTTCCCTCCTACTTTCCGTTCGCTTCAGCGAGTGCCTTGCGTGTCGCCAACTTCTCCTCGACGAGCTTCATTCCTTCGAGACCAGCCGTTTGAACAGGCTTGACGTACCTCAGCGATGTCTTCCCGCACGCACCTCCGACCTTGTTCTAACCTGCTACCGACGCGCCCGCATAAGGCGATCTGACGCAGCGACCGCACGCCGTCGAATGAGCGAGGATCAAGCCTAGCTGTCACCGGATCCTGCCACAGACGAGCCCGTGAGGCGATAAGCAGGAATCGGGCACCAGCCCAACCCGTGGGAAATGCAGGGCAAATCGGGCCATCGTATAAGGACGCCACATAGAAGCACAGAGCCGGGCCAGAACTGACCTGTTTACTAATAACAATGTCCCCTCTATCAAGGGCGCAGCGCAGCACTCATGCGGCTACGCCTCGCCCGTCGACGTTGACGAAAATCACTACTGTTACAGGCTGTAACTCTCAATGTGAGAATCCTGCGTTCTGTGCCCTGCGTGAGGGATAAATGAGGGATGAAACACTGTAACCCGTGTGTTATCAATCCGGTTAGATGGTTGCGACGACCATTTTGACCTCCCTATGCTGCATTTCGCCCGACTGTGCGCTGCACTCCGCACGCCGTGACAAAACGCCATTTTGTAACAAGGGCACAGGGCACGGGTCAGGGGTATGCGTAAGTCGTTTGTTTTCTCGGAAATGGGCCCCCCTTGGAAGTAATTCTTTCGACAGGGCGTACGCCGGAGGATCCTGCCGACCCTCGCGCAGCCGCGCAGCTTGGCCAAGCCAAACGTTCTGGAGCCCTTTCCTCCGGAGTCCCTCCTGCTGCTCTGCGTGCTGCACTGCGTGAGTGCCGTGGGTTCCCCTTTCGGGATTTCCCTCCGGCTAATAGGCAGAACTCCTCAAGAAGGAGTGGGGGTATTTGGAATGGGGGGGGGTAGAAAATTTTTTATCTAATAGATTGATTTCAAGACCTCCCGGGTTTTGAGGGCAAGAGAGTCTAGCCGATTGCACTTCAAAACAACGGGGCGGGGAGCCCCGGGTTCGTCTGGCGGCGCGGCTGCGATCTGGCCCAGTCCATTAGGCGCGATCCGCAGAAAGTCACCGCGTTCGAGGATGCCCGCAGAAAATTTTGGAAATTTTGCGTTACGGTACTCTCGACAGGTCAATGAGCGTAATCGCCTGCTGACGCCATTTAACGTCAGTGACACTCGCAGACCTGACAGCCTTGATACGATGACGTGTGCCGCTCGGCAAACTGCTCATCGTCGCTGCTGTCTTCTTCTTGACCAGTTGTGTCAGTGTCGTTACGGGGGCCACGTCGCTCATAACAGTCCCGGTTTTGATTGCCTTCGGAATTGAACCGCATATCGCTGTCGCAACTAACATGATGGCTCTGGTTTTTATGAGTGTTGGCGGCGCATTGCCGTTTGCACAGAAGGATGTCATTCAACGTCGCATCTTACCGGTCAGCATCGCGCTGACAGTAATCGGCTCTGGCATTGGTGCCGCCATACTACTGAACATTTCGACTAAGACATTGCAGTTGGCAATTGCCCTCGCAATGATCACGGTCGCAATTTTCTCGCTTACCAAGCGGGACGGTGGAACTACTCAACGGTCTATCTCACCCACGAGTCAAGCGGGCGGTTATCTCGCGACGTTTGTGCTTGCCGTATATGGCGGATTCTTTAGTGGGGGATATGTCACGATGCTGACGGCTGTTTTCGTCCTGTTGTTCGGGCTGACCTTCCTCCAAGCCGTTGCGACAACAAAGGTCATCAATATCTTTTCATCGCTCGTGGCAGCGGCGATATTCGCTTGGCGTGGAGTCCTTGACTACAAATTGGGCTTTGTTCTTGGTGTAACAATGTTCGTTGGTGCTGTCGTCGGCGGACATATCGCAGCGCGGCTACCAACGCCTTGGCTGCGACGTGTCTTCTTGGTCGCGGTCTTTGCTCTGTCGGCAAGGATGCTGTTTGATTTCCATCGTTAATTCGTGGCTCCCTTTTTCAACTATCGTAATATCGCCATTACACTCAAAATCCCCGAGAAAGGCGAACATAGGGCGCAAGCTTGCGTAATCGCGGGGCACTTGAGTGTAAAGGCCTGATTTCTACAGTTGCTCACTGGCAATTCAGTTCGCCTTTCAAGTACGGAATCACCACCCCATTCAATATGGCTTGCGAGCGCAGCGTGGCATTGGCCGCG
>Ga0335073_10006101_pt1 | contig 16933 bp, 18 predicted proteins | sample Lox_Sample_22_FD_207093 | JGI IMG/M metagenome (GOLD analysis project Ga0335073, IMG submission 207093) | Soil microbial communities from Loxahatchee National Wildlife Refuge, Florida, United States - Lox_Sample_2.2 | ecosystem: Environmental > Terrestrial > Soil > Wetlands | place: USA... | reverse complement strand
AGGCCCAGGCTGGAGGCCTCGACGCTGAGCCCGTCGGAGTCGAACGGGGGGATCAGCGGGCTGCGGTAGACATCGGCGCTGACGGTGCCGGTGTACTGGACGGCGGTGACGCCGGGTAGCTGGCCGACCATCCCTGGCGCGGCGTCGGGCAGTTCAGCGGGCTGGCCGCTGATGCTCGTCCCGTTGGTGACGGTCAGCAGGTTGGTGCCCAGCTGCGCGATCTCGGCCAGCAGCCCGGCCTGGGAGGAGCTGGCCAGGCCCAGGACGGCCACGATCGCCGCCACGCCGATCGCGATACCCAGCGCCGACAGCGCCGCGCGCAGCTTGCGGGTCCGCAGCCCCACGCTGGCCAGCCCCGCCAGGTCGCCCGGGCGCAGCCGGGCCGGAGCCGGGGCGGCGGCCGGGCCGGACGTGGCCATCACGGGTGTCCTTGCGGTACCGGCCGGAGCCCGGCCGCGGCCGGGGCCGGGCCGGTGTCGGTGATGATGCGGCCGTCGAGCATCTCGATGCGGCGCCGCATCCGGGCGGCGACCGCAGGGTCGTGGGTGATCACGATGATCGTGGCGCCGACGGCGTTGAGCTCCTCCAGCAGGTCAAGCAGGGCAGCGCCGGTCGCGGAGTCCAGGTTGCCGGTCGGCTCGTCGGCCAGCACCACCGGCGGGCTGCCGACGATCGCCCGGGCGATGGCCACCCGCTGCCGCTCCCCCCCGGACAGCTGGGTCGGCCGGACGCCGGCCCGGTGTCCCAGGCCGACCCGCTCGAGCGCGGCGGCCGCCAGGCGGCGCCGCCCGGCGCGCGGCACGCCCGCGTACAGCAGCCCGTCGGCCACATTGGCCAGCACGGTCTGGTGCTCGGCCAGGAAGAACTGCTGGAACACGAAGCCGATCCGGGCCGCCCGCAACGCGGCCACCTGCCGGTCGGTCATCCGGGCCACGTCCAGGCCGGTGACCCGCACCGTCCCGCCGCTGGGCCGGTCCAGGGTGCCCATCAGGTGCAGCAGCGTGCTCTTGCCCGACCCGGACGGGCCGACCACCGCGGCCAGTTCCCCGGCCGTCACCGCCACGCTCACCTGGTCAAGCGCCCGCACGGGCGGCGACCCCGGGTATTCCTTCGTCACCAGTTCCAGCTCCAGGACGGTGTCTTCTGCTGGCCTCAGGGGCTCGCTGGCGCTCACGTGGCCGGCACCACGACTCGCTCGCCGGGGGTCAGCGCCCCGGTCACCTGCACCAGGCCGGAACTGTCGTCGAAGATCCCGACCGTCACCGCCACCAGGCGCCGGGCGCCGCCCGGACCGATCACCTCGACGGCATACTCCGCACCCGCCTCCCCCTTCGCCTGGGCCAGCAGCGCCGCCACCGGCACCGCGAGTGCGTTGCTGACGCTGGCGGTGGTGATGTACACCGTCACCGGCGCCTGGTCCAAGGTCCCGGCCGCCGCCGGGTGCGTCAGCGTGACCCTCACCTGGATCGTCGCGTTACCGGGCGTGCCGGATGCCACCGTGCCCACCGAGGAGATCTTCCCGGGCGTGCTGGCACCGTCCGGCAGCGTGACCGTGACCGCGTCCCCCGCCGCCACCTCCGACTCCTGGGCGGTGCTCAGCGGGATCAATACCACGTGCTGGTCCGAGGTCGCCGCCAGCACCGGCCCGGCCCCCGGGCCGCCCAGGCTGCCCAGCACGTTCGTGACCCGGATCGCGCCCGGCTCGAACACCGCCGACCCCAGCGGCAGCGACCCTGGCGGGCTGGAAACCCCCAGCGCCGACTCCATCTGCTGCACCCCGTACGCGGTGTCCCACGAGAAATAGTCCCAGCCCAGCGCGGCGATATCCGAGCCGCTCGCATATCCCAGCGCCACCAGGTCATGATTCAGCTGGGTCACGTCCGCCCCGGTCAGCCCCTCATCCAGCGTCCGCCAGGCCGGCGCCGACCCGTACAGCAGCACCACCGGGACGCCGTTGTCCACCCGGTACAGCGCCTGCCCCTGATCGATCACCTGCCCCGGTGCAGGCAACCAGGTCAGCGTCCCGGAGCCCTGTCCTTGCACCGTGTACGAGTCCGCGTACCCCAACGTCGCGGTCACCGGCACCTGTGACGACAGGTCCTCCCGGACCACCGCCTGCGTCGCCGGCGTCGGCGCTCCCGGCCCGGTCCCGGGCGAGTCGCGCGACCGGAACGCCCCCGCCGCCCACGCGATCCCCGCCCCCGTCGCCAGCACCACCAGCGCCAGCACCGCGGCCGCTCGCCGACCCCGGGCGCGGCGCCGCGCTCGGCCGGCGGTCCCGGCCGGCGCGGCAACCTCCCGCTGGCCGGCCTCCCCGCCACGGGAAACCATCCTGCTCATGGCGCTGACCGGTTCGTGTTGATCGATATGTGCGCGCCCGGGGGCAGCAGATGCTGGCAGGCGGTCAGCGCGGCCTGGAATGCCGGTGAGTCGGGGTTGACGGCGCCGCTCTTACCGGGCGCCGGGCTCTGGCCGCCCAGCCCGAGGTTGAAGGTCGGCACGCCGTGGCTGCGCACGCACTGCTCCCACTTCAGCAGCTCGGGCAGCGCCCGCGCGCTCGCTTGCTGCTCTTGCTGCACCCGCTGCTCCAGCTGTGCGATGGACGGGGCGCCCGGCAGCAGGTGCCGGCAATCGCCATAAGCCGCCTGGGCCTGGCTGTTGTCGATGTCAATGGGTGCCCCCCCGGTCCCCTCGATCGACCCGTTCGACGTCAAGGTGTAGCCCCCCGATGCGCTGGGGTCGGGGAAGGTCGGCACGCCGTGGCTGCGCATGCACTGCGCGACGGCAAGCTCCTGCGCGTAGGTCGGCGCAGCGGCGGCGGACGGGTTGCTGCCGCCGCCGCACGCCGTGGCGAGCACGGCGACGGCCGCGGCGGCCGCCAGGGCACCCGCGCGCCGCATTCCGCGGTTTCCGCCAGTCTCGTTGTTCATCGCGGCCTCCTCTTCGAGCCGGGACGGGACATCGCGTTTTCCTGCTATGACCTGTTGTAGAAAATGAGGGGTGACAGCACGGTGACCGGAAATGTGACCTGGCTGTCACCTGCCGCCTGCGATCCTGGGAAGCAGGCGGCTGACACGCCTGGGAAGCACACGAGGCGGCGGGCAGGCGATGCGGGTTCTGGTGACCGAGGACGACGAGGTCCTGGCCAGGACGGTCGCGGCCGGACTGCGCCGGGAGGGGATGGCCGTCGACGTCGCCCTGGACGGCGACACGGCCCTGGAGCGCGCGGCGGTCAACCGGTACGACGTCGTGGTGCTGGACCGGGACCTGCCCGGCGTGCAGGGCGACGACGTCTGCCGGGCCCTGGCCGCGGGCAGATCCGAGAGCCGGGTGCTGATGCTCACCGCGGCGAGGTCGGTCCGGGACCGGGTCGAGGGCCTCGACCTCGGGGCCGATGACTACCTGCCCAAGCCGTTCGACTTCGCCGAGCTGGTGGCCCGCATCCGGGCCCTGGGCCGACGCGCCGTCCCTCCGCTGCCCGTCACCCTCACCCGCGGTGACCTGAGCCTGGACCCGGCACGCCGGGTCGCGGTCCGCGCTGGGCGGCGCCTGCCGCTCACCACCAAGGAACTCGCCGTGCTGGAATGCCTGCTGGCCGCGGACGGCCGGCCGGTCCCGGCCGAGGAACTCCTCGAACGGGTATGGGACGAAGCGGCCGACCCGTTCACCAGCACCGTGAAGACCACCATCGGCCGACTCCGGGCCAAACTCGGCGACCCGCCGGTGATCCACACCGTCCGGGAAAGCGGCTACCGCATCGGAGAACCATGATGCCTGATCCCCGCGCGCGTCCAGGCCCTTCGCGCTGGCTGCGACTGCCCCGCCGCACCGCCCGGCTGCGCCTTACCGTCCTGTACGCCGCGGCGGTGTTCCTGGCCTGCGGCGCCACCGTGCTCGCCTTTACCTACGCGCTCTACGCCCTGCTCGAGCGCACGAGGGCGCCAGAGGTCGACATCATCCAGGGAGGCAAAGTCGTCCGCCGCATCACCGCCACCGGCACGGGAGAAGTGAGGCTCCGCGTGGTGGGTGTCGGGCAGATCGGCCTCGACGGGCACCAGCTGCTGATCGCCTCCGGCATCACCCTGGCCGTGATCGCGGTGGCCGCCGCGGCCATCGGCTGGCTCATCGCCGGCCGGGTGCTGCGCCCGCTGCGCACGATCACCGCCGCCGCCCGGCGGATCTCCGCCAGCAGCCTGCACGAGCGGCTGGCCCTGCGCGGACCCGACGACGAGCTCAAGGAACTCGCCGATACCCTCGACAGCCTGTTCGCGCGGCTGGAGACCTCGTTCGACGCCCAGCGGCGCTTCGCCGCCAACGCCTCGCACGAGCTGCGCACCCCCCTGACCCGCGAACGCACCCTGCTCCAGGTCACCCTCGCCGACCCGGCCGCCACCACCGGCACCTGGCAGGCCGTCAGCCGCGAACTGCTCGCCTCCAACGCCGAGCAGGAACGCCTCATAGAGTCGCTGCTCACGCTGGCCAGCAGCGAAGCCGACCCCGGCAAGCGCGAGCCCCTCGACCTGGCGGCCATCACCAGCGCCACCCTGGCCGTCTCCCGCCCCGGGATCAGCCGCCTCGGCCTGAACGTCCGGGCCGACCTCCAGCCCGCCATCCTCCACGGTGACCGGCTCCTGGTCCAGCATCTGGTGACGAACCTGATCGACAACGCCGTCCGGCACAACATCGACGGCGGGGACGTCCAGATCACCACCGGGACCACCAGCGGTCACGCCGTCCTGTCGGTGGCCAACTCGGGGCCGGTCATCCCGCCGACCGAGGTCGACCGCCTGTTCCAGCCCTTCGAGCGGCTCGGCCCGCGCCCGGCCCGCCGCGACGGCCGCGGCCACGGCCTTGGCCTGTCCATCGTCCGCGCCATCGCCACCGCCCACCACGCCACCATCGGGGCCCGCGGCCGGCCCGGAGGCGGCCTGGTCGTCGACGTCACGTTCATCCCGCCGCCACCCGGTCCCCGTGCCTCTCCCAGCCTCCAGCCGCTAACGGCCAGCACCAGCGCCTGCCAACCAGACTCGACGGCCGACCTGAAGACGATCCAATAAGGTACCCCGGGCCAGGGTCGTGAGAGCGCGCACGGCGGCATGAGCGAGCGGTCACGCTGTCTCCAGGGGGCCGTTGGCGCCGCCGCCGCGGACCCGGGCCGGACCGGGCAGGTCATGGACACGCTGGGCTCGCTGGTGGACAGCAGCCTGGTGCGGCCGCAGGCCCGCAACGGCGAGCCGCGCTTCGGACTGCTGGAGACCATCCGGGAGTACGCGCTGGAGCGCCTGCGCGACGGCGCTGACTGGCAGGAGGCGCACGACCGGCACGCGGCCTACTTCGGTGCGCTCGCCGAGCCGGCTCCAGCCGAGTTGCAGGGTCCCGGACAGCTGGCGTGGCTGGACCGGCTGGAGACCGAGCACGGCAACCTCGGCGCCGCGATGTCCTGGCTGGCGGAACAGGACCAGCTCGAGCCGGTGATACAGCTGTCCTGGGCGACATGGAGGTTCTGGTGGCTGCACGGCCACGCCGAGGAACTCGCCTCCTACGTGGACATCCTGGCCAAGAGCGAACACCTGCCGCCGCGGCTGCGTGCCCTGGCGCTGAGCGGCACGGGCTTCGGCCTCTTCGCGTCCGGGGACCAGGCCACAGCGCAGCCGCTCCTGGAGCAGAGCCTGCCGCTGTACCGCCAGGCCGGGGACATGCTGGGCGCAGCCACGACAGCAGCCATGCTGGGTCACCTCCTGGCATTGCAGCACCAAAATGCGCGGGCCAGCGAGCTGCTCGAACAGACGCTCGCCCCGCTGCAGGAGGCCGGCAACGACCGGCTCGCCGGACCCGAGCGTCTGCAGCTCCTGCTGGACGTGGCACTCGTGTGCAATTTCCTCGGCCAGATCCGGCTCAGCCAGGCAGATCACGACCGCGCAGCGCAGCTGTTCACCGAGGCCCTGAACGCGGCCCGCAGCGCGCAGGACCGGTTCACCATCCTCGTCTCGCTCTACGACCTGGCGCTCAGTAGCCAGGCACAGGGCGATCTGACCGGCGCGGCGGAACGCCTGCAGGAAGGGGTGTCGCAGTCGGCCGAGGCCAGGGACGAACCAAGCGTCGCCTACTACCTCGAGGCGCTCGCCGCGGTCGCCATCCGGCAGGACAACCTCGAGCGCGCCGTGCACCTGCTCGCCGCCGCAGGCGCCCTCCTGCAAGCCAAGGGCAGCGGCTGGCTCCACGCGCTTGTGCCCCGCGCCGCCCACGACGATGGTCTCCTGGCCGCGCTGCACTCCCGCATGGGAGATGCAGCATTCGAGCAGGCCTGGACACAGGGTCGGTCGCTGGGAGGCAGCCGCGCCATTGAGTACGCGCTCCAGGACGCACCACCTGACCCCACCCGGCCAGAAGGCCTGCCAAGAGCCGGCGACACCGGAGCCATCAGCTAGTAGCCCAAACCCACCGGCAAGCGCGTCCCCGGGACTGCCAGGCAGCACCGCCACCAGAAGGCCGATACGCCCGGCGGACTTGAGTAGGCATGCAAGTGACCGCATGATCATGCGCAGATTCAACGCGCGCTATCCGGCAATAACCGGACGACCACAGTGCCGCAGGATGACCTGATCCGAGCGCCTCGCCTGCTGATCACCCTGGCACCGCCTGCCGTCAGAAGCGGCGAATCCCGACGCCTCGTACAGTTCATCCCTGTTCTGGTTCGCGCTCCGCGCGGCGTCCGGATAGATGCCGGTACAGCAGCGGGAGCGCCCGCAGATCTTTCGGACGGCCTGCGGACTCCTTTGACCGGATCACATCAGCGAGGTCGGCGTCGACGACCTCCAAGCACAATCGCGGAGCTGTCGGAGGCCGAGTTCAACGCCGCCGCGTGCCCGGCACCGGCTCGCGTCTGTGACCGGGTGTTGGTCGGCCCGTCGGTAGCCACCCGGGCAGTGCGCGGCTGAGCGAGACGCACCGATTTCGACCTCCCCGGCGGTCTTGCTCACACCGTTCGCGAACGCCGCAGCGGGAATCCGCCATGTTCCGCGATCAGCCCGCCGGTCCGCACCTCTCGGCGAGGTGGTCATTTCACACCCCACGCCAAGAGATCGGGTCAGGCAAGCCGACGGCCGGCCGCGGCCGGAATGACCTCCGTGGCGCGGCTGCCGCTTAGCGCTCGGGCATGAGCTACATGGCCGCGGGCTGCTTATGGTGTGGGCGTGACTGAGATTCCTGCGGCTGTGGCCGCGGAGCTGGCGCGGCTGCGGTCGGAGAACGCGCGCCTGCTGAAGATGCTGGAGCTGAGCCCGCGGCAGGCCGTGCCCCCCGGTCCGGCGCAGGCTGGATTCTTCGATGCGCCGCCGGGACCGGTCCATAAAGACTCGCCCAATGACGCGAAGGTGGCGTTCTTCCGGGCTCTGTTCGCGGCGCGCACTGACATTTACGCCACCCGAATCGAGAACTCCCGCACTGGCTGGAAGGGCTGGCTCCCGGCCGTGCGCGGCGGGTGGCAGCGCGGGGTCCCGCATGAGAAGCGGGACTACCTCCCGCTGACCACGGATGTGCTGGCTGCTCATCTGAAGGGCGATGTGCACGTCGGCGTTTATCCGCTCCTGGACGGCGACAGGTGCCGGTGGCTGGCCGCTGACTTCGACGGGCAGGATGCGCTGACCGAGGCGCTGATGTACGTCAAGGCGGGGCGGGCGTTTGGGGTGCCAGTGGCGCTGGAGGTGTCGCGTTCCGGGGTCGGTATGCACGCGTGGGCCTTCTTCACCGCGCCAGTGCCGGCGGGGACTGCGCGGCGGCTGGGCACCGGCCTGCTGCGCGAGGCGATGGCGATTCGCGGGAAGATGAACCTGGCCAGTTATGACCGGCTGTTCCCGTCCCAGGATCTGCTCCCGGTCGGCGGTGTCGGAAACCTGATTGCCTTGCCGCTGTTCCGGTCGGCCCGCGACCGCAACGCGACGGTGTTCCTGAATCTGGAGAATCTCGAACCGCACCAGGATCAGTGGTCGTACCTGTCAACGCTTGGCCGCATGACGCCCAAGGAGGTAAGCCAGGCCGCGGACAAGGCCGGGCGGGTCCCGGCGGGCAGTGAAGTCACCAGGCTCGCCGCACCAGTCTCCACGAAGATCCGGCCGGAGGCGGCGGCTGTGGCCCAGGCCCGGCTCGGCGCGGGCATCCGGGTCGAGCTGGCCGATCTGACGCCCGCGCTCGCCGCATCGCTGCGGCACGCTGCCTCGATGCACAACCCGAAGTTCTACGAGCAGCAGCGGATGCGCGCCTCCACCTGGGACATCCCCAGGTTCCTGCAGTTCTTCGACGAGACCATCGACGGCGGGCTGATCGTGCCGCGCGGCATGCTCGCCACCGTGACCGAACTGGCTGCGCAGGCAGGCAGCAAGCTGGACCTGACCGATGAGCGGGCGGCCGGCACCACGCAGGCGTTCACCTGCTCGGCCGTGCTGACCGGGCCGCAGCAGGCGGCCGTCCAGGTCTTGACTGGGCACGATCTGGGGGTGCTGGTCGCGCCGCCCGGAACGGGTAAGACCGTGATGGCATGCGCGGTCATCGCCGCGCATCAGGTCTCCACTCTCGTCCTGGTGGACCGGAAGACCCTCGCGGACCAGTGGCGGACCAGGATCGCCGAGTTCCTCGGCGTCAAAGCCGGGCAACTCGGCGGCGGCCGGGCCAAGCTGCGCGGCTCCATCGATGTCATCACCTTGCAGACCCTGTCCCGCCGCCACGACGTCGCGGACCTGACCGCCGGATACGGCCTTATCGTCGCCGACGAATGCCATCACGTCCCGGCCGCCGCGTTCGAACACGCGGTCAAGCAGATCCCGGCACGGCGCTGGCTCGGGCTGACCGCCACCCCGTACCGCCGCGACAAGCTCGACGACCTGATCGCCCTGCAAGTGGGACCAGTCCGGCACACCATCGCACTCTCCCGCGACATATCCGGCCAGGACACGCTCCTGGGCACCGGCCGGCCCGCCCCCGTGTTGTACGTACACCCGACCGCGTACCGCTACGACGGCGACGCTGACCCGTCCCGCCCCGGCGGCATGACGACCATCTACCGGCACCTGGCCGCTGATGAGCAGCGCACCCGGCAGGTCATCGCGGACGTCCTCGCCGCGCTCAGCAAGGACCGCAACTGCCTGATCCTCACCAACCGGACCAGCCATCTGGAAAAGCTCGACGGCTTGCTGCGCGAGGCCGGGCACGACCCGGTTATCCTTCGCGGCGGGATGGGTGCCAAGAGCCGCGCAGCGGCGCTGACCCGCCTGCAGCCCCAGCCCGCCGGGCCGCCGCTCCTGGCCGTGGCCACCGGCCCGTACGCGGGCGAAGGCTTCGACTGCCCAGCCCTGGATACCTTGTTCCTCGCCGCGCCGGTCGCCAACAAGGGCAGCCTGACCCAGTTCGTAGGCCGGATCCTGCGCCCGCATGAGAACAAGACCACGGCCGAAGTCCACGACTATCTCGACGAGCGGACCGGCGTCCTCGCCGCCATGCTCGCCAAACGCGCCCCCGGCTACACCGGTCTCGGCTTCCCCGACCCGCGCAGGCTCGCCCGCACTCCAAGCGCCACCACGGACAGCCAACCGGCTCCGCAAGCCACCTGATATCACACTGATGTGTTATTATGCCTGCGTAATGCTACCGCTGCTGGAAGGCGGCTGACGTGGCCTATACCCTGGCCATGACAGCAGAGGTCCGGGCATGGCTGCACGACTTGCGCAAGCGCGACCGCCCCAGCGCAATCCAGGTCGGCCAGGCCATCGGCATGCTGCTCGAAGCCGGGCCGGAGCTGGGCCGCCCGCTCGCCGACCGCGTCCACCACTCCCGGCTGAGCAACCTGAAGGAACTGCGGCCAGGCTCCGCCGGGCGCAGCGAGATCCGCATCCTGTATATCTTCGATCCCCGGCGAAACGCAGTCCTGCTGGTAGCCGGAGATAAGGCTGGAAAATGGGAGGCCTGGTACCAGCAGGCGATCCCGCTGGCCGAGCAGCGTTACGAGGACTACCTGAAACAAGAGGACATCCGATGAGCAGCAGTGAGTTCCACCACTACACCCGGGATGAGTTCCTCGCCGAGTTCTATCCCGATCCTGCCGACAAGGCCGCCATCGCCGCGGGGATGAAGCAGTTGCGCGCCGAGCAGCGCGCCTTCCGGCTCGCCGAGATGCGCCGCCGCCTCGGCATCACCCAGGCCCAGGTCGCTGCCCGGATGGGCATCACCCAAGGCCGCGTGTCCGCCATCGAGCACGCCAAGCCAGGCACCACCGAACTGCGCACCCTGGCCGCCTACGTCGAAGCCCTCGGCGGCCGCCTGGAGATCATCGCCGACTTCGGCGACCAGCGGCTCGCCTTCATCGAACCCGGCACCGAAGCAGCCTAACCTGATCAGCCCCCGTGACCTGCCAGGAACTCCACGGCCAAGGCGAACCGGGAATCCCTCGCGATACCTACGGAACAAGCTGATGCCTCAGCGCATAACATCCACTCCGACGTCCTCCGAGCCACAGACGATGGTGAACGGTCGCATCACGCATTAGATGACATGCATCGGGCCGGACTGAGGTCGCCCGGCCGGCTGCTCCTCCTCCCACCGCGCCTCGACTAGGCCACGGTCAGCCAGCCGGATCAAGATCGGGTACAGGCTGCCCGACTTCAGCCCGGTGTCTTTCGCGATCCCATACCCATGCCGCGACCCCGGCCGGTTCCGCGCATAGCGCCGCAAGGACCGACAGCGTCCGCGCCGAACCCGGAATCCCCAGCCACGGCAACGAGCTCTACCGAGGTAGAGCTGGCTGTCCACCGCCCGGCCGAACTGACCATTCTGCGCGTGTCCAATCGAGGCGAACTCGTCATCGGCTGGTGCACAGAGTCGGCAGGGCCTACGCAAAGGGTGGATACCAGCGCTCTGCTATGTATCTCTTACTGCGTTGCTGATGACGAATGGAGATGCCGAGCTCTGCATGAGGATACGCAGAGGGGACTCGCTCATATCTGCATCTGAGCGAGCGGTTACGATGCCCCGAAGCTGACTGATCTGAGCGCCTCAACTGGTGATCACCCGGGCCCCTGCCGAAGAAAGCGACGGGATCGCGCCACCTCGCACTGGCAGGCCGTCGGCGACTAGTCGAACACAGGTTCGTCCCAGCAGGATCATGGGTCGATCCGGCGGGCTGGTGGGAGCCAACGTGCGCCGACGCTGAGCCACGCCGACCGACGTGGAGCGACAGTAACTGGCTACCAGATTGGCTCTCATCGAGAGACAACATATTCGAAAAATGGTCGGGACGGTGGGATTCGAACCCGCGGCCTCCTGCTCCCAAATCAGCCCGCCCAGTCGCCTGACGTAGCCCTGTGTCGCCCAGTGTGCCGTTCACCTGGGTGATCGTGGCTGGACGTCGCCTGATGGCTGTGCACGTTGGCTCCCAAGCTGAGCGCTCCCGAAGAAGCGAGAGACTGGGCTCACGGACGCTCCACGGCGACCCTGAGCTGTTGGTCTACGCAGAGGCCGGAGGATCTCGTGGCATGCCCTGCAATCGCGCTATCATAGGATATCACTTGGAGGCGGAGATGACCGACGTGCTGATTCGTGATGTCCCCGAGGAGGTCATCGCGGCCCTGGATGCCCATGCCGGACGCTTGGGCCTGTCGCGGAGCGAGTACGTTCGCCGCCGCCTGGCTCAGGACGCCGCCACACCGGGGTCCCCGGTCAGCACGGAGGATCTGGTGCGGTTCACTGACACCTTCGCGGATCTGGCCGATCCGGACGTGATGTCCCAGGCCTGGAAGTGACCACCTGGCTGATCGACAAGTCCGCGCTGGTCCGCCTGGCCGCCAGCCCGGCTGCTACCGAGTGGGCCGCCCGGATCGAACGCGGACTGGTACGGATCACGACCGTCACCCGCCTGGAGGCCGGTTATTCGGCGCGGTCAGGCCCGCAGTTGCGGACAGGGTTCCAGCGGCCGCCGCTGTCGTCCATGCCGGTGGAGTACCTGACCCCGGCCGTCGAGGACCGGGCGGTGGAGATCTTGATGCTGCTCGCGGACCGGGGCCAGCACCGCGCTCCTTCGATACCCGATCTGATCGTCGCCGCGGCCGCTGAACTCGCCGGGCTGACGGTACTGCATCTCGATAAGGACTTCGACCTCATCGCGGAGATCACCGGCCAGCCCATGGAGCGCCTGAACGTGCGCCAGGCCGCCGTCGTGGGCGACGATTCAGATCAGACCGAGGAATGACTCTTCCAGGCAACAGCGTTCGTCGGCTCGCCTCGTCCTGCTCGTGTGATGGGTACGCGGCCGGTAGCACCGGCGGCGCTCAGGGCAAGTCGGGATCTGGATGGCCGGCCAGGAATCGGCTAGCAGCATCGTCATCGATGAGCGAACTGTCGGCCAGCCATTGAACGGCCCGGCGGTGGGCACGGGCGTCGCGGAACGCGTACCACGCCGCCAGCAGCCCGGGATACTCCTCCTGGAGCTCGTCTTTGAAGCGGCGGAATGCGCTCTTGCCTTGGATGGCCCGCAGCAGCCTGCGCCCGGCCCGTTCATCGGTGATGGCTTCGGCGAAGTCGGCCATGTCCTGGTACCACACCCAAGACGGCAACGGATCAATGCAGACCAGGTCCAGCTCGTCGAGGTCAACCGGCGTCTGGCCGTCGATGCCGGTGTCGGACGTCCAGAACGCGATCTCCCCAGTTTCCGGGTTGATCAGCCACCGGTGTTCGTAGTCCGTCTGGTCGGCCAGCGCGTTGGCGATCTCCTCCAGATCGAGGCTGCTCAGGTCAAGCACCAAGCCAGAATAGATCCCCTCCCAGAGCCAGCGCTCAAGCAGCGGAACGCTCGACCACCAGCAGATCCGGACGTTCACGCCGAGCGTTGGCAATGCCTAAAGATACGCCGCAAAGATCAGCAGGCGAACCATGACCACCGGAGAAGTCCCCAGCTCAAGCTCGTCCTGCTCTGCCGGTAGCTCGCGCCCTCCCAGTGGCTGCGAGCGTGCGCGTGGTGAGTGGGGATAGGCTCCGCTTCAGAACACCAAGTCGATGAGGGGGACAAAGATGTATGCGACACAGGTGTTGGTGCGTATCGAGGCGGGCCATGAGGATGAGGCCCGCCAGGACCTTGCCGGCCAGGTACTCCCGAGGATTAAGGGCTCGCCGGGCTTCGTCGCGGGCTACTGGTTCGCACCGGACGGGAACATGGGTTCCTCCGTTGTCCTCTGGGCGACGAAGCAGCACGCCGAGGCGATGGCCGCGCAAGTGCAGCCCGGTTCTCATCCGTCCACGGCGGTGACCATCGAACGGGTCGAGGTTCGCGAGGTCATCGAGAACATCTGATCCACCAGCTCGTCAGCGATGCCGGGCGGGCAGGCGGAGCCCGCGACGCCGGCATTTAGGTTCGCTTGCGACAGCAATTGGCTACCAGATTGGCTCCCACAAGTAGCCAACATATTCGAAAAATGGTCGGGATGGCGGGATTCGAACCCGCGGCCTCCTGCTCCCAAATCAGCCCCGCCCAGTCGCCTGACGTCGCCACGTGTCGCCTGATGGGCCATTCACCTAGGGTGATCGTAGCTGGACGTCGTCCGGCGTCGCCTGATGGCTGTGCACGTTGGCTCCCACTTTGGCTCCCACCCAGCACCGCCCGGGAACCCGGTGTCTGCCTATTGAACAGCAATTCGAATTTTGCAACCGGGATCAAGGTGCTCCGGTTCCCGGCGGCCGAACTGGTGAAGATCGCCGATGCTCTGCCGCGACCGCCAGCATCCGTAGCGCATGAGAGCTACACTGCGGTATCCTGGGGTGAGCGGAGGAGGCCGCCATGACTGCAAGTACATCGTTCCGTATCAGCGACACATCCAGGGCTCGCCTGGCGTCACGCGCCGCTCGCGAGGGCATGACCGCTACGGCGCTGCTGGACCGGCTGATCATCGAAGGAACCGACCAGCTCGACTACCCAGAAATCATCTTCCGGGGACCTGCCCATGACCGCCGCGCGGCACTGGCCGCGGGCCCGGATGTGTGGGAGGTTGTTGCACGGCTGCAGGAACTGGAGGGCAGCGAGGAGCATCGGATCAGCCTCCTGGCCGCTGAGTCGGATCTGCATCCCCGGCTCATCCGCATCGCCCTGGACTATGCCGCGGAACACGCGGATGAGGTCCGGGAACGCATCGACCGCAACCGGGACATGACGGAACGGAGCCGCACGATGGCCCGGCAGCGCGAATCACTCCTGGCGTGACATCGTTCCTCATCGATGAGATGTTCCCGGTGGCCACCGCCGAAACACTGCGCAGTACCTATGGTCGAGACGCCGTCCATGTTGGCGAGGTGGGCCTGAGGGCAACTGATGACGCGCAAGTCGCCGCGACCGCCCGGGCGGAAGGCCGGGCGGTCGTCACCGAGAACGTGGCGGACTTTGGCGCCGAGCGCGACGTGGCTCTGGTATTCGTCCTGAAGAGGAACCTGCCAGCAGGAGGCGGGCAAGCTGCCGCCCTGGCCAGGATCCTGGACCGCTGGGCACAGGATTTCCCGGATCCCTACCTCGGCCACCACTGGCCGAAAACAGGCTGATCAGCCTGCGTGACCCAGCCGGTCGGCAAAGCCAGGAGTCTTTACCCGGGCCCCAGGAAATGACGGCGCCAGATCAGCCCATTCCGGGCTGGGCCGCCGACTCTACGCAAAGTCGGCCAGAAATACAAATCGGCAGCTCGGCGCGCCTTCACTCTGACCTCCTCCATCACCCGGCGTGACATTCCTCTCGACGAAGCGCCGGTGCGGGTGTGACTGGTCTGGAGGTCGTGGTGGGCGAGGTGCCCGTCAATATTTCAGGCGAACGGTGGCAGCAAGATCCCTGTCCGGCCCGGCGCGCACTATGCAGCTATGACAGCGCGTCGGACGCCATCGTGGTGGAGGCGCGGCTACTCACCGCGTGATCGCCGGGCACGACGGCCGTGGTGACTACCATTGCCTGCCATGGAATTCGACCGGTTCACGATCACACTGCTTGTGCTCCGTGATGACGCACCAGAATTCACGCCGGAACAAGAAGATGCGCTGCAGGACGCCCACATGTCCCACCTCGCTGGCTTGCACCAGGCCGGCCATCTGCTCGCCGCCGGGCCGCTGCTCGACCGCACATCACAGTTCCGCGGTCTGTCCATCCTCAACGTGAGCGTTGAGGAAGCCCGGGCGCTTAAAGAGAGCGACCCTGCCGTCCAGGCTGGCAAGTTTGCTGTCATCGCCTTGCCGTGGATGGTCCCAGCTGGAGCGATGAGTTTCTCGTCGACCCGCTTCCCCCGGTCGGCATCCGAAGCGCTCGGAAGTTAATGCCCATTCTCGGGTGGCAACAACCCTCGCCGCCTGCGGCCGTCTACCGTCGAAGCAGGTGCCCGACCGCGCTGCCGGCGGCATGCGCGCGTGGCCGGGGCCGGTATAGCTGCGTCGAACCCCGATGATGGCACCGGCGGTCCGGTGGCGGATCAGCGCCGCGGGTCAGCAGCTGGATGGGAGGACAGGATGAGCCAGCAGCCCGGTCCGCTCGGCGCCGATGTCGCGGTCACGCACATTCTCGTGGTCGGCGACCCGGCGGCCTCTCGTGATTTCTGGATCAATGTCCTGGGCGCGGAGCTGTACCGGGAGTACAGCGGCACGAGCGTCGTGCTCAAGTTCGCGGGAACCTGGCTTTTGCTGGTGAGCGCAGGAGGCCCGACCGCGGACAAGCCCGGGATCACCTTCGGGCCGCCGGCGGACCTGGATCTGGTCAGTCACGCCATGACGCTGCGGGTCGCTGACTGCCGCGCAGCCTATGCCGCATTGACAGCCCGGGGCGCGGCCTTCCTCACCCCGCCGCATGATTGGGGCGGCGAGATCCGCTGCTTCCTCCGGGATCCCGACGGCCACCTCGTAGAGATCAGCGAGTCCGTACCTACCTAATCGCGGCAGAAGCGCACATTCGGCCCAGGGTTGCCAATGCATAAATATACGGCGTGGGCGACTATTTGTTGGACAAACCCGGACTGCTGAGCGGTCGGTCAGTGCCCTGATAACCGCGCGCCGACCCGCCGATCTGGGCGACTACCTGTTCGCCTGCGTTGCCGTCGGTGCTGCGCCGAAAGGAGGTTCCGGCTCGCATAAGCGGCGGTTGCTCGCACTCCGCCTCCGAAACTCCCCGGTTCAAACGCGCGGTTAGCCGGCTCGTGCAGAGTGTTCCTGCCTCAAGCGAGGTGATGGCTGGAAGGGATTCCCGGCCGCCGGATGCGCCGGCGGCCGGGATTGTCGCTGCCCGATGCTGGGGCGCGACGCGCCGTCTGGGTTCGCTGCTCAGCGGATGTAGAACTCGTCCGCGTCGTACTCGGTGAACTCCGTGTTCGACGTCACATCGGTCATGCCGAGCGCCTGGAACGCGGGGAAGAGCTGCTCGGCGGACCACCGGTCCTGGTGCGCCTTAGACTCCCATACGGTCACCACGTGGAGCCCGCTGGAGTCCGTGCCGACTGCCCATGCGAGCAGGCCGTCGATGTCCTGGGGCGGGTTGTGCTTGGCGGCCACCGCGCGGAAACCCTCGATCGTTGCCCCGGGTGTCGCCGCGATGTGGATGTGTGCCATGTCCGTCTGCCTCTCCTGAGTTTGTGCTGGCAGAACAGACGCTACGGAAAGGCCCGGAGCTGGCCATCCGGGGAATCACTCACTGGAGTACTCATTCACCGTCAGCCTGAGTACTCAGAGATGACGCGTCATGCTCCCCGCTGACCCAGGCGGCGATCTGGCTGCGGTTGCTGAATCCCAGCTTGGTCAGGATGTGCTGGACGTGGTTCTCGGCCGTTCGTTCGGAGACGTACAGGCGCTGGCCGATCTGCTTGTTGGTCAGTCCCCGCGCGACCAGCCCGGCCACTTCAAGCTCGCGGGGGCTGAGGGGTGAGTCGCCAGCTGGCGCGGCCGT
>Ga0335073_10006100_pt1 | contig 16935 bp, 11 predicted proteins | sample Lox_Sample_22_FD_207093 | JGI IMG/M metagenome (GOLD analysis project Ga0335073, IMG submission 207093) | Soil microbial communities from Loxahatchee National Wildlife Refuge, Florida, United States - Lox_Sample_2.2 | ecosystem: Environmental > Terrestrial > Soil > Wetlands | place: USA... | reverse complement strand
AAAGATTTTCGCAGTTCCACATTGAAAGCTCTCGATCAATTGCTGACAGCACTCGAAGCAAACTATCCCGATCTGCTTTACGTGCACGATGGCGATCTCTACGAGATGGTGACACGCGGCCGCTTTGCCGGACCTGATCGAACAGTCTCGATCGACGTCCGAAAGAATGAGAATGCGGAGGTGAGCGCCGCATTCGGGGGCATGAACTGATATGAGCCTCCCGCGATCTTTACTGTTGGTCACGATCGATTGTCTTCGCGCCGATCATGTCGGATTTCTTGGCTATTCGCGTCCCACGACACCGTTCCTGGATTCAGTGGCGTCTGAAAGCTTCGTTTTTTCCAATGCAATCGCGGCCGGAAGTCCGACCTACTATTCATTTCCGGCAATCATGGCCTCGCGGTATCCGCTCAGCTTAGGACGCGACGTCGTGGGCCTCGCTCCCAACGAAACTACGATCGCCACAGTTCTGCGCGAGTCCGGCTACGCGACCGCCGCATTTCTTGCTGGTAACCCTTATCTCTCTTCTCGCTTCGGGTACGACGCTGGATTCACGACGTTCCGCGACTTGCTGGACGCCGGCAAAAATTCTGCGGAGAAGCAAGTAGAATCTGCGGTTGCCGGTTCCCGCAATCGCCTGAACCTTCGGGTGGATGAGGCGTGCCACAAGCTGAGGCCGGTCGGCGCGCTTTATGACGAACTTTATTTTCAATATTGCACGCGCTGGGCCTCTCCTCCGGCACCGCCATCGATGGATGCGTTGCGATGCTTTCCTTCGGCTGACGTGATTGTTAATCACGCGTGCGAGTGGCTGTTGCGTGTGGGAAAACAGCCTTTTTTTCTGTGGCTGCATTTCATGGATCCGCATTCGCCCTACTATCCAGCCGAGGAAGCCTTGGAGGAAATTGGCCAAGGCACAATCGATGCTCGCAAGGCCCGATATTTGAATTCCTATTGGAACCGCAGCGACTTGAGTGTCCAACGACTGGCGTGCCAGCGCGAGAAAATTATTGGCCTCTACGACGCAGGCATTCGTTGGGTTGATATTCAAATGGCGCGTTTGCTCAGCACACTTCGCCGCCTCGGTCTCTGGGAGAACTGCGTGCTGGCACTGACTGCCGATCATGGCGAAGAATTTCTTGATCACGGCGGACGTTATCACGCGCCGGCCAAAGTTACCGAGGAACTGGTGAGGGTTCCACTGCTGGTACGGGTTCCGGGAATGAGAAAAGGGAGGTCCGCGCAGGACTTATTCAGCTTGCTGCATCTGGCACCCACTCTCCTGGCTGGTCTTGACGTTTCGGTCCCGGGCAGTTTTTCCGGGCGCAGCTATTGGGAGCAGGTGCAGCGCGGCGAGAGCTGGTGCGGGGAGGCTTTCATCGAATGCATCCGAGATTGTACAAACCCATTCTTGCCGGAGAATCGGCGCCGCCCGCGCCTTATGGCGGTCCGGGAGTCACGCTTCAAACTAGTCTTCGATTTCGGCAATGCGACCGAGACTGTGTTCGATCTCCAAGCCGATCCCGGTGAAGGTTCTCCTCTGCCTGCAAACGTGGAAAAGCCCACGCGCCGGCGTTTGCTGGAAAAGGCAAGTCAACACATTTCCCATTCCCTTAACCTTCGTGATACCGGCTCCGTTCTCGCCGTGCGTCTGCGTGACCTTCAGCTAGAATTGGCCCAGCCGGCGGCAGAAATGTGCGCGTAGTGCGAGTGTGATGTGCTGCGCATCTTCCGGGGGCGTGTGTGCGAAATGAATCCGATTCACATTCTCGTCGATAGCCTGGCAGATCGTGGGCTGCCCAACGCGCAGATGGGCAATGCACGGGAAATTATCCGGCGGCTTGATCCAGCGCGTTTTCAGGTTAGCGTCTTTCATCTTGCAGAGCCGGACGAACTGATTGCGAAGCGGCCCCGCACAAGGCTTATCAAATTACCGGCGCGGCGGAAGACGGCCCGTATCTTCGCCGAGTTCCTGACCGGACAGCACGATCTTCTTTTTTACCTAAAGTCCTCCCCCGCCAGCCGGTGGTACATGCGGCTGCGGGAAAGGTGGAGAGACGGGCGCATTACCATCGGCACGGTCGAGTCGCAATCGAATTTGCGCGATGAGCCCACGATAACACCTGAAGGAATTCGGCTTTGGGAAGATACAGTTCTTCGCTGCGACTATCTTTTCAGCAACTCGAATGCGGTACAGAAAAGCCTGGAGCGCGAATATGGGCTGCGCAGCCGGGTCGTGCCAACAGGCGTCGACACGAACTTCTTTACACCAGATCCGAAACGACTGGCGAACGCCCGGCCGCGTGTGCTGTTTTGCGGTTCTCTGCGTCCGTTCAAGCAACCGCAAACAGTAGTAGAGGCAGCCGCGCGCTTCTCGCAAGCGGATTTTATTTTGGCGGGCGAAGGATTCATGGCTGAAGAATTGAAAGCTCGCATAGCCCGCGAGCGTCTTTCCCATGTCATGCTGCGGGGACTGCTCAGCGCAGAAGAGTTGCGAGCAGAATATCGGATGGCTGATGTTTTTCTGTTCCCCTCGAGTTGGGAGGGATCGCCAAAAGTGATTCTTGAGGCCGCGTCCTGCGCTCTGCCCGTCATCGCCCGCAAGAACTATGAGCCTGAAACCGTGGTTGATGGGGAGACCGGCTACCTGGCGCGCTCTGATGAAGAATTATTTCTCCGCCTAAACGAGTTGTTGCGCAATCCAGAGCAGCGAAGAAGATTCGGCGAAGCTGGGCGAAAACACGTCGAGCAGTTCGATTGGGGATGCATCACTCGCCGCTGGGAAGAAGTATTTGTTGGCCTTCTGCACGAGCAAGCTCGAGGAACAGCGGCATGATCGCATGGCCGGCGGTGCTTCCAGACGAGCCACTGTCGTGCACCAAGTCCCTTCACGTGCTGACCCTGACGCCGTTTTATCCTGTGCGGGGCGACGATGCCCAAGGATGCTTTGTGGCTGAGCCATTGCCATGGCTGGAACGGCTCGGGATGAAAAACACAGTGATTGCGGTGCGTCCCTTCTATCATGGCCGCGCCGTCGTGGGCGACTCCGCCGTTCCTTCGCGCTGGGTCTCTTTTTTTTCTCTGCCATCCGGATGGGGTCTGCCCAGCACGGGAAGGTTTCTTTTCGCTCGCATTTTTTCTGAAATTGAGCGCCTGCATCGACGTCAGCCAATCGATCTCATCCATGCTCACTCCGCTCTGCCGTGTGGCCACGCTGCGTATCTGCTCTCTCGCGAGCTTGGCATTCCTTTCGTAGTTTCGGTGCACGGGCTGGACGCATATTTCAGTCGTCAAGTCGGAGGCCTCAGCGGCGCATGGTGCGGGCGTGTTGCAAGTCTCGTATATCGAGAAGCTAAGGATGTTATCTGCGTCAGCGAGAAGATTCGCGATCAAGTTATGAGCCGGCTTGGCAACGTCACTCATACAAATGTGATTTACAACGGCGTCGATCCTGACATCTTCTTCCCTGCGAATGGAGATTCGGAAACCATTCTGAGTGTTGGAAGCCTCATCGAAACTAAGGGCCATGAACAGCTCTTGCGGGCATTGGCTAGCGTTCATAAAGCCCATCCGGCCGTGAACTGTGACATCGTGGGCGAAGGGCCTGAGCAAAAACGCCTGCAAAAGCTGTCTGCCGAACTGGGATTAGCCAATAGAGTGCGCTTTCTTGGGCGCCTCAGCCGGAGCCAGGTGGCTGAGGCTATGCGCCGATGCAAACTCTTTGCGCTGCCAAGTCGTTATGAAGGGTTGGGCTGCGTTTACCTCGAAGCCATGTGTTCGGGAAAGGTTGCGATCGGGTGCCGGGGACAGGGCATCGAGGAAGTCATTCAGCATGGGGTCAACGGCTGGCTGGTGAGTCCGCGCGATGTGCAGGAGTTGGCCAATGCGCTGTCATTCCTGCTGCAGCAAGACAATCTGCGGCGGCGAATGGGCGAGGCGGCACGGCAAACCATCCTGCAACATTACACATTGGAACATCAGGGAGCCTTACTGAGCGATCTGTACCGGAGGAGCGTGTCATGAACCGCCGGCTGCTCGTCATCAGCGAAATCATCGCTCCCTATCGTATCCCGGTATTCAATGCGCTAGCCCTCCAGCCGGGGATTGAATTGCACGTGGTCTTTCTCGCCGAAAGTGATCCTACGCTTCGGCAATGGCCGGTCTACAAACAAGAGATCGAGTTCTCCTACGAAGTGCTGCCGAATTTCCGGCGTCGGGTTGGCGGGCAGAACGTTCTGCTGAACCGAGAGGTGTCCCGCGCGCTTTGTCGTTTCTCTCCCACCTGCATTCTGGTAGGGGGATACAACTATCTCGCTTCGTGGCAAGCCCTTGGCTGGGCCCGGAGCAGAAAGGTTCCCCTTCTTTTGTGGGTCGAAAGCACGAATCGCGACAACCGCGCCGGCCTTCGCATGGTGGAGTTTCTAAAGACAGCATTTATGCGACGCTGCGACGGATTTGTCGTCCCCGGCAAATCTTCGTCAGACTATCTGAACTCTTACGGCGTCCCGCAGCAAGCGATTTTTACTGCCCCCAATGCGGTAGACACAGAGCTTTTTAGCCAACTCGCGGCAATGGCTCGCCGCCATGGGCCGGTTCACCGCAGGAAACACCAGTTACCATCGAGATTCTTTCTGTTTGCCGGAAGGCTGGTTCGGGAAAAAGGAGTGCTCGATCTTCTGGAAGCCTATGGCAGACTGCAGCCAGTGATGCGATCTGAAATTGGATTGGTTTTTGCAGGAGATGGCCCATTGCGTCCGGAGTTGACCTTGCGCGCGGCGAAGATTCAGCCGGGGGCGGTCCGCTTCGTAGGATTTCTCCCACGGGAGAGCCTTGCGGATCACTACGCGCTGGCAGAGGGACTGGTCTTCCCAACGCGCTCAGACACGTGGGGTTTGGTGGTGAACGAAGCAATGGCCTGTGGTTTGCCTGTCATCGTGAGCGACGCGGCAGGCTGCGCGGCCGACCTTGTTGACGATGCCTGGAATGGGCGCACGGTGCCAGCCGGCGATGTCGACCAATTAGTTTCGGCAATGGCCCAGCTGGCGAGCGATACCACAACTGCTTCCATGATGGGCGAGCACCGCCGACAGCGCGTTCAGGAATATTCACCTCAGACGTGCGCCGCCGGGATTGCCCACGCTGCATTTTGCTGCGCTGGAGGCCAACTTGGGTGACCGGTTTGAAGCGGTTCTAGCCCCGGCGATGATGTTTGGCTGCGCACTGCTGGCGATTTATTCTGCAATTTTCCGTCCCGCTTATCTCACAAATTCGCTTTATCTGGCGGGACTCATTTTCTTGCAGATCCTTGCCGCTGCACTGTGGGATTACCATCAGCGATTTCTTCCCTTGCTGGTTGTTGCATTTCTGTGGGCCGGGACGGCGCTGCCCTGGCAGGGAGTTTGGACAACCGGTCGTTGGGTCGTGTTAGCAGTGGGCGCGTTGACAGGTCTCGCCCTCTACATGCGCGATCCGCGCCACAGTTTTTCCGCTTTTCATCTTTTGGCTTTTTTTAGCGTTTTGGCTGCCTTCGTTTCCGCAATGGTGTCTTCATACGGTTCGATTGCACTACTGAAGGCGGCAAGTCTTTTCTTGCTATTCCTGTACGGCGCGACCGGGGCGCGTATTGCGGCTCTGGGCCGCCAGGAGCGATTCATCGCCGGCCTGCTCTTGGGCTGCGAAATGCTCATCTATCTCAGTGCCGCCTCCTATTTTGTCCTCCATCGGGAGTTGTTTGACAACCCGAATTCGCTCGGAGCAGTCATGGGTGTTGTGGCCGTACCTGTCATGCTCTGGGGCACGATGGTCACGGAACGGGTCGGTCTGCGTCAGCGAAGAACTCTAGCCCTCGTGCTTGCCCTGGTGCTGGTGATCGCCAGTTATGCTCGCGCGGGAATCGCGGCGGCAGCATTTTCTTCGATCTTCCTATGCGTGGGTTTGCGCCGCTACCGCATTTTGGCGCGGGGAGTAGTTGTGGCGTTGCTGGCCGCCAGCCTCATCATTACGATCCGTCCGTTCCATATGTCTGACGCAGATGCCGGAACCGACGCTCACTCGCTCGCCGACGTTTTTCTTTACAAGCAGCAACGGGGACGCGGACTGCTATGGTCGCGCAAGTCTGCCTGGGACCAGACTTCGGACGTGATTCGTGATCACCCGTGGTTCGGCAGCGGTTTCGGGACCAGCGTGACACGCATTCGTGGGGCGGAGAAGGGACTGGCCTTCGAATCCGCTGGTTTCGCGACCCGGGAGCACGGCAACAGTTATCTTGCGATTATGGAATGGGTGGGTTTGTTGGGAGTGGGGCCTTTTTTTGCCATCGTCTTTCTGCTCACAGCGAAAGTCTATCGGGTTGGGAAGTGGATGCGCTCAACCGGCAATGCTTTCTCCACTGCTGTTCCTCTGGCCGCTGTCGTGGCTGGTGGCTTGCTGCACGCGTTGTTCGAGGATTGGCTCTTTGCCGTCGGTTATTACTTGTGTGTTTTCTTCTGGACGCTCGTCTTCATACTTGTCGACGTCGTTCCTCCCGAGGCCCCGGCGCTTGTGCGTTCTCCCGTAGAGCATAATTCCGCGCCCTGGGTTCCAGGGCCCGCCCTGGCTCAACGATGATGCGGCTGCTGCTCAACGGTCTTGCTGCCAGCGCAGGCGGAGGACTGACCTACTTGCGCAACGTGATTCCCCACTTTGCCGCGAGGACAGACATTGAAACCATCGTGGCCCTGAATCCCGATGTAAAAGGACAGTTGGGCGATTTTGTCCCGCTCTCGTTTGTCGAACTGAATTCAACTGGCGGGGCCGTGAAACGTTATTGGCTGGAACAAAGGGTCTTGCCCAAGCTGGTACGGGAACTCCGGACAGACATCTTGATTTCGGCCGGCAATTTCTCCTTGCGGTCTTCTCCGGTGCCTCAGATTTTGCTTTCACGGAATGCGCTTTATACCTGCCCAGACTTTTATCGTGATCTTCTCCGGCGACGGGAATACGCCTTGTGGCTCGATACTCATGTCAGGAGCGGCCTGGCCAGGCGATCGATTGCCTGGGCTGACTGCACCGTGGCCCCAAGCGAAGCTTTCGCCCGGGAATTACGCCGCTGGACGGGTCGCGAGGTCATCGCAATCCACCACGGATTTGATCGCAGGAATTTTTTCTGCGATCACAGATCATTGCCCACCGAAATGGGCGAGAAGCTCGGGCAGACCGAAGGTTCGCTGCGCCTGCTCCTGGTAAGCCATTACAACTATTACCGCAACTTCGAGACCCTGTTGCGGGCGTTGCCTTTAGTTCGTGAGCAGCTCGCTGGCCGTGACGTGAAGTTATTCCTAACGTGCCGTCTGGAGCCGGGGGCGAACCCGGGTTCGTATCGCACCGCGAAAGTCGCGGCGCTGGTTTCGCAACTCGGCATCGGAGACAACGTCGTAGAACTGGATCACGTTCCATACTCTCAGCTGCACCATCTCTACAGCGCTTGCGATATCTACGTAGCTCCGGCATATGCCGAGTCGTTTGCTCATCCCTTAGTTGAGGCTATGGCGTCCGGATTGCCAGTGGTGGCTTCTGACATCGCTGTTCACCGGGAGATTTGTGGAGACGCTGCGGTATTCTTCCCCCGCTTTTCGCCGCGGGAACTGGCTGCGCAAATTCTGCACGTTGCCCAAGATGAAACCGTAGCCGCGAGCGTGGCTCAACAGGGCCTGCGGAATTCGGAGAGATTCTCCTGGTCCAGACACGTCGACCAGATCATCTCGCTCGCGAAAAAACTCAAAGGTGTTGGCGAAAATGTCGATCAGGCCGCCTGACTTCTGGACAGCGCAGGGGCGAGTCCCTCCCGGCAGGCCGTGAGGTAAACACGACGGCGATGGCGAGCGAAAGCAGACCATATCTGGTCAACACTTCGCAAGTGCGGTGATTCCTGAGCGGGGAAAATGCCCGTATAATCGGCGAAACCGGCTTTGTGAGGTCCAGTTGCTTCATCAGCGTTACAAAGATCTGGTTTTTTTGTGCATGGCCAAGGCTACCCTCCCCAATTATTGGGCGCACAAATGTCTCTATGCGCTCCGGCCACAAAATGGACATTCTCTTCATCTGCATCTCGGCTGCGGCCCGAAATATCTGCCGGGTTTCGTAAACATCGACGCCAATCCTCGGCAAAAACTCGACCTCTGGCTGGATGTGCGCTGCGGGCTCCCGTTTGCTTCTGGCTCGGTGCATTCGATCTATTCGACGCACATGATCGAGCACTTTTACCCGGATGAGCTGGAGCAGTTGTTCGCCGAGTGCGCTCGCGTGCTCAAGCCAGGGGCGGGTATGCGGCTGATTGTTCCAAGCCTCCAAAACGCCATTCATGCCTACCAACAGAATCTACACGAGTGGTTCTACGATTCCTTTCCTCGCCACTTTGACTCTCTCGGCGGACGCTTCTCGAATTTCGTCTTTTGCGATGGCCAGCACCGTACGGCTTTTGATTTCGGTTATTTGTCTGAGGTTCTGTGTCGTGCCGGTTTTCACGAAGTGGAGGAAAAGTCTGAGGGTATGAGCCGGCTTTACCAAACCAATGTTCCTCCCTTCGAACCCGGCGACGCCCGCGAACTCCCGCACTCGCTTTATCTGGAAGCGTTCAAGTAAGCCGCCCATGTCTCTGTTGTGAATTCAGATGCCTCGACGCTCGCGCCCAGGCCCGCCGGGCTAATATGAATCTTCCTTCATGTGCGGAATTTTCGGAATCGTAGGTCGCGGTGCGTCGGTGGACGCGCAGCTGCTTGACCAGGCCACGCAATCGCTGGCCCACCGGGGGCCGGACGATTCCGGCACAGTGATCATTCGAGAGCAAGGCCCAGAAACGCTTGAAGTCGGTCTGGGAAACCGCCGTCTCGCCATCCTGGATCTTTCTCCGCTGGGCCACCAGCCCATGCGCGATCCTGAAACCGGCAACTGGATTGTCTACAACGGCGAAATCTACAATTTCCGCGAAGTTCGCAAGAAGCTGGAAGACGACGGCGTGCAATTCGTCAGCAACTCCGATACCGAAGTACTGCTCAAAGCTTACGCGCGATGGAAAGAACGATGCCTTGAAGAATTTCGTGGCATGTTTGCCTTTGCCATTTGGGACACGCAAAGCCGTCGGCTTTTCCTTGCCCGCGACCCAATGGGCGTCAAGCCACTCTATTACTGCACGTCAGGCCAGTATTTCTTGTTCGCTTCCGAAACTCGGGCCCTGCTGCGAACGGGCCTGGTTCCGTGCCGTCTCGATCGCGCCGGACTGTTCAGCTATCTCAGCTTTGGCTCGGCGTACGATCCGATCACGTTGATCGAAGGCATCTGCGCGCTGCGCCCAGGTCATTACCTGACATGGGAGAACGGCAGAGCATACGAGCAGATGTATTGGGATCTCCGGCCTCCTCTCGCAGAGATGCGCAATGGGGGAAAAAGGACTGGCTCCGCTGAGCGAGAGCGGTTGCAGACTGACCTGAGCACTGCGCTCGACGAAGCCGTTCGCATGCAGACGGTCAGCGATGTGCCGGTCGGGGTGTTTCTTTCCGGAGGTATTGATTCCAGCGCTGTCGCAGGGCTTCTGCGTCGAAGCGGGGCCGATGTAAACACATTTTCGATTGTCTTTCGCGAAGCCGATTACAGTGAGGCCGAGCATTCCCGCGCTGTGGCCCGCGAATTTGGCACCAACCACCACGAGATTCTGGTGTCGCAGCACGATGCGCTCGAAGCAATTCCATCGGCCTTGCGCGCCATGGACCAGCCCACCATAGATGGCCTGAACACCTACTTGATTGCACGGCAGACGCGGGCCGCGGGTATCAAAGTGGCGCTCTCCGGTTTGGGTGGAGATGAGCTTTTCGCAGGCTATTCCAGTTTTCGCGACGTGCCCCGTATGCAACGAATCGCAAGGTTATGCGCAGCATTTCCCGGAATTCTGCGAGACTGGGCGGCTCGCCTTCTAGGGGCTGTTACTCCCGAAAACGACCGCAACCGAAAACTTGCCGCGCTTGCTGCTTCTGGCGGGATTGATCCATATGTTCTTTCCAGGACACTTTTTATTCCCGAAACGCGGAGTTCATTGCTAAGAAAGCACAATTTCGAACCTGCCAGCCTTGCTCTCTCGGATACATTGGATCACGCCCGCGGCCTTGATCCGATCAACCGAGTTTCGTACCTCGAGTCGCGTTGTTACATGCTCAATACGCTGCTCCGGGATGCTGACGTGATGAGCATGGCCCACGGTTTGGAGATGAGAGTTCCGCTGATCGATCATGTGCTTGCGCGTAAATTGCTCGCACTGCCCGGGGACTGGAAGCTGAACGGCTCAACACCCAAGCCGCTGCTGGTCGATGCGGTGCAAGGAGCACTGCCGGAGAGGATCGTGCACCGAAAGAAACGCGGCTTCACTCTGCCGTTTGAGCACTGGTTGCGGGACGAATTGCGGCCGGAGGTCGAACATGGCCTGCAGAGTTTGGCTGAAGGCCCCTTGGCATCGGTGTTCGACTTGTCTGCTGTGCGTACTGTCTGGAACAACTTTGGAAGCGGCAAAACCTCCTGGTCGCGGCCGTGGGCGCTGTATGTTTTACAAAAGTGGTGTGAAGTGAATTCGCTCCAAGCTTAGAAGCTGCCGAGGCGGAGAAATCCAGGGAATCCAGACGGTACTTACCTGGTTTCCTCATCGTGAGGTTTTCCCAGTTTCCACAGCACCGCAGGTTAAGATGGCTACGGCGATTCCCTCTGGTTAATGCCAAAAATCGAAGAAGCGGGCCAGGCAGATATCTCTGCGTCTGCCGATTTCCTCCGCATCAGTGTGATCATTGCCGCGCGCAACGAAGCGCGAAATTTACCGGCTTGTCTTGATTCCCTGCGCGGCGTGGGGGAAGTGTGGGTTATCGATTCCAACAGCACGGATGAGACGGCGGAGATCGCCCGCCTGCATGGGGCTAAAGTCGCGCAGTTCCACTACCACGGTGGCTGGCCTAAGAAGCGGCAGTGGGCCATGGATCGGCTTCCGCTGGCTTACGACTGGGTGCTCCTGCTTGACGCGGATGAGTTCCTTACGCCGGAGCTGGCGGAGGAAATTCGGCTTGCCATTCAAAATCCAAACCGCAACGGCTACTTCGTGGCATTGCAGATGTTTTTCCTGGGGCAGCGGCTTAGGCATAGCGGCGCGAGCTTTTACAAGCTCTCTTTGTTTCGTCGCGGCAAAGGCCGGTTTGAGTGCCGGCTCAGAAATCAGGACACCTCCATGTGCGACATGGAGGTCCACGAACACATCATGGTGGAGGGCCCGGTTGCCAAACTGAAGAACCCACTTCTTCATCGCAACTTGGAGTCGGTTGCCCGCTACATCGAAAAACACAACGAGTACTCGAACTGGGAAGCCGCGGTGTGGTCGGAAAAGCGCCGCGACGAGGAAGCAACCTCGCTCTCAGCGGATCTCTTCGGAAGCCAGGCGCAACGCCGTCGCTGGCTGAAAACGAAATTCTTCAGCGTGCCCGGATCGCCGTTTTTATTTTTTCTTTACAAGTACGTCTTTGGCCGGGGATTTCTCGACGGTACGCCGGGCTTGATTTATTGCGGCCTGCAAGGCGTCCAGTTATTCCACATCAAAGCCAAGATCTACGAGTTGCACAAAAAGCGGGCTTCTGACAATGTGCGGAATTAGCGGAATCGTCAATTGCGGAGGGCCGGAAACGCTCGCGCGCATGAACGCCGTTCAAGCGCATCGAGGCCCCGATGATTCCGGCATTTGGCAGCGCACCTTCCCGAATGGCGCCTACATCGGGTTGGGCAGCCGTCGCCTGGCCATTCTTGATCTTTCAGCAAGTGGCCACATGCCGATGAGCAATCAGGACGGCTCGCTGTGGATCACCTACAACGGGGAAATCTACAACTTCGCAGGCTTACGGCGCGAACTGGAGGGCAAAGGCCACAGATTCCGCTCGCACACTGATACAGAAGTCGTACTTCACCTCTATGAGCAGGAAGGTCCAGAGTGCGTTCAGCGGCTGAATGGCATGTTCGCCTTTGTCATCTGTGATCTCCGTTCCGGTGCGCCCAAACTTTTTCTCGCGCGCGATCATTTTGGAATCAAGCCCCTTTACTACTATTCCGCAGGCGATCGGTTTGCGTTTGCTTCCGAAGTCAAAGCTCTCCTCCAGGTTCCGCAAATCGCGCCCGAACTCGATCTGGAATCGCTTCACCAGTATCTGACTTTTCTGTGGGTGCCCGATCCGAAGACGATGTTTCACGGAATCTTCAAGCTGCCCGCGGGACATTACGCAATCTTTGAAAATGGTGAGCTGAGCCTGACACAGTACTGGGATCTGACGTTTCCTCCTGCGCATGCCACGTATCCACTCAGCGAAGCCGAGCTGGCCGGAGAGATTCGCGACCGCTTTCGGAGTTCTGTTCGCGCGCAGATGGTCAGCGACGTACCGCTTGGCGCTTTTCTCAGCGCGGGACTGGATTCTTCCAGCATTGTCGCCATGATGTCTGTGGCCGTGCAGCGGCCTGTGCGGACCTACACGATTACGTTTCCATCGAAATACCGGGTGGGGGAAAACGCGCTCGATGATCCGGCAGTGGCTAATCGACTGGCGCGGCGTTTAGGCTGCGAGCATCACTGCATTGTGGTCGAACCGGATGTCGTCGACCTGCTTCCGCGGCTGACATGGCACATGGATGAACCTACCGCCGATCCGGCGATTATTGCGGCTTATCTCGTCTGTCGTGAAGCAAGCCGTGATGCGACCGTTCTTCTCTCCGGCGTCGGTGGCGATGAACTTTTCGGCGGGTACCGCAAACATGCTGCGCATTACTGGTCGCAGGCCTATCAACATCTTCCACAGGTGGCTCGCCGCTGGATGGAGAAGTCGCTCTCACGTCTTTCCGGTGGCCGTGGGACGCCGCTGAAGGGAAACATACGACTTGCCAAGAAAATGGCCCGCAGCGCGTCGCTCCCGGCAAGTGATCGTTTCATCATGAATTCTGTGTACCTTAGCGCGCCACAGAAAGCCGCACTCTACGCTTCGGCGGTGTGGGATGAAGTGAGGTTTGTCGATCCCACCGCCCGTCATCGTGATGCGTTTGAAACGATTGCTCATGCGGATTTTATGAACCAAATGCTCTATCTGGATTCGAAGATCTTCATGCCCAGCTTGAATCTGACTTACAACGACAAGATGAGCATGGCCTCGTCGGTGGAAGTACGCGTGCCTTTTCTGGACCATGAATTTGCGAAATTTGTCGCCTGGAATGTCCCGCCGGCGCTGAAGCTGAAAGGATTCTTCCGGCCCAACAGCAAATACATTTTTCGCCAAGCCATGCGAGGAATTCTGCCAGAGGAAGTCTTGAAGCAGCCAAAAGCCGGATTCGCGGTCCCGATCGATTACTGGCTGGCCAACGATTTGAAGGAGATGGCCGGCGATCTGCTTTCCGAATCCCGGATCAGAGATCGTGGATTGTTTCGACCTGAGGTGGTGCGGAACTTTCTCGACGAGCACGCAAGCGGCGCGCAGGACTGGTCCATGCAAATCTGGCAGTTCCTTACGCTGGAATTGTGGATGCAGACTTTTCTCGACGGCGACGGGCGGCAAAGCGATTTCATTCCCAAGCCCCAGGCGGCCAGCGCATGAAGCAAGTTTTGCAGCATGCTCGTAGCGGAGAAGTGGAAGTCATGGAAGTGCCGCGTCCCGGCGCGCAGCCGGCGTGTGTTCTCGTGCAGGTTATGGCTTCGCTGGTCTCTGCCGGGACCGAACGCGCATCTACGGAATTTGCCAGCAAAAGTCTGTTGCAGAAAGCCCGATCGCGGCCTGACCTGGTGCGCAATGTCCTCGACAAAATCCGGCGGGATGGCCTGTTTCCCGCAGTGCAGGCCGTGCGCAGCCGCCTCGATCAACCGTTGGAGTTGGGGTACAGCAGTGCTGGCATTGTCACACGCCTGGGCGAAGGTATGACGGATCTACGCGTGGGAGATCGCGTGGCCTGCGCGGGCGCCGGTTATGCCGTGCACGCGGAGATGGCCAACATTCCTCGCATGCTCGTGGCGCGAATTCCCAGCGAGGATATCTCTTTCGAGGAAGCTGCGTTCACCACCATCGGCGCGGTCGCATTGCATGGCATTCGCGTCGCAGAAGCGCGGTTGGGAGATGTCGTCGCCGTGATCGGCATCGGGCTTCTTGGGCAGTTGACAGTGCAATTGCTCAAGGCTGCAGGCTGCTGCGTGATTGGCATGGACATCAATCCATCCCGGGTCGAGCTCGCCCAGCGCCTGGGTGCAGACGCGGCTTCCACTTCGCCCGCAGATTTTTCCTCGTCCTGTCTCGCGCTTTCGAAGGGTTACGGTGTGGACTCCGTTCTCATCACCGCGGCCACGCCTAGCAGTGAACCAGTAAATCTCGCTGGCAGCGTCGCGCGCGAGCGGGCCATCGTAGTCGCCCTGGGCACGGTTGGCATGGAGATCGATCGCAAAATTTATTACGAAAAAGAATTGCAATTTCGCATCTCGCGTTCATACGGTCCCGGCCGCTACGACACGGCGTATGAACAGAAGGGCCTTGACTATCCCATCGGCTATGTCCGCTGGACAGAAACACGCAACATGGAAGCGTTTCTTCAGCTTCTCGCGGCCGGAAAGTTGGATGTGCGATCGCTCGTCACCCATCGCCTTTCCATTGAGCACGCGGAGCGAGCGTACGAAATCATAAGCGGAAAATCGAGCCAGCCGTCACTGGGCATTCTGCTTCAATATTCCGCAGAGGTAGAGGGCGGAACCCAGCGCTTAGAGTTGGTAGCAAACAGCCCGTTCCCAAGGCGAAGCCGAAAATCAGTGACTATCGGCCTGCTGGGCGCTGGCAGCTTTGCCCTCAGTACATTATTGCCGGCAATCCGGCGGATCGCGGGCGTCGATCTCGTGGGCGTTTGCTCGGCGACCGCGTCCCATTCCCAGCATGCGGCAAGAAAATTCGGCTTCCAGTTTTGTACAACCGACGAGCGGCAAATCCTCGACCACGACGACATAAACACGGTAATCATCGCGACACGCCATCATTTACACGCTCGCCAGGTTCTGGCTGCTCTTAGCTCCGGGAAAAATGTTTTCTGCGAGAAACCACTTTGCCTGAGTGTGGATGAGCTAACTGAAATCGTTCGGGCCTCCAAGACGGCGGGCCTTGAGAATCGGCCATTACTCATGGTGGGCTTCAACCGTCGATTCGCGCCGCTGGCAATCGAGCTCAAAAAATCACTGACTTCAATCTCAATGCCACTGGTGATGCATTATCGCGTCAATGCCGGGCAACTCCCCGGGGATCATTGGGTGAACGATCCCGAGCAGGGTGGCGGACGGATCCTCGGCGAAGCCTGTCACTTCATCGATTTTCTGACTTTCCTCGCCGGAGCGGCGTTGGTCGAAGTTAACACCTGTGTTCCTGGCGGCCATGACTCGAGCAGCGCTGTAATTTCTCTGACATTTGCTGATGGTTCGCAAGGCACCATCAGCTATCTGACAAATGGTGACCGGTCATTTTCCAAGGAACGAATCGAAGTGTTTGGTGGTGGGACCGTCGCGGTGCTCGAAGACTTTCGCTGGCTGGAAATTGTTCGCGACGGCCGGCGCAAAGTTTTTCGTTCCTGGTTGGGACAGAATAAAGGCCACGCCGCCCAGTTGCAGGCTTTTGCGTGCGCCATCCGCGAAGGCGAAGACGCGCCGGTCGCCTTCGAAGAAATCGTTGCAACCATGCTGGCAACATTTCGCGCGCTTGATTCCATTTCGACTGGAAAACTGCAATTCGTAGGTACAGCGGGTTTCATCGAATCATGTCGCGCATCGCGCTCACATGAAGCGGACCTCATGAACACAGTGCTCTGACCTATGCTGATTCTTGGCCTCAATATGTTTCACGCGGATGCCTCCGCCGCGCTCGTGCAGGATGGTGAAGTTGTGTTCGCGATTGCGGAGGAACGGCTCAATCGCGTGAAGCATTACGCGGGATTTCCTGCCCTGGCGGTCAAAGCGTGCCTCGATTCGATTGGGGCAAAGATTACGGACATCGATCACATCGCGGTGGGGCAGGATAGCGACGCGAATCTGGCTCAGAAAGTCCAGTACGCGCTTGCCAATCCGGCGAAGATTCTGAACTTTATTCGTCTGCGCCAGCGAAAACAGGCATTTCGCGGCATCCATTCTTTGTTGGCAAATGCTGTCGAGTGCGATCCGGAACAGCTTCGTTTCCAGGTCCACCATCTCGAGCACCATATCGCACACATCGCCAGCGCGTACTACTGCTCGCCGTGGGAGAAAGCCGCCGGATTCAGCTACGACGGTTCCGGCGATTTCGTTTCCACCATGTTGGCTCGTTGCGAAGGCAATGATATCGAGGTGCTGGAACGAGTTTACCTTCCCCACTCACTGGGCAGTTTCTATACCATGATGTGCGAGTTCATCGGATACAAGAAATACGGCGATGAAGGCAAGGTCATGGGCCTCGCTCCGTACGGAAAAGATACTTACTGCGAAACGGTCCGCCGGATCGTGGCTTTGAACAATGGAATCTTCCGTCTGAATCTCGATTACTTCAAGCCGCTTGGCAGCAATCAGGGCATGCGGCTCATGCCCGACGGAACCGTACGCCTGGCGCGGCATTTCACCGATTGCATGGTTCGGCTTTTTGGAGAACCGCGAGAACCCGGCGAGGAAATCACGCAACGCGACATGGACCTGGCGTATGCAATGCAGCACTGTTTTGAGAAGGTCTTCTTTCATCTGCTCAATCAGTTGCACAAGCAGAGTTCGTGCGAGGATCTTGTGATGGCCGGAGGCTGTGCGCTCAACAGCGTAGCCAACGGAAAACTCTTTGCCCATACGCCGTTTCGGCGAACCTGGATCCAGCCGGCGGCGGGAGACGAGGGCCTCGCCATTGGCGCGGCCTTACACACTTATCACGC
>Ga0335073_10006099_pt1 | contig 16936 bp, 17 predicted proteins | sample Lox_Sample_22_FD_207093 | JGI IMG/M metagenome (GOLD analysis project Ga0335073, IMG submission 207093) | Soil microbial communities from Loxahatchee National Wildlife Refuge, Florida, United States - Lox_Sample_2.2 | ecosystem: Environmental > Terrestrial > Soil > Wetlands | place: USA... | reverse complement strand
CCGACTGGACGTCGCCGCCGACCTGCGCGACGAATGCCTGGTAGGACTGCTCGGCCTGGCCGCCGGTGAGCTGCGACACAGCCGTCGCCTCGGCCGCCGTGTAGGGCGTGGTCGAGTTCGTCACGCTCGAATTCACGGCAATCGTCGCCGCGGTCGTCCCCGACGGATCGAAGAAGGCCGGCGCGGTCGCGCCCTGCGGATCGGCGGTCGAGATGGCGTTGTTGACCGTGGTCACGAGCTGGTTGGCCACGGTGTTCAGCGAGTCCATGTAGTTGACCAGCGTGCCCGTTGGCGCCCCGCCGCCCGCCGGGTTCGCGTCGTACTCCCCGAGCAGCGCGCCAAGCGTGCCGCTCGAGCCGTTCAGGTTCGAGTCGGTCAGATTCTGCGACAGGTTGACCGTGCTGCCGTCGACCAGCGGCGTGGCGTCGGTGGTGCCGTTCTGGGCCGAGGTGGCCGCGTTCCCGAAGCTGACGTTCACCATGCCGTTGGGCTGCGTGCTCACGTAGACGTTCGAGTACTGGGACAGGTCGTCGATTGCGTTGTCGCGCTGATCCTCGAGGTTGTTCGCGCTGATCCCGGCGGCCTGAGCCTGCGCGATCTGGCCGTTGAGCTGGGCGATCTCGTTGGCGTCTGAGGCCACCGCGCCGCTCGTCGGGTCGGTCAGCGTGTCGTATTGCTGGGTGACCTGCGACTGCAGGGTGGTGATCTGGCCGGCCAGCGTGTTCAGGCTGTCTGCGACAGCCTGGCCGTTGCCGATGATCGTCTGGGTAGAGCCGTCCTGGTTCGGGCTCGCCGCGTACGTGTTGAATCCCTGCCAGAAGGTGTCCATGACGGCCGAGAGGCCGGAGGAGGTCGGCTCGTTGAGCGACGCCTGGGCCTGGCCGAGGATGGTCGTGTTGGTGTTGTCGGCGCTCGTCTGCGAGTTCTGGGAGCGGTACTGGCTGTCCAGGAAGGTGTCGCGTACCCGGGTGATGTCGGCGACAGTGACGCCGGTGCCGAGCTGCGAGCCGCCCCCGTTGTCGCTCGACAGCGACGGGATCGTGAGGGCGGCCTGCTCGGTCAGATCCACGGTCTGGCGCGAGTAGCCCGGCGTGCTCGCGTTGGCGATGTTCTGGCCGGTGGTGTCGATGGCCGCCTGTGCCGCCTCGAGACCGCTCAGCGCGGTCTGGAGGCCCATGAAGGTGGGGATCGTCATCGCCGCTACACCGCCAGATCGAGGACGCGGTGGCCGGTGACATCGGCGGGCGTGGTCGCCAGGCGGTCGCCGCCGGCGTTGTAGCTCTCATCGCCGCCGAGGCCCGCGAGCTTCAGCAGGTGATCGAGGAACGCCAGCTCCTGGCTCATCAGCGCCCGGTTGACGTAGTGCTCGCGCTGGATCTCCTCGAGCATCCCGCGCAGCTCGGCGCTGCGCGCGGCCGCGAGGAGCGCGGACTCCGGGTCCATCACCGTCTCGAGCATCGCCACGGTGACCGACGCCGGGTTCGTGCCCAGACGGACGCCGGCGCGAGCCAGCAGCAGCATGCGCTCGTTCTCGAGCAGGCGGCGGCGCTCGAGCTCGGCCTGGAGTAGGCCGGTCAGCTGGACGACGGAGCGCACGTCGCGGTTGCGGATCGCGGCGCCCTGCTCGAGCACGGTCCCGAGCAACCGGCGGGCGGCCACCAGCTGCACCTCGAGGTGGGCGAGCACCTCATTGGTGAGGACGACGTCGGCCTGGTCGTGAATCACTGGCGTGCTCATGACGCGCTCCCGCCGGTCGAGGTGGATGAGGAAGACGACTGGGGCGAGGAGGACGCCTCGCCCTGCGGCGTGCCGATCTGGGGATCGATGGCCTGGGCCAGCTGGGCGGCGATCCCCACCCCGCCGTTCGACATCAGGGCGGAGGTCAGCGCCGTCGGGATCATGCTGGCGAAGGCGCTGGTGCTCGGATCCGAACCGAGGATGCCGCCCGAGGAGTCATCGCTGGAGTCATCCGAACCGTCGGAGCCGTCGGAGCTCGAGTCATCGGACGGGCTGGAGACGGTTGACGCGAGCTCCTGGGTGAGCTGCGACATGAGGACGTCCTCGAAGCCCAGCGCCTCCTGGTAGGCCTGCTTGGCCTGCGCGTTGCCGTTGCGGATGTCGGCCGGCTCGAGCGCGGGGTTGACCGGCGGCAGAGCAGTATTTATCCCCAACGCACTCATGGCTTGATCTGGTCGGCGATCTGGAGCATCTGGGCCTGGTACTGCACGGCTTGGCTGCTCATCTGGTACTCCTGCTGGGCGGTCATCATCTTGGCCATCTCGTCGCCGAGGTTGACGTTGGACCCCTCGAGCGCGCCCTGTTGGAGGGTGGCGTTCTTGGCCGGCACGATCGCGCCGCTCGCCGCCGTGGCGCTGAAGGTGTTGTCGCCGTCGGGCACCAGTCCGTTGGACGCCGGCACGTCGACGAGGGAGAGCTTGCCGAGGCTCTTGCCGCCCGCGGAGACGGTGCCATTGGCGCTGATCGAGACCTGGCTGATGTCCACGCCGGAGGGGATCGTGATCGGAGGCTGGACGAGCATCCCGGTCTGGGTCGTGAGCTGACGCTTTGCGTTCAGCTGCATCGAGCCGTCGCGCGTGAGGCCGATCGTCCCGTCCTGGCGGCGGACCTCCAGATAGCCCGAGCCGTTGATGGCGACGTCGAGCGGCTGGCCGGTCTGCTGGATCGCGCCCTCGCTCTGGTCATAGCCGACCACCTGAGCCTCGGCGCCCGCGCCGGTGGGGACATCCGAGCCGTACTCGCCGTTGGAGTAGAGCAGGTCGTGGAAACCGACGATCGTGGACTGGTAGCCCGGCGTGTCGAGGTTGGAGATGTCGTTGGAGATCGCGTTGAACTGCTGCTGCTGGGCTTCCATGCCCGACGCGGCGGAGTACAGACCTTCGAGCATGCCTTATCAGCCTCCCGTGAGCGACCCGACGGACGAGGCGCTCTCCTGCATGGTTGAGTCGATCGTCTGGATGGCGTTCTCGCCGGCCTGGTAGGTCTGCAGCGAGGAGATCATGTTCACCATCGTGGTGACCGGATCGACACCCGAGTTCTCGAGCTCGCCCGACTTGACCATCCCAGTGCCGCGGCCGCCGAGCGTGCCGGTGTAAAGGTTCTCGCCCTGCTTGCTCACGTTCGTGACGTTGAAGACACCCAGCGAGGAGGCGGGAACGGTTCCCTGCGGGCTGACCGTGATCGTCGCGCCGTTCTGGGAGAGGACCGGGTCGCCCTGCCCGTCGGTCAGCAGCCCCTTGGCGTTTTCCTGGAACTGCCCGTCGCGGGTGTAGCGCACGCCCTGCGCGGTGCGAACGCCGAAGAAGCCGTCGCCGGCGATCCCGAAGTCGAGCGGCTGTCCGGTCGAATACAGCGTCTCCGGCGTGAGGTTGGTCACCGGCGAGCCGAGCTGGACCCCGGTGTTCAGGGTGCCGATCGACTGCCCGGTGGACGTGTTGGCCAGCAAGATCGAGCCGAAGTCGGACTGGACCGAGGAATCGCTCTTGTAGCCGGGCGTCGAGGAGTTCGACAGGTCGTTGGCAAGCTGATCCTCTCGCACCTGCTGGGCGAGCATCCCCGACGCTGCGATGTAAAGGCCGGCATCCATCGTCCCCGGATAGTCGCCCGTCCGGGATGATCCTTGAGGCATGGATCCCATCGCTGTGGACGTTCGTCTGATCCAGGCAGTGCTCGGCACCGAGCTGAAGATCGCCCCCGGGCGGGTGCTGATGGCCCGGGTGGCGAGCGCCGACGGGACCGGGCGCGGGTCCCTGAACATCGCCGGCACGACCCTCGAGGCCGAGCTCCCCAAGGAGCTCCAGGCGGGCCAGGAGCTGCGGCTGACCGTACGGCAGGTCAGCCCCGAGCGGGTCGAGCTCAGCATGTCCGATCAGTCCGCCGCCGCGGCCGAGGCGGCCCAGGCTGCTCCCCTCCCCGGTGGAGGCGCCCTGCAGGTGACCGAGCGTGACGCCCGGTCCGGAACCGGCGCCGGCGGAAGCGACGGGTCCGATCGCCACGCGCTGGCCCTCCGCTACGACGCCCCCGCCCTCGGCCCCGTCGACCTGCGCTTCGAGCTCGGCCCCGAGTCGCTGCGCGTGACCGCGACGTTCGCCGCCGGCGATCCGCACGAGCGGGCCCTCGAGGGCGCCTCCGAGCTTCAGTCCGGCCTCGCCGCGGCCCTGGGGCGGCCGGTTGCGGTCGAGATCACTTCCCGCTACGAGCCACTCGACGTCTATGCCTGATCCCGAGCAGCCGCCACCGCGCCGGCGCGCCACCGCGCTGCGCTACGAGCAGGGCCGGTTCGCACCCGAGGTGGTGGCCACCGGCACCGGCCTGATCGCCGACCGCATCCTCGCCGCCGCGCGCGAGGCTGGCGTCCCGATCCGCCACGACCCGGGGCTGGCCGAGGCGCTCGCCGCGCTCGATCTCGGCCAGGAGATCCCGCCGGCCATGTGGACCGCGGTGGCGGAGACGCTGGCGTGGGCCTACCGCCTCGACGCCACCGCGCAAAAACCCGGATAACCGTTGCGCCGGGCGTCCCTGCCCGGCACCGTGGCCGCGGTCCCCCGCCACCCTCAAGTCCGCCGCTCCCGTGCCGATCAACCCGAAGGCCTCTCCCCTCGGAAGGTTCCCTCGTATGCCTCTTCGCCTGACCGGCATTCCCACAACCGACGACGCTGCCGGCGCTCCCGCAGCGTCCGGTGCCGCGTTCGGCGCCGGACTGCGCGACCAGGCCCGCCTTGAACTGGCCGGCAACCAGTTCGAGCGCTACCAGGCGCTGTTCGCGCGCGCAACCGAGCACGATGACGTTCAGGCCCGCTACCACGCGCGTGTGCTCCTGCTCGAGGTGGGCATGGCCGCAGCCGCCAAGACCGCCTCGCACGCGCAGGCCACGCGACTGTTCGTCGCCGTCGCCGGCGCCGCGCTCGACGCCCTCGAGGAGGAGCCGCGCGAGCCCGTGCTGCTCAACTACGCCGGCGTCGCGCTCTATGAGCTGTGGAGCTTGGACGCGGCCGAGGCCCTGTTCAAGGCGGCCCGCCGTCTCGATCCCGCGCTGCCCCACCTGAAGGGCAATCTCCAGGAGCTCAGCCGCCGGCGACGGGGCACCCGCGTGAGCAAGCCGCTTCACCTCGCTGTACCCGGCCTCGCCGCCCGCGCCCGCAAGCTGGCCCCCGAGGCTGAGCCGGCCAAGGACCTGACGCTCAGCCTGTGCATGATCGTGCGCGACGAGGAGGAGATGCTGCCGCGCTGCCTGGCCGCCGTGGCGCCGGCCGTCAACGAGATCGTCATCGTGGACACCGGCTCAACCGATCGGACGATCGAGATCGCCCGCGAGTTCGGCGCCAAGGTGATCGAGCGCGAGTGGACGGGCTCTTTCTCGGACGCCCGCAACGTGTCCTTCGAAGCCGCCACCGGAGACTGGATCATCTACCTGGACGCCGACGAGGTGCTGGTCACCGAGGACGTTCAAAGCCTCAGGGCACTCACGGGCCGCGTCTGGCGAGAGGCGTTCTACCTCGTCGAGACCAACTTCACCGGAGAACTCAGCGAAGGCGGCGCGGTCACCAACAACGCGCTGCGAGTGTTCCGCAACCGCCCCCACTACCGGTTCGAGGGACGGCTCCACGAGCAAATCGCCCAGCACCTGCCCTCCTACGCGGTGGGCCGCCTCGAGCTGAGCGCGGTCCGGATCGATCATTTTGGCTACCTCGGCACGGTGCGCGACGCCAAGGGGAAATCGCGCCGCAACCTCGAGCTGCTGAAGGCCCAGCAGGCCGAAAGCGCCCCGTCCGCCTTCCTGCACTTCAACCTCGGCACCGAGCACGCGGCGATCGGCGAGCACAGTCGCGCGCTGGCCGAGTTCGGGCATGCCTGGACGCTCGTGCAGGCAAACGGCGAGGAAGCCAACGATTACGTGCCGGCTCTCCTGCAGCGGCTGGTCACGGCGCTGCGTCACTGCGGCCGGGCCGAGGAGGCGATCGGCTGCGCCCGCGACGGCCTGGAGCGGTTCCCCGGGTTCACCGACCTCGTCTACTCGCAGGCTCTCGCCTCGATCTCGCTCGGCTCCGAGCAGGACGCGATCGCGTACTGGGAGCGGTGCATCGAGATGGGCGACGCCCCCGCGCGCTACGGCGCCGCGAGCGGGGCGGGCACGTACCTGCCCCGCATCTCCCTCGCCGAGCTCCACCTCCGCCACGGCGATGTGGACCGCGCGCGAGAGCTGCTCGAATGGTGCCTGTCCGAGCATCCCGACTTTGTCGGCGTAGTCGATCCCTACGCGACCGCTCTGCTCCGCAGTGGCGTCGCCCCGGAGGAGATCCACACGCGCATCGCCGCCCGCCTGGAGAGCCTCCCCCCGGCCGCCCGCTTCATGCTGGCCGGCGCGCTCTACCGCAACGGCGCGATGGCCGCCGCCGAGACCGAATATCGCGCGGTCCTGCGCGCCCGTCCGGGCAGCGCCCAGGTCCGTGTCCACCTCGCCGAGACCCTGCTCAATCAGCGTCGCTACGACGAGGCCGCGCTCGAGGCGGCCGTCGTCCCCGAGGACGAGGGGTTCGCGCCGCTGGCCCGCCGCCTCGAGCTGTGGGGCCGGGTCGCGACCGGCGATCAAGAGGCCGCGCACGCCGCCCGCGATCGGGCCGTCCGGGCCGGCGTTCCGCAGACCCAGCTCGACGTGTTCGCCGCCTGGCTCGCGGTGGCGAGTGGTGCGCAGGAGCTTCCCGCCCTGCCGGTGGCCGCCACCCCGCTGCTCGGCGTGATCCTCGAGACCCTGCTGAGAGCCCACGATTTCGAGGCCTTCGAAAAGCTGGCCGGGCTGCTCGGGCGTTCTGCCCTTCCTGTCCGCGAGCAGCGTGAGCTGCTGGCCACGATGTACCTCGCACAGGGCTTCCTCCCCTCGGCGGCGAAGGAGTGGATGGGCGTGTGCGAGTCCCGCCCCGACGCCCGCGCGCTCCTGGGTCTGGCGCGTGTCGCGGCGGCCCACGGTGAGCTCGCCGACGCCGGTGTGTTCGCCGCCGAAGCCCTGCGCCACGACCCGACCAGCGCCGCGGCGCGCGAGATCATCGACCGCTGTGGCACCGCGAGCCAAGCCGAGCGGGCGGTGATGCACAACTAGACGGACGGCTGAGGAACCCCTCAAGTTCTTCCCGGTGCGCTCGATTACCCCGCCTGAACGGGAACGGATCCCGTCTTCCAAGGTAGGAACCGCCGCATCCAAGGAGGAATGCAATGAGCTTTGACATCGGTTCTGTGGGCCGGACGCCCGCACCCGCGGCCGCGCAATCGGCCCGACCCTCTACCCCTGCGTCCGCGCAGGCCAGTGAGGCCGGCGACACGGTCACCGTCGACACGATCCCGGCGAGCCCGCCGCCTGAGGTGCAGGACGCGATCGGGGTGGCCAATCAGGCCTACCACGACCTGCAGGCGAGCGGCAGCGAGCTGCGCTTCAAGGTCAACGAGGCCACCGGCAAGCTGTCCGTCGAGGTCCACGACGTGCACGGAAACCTGCTGTTCACGGTTCCGTCCAGCACGGCGCTCGACGTCGCCTCGGGCCAACCTCTCCCGTCCACGCCCCAGTGATCCGGTAAAGCCCAGCCGGACCTCGGCCGACTAGAAGGAAAGCCATGTCCACGTCATCGATCAACACCGGCACGACAACATCGGCCACCAGCTCGAGCCAGTACGCGAGCGGCGACAGCTTGTCCTCGCTCGGCTCCGGCAGCGCGCTGCAGGTGACCGGCCTGGCCTCGGGCCTTGACACCAACGCGATCGTCGAGGCCCTGATGGCGTCCGACCAGCAGCAGGTGACCAACGTCACCAACCAGCAGACGGCGCTGACGGCGATGAACACGCAGCTGACGAACATCTCGAACGCGCTGCAGACGGTCGCCAACGACGCGCAGGCGCTGGGCAACCCGTCGCTGTTCACCCCCACCCAGACGGTCACCTCGACCAATTCCTCGCTGGTCAGCGCCACCACCACCGGCAACGCGGGCGCCATCGTCGGCTCCTACCAGGTCTCGGTCCAGGCGCTGGCGAGCGCCTCCCAGTACACCTACACGTTCAACAGCCCGAGCTCCGCCGACACGGTCACGTTCGACAACGGCCAGACGATCTCGCTGGCCGCCGGCGCCAGCGCCGACGATCTGGTCAACGCCATCAACTCCAACTCGAACCTGGACGTGTGGGCGACGGTGTCCCAGGAGTCCCAGAACGGCGGTCCGGCCACGATCATCTTCTCGGACCGGAATACCGGCGCGCCGGGCGGGACCTACACCCCGGTGACGGACAGCGCCGGCGGGCTGAGCTACACCGGCACCCACACCGATGGGACCGACGCCGAGTACACGATCGGCAACAACAGCTATACGTCGTCCTCGAACACGATCAGCGGCGCCGCGCTCGGCACCGGGTCCACGCCGACCGCCGGCCAGGGGGCGCAGGGGACGATCCCCGGCATCTCGCTCAGCCTGAACGGCCAGACCGGCTCGACTCCCGTGACCATCAACGTGGGATCGCCGGCCGTCAACTCGAGCGGCGTGCAGACCGCGGTGCAGCAATTCATCACCGACTACAACTCGGCGATCTCGATGATCCAGACCCAGCTGACGCAGACCCCGTCGAGCACGGACCCGACGCAGGGCACCCTTTACGACGACGCTGACCTCACCCAGTTGCTGTCGAACATGCGGGAGCAGATGGACAGCACCATCAGCGACCTCGCGAGCGGAGAGAACAACATGCTCGACGTCGGCGTGAGCACCGGCGCCACGACCGGCAGCGGCGCGGTGTCGCAGAGCGCGCTGAGCGGCGATTTGACGCTGAATGCCAGCACGCTGACCAGCGCCCTGCAGAGCAACGCGAGCGGCGTCCACTCGCTGCTGCAGAGTTGGTCGATCCAGTTCTCGAACCTGGTCAACAACGAGGCGGCCCCCGGTGGCGACATCACCACGCGCATCCAGGGCGACGACACCCAGATCAGCTATCTGGCCACCCAGATCAGCAACATGAACGCCGCCAACGCCGAGCAGCAGCAAGCCCTCGTGCAGCAGTTCGCGGACATGGAGGCGGCGCTCTCGCAAAGCCAGTCGACGAGCAGCTGGCTGACCAGCCAGCTCAACTCGCTGACCGGCTAAGGCTCCCACCACCGCGTGGGCGGAATTCTGACCACCCGCGCCCAACTGCCTCAGGGATGTTCGGCGCCGGCCGAATACGCGGTCATGAACAACCCCTCGCCAGCCCTCTCAAAGCTTTCGTTCCTCGGCATCCGCGGCAAGCTCTTCGGCCTCGTCGCGGTGCTCGCCACCGTGTCGCTGGTCTGCATCGGCGTCGCCGTCACCGGGCTGTTCAACGCCCGGTCGAAGTCCCGTCAGTCGGAGTCGACGTTCACGCTGTTCAGCACCGAGCACAGTGCCTATGAGGGGTGGCTGACCGACGACGACCAGTCGAACATGTACGCGGCGCTCGTCGCGCTGAACGACCGCAGCCAGCACGCGCTCGAGAACACCACCTGGCAGCAGGTCCTCCAGGGCTATCAGCAGGCGACCTCGAGCCTGACCTGGCTCGCCGGCCACGCACCGACGGCCGCGATCCAGGCGGACGTGACCACGCTGCGCTCGGATCTGGCGACGTACAACAACTTCACCGAGCAGGTCGGCGAGGACGGCCGGGCCGGCAAGGCGCGCCAGGCGGTCCAGGTCATGACCGTCGGCAACGTCAACATCTCGAACAAGACCCAGGCCGACTTCGATGCGCTGAGCGCCATCGTGACCAAGCAGTCGATGGCGATCACCCGCTCGGTCAGCCAGAACGTGAGCTCCTCGATCAGCCTGCTGTCGGTGATCGGGATCGTCGGGCTCCTGATCGTCGTGGCGATCACCTGGTGGCTGGTCCTGTCGATCACCCGGCCACTGGCGAAGATGACCGACGCGGCCGAGCGGATCGCCGGCGGCGAGGTCGACGTTGAGGTGGACGCCTCGGGCAACGACGAGATCGGGCGGCTGGCCCGCGCCTTCCGCAGCTCGGTGGACTACCTCTCGCAGATGACCGACGCGGCCCGCCAGATTGCCGCCGGGAACCTGACCGTCGACGTCGAGCCGCGGTCCGAGCGCGACGCGCTGGGACGAGCGTTCTCTGACATGCGGGCCCGGATGGCCACGATGGTCGGCGATATCTCCGCGGGCTCGCAGAAGGTCGGCTCCGCGTCCGGCGAGATGGCGCAGAGCGGGCAGCAGGCCGGCCTGGCGGTCGGCGAGATCGCCGACGCGATCGGCTCGGTGGCCCAGGGGGCGGAGGCCCAGGTGCGTGCGCTGGAGCGCGTCCGCGGCGTATCCGCCGAGGTCGCGGCGGCGGCTCAGGACTCGGCCGACGACGCGGCGCAGACGGCGCACGCCGCACGCGAGGCACGCGAGCTGGCCGGGGAGGGCGCGTCGGCGATGGCCCGTGCGACCGAGGCGATCCAGGCCGTGCAGGGATCGTCCGCTGAGATCACCCGCAAGATCTCCGAACTCGGCGCGATGAGCGATCAGATCGGCGGCATCGTCGACACGATCACCGCGATCGCCGAGCAGACCAACCTACTCGCGCTCAACGCCGCGATCGAGGCTGCACGTGCCGGCGAGCAGGGCCGCGGCTTCGCCGTGGTGGCCGAGGAGGTTCGCAAGCTGGCAGAGGAGTCGCAGACCGCGGCGGCGTCGATCGGCGCCCTGATCGGGCAGATCCAGACCGCCACTGGAACGGCCGTGCAGGTCGTCAGCGATGGGTCGCGCCAGACCGACGAGAGCGTCCAGACGGTGGAGCAGGCGCGGGAATCGTTCCTGCGGATCGACTCGAGCATCCAGGACATGACCGAGCGCGTCGAGCGCATCGCCTTCTCGCTGCAGTCGTTCGTGACCTCCGGCACCCAGATGCAGGAGGGCGTCGACGAGGTGCTCCAGGTGGCCGAGCAGTCCTCGGCCTCGGCCGAGCAGGTGTCGGCTTCGACCCAGCAGACGAGCGCCTCGACCCAGCAGATCGCCTCCTCAGCTCAAGAGCTCGCGGACACTGCCGAGCATCTTCAGAGACTCGTATCGCAATTCACCCTCTAGGAGACCACGCCCCCAAATGTCCCCCTCCCTCGCCACCCCCAACGCCTATCGCGAGAGCGCCGTGCTGAGCGCGTCCCCTGAGCTGCTCGTCGTGATGCTCTACGACGGGGCGCGGAAGTTCCTGTTCCAGGCGGGTGTGGCGATGCGGGACGGCCAGATCGAGCTCACCAATCGCAAGCTCATTCGCGCCGAGGGCATCCTCCAGCACCTGCGCGACATCCTGGATTTCGAGCAGGGAGAGATCGCGCACAACCTCGAGTCGATCTACGTGTTCTGCCTGCGCTGCACGCGCGAGGCCCGCTTCAACCGCGACCCGGCCAAGCTCGAGCAGGTCAGCGCGATGCTCGGCGACTTGCGCGAGGCGTTCGCGACCATCGCGCAGGCATGAGCGGCGGCGACGCAGCGCCCTACGAGATGCTCGCCCGGAGCATCGAGCGCGAGCTCGAGCTCGTCGGCGAGGGCCGCTTCGACGAGGTGGCGACCCTCCAGGCGCAGCGCGCCGCGCTCATCTCCACCCTTCCGGATGTCCCCCCCGCCGGCGCCCGCCCCGCCCTGCAGCGAGCCGCGTTGATGAGCAAGCGGGTGGAGATCGAGTTCTTGCGCTACCGCGAAGCGCTCCTGCTCGACCTCGCCAACCTGCGGCAGGTGGGCCGCGCGGCACGGGGATACGCCCCGCACCGCCAGAGCCGCCCCAACGTGCAGGCAACCGCATAGCGGGCCGCCCTAAAGATTCGACAGAACCGGCCGATTTGCGGGGATATGCGGGTCGTTCCGATCACCAACCTTCCCGAAGACGCGCGGCTGGCGCGTGACATCTTCACCGGCCGGGACGCTGCGCCTCTGCTCCGCGCCGGTGTCACCCTGAACGCGCGGTTCATCGAGCATCTGACCCGGGCCGGAATCCAGGCCGTGTGGATCGAGGATCGCTTCAGCCAGGGGATCGACCCCGAGCCGGCGATCAGCGGACAGACCCGCGCCGCGGCCACCCGCGCCCTCGTCGCCCTGCATGAGGAAGCCAGGCAGGCGGTCTTCGCCGGCCGGCCGTTGGATCCCGAGGCGACGGAGGGTCTGAGCGATGCCGTCGACGCGATCCTCGAGGAGATCGAGGAGTCGGACGGCAAGGCCCTCGTGCTCGCCGACCTGTGCGGTGCCGACGCGTACGCCGTCCAGCATTCGATCGACGTGACCGCGCTCGGGCTGCTCATCGGGCGGCGGCTGATCATCGAGCACGGCTGGCTCGACTACAAAGGCGAGCGCCACGACGACCGCCAGGAGGAGCGCCTGTTCCGACTCGGCATGGGCCTGCTGCTCTCGGACGTCGGCAAGCTGGCCATTCCCGAGGCGATCCTGAACAAGCCGGGCAAGCTGCTCGAGGACGAGTGGGAGATCGTTCAGACCCATCCCAAAGCCGGCGTCAAGCTGATCCGCGACACGGGCGCCTGGTGCCCCCTGGTCCAGGCCTGCGTGCTCCGCCACCACGAGCGCTGGGACGGCAGCGGCTATCCCGAGGGCAAGAGCGGCACCGAGATCCACGAGATGGCGCGGATCGCCGCCGTCGCCGACACCTTTGACGCAATCACCTCAGAGCGCCCGTTCGCGCCGGCCAAGCCGGCCCACGTTGGCGTGCAGACGATCCTCGCCGGCGCCGGAACGCAGTTCGACCCGGTCATCTGCGACGTCTTCTCGCGCCGGGTGGCCCCGTTCCCCCCGGGGATCGAGGTCGAGCTCGTCGACGGCCGGCGCGCAATCGTGGTCAGCGTTCCCGAGTACGCCCTCGACCGTCCGATCGTGCGCGTGATCGGCGACGGCACAGCGCCGGTCGACATCGATCTGACCCAGGACCGGTCCATCCACCTCGCCGGATGGGCTGGGCGGGAACCTCATTCATCCAGCGCTGCTTTTGCCGCATAGCCCCATCCCGCGAAAGGACTCGCCCCCAATGTCGTTCCTGATCTCCTCCGTGCGCCGGCAGCTGATCGCGGCGTTCGTAGCCGTGTCGCTCTTGTTCCTGGTCGCCCTCGTCCTCGGTTGGACGAGCATCGGCTCGGTGAACGGCAAGGTCCAGTCCAGCGCCAAGATGCTGCCGGTGCTCGAGCAGGCGACCGGCCAGGCCCGCGACATGGTCGCCTCGGAGGCGGTCACGCTGCTCGATCCCAGCACCATCAACGATCACCTCGGCGACGTCCAGACCTTCCACCACACCATGCAGGTGCTCGACGGGTATGCGACGACCCCGGCCAGCCGCCGTGCCGCGGCAGCGCTGAGCGCCTCATTTGCCACCTGGCAGAACTTGGACAACGGGGTGATGGCGGCGGCGAGCGACCACAACGTGGCCGACGGCACCCAACTCGTCAAGGGTCCTGCCGACAGCGCCGCCGACGGCCTCACCGCCGCGGTGCAGAACCTGAGCGAGTCGATCTCCAACGCTGACGCGAACGCGGCTAACTCGACCGCGTCAAACAGCAAGACTCTGATGCTGGTCATCGCGCTGCTCGCGGCGCTGATCGCCGGCGCGATCAGCTTCCTGATCGCGCGTGACATCAGCCGGCGCGTCAAGCAGCTGCTCGACGGGATCAACGACCTCCAGGAGCACGACCTGGCCTCGATCGGGGATGGCCTCGACGCCCTCGCCCGCGGCGACTTGACCGTCAACGCCGAGTCCCACTGCCAGCCGATCGAATCGGGCCGCGTCGACGAGCTCGGTCAGCTGACCCAGACCTTCAACTCGATGGTCGAAGGGGCCCACGCCCGGATCGTCGCCTACAACGAGACGCGCGCGAAGGTGGCCGCGATGCTGCGCGAGATCTCGGGCGCTTCCGAGCAGCTGTCGCTGTCCTCCCAGCAGATGGCCAGTACCTCCGAGGAGACCGGCCGCGCCGTGGCCGAGATCTCTCAGGCGGTGAGCTCGGTCGCCGCGGGCGCCGAGGATCAGGTCCGCTCGATCGGCGAGGCGAAGATCCTCTCCGACGAGGTGGCGCTCGCCTCCCAGTCCTCCGCCGAGAGCGCCCAGCAGACCGCCGAGGCCGCCGCCCAGGCGCGCAGCCTGGCGCAGGAGGGCGCCCAGGCGGTCTCCCAGGCGACCGACGCCATGCAGGCGGTACGCAACTCAAGCGCGCAGGCGAGCACCGCGATCCGTTCGCTCGACGCCAAGAGCGAGCAGATCGGCGAGATCGTCGACACGATCACCGGCATCGCCGAGCAGACCAACCTGCTGGCCCTGAACGCCGCGATCGAGGCGGCGCGTGTGGGCGAGCAGGGCCGCGGCTTCGCGGTCGTGGCCGAGGAGGTCCGCAAGCTGGCCGAGGAGTCGCAGTCCGCTGCCTCGTCGATCGCGAACCTGATCGGGGAGATCCAGCAGGAGACCCGCAAGGTCGTCGAGGTCGTCGAGGACGGCGCCCGCCAGACCGAGGAGGGCGCGGCCACGGTCGAGCAGGCGCGTGAGGCGTTCGCGCGGATCGCCGATGCAGTCCAGAACGTGGGTAACCGCGTCGAGCAGATCGCCGGCTCGATCCAGGAGATCGCCAGCGCCGGCAACCGGGTCCAGGACAGCATGACTTCGGTGGCGGCCGTCGCCGAGGAGTCGAGCGCCTCCTCGGAGCAGGTGAGCGCCTCGACCGAGCAGACGAGCGCGTCCACCCAGCAGATCGCCGCCTCGGCGACGGAGCTGGCCAAGACCGCCGAAGAGCTCGAACGGCTGGTCTCGCAGTTCAACCTCGCCTGACCGCTTTCGATCCAGGTAAGTAGTGCCCCGCGCCGGGTGCGGACCCCAGTGGTCCCGCCCGGCGCGATGCGTTTGATAGGCCGCCTGCGGCGGCGTCCGTGGGGCCATCGACCCCGTCCGGACACGGGTCGCCCGGCCCTCGCGAACCGCCGGACGAGGCTTCCCCGGCCCCACGGAAGCCGAGCGGAGCGAGGCCCAAAAGACGCCGAACTGCACCGTAACCGCCGCAGCCGGTGCCCAACCCGCAAAACCGCCCCCTCCAGCGCCGCAACCCGCACATAAGCGCCTGTCAGACGCTTATGTCGCACAGCCGCTCTCGAGGTCGGGGGTTTTGCGCCTTTTGGACCCCTCGGACGCTCAAGGATCCGGTCCGGAGGCCGATTCATGGAAGGACTCGATGGATCGGGTCGCAGCGCCGCCCAGGGAGGGCAAACCATCCAGGTTTTCTCATGTCCCTGATTGACGGCACCCAACAAGCCCTCGAGTCCGCGATGAGCGGCGCTGAGCTGCGCAACACGCTGCTCACCCAGAACCTCGCGAACGTCGACACGCCCGGCTACCAGGCGCAGGACGTCAACTTCCAGGCCACGCTCCAGCAGGCCATCCAGTCCGGCCAGTCGCCGTCGAGCGTGACCTTCCAGCCTTACACCATCCCGGGATCGACCGGTGCCGACGGCAACGGGGTCAGCCCCGAGCAGCAGGAGGCCGCCCTCTCCGAGAACGGGCTGCTCTACGAGACCCTGACCCAGATCGCCACCCAGCGCGAGGCGATCCTCGAGAGCGCGATCGGGACCGGAAGCGGGCAGAGCGGATGAGCTTCTTCGACGCGATCAGCGTCGCCGCCAGCGGCCTGACCGCCGAGCGCGTGCGCATGGACGTCACCTCCGAGAACCTGGCCAACGCCGACACCACCAACGGCGCGAACGGCCAGCCCTACCAGGAGCAGCAGGTCGTCCTGCAGCAGGTCGGCGGCGCCTCGAGCTTCAGCCAGGCCCTGTCCGGCGCGATGGGCGGGGCGAGCGGTCTCTCCTCGAACTCGGCCCCGGCGGGCGGCGTCGAGGTGACCGGGATCGTGAACAGCTCGACTCCCGACCAGGAGGTCTACGACCCGGGCAACCCGGCGGCGAACTCCTCGGGTTACGTGAAGATGCCTAACGTCAACCCAGTCAACGAGATGGTCGACATGATCGACGAGTCTCGCTCCTACGAATCGGACGTCACGGCGATGAACACCGCCAAAGAGATGTTCGAGAAGACGCTGGATCTGCTCAGGTGATTCCGGCAATCTCAGGAGCCATCGGGCCACTCGGCTCGAGCGAATGGAGCGTGGGCTCGATCGGCTCGCTCGGCCAGGGCGCGACGACCGGGACGGGCGCCACGAATGGCACGGGCGGGAGCTTCAACGACGCTCTCACCGGCGCGATCAACTCGATGGACCAGACGCAGCTGGGCGCCTCCAACGCGGCCGAGCAGCTGGCCACTGGCCAGAGCACCGACCCGACCCAGGCGATCACCGCAGTCGAGAACGCCTCGCTGGCGATGGACCTGGCCTCGCAGATCCGCACCCAGCTCACCACCGCCGTCAACACGGTCTTCCAAACCCAGGTCTAGTCCCCTACCAGCCCCCTCCCCCCGCTTCCTCTCCCTCGAAATAAATGGACATCCGTCAGTTCATCACCAAGCTCACTCCCAAAGGCTGGCTCATGGTCGGGGGCTCGGTCGCGGCCGCGATCGTGTTCCTCGTTGTGCTCATGAGCTTCGCTTCCAAGCCCAGCTACACGACGCTGGAGACGGGGCTGGACCCCGCGCAGACCGGCAAGATCACGGCCGCGCTCGACGCCAAGGGCATCGGCTACCAGATCCAGGACGGCGGCACCGCGCTCGAGGTCACCTCGAGCCAGGTCAGCCAGGCCCGGATCGCGCTGGCCACGGCGGGCCTGCTCGGGATCGGCTCAGAGCAGCCCGGCTTCGAGCTGCTCAACAGCTCGCAGCTCGGCGCCTCGGACTTCCAGCAGCAGGTCACCTACCAGCGCGCCCTCGAGGGTCAGCTCGACCAGACGATCGAGCAGATCCAGGGCGTCGATTCGGCCACGGTGAACCTCGTGCTCCCCAACCAGCAGGACGAGCTGTTCGG
>Ga0335073_10006098_pt1 | contig 16936 bp, 18 predicted proteins | sample Lox_Sample_22_FD_207093 | JGI IMG/M metagenome (GOLD analysis project Ga0335073, IMG submission 207093) | Soil microbial communities from Loxahatchee National Wildlife Refuge, Florida, United States - Lox_Sample_2.2 | ecosystem: Environmental > Terrestrial > Soil > Wetlands | place: USA... | reverse complement strand
AAAAACTAAAGCCATTTTGGGAACGTTGAAATGTTGAAGCGTCGAAGCGGCTCCGAGCCCGCAGCTATTTGCATGTACAGACGTCTAGGGTTCAGAGAAAAAAACAGGGCCGTTATACGCGAAATTCGCGTCGTACGGCCCCGTGCCAACATCCAACCGTTTTTCAACGAATCGTTGGCAAATTTCTCAGCAATTTTCAGTTTTTCAGCGTGCAGGCTCACGACGTCACCGAATTGCTTATGCTGCGACAGGTGCTTGGACAATGGGATCGCTGTCCACGTTCACATCGGCGAAGAGCCATGTTGAGAGATAGCGCTCGGATGATGAAGGAACGATGGCGACAATGATTTTGCCATCATTTTCGGGGCGTTTGGCCACCTGGAGCGCGGCCCAGACAATCGCTCCGCTGGAAATACCGATGGGAATTCCGTCAAGTTTGTTTACTTCCCTGGAGACGGGCGCTGAATCCTCTTCAGTAACCTGGATTGCTTCGTCCAGGATCTTCGTGTTGAGGTTTTCCGGAATGAAACCCGCGCCAATGCCCTGTAGTTTGTGCGGCCCGGGCTGGCCGCCGGAAATGACGGGAGATTTGAGCGGTTCCACGGCTATGGCCTTGAAGGAGGGCTTGCGTTTTTTGATGACTTCTCCCACGCCGGTAATTGTTCCACCCGTGCCTACACCTGCAACGACAATGTCCACTTTGCCATCCGTGTCGCGCCAGATTTCCTCGGCGGTGGTTTTGCGGTGGATTTCCGGGTTTGCCGGATTGGAAAACTGCTGAAGAATGACACTGTTTGGGATTTGCTGGCGCAATTCCTCAGCTTTGGCGATAGCGCCTTTCATGCCTTTGGCGCCTTCGGTGAGAACGAGTTTCGCGCCGAGAATTTTTAAGAGCTTGCGGCGCTCGGTGCTCATGGTTTCGGGCATTGTCAGGATCAATTCTAGGCCTTTGGCCGCGGCGACAAATGCCAGCGCAATGCCCGTATTGCCGCTGGTGGGTTCGATCAGCACGGTGTCCGGGCCAATTTTACCCGTTTCGAGCGCCTCATTGATCATCGAGACGCCGATGCGGTCTTTGACGCTCGACAACGGATTGAAAAATTCGAGCTTGAGAAGAACTTCGGCGCGTGCGCCGTGCTTTTTTGCCGTGCGGTTGAGCCGCACCAGCGGCGTGTTGCCGATGGTTTCAGTGATATCATTATAGATGCGTGCCATAGTCTTGGTTTGTTAGAGGTTGGGTGCGTATGCGATGAATTTGCGGTATTCGACCAAAATCGTTTGCAACGCAGCGATAAATGCAGCTTCTTTCAAATACGCTGGCGGCGCGGCGGACGTTTCCAGGATGATTTCAAACGGACGCGGGCGCACCCGTGGCGGCGGAAAACTGAGCATACCCTCATAGGCATCATAAATAATTCCGTTTCGCGCGCGGAAACCATCGATTATCGGGCGGGTATCGCGCGCGAGTATGCCCTCCACAGCCTCCAAGGCGGGTTTGAGAAGATGTTTGGTCAGCGTCGCCCCGCGTGCGTATCCATAGAATCCCGCGCTGGTGTCATCCGTGTGCAATGAAATGATTCCCTGGAATGACCGGGAAATCAGCTCAGTTTGAAGCAGCCGCACTTCCGGTTCGCCGGAGTTTTTCCAAAATTCACGATTCAAGTCCTTGCCGCTGCGGGAAAATCGAGTGCCGTCCTCAAAACCAGTCGGATTGCAAATGGGATAAAACGAAAGGCAATAACCGCCAGCCAGTTCCGGCCGCGCATCCAGCATTCGGATAAACTTAACCAGCGCGTGAGAACCCTCCGGCTCATCCCCATGGACGCCGGCAAAAACTCCGATATGGATCGGCGTATCTCCGCCTTCAGGTCCCACGAAGAGATAGCGCGTCAATTCATAGTTTTGGCCGCCGAACTTAAAATGCGCGTCGTGATGGACAGTCAGATTGGGCGATTCGGCGGCGATTCTTTCCAGAGGAGCGAAAAAGTCCGCCAGAGACCGGCGGCCATTGGCGGGAGCCGTCCCGGACGGCTGAAACGCGTCTTCGATCGTGGTCATTGCTATCACATTTGGCACAGGCATAAATAACGACTAGTTTAGTAGTATTTTACTTCGCGCGCGGCTCGTGTCAACTTTCTTTTTGAAATTTTTTTAGATGCCTTCTCCTTCCGCAAAACCGGCCCAAACCTCCTGTTTTGAAACCGGGGCGCCTGTGGCCACTTCGGCGAGGGTGGAACGGTCCATTACACCAGTGACATAGTTCCTGATATCGAAGAAAACGCGGCGAAAACGGCAAACTGGTTCCTGGGAACACCTTTTGTACCCTGAAAGCGACACGCAGGCAATGGGCGCGAGAATCCCGTCGAAATGGCGAACAACTTCGCCCATGGTGATCTTCGAAGGATTCTTGGCCAGGACATAGCCTCCCCGCATTCCGGCGAGGCTTTCCACCCAACCCCTGGACTTGAGCGCAAGCATGATTTGCTCGAGGAAACGTTTGGGGATATCGTTGCGCCGCGCCAATTCCCGAATGGGAATGGGCGTGCCGTTGTAGTGTTCCACCAGCGTGAACAATGCCCGCAACGCGTAATCCGTTTTTTTGGAGACTTGCATATACGATTGCTTTAGTCGAATTTAGCTGCGTTAACTCAAAATGCAAGGCAGATTGTTCAGACCTGACATGGATGTCCCCATTGCGTAAACTGGTTTCATGCAGGAATTTTCCACGCTGGATGGGGCTGTCCTCGTTGACAAGCCGTCGGGGCCGACATCGCACGACGTTGTGGATGCCATTCGCCGCAAGTTTGGCATCAAAAAGGTTGGGCATTGCGGCACGCTTGACCCGGCTGCGACGGGCCTATTGATCATTGTCCTGGGCCGCGGCACGAAGCTGTCTGAAAAATTGATGGGCGATGACAAGGTCTATGAAGGCACAATCCGGTTTGGCGTAACCACGAATTCATATGACGCGGATGGGCAAGTGATCGAAACCAAATCGGTCCCTCCACTGACATTGGAACAGCTCAACGAAATGGCCGCGCCATTTATCGGCGATCAAATGCAGACCCCGCCGATGGTTTCGGCCATTAAGAAGGACGGCGTGCCGTTGTATAAGCTTGCGCGGAAGGGTGTGGAAGTGGAACGCGAGCCGCGACTGATTCATATCTATAATTTTCGGTTTACGAACTATGCCGGGCCGGATGGCGAGTTCCGCCTGGCGTGCACCAAGGGGACCTATGTGCGAAGCATCGCTCACGAACTGGGACAAAAAATCGGCTGCGGCGCGCATTTGTCGGCCCTGCGCCGGAGCGCTTCGGGCAAATTTGACGTAGCCGATGCCACGCCGTTGGACGCTTTGTTAAACATGACCGCGTCACAATTGGAAAAAAAAGTGGTTCCGTTTTTGAAACTGACGGTATGAGAGGCGTGGCGCGTAGTGCGTAGTGCGTCAAGTATGATTCGGAACAATGCAACGTGCGGTCGGAACATAGGTAACACCATGATCAATCTGGGATTTAGTTTGAGCGGACTCATGTCCGCTGCTACGAAACAATGAATATCATTCGAGTCCCGAGCGAACTGAAAACCGGCGGCAAACACGTTTGTCTTGCCATTGGTTTCTTTGATGGCGTCCATCTGGGGCATCAGCAAATCATTCGCCAGACCATTGCCGATGCGCGGCAGCACGATGCTGTGGCGCTGGTCCTGACGTTTGACAAACATCCCAATGCAATCGTGGCGCCGGAGAAGACGCCGCCGTTGATTTATTCGCTGCCGCAAAAACTCAGGGCAATTGAATCGCTGGGGGTCGAACACATTTTGCTGATCGGGTTCGACAAGCCGTTCAGTCAGCAAAGCGGTGAAGGATTCATCCGCGGGCTGGCTCGTGATTTTGGGAAAATTCATAGCGTCTGTGTGGGTGCGGATTTCGTTTTCGGCCACAAGCGCGGCGGCAATGTGGCATTATTGAAAAGCCTCGGGGCGGAACTGCATTTTCACGTCCATGGGCTCAGCGCGGTGTCACTGGACGGCCAGGCGGTCAGCAGCACGCGCATTCGGGAGGCAATCCGAACCGGGAATACTGATGACGCCAGCCAGATGCTCGGACGGCCTTATGCGATATGCGGGAAGGTCATCGCGGGGGACAAGCGGGGCCGCGATTTGGGATTTCCAACAGCAAACCTGGACATGGCAGGACTGGTTCTGCCGCCCAACGGCGTTTACGCGGCCATCACAAGGCTTAACGGCCGGCTGTACCGCGTGGCATTGAACATCGGGGTTCGTCCAACGGTTGCGGCGTGACGAGGATTACACGTGGAAGCACATGTGCTGGACTTTGACGGCGACCTTTACGGCGAGGAATTGGAAATTGAAATTGGCGATAAGTTGCGCGAGGAAAAGAAATTTGGATCGCCCACAGAACTCAGGCTGCAAATTGCGCAGGATGTGGCGGCGGTGAGGGGGCAGGGGTGAATGGGACGGAGCATCGAACGCCGAACGCCGAAGGGGGACAAGCAAATTTCGAGGATGAGGATGAGGACGAAAGGGACAAAAGAGGAAATCGAACGTCGAACGCCGGCGTCGGCCAACATCGAGTACTGCCGCGGACTCGCATTTTCAGCTTTTCTACTTTGAACAGGGAGTTATTTTAGTTGTCCATTTTTTACATTCAAACAATGAACAAATGAACACTGGCATATCCGCAATTAACGAAGCCGTCAAGAATGCGGGGGCGTTTACGCATCCGCTATTTAACGAACTGGGAAAAGTAATCGTGGGTCAAAATTATTTGACCGAACGTCTGGTGATCGGTTTGCTGGCCAACGGTCACGTGCTGCTGGAGGGCGTGCCGGGCCTGGCCAAAACGCTGGCCGTCAAATCGATGGCCTCGTGCATCAACGTGAAGTTTTCGCGGCTGCAATTTACCCCTGACATGCTGCCGGCTGACGTGATCGGCACGCAGATTTATAATCCGCAGTCGGGCGGGTTTACGACGCGCAAAGGGCCCATTTTTGCGAACCTGATTTTGGCAGACGAAATCAATCGCGCGCCGGCCAAGGTGCAGAGCGCGTTGCTGGAAGCCATGCAGGAGAAGCAGGTCACCATTGGCGAACAGACGTTCCGCCTGGAGGAGCCGTTCCTGGTTTTGGCTACGCAAAATCCCATCGAACAGGAGGGCACCTATCCATTGCCCGAAGCGCAGGTGGATCGGTTCATGTTGAAACTGAAGATTGGCTATCCCGCGCGCGATGAAGAGCGAAAAATCCTTGATCTCATGGCCAAAACCACCGGCACTCCGGTGACCACGTCTGTGGTGGACCCCAAAGACATTCTCAAGGCACGCGAAGTCATCAACGACATTTACGTGGATGACAAGGTGAAGGATTACATTGTGGATTTGGTCTGCGCGACACGCGAGCCGGACAAATACAGGATTGCGGTGGGAGAATTTATTCAATTGGGCGCTTCGCCGCGCGCGACGATTGCCCTCACGCTGGCGGCCAAGGCGTTTGCGTTTCTCAAGGGCCGCGGTTATGTAACGCCCCAGGACGTCAAGAGCATCGGCATGGACGTGCTTCGCCATCGTGTGGCGATCACTTACGAGGCTGAGGCCGAGGAGAAAACGAGCGAATCGGTCATACAGAGAATTTTTGATGAATTGCCCGTGCCTTGAGGCATAAGAAATCCCCTGTTTCTATCGAGGACGAGAACGATACCAAACGTCAGACGAAACATGAAAGTCCCAGGTTTGCGAAGCTCATACGAGAAAGTTGGCGGTATTGTCTTTTTTGGACGGATGCTCGACAAAATCCGTTTGCACGCCCGGGGCAAGTTGCCCGCCGATTATAATCGCGGTTTCGGTTTCGACGGCCGGTGCATCCGGTTCCTGCATGTTGATTACGACGCTTTGGTCAAACACGCGCTACAGGGCGGGACTGATGAAGAACTATTAGAATGGTGCTTCCAAAATGGGCGCCGCCCGAATGACGAAGAAATCCTCGTCTGGAATGCATTTCTGACCAAGCGCGGCTGGCGGGATGAAGCCAGCGACGAACTAAAGAAGTTCAAAGAGAAGCGCGGTTTTGCGCATCGGGACGACATCCAGACGTTTTGCGATTTTCACAAGGCTGATGAGGCGGAGGATTGATTGGTATGATTCCCCGCGAAATCCTCAAAAAAATCCGGCAGATCGAGATTCGCACGAACCGGCTCGTGACTGAATCGCTCGCGGGCGCGTATCATTCCGTTTTCAAAGGCCAGGGAATGAATTTTGACGAAGTCCGCGAATACCAGCCCGGCGACGACGTGCGCACGATCGACTGGAACGTGACGGCGCGGATGAACCATCCGTTCATCAAAAAATTCGTGGAAGAACGCGAACTGACGCTCATGCTGATGGTGGACGTGAGCGGCTCCGGTCTTTTCGGCTCGCGCGTGCAGTCCAAGCGCGAGCTTGCCGCCGAGATCGCGTCTGTGCTGGCGTTCTCGGCGATTCGCAACAACGACAAGGTGGGCCTGCTGCTGTTCACGGACGAAGTGGAAAAATTCATCCCGCCGCGCAAGGGCCGGGGCCACGTGTTGCGGGTCATCCGTGAAGTCCTGTTTTTTGAGCCGAAGCGCCGGGGCACTGATTTGGTGCATGCTCTGGAGTTTGTTGGCCGCGTTTTGCCGCATCGTTCGATCGCGGTGATTATTTCGGATTTTCAGACGCCGCAAAGCTCCGGCGCGCTGCCATTGCCTGTTCAGACGGCGATGCGCATGGCCAATCGCCGGCATGACGTCGTGACTGTGCAAATCACGGACCGGTATGAAATGGAATTGCCGGCGCTGGGCCGGCTCACGTTTGAAGACGCGGAAACGGGCGAGATATTGGAGATCAATACCGGCGATGCGAGCGGTCGCGACGCTTTCGCCGTGCGCCGCAAAAAGGAACTGGCCGAGCTGGCCCGGCAATTCCGGTCATCGGGAATAGACGCCATCCAGTTGCGAACAGACGAACCGTACAGCGCAGCGCTGGGAAACTTTTTCGAGACCAGGGAACGACGGAGATTGCGAGGATGAACGGCACCAACGACATCCACGACATCAAGCCGCCCATTGATATTCCAAACGGCCTGGAATGGCTTTGGCCGGTACTGGGCGCGCTGTTCGTTGCGGCAATTCTCTTTATTGCCTGGAAAATGTGGAAAATGTCCCGCTTGAAAGAGGCCGTTGAACCGCTGATTCCCGCGCATATTCGCGCAAAGCTGGACTTGCGAAGGGCCCTGGACCTCATTGGCCAGCCCAAAGAATTTTGCATCCTGGTTTCGGATACCGTGCGGCGCTATCTCGAAGAACGGTTCGCCTTTCACGCGCCCGATCGCACCACGGAGGAATTCCTCCGCGAACTGAGCGAAACGGATTTGCTCACCGCAGAACAAAAGGGAAGCCTCGGCAAATTTTTGGAGAATTGCGACCTGGTAAAATTCGCCAAATACGAGCCGGGCGAAAATGAATTGCTGGAATTGCACGCGTCCGCCCTTCGGCTCGTCGAGGAAACCGAGCCGGCGGAAAATTCAAACGCCCAATCCCGCGCGACAGTCCAACAACCGATGACTCATAAATCGTAAATGTTCGCGCACAAATATTACCTGGCGCTCCTGGCGTTGTTGCCGTTTTTTGCCTGGCTCAAAGGCAAACGCGGCGCGCCGCCGGCGTTTTTGTATTCCTCGCTGAATTTGGTGGAAGGATTGACCGGTGTGCGGCGGTCGCGGTCGGGACAGTTTCTGGCAGCGTTGCGCTGGTTTGCCCTGGCCGCCTTCATCGTCGCGCTGGCGCAGCCGCGCCTGACCAAAAGCACTTCGGAAGTCAAAGCCAGCGGCATTGATATCGTTGTCGCGCTTGATTTGTCCGGCAGCATGAATACGCCCGATTACACCGTGAACGGCCAGGGTGTCAGCCGTTTCGAGATGGCCAAATCCGTTCTCGAAAAATTCGTGGGCGAACGGCCGGACGACCGCATTGGGCTGGTCGTTTTTGCCGCGCAGGCGTATATCGCCGCTCCGATGACTTTGGACCACGATTACCTGCTCCAGAATATTGAACGGCTGGAAATCGGCACCATTAATTCCGACGCCACGGCGATTGGCGACGGCATTACTACGGCGCTGAACCGGTTGCGGAATATTAAAGCCAAAAGCAAAATCATTGTCCTGATGACCGACGGCGCCAACAACTCAGGAAGGATTGATCCGATCACCGCTACCGAAGCTGCCCAGGCGCTGGGCATAAAAATCTACACCATCGGCCTGGGCAACCGCGACTATATAGAGAGCCACAACATGCCGTCGGGATTTTTGCCGGACGAAGACACGCTGCGGCAAATTTCGCAAATGACCGGAGGCCAATTTTACCGCGGGGATAACAGTGAAAAACTGCGAACCATCTATGACGAGATCGACAAGATGGAAAAAACGGAAGCCGTCGTGAACAAATATACCCAGTTTAAGGAATTATTTCCCTGGTTCCTGTGGGGCGGCGCGGGGATCTTGTTGCTGGAAATTGTGCTGGCGCAAACCGTTTTCAGGAGGCTGCCATGAAACCAGCCATGGGCCGCCGCCGGCAATTCGAAATGTAAAAATGCATTGGGAACATCCATATTTGCGTTTGCTCTGGCTGGTGGTTCCACCGGGGCTGGCTTTATTTTTTTGGTGGCGCGAGCGGGCGCGTCAAAAAGTCGTGGCCCAATTTATCGAGCCAAGGCTGCTGTCCGCACTCACCGTGGGAATTTCGCCACAGCGGAGGAAAATCCGCTATGCGCTCCTGGTGCTGGCCTCGATACTGATAATAACGGCGCTGGCGCGCCCGCAATGGGGGTTTGATTTGCAGGAAGTGGAGCAAAGCGGCGTGGACATCGTAGTGGCTGTTGACACGTCCAAATCCATGCTTGCCGAGGACATCGCGCCGAACCGGCTTGAACGCGCAAAACTTGCCGCGCTGGAACTGATGCAGGACGCCGGATCGGACCGTCTGGGCCTGGTTGCCTTTGCGGGCGACGCCTTTCTGGAATGCCCTCTGACGGTGGACAACACAGCTTTCGAGCAAAGCGTCCAGGCCCTCGATGTTAATTCCGTTTCGGAAGGCGGCACCGGCATTGGCAATGCCATTGACACCGCGGTTACCGCGTTCAAGGAAAATGGCCGTTACAAGGCCCTTGTGCTGCTCACCGACGGCGAAGACAACGTCAATGAATCCGCGGCGCTCGAAGCCGCCAAAAATGCGGGTAAAGCCGGTGTGAAGATCTTTACCGTGGGCATCGGCACCACGGAGGGTACTTTGATTCGTATCACTGGACCGGACGGAAATTCCGATTACGTTCGCGATACGGATGGCAATGTAGTTAAAACCCATTTGAACGAGACGTTGCTCCGGGAAATTGCGGGCGCAACGGGCGGATTTTACGAGCCACTTCGCGGGGCGGAGGCGATGGATGTGGTGTACGATCGCGGCATTGCGCCGCTGCCTAAATCGACCAGCGAACAGAAAATGATTCGCCAGTATCACGAGCAATTTAAATGGTTTTTATTACCGGCTATCATATTGTTGATTATCGAATTTCTGCTTCCTGAGCGCAAGAAGTTGCATGGGCGAACGGGTCCGGGCCAGGGCGCGATCCAAGGCTTCGGCAGGGGGGAAATGCGGGCTGACACGCCTGCGGCCGGACCTCCCGGGATCCCGCCGGTGACCAATATCCCGCCGTCGGCCGTCGCGTTGCTCCTTGGCCTTCTGTTGTTGCCGTGTGCCGCCGCCAGCGCGTCACCGGCGAGCGCTTTGGACGATTATAATTCCGGCAATTTTACCAACGCGCTTGATGAATATTCCAATCTGGCAGAAGTGCGTACCAACGATTTGCGCCTGGTTTTTAATGCGGGCGACGCGGCTTATCGCACGACAAACTACGATTTGGCGGCAAACCTGTTCGGGCAGGTTACATTAGCCCCGGACATCAACCTTCAACAAAAGGCCTATTACAACCTCGGGAACACTCAATTCCAGCTCGCAAAACAGGCGGAGGACCTTGATACCATCCAATCAGGCCTGGAAACCGCGGAAAAAAGCTACGCGCGCGCGGTGGATTTGAACACCAATGACGCGGATGCGGTGTATAATTTGGCGTATACCAGAGACATGATCCAGAAACTTAAGGAACTTCGGGAAATACTGCGCCGCGCCAAGCAGGAGGCGGACATAGAAGTGCAGCGGGCGGACTTTCACAGGGCCCTGGAAATCATGGCCCCCCTCCAGAGCAGGCTGCAAAATAGCCCTGCGGGCAAACAATTTCAGGATTTCACTAAACGGTTAGGACAAATTGATGACATCGCGACGCCACATGAACCGCAACCGGTACATTAAAGCCGTGAACGGCACGACGTTCTCAGTCAAGCGATTCTCCCTGACCCCAAGAAGAGGGAGAATTGTTCGCCGATGGTTGACAGGCTGGACGAGGAGGTCGATACAATTTCTGAATCGCGAACAATTCAGAGCCTCCTCACGTCGGCTCTTGTTGAGACTAACCCTGGCCGCAAGCCTGTTCTTGATCACAGCGTTGGGGGTCCGGGCACAAAATGCCAATGAAGGCGCCGCTGGTTTCTTCAATAGCGGGGCGCAGTTTTATATCTCCAACAACATCCCGGATGCCTTGAAAAGGGTCGAAACGGGCCTCAAAATCTATCCGGAGGACGTAAAATTGAAGAAACTGGAGGAATTGTTAAAGCAACAGCAGCAACAGCAACAGCAGCAACAACAGCAGCAGCAACAACAACAGCAAAACCAGCAGAATCAAAAGAACCAGCAGCAACAAAACCAACAAAAACAGTCACAAAATCAAAGCCAAAAGCAGCAGTCTCAACCGCAAAACCAACAGCAACAGCAAAATGCGCAGCAGAATCAGCAAAATCGGGCAAATTCCCAGAAAAAGCAGGAACAGGCCCAACAACAGCAGGCTACGGCGATGACGCCGGAAGAAGCCAAACGATTGCTGGATGCTCAAAAGGGGAACGAACAGATACTTCAAATGAAGCCACAGAATCAGCCTGAAAACGCCAATCCACCGCTAAAAGATTGGTGAATCAGAATGACTTATAGACGCAAGTTACTTATAGTCAGGTATTTGCGATATAAATTTTGATGCGGATTCTTCTTGTGTTCTTCAAAAAATCGCCCTATTATTAGTTGGCGTCGGTCTTCTGGTGTTCGATTCTCTTGAAGTTCGCGGAATTCGCAAAACTGGCGCAGTCGTTTATAGTTTCAATAGGATTTCAATGAACTAAAACGGCGTAGAGCGGTCTTATTTTTATGTTGAACCGAAAAAACATGGCATCCCATGGCCGTCAAGGCGGCGATGGGCGACGAAGCGCAGGCGCAAAAAAGGCGGCGCGGCGGCGTTTTATAATTTCCAATAAAGCGCGTCGTGAAGAGCCTAAGGCCCTCGAATCCAATGGCAAGCCCAATCTTACTCAGGAAAATGGGCATACGGCGCCAACAGCGCCCCTGGGACAACCGTCCGTTGAATTAAACGAGACGATTAAAACTCTTTTGCACCTGGCGCAGGAGCACGGTTACGTCACCTACGACGACATCAACGATGTGCTGCCGGATAATCTCAATCCGGACGATCTGGACATATTGATGACGAAGCTGCGCAGCCTGGACGTCGAGATTGTCATGGACAGCGCCGAAGCCGAGCGGGCCAAGCAACCGGAGCCCACACAGGCTGAGGAAGATGACGAAGCCCGGCTGGAAATCCTGGATGATCCGGTTCGCATGTACATGAACCAGATGGGCAAGGTTCCTTTGCTCACGCGCGAACAGGAAGTGGAGATTTGCAAGAAGATCGAGGAAGCGGAAGTCTCGATGAAGACGATCGTCTATGGCCTGGGTTTCACGGCCAAGGAACATATCGCCATCGCTGAAAAATTGCTATCCGAACCGCCCAAAGAGCGTTTCGACCGCGTGATCGTGGACAAAAAAGTGGCCAACCGCGAAGGCCATTTGCGCGAACTGCGCAAGCTTATCAAAAAAGTCCATGCCCTGGATGAGAAGGTGGACGAAAAATATTTCGGCTGGCAAAAGGCCCAGCAGAAAGGCCGCAAGGAAAAGCTCGCGCGCGAACTGAAAAAGGCCGGCGCGAAGCTTCAGGAGATGTTCCCAAAGTTTTATTACAAACAAAAGGTCATTGAGGAAATGATCGTTGTGGCCGGAAACGTCCATGAAAAATTCCAGGCCAGTCTGCGTCACATTCAGGAATTGGAGACGCAACGGACCAACGGCGAGCGCCGTACGGCCCTGGATGCCGAGCGTGCCAAGCTGCAAACGCTCGAACAATTCGTGCGGATGTCGCGCGAAGAATTCTTCCAGGCGTTCGCCGACCTGAAAGCGGCCGCTGAACGCGGTCTCAAGGCCAAAACGCACATGGCCGAGGCCAATTTGCGCCTGGTGGTGTCAGTCGCCAAGAAATACACGAACCGCGGGCAGTCGTTCCTGGATTTGATTCAGGAAGGAAACATCGGTTTGATGAAAGGCGTTGAAAAATTTGAGTATCGGCGCGGCTACAAGTTCTCGACGTACGCCATCTGGTGGATTCGCCAGGCCATTACGCGCTCGATCGCGGACCAGGCACGGACCATCCGTATTCCGGTCCACATGATTGAAATCATGAACAAGCTCTGGCGCGCGCAAAAGCAGTTGACTCAGGAAATGGGCCGCGAGCCGACACCGGAGGAATTGGCGGACGAAATGCACATGCCGGTCGCGCGAATCCATGCGCTTCTGAAGATGGCACAGCAACCGGTGTCGTTGCACGCGCCGGTGGGCGACGACGGCGACGTGAGCGTGGGCGATTTCATCGAGGACAAATCGGCGGAAAATCCGTCCGATGTGACCAGCTACAGCCTGCTGCGTGAAAAATTGAGCGATGTGCTGACCACCCTGACCGAGCGGGAACGCAAGATCCTTGAAATGCGTTTCGGGCTGCTGGATGGATACGAGCGCACGCTCGAGGAAATTGGCAAGATGTACAATGTCACGCGCGAGCGCATCCGCCAGATCGAGGCCAAAGCGCTGCGCAAATTGCGTCACCCCACCCGGGTACGTCATTTGCAGGGCTTCCTCGACACGCCTGAGCCCGAAATGGCGACGACGGCTTAAAAAGCGAAGTTTACAACGATTTGGCCCCGATTTGAGTATCGGGGCCGATTTTTTTTGAGGCCGCTAAAACTCATCCGTTAATTCACCGTTTTTGTGCTCGGGATTGGGAATCAGCTTTTGATTGCGGCAATCTACGACCCAGTCTAAATCTTCCAGCGGAATTTGGCCGATAATGTTGGGCAACGAATCAGGGACTTCGACTACGTCAAAGCGTCCGGTCCTGCCTTGAATTTCCAGGGCAACCGGAGAAAATACAGTTCGTACCTCAGAGCGATTTGACATGGTACGGGACTTAACCTCGCCAACTGGATAGAGGCCGAGTTCTTTGATGACTGAACTCTTCAAATAGAATTTGACCGCGCCGGTATCGACGAGGGCGTCGGTTTCGACGTAGCGCGGTTTTTCTTTGCGTACGCCGGCTCTGACGAGTTCTGCATCAAACCAATTCTCCACTTTGATCCGAGCTGTGACTTTTCCCAGATCGTTTTTCATGGCATTAAGTTAATGCGAATTGTTCGTTAAGCAATGATTTGCCGGTTCTATTGGTTTTTCAAGATTTTTACCTTGAAAAACAGGGGGTTTTCCGATAGTGTGACAATGGTTTTGGAAGGGCGGAGAATCGCCCCGCTCTTTCTGGAATCTGTGTTTGGTGTCCAGTTCCGCACCAGCCGGGACTGTTCCAAGCGGCAGATTTTAGAAAGAGCGGGGAGGAAAGTCCGAACACCAGAGGGCGCGATGCCGCGTAACCGCTGCTTTTTAAAGCGGGGGATACACGCGGGAGGGAGCACAAACTCTCGACGGACAGTGCCACAGAAAATAGACAGCCGCTGGCGCGAACCGGCGGTGATGGTGAAAAGGTGCGGTAAGAGCGCACCGCGCGAAGCGCAAGCAACGCGGCACGGAAAACCCCATCGGGTGCAAGGCCAAATAGGAAACCCCGGAGCTGCCCGCTCCATGTTTCGCGAAAGCAAAACGGGTTTCGGGTATCGGCTGCGCAGACAAATGATTCTCACCGTTCAAACAAGCGGGACAGAATTCGGCTTATACCCCTTCCAAAACCGGCTCTTCTATTTACGATTTACGAGTCCTCTCGCTGCCGCCCGGCTGCGGTTTTTCTGCAAACGCTGTGGCCCTTGGCTCTCTTTCGTAACGTATCGCCCCGACAAGGGCTCTGCCCCATAAACAAGAAGTAAGCCAGTTCATCGAGGAGTGCCAGTGCATCCCGATAGGCTTTTTCCGGCGGTCGCGGGAAATTGGGGTGGCTCGTATGATCCCTAATCCATGTATCGCAAAACCAGAAACCCTGCGCGATCCAAGTCTCAATAGAAGGCTGCCCCCTGGCCTCGTCGGCTACGTCATACATAGCACTGGCCAATCTACGAAAAGCCTCCCAATCCCACTTGAGCCCAACCCGTACCTGGAGAATAAAGGACCCTTCTTCGGCATCGAACTCGCGCCTGAGAATTTCGCGGGGCGTCATGAAGTATTAATTCTTTGGGAACGAGCTCCAGAAGCTTCTCACTGGAGCAGTCGGGGCCGGCGCCGGCCTGAGCGCAGGTGCAGCGCCGGCGGCAGCTTGGCTTCGCCTGCCGATGACCGCCGCAGTTCCGAGGTTATCGGCTCGATCGATTGCACGAACTGAGATGAATTGCGGCGAGAAAGAAAATACCTGAGTGTTTTGGTAGCCCGGCAAAACCGCCATTTTCCAGTCATGATTTGGTCCGCAAAATTGCACGAGCCATTTTGAAGCAGGCGGGGTGCCGGGCATGCTCCATTGAACCACCAGGTCGCCCGGCTGCTCTTTCGCGGCCAGTTTGGGGCGGCCAGGCAAGACGGTTTCCAGCCATGGCGAAGCCGGGACCAGCGCGGGCTGGGCATATTCACCGGCAACCACGGCCGCGAGTGCCGGATTTAGCTGGAAGTTTCGCATCTCAAAGAAGATTTCACCGCTTGCGCCGCGTTGGGCGCGTGTGGCCTGAATTTGGCGGGCAATTTCGGTGACCGGAAATTTCGTGCCCGCTATGTAGGCGGCCATTCCGGGCCAAAGGTTGCGGCCCTTTACGTTCTGCGCCTCCCACCAGCCCAGCAATACCTGGAAACCCTGCGCGGGCGCGTTGATGGGCCAGTAAAGCTGGGGCGATAAATAGTCCACCCAACCGTTGGCCAGCCAGAGCCGCGAATCAGCATACAACTCGGCGTAAGGATTGAAACCCCGCACCGATGGCGGATAACCCGGCTGCCAAATGCCGAACGGGCTGACTCCGAATTTCACCCACGGCTTCGCGGCCTTGATGTTTTGATAAACGCTTTCGATGAATTGATTGATATTTTGCCGCCGCCAATTCTCACGGCTCAAACCGCTGTGTTCACCGAAAGTTCTCCAGGTCGCATCATCGGGAAACGGGATTTGCGTTCCGCGATCGGAATTGACGGGGTAAGGATAAAAATAATCGTCAAAATGCACGCCATCCACGTCGTAGCGGCGCACAACGTCCATAATGACCCGCATGACATAATCGCGAACAGCCGGTTCGCCGGGGTCGAGCCAAAGGCCGTCGCCGTATCGGCGCACCCACGAAGGGTGTGTGCGTCCGATAAAATTGGGAGCGGGCGGCGAGAGAACGGAACCGCGCGCGCGGAATGGATTAAACCAGGCGTGCAATTCCAGTCCGCGTCGATGGGCTTCCTCAATGGCAAAGGCTAGTGGATCGTAATACGGCTGCGGCGCCCGTCCCTGGACGCCGGTCAAATATTCCGACCAGGGTTCGATGGCCGAGGCGTACATCGCGTCGCAGGCGGGGCGCACCTGAAAGACCACAGTATTGAGTTTTAACCGAGTCGCAGTATCCAGGAGGGAAATCAATTCGGCTTTTTGCTGCGCCACGCTCAAACCCGGGGCGGACGGCCAATCTTTGTTTCCCACCGTGGCGATCCAGGCGCCGCGAAACTCATACGGCGGGGCAGGCGGGACGCCGGCGACCGGCTGATAGGTTTCCGCCGCCGCGAGGAGCACGGAAACAAACAAAGCGAAGGCGGACAACGCGGCTTTCATCGAATGAAATTAGAAACTAAAAATCAAAAATGGAAGAAAAGATTCCGGCTTTTCTGCCGGCGCGCGTTCATTGGCTTCAATCCTTCCGGCCGGGCGAGCGACTGCGTAACGTTTTAAAATGATCAAGCTCATCACCACAACCGCGGGACAGGCGATTGATGCTACGCCATCCGGCCTACGGCTGTTTCAGCATGAAGAACTGCGATCCGTTTGTCGAAACCGGGTTGGTAAAGATAAACTGGCCCAGGCTGTTGAATTGGTTGGTTGCCATGGGCGTCCACTGGGCCACGGGCACCAGCAGATTGGACGAGGTCAGAACATAATACATGCCGTTCGTTTTTCCGCCGGCGCCACTTAAAACCGCGCCATTGCCGATGCCGCCGGCGGCAGGCGCGAAACTTGTAAAGGTTGGATCGGATAAGACACTTAATGTGGCGCTGAGATTTGTGGTACCGCTGAGAAATGTGTAGTCCTGGCCGTTATTGACAAATACGGTATAGGTTCCAGCATCATTCGTTTGAACATTGGAGATCGTCAGGGTGCTGCTATCCGCGCCGCTGATTTCAATCCCGTTTGTGCCAGGCCCGTTTGTCCCGATTATGTCAGTCCCGTTTGTGAGGAATGTTCCGGTGATGCTGTTCGACCATTGATAGGACAACGGAAAGCCGCCGGCCACGACGGTAAAGTTGACCGTGGAAC
>Ga0335073_10006097_pt1 | contig 16937 bp, 16 predicted proteins | sample Lox_Sample_22_FD_207093 | JGI IMG/M metagenome (GOLD analysis project Ga0335073, IMG submission 207093) | Soil microbial communities from Loxahatchee National Wildlife Refuge, Florida, United States - Lox_Sample_2.2 | ecosystem: Environmental > Terrestrial > Soil > Wetlands | place: USA... | reverse complement strand
GTTCCAGTGTGTCCGTGCGCCCTCTCAGGCCGGATACAGATCATCGTCTTGGTGGGCCATTACCCCGCCAACTAACTAATCTGCCGCGACCCCCTCCTCAAGCGAATTGCTCCTTTGACCCGTAGGTGTTATGCGGTATTAGCCCGGGTTTCCCCAGGTTATTCCCCACTCGAGGGTAGGTTAGTCACGTGTTACTCACCCGTGCGCCTCTTTACTCATGGATTGCTCCACTTTCTCGATCGACTTGCATGTGTTAGGCACGCCGCCAGCGTTGATTCTGAGCCAGGATCAAACTCTCGTTTGAAACCTGATGATTCCAACCCGTCGACGGAGGTCTCCGGGAGGAATCGGCCTTACAGGGCTCGAAAAAGCCTGTAAGGCTCTAACATTGTGAGAATGATCGAACCAAATCTTTCCGTATTCTCACGACTGGCATGTTCAACCTGATTGTCAAAGATCCATACCGGTTATCCGCCTGAGCGGGCCGTTTTGGATCGAGTCCGCAGCCGGCCCGAAAGCCCTCTGCGTGTCCTCGAACTTGTTGCGCTGCATTTTTGCGCGAACTCTCCAAGACTATCGAATTTCCGCGTGATCGGTCAAGCCCATATTCCGCCTGAACCATCCCGGTTAACTCGCGCCCCGCCACCGCCTCCCGCAGGGAAGCGATACGTCTCGCCACAGCGCCAAACTCTCAAACATCGTCTCCGGCGAGCAATGCTCGCGGGAGGGCGGCTGACCGCCTCAAAAGGAGCTTCACTGGCGCACCTGCGCCTCCACTCCTTTACTGCAATGGATTGTTCTGGCTGGCTCTCTCAAGCCGGGTCGAACACTCTTGCTTCGCTCATCTCTGCCGGGACAGACCCATCGGGGTCCGGCTGCGAAGCCTATCCCACTGCTTCAATCGTTTCTTACTCTAGCACACCCAGACTCACCGGGCAAATCGCTCAGGTCAGAACGACCTTTTTGATACTAACGGGGCTGTCACCTTCTGACAATGTTGAAAACACTGGTTTTCTGTTGAAATCCGCTGCGCGGACGGACGTTGGCTTCATTCTAAAGGGGATAGCTCCACCGCTCCCGGGCAGCCCCAGGGCAGGAGATTTTGCCCTCCCGGCTGAAGAATTTTGCTCTTGTCCGATGGTTGCCCAGACCAGATTAATTCTGCAAGCTCTTCAATATCATCAACGTGCCGGAAATCCTCATCACTCCCGCGGCGGTTGGAAAGCCGATTGCCCCATCAGTCCGCCTGCGGCTGCCGGGAGTTCCTTTTTTCGCCGTGCTTTGCCCGGCCAGCCGCACCGTGGCGTGCGCAGCAGGTTCCTGCGCCGCCTCAATCGCGGAAAAACTGGCCCGAATCACAGGCCCACTGAAGGAAGGCAGGCCCCTGATGATGGTTGATTCCGGAAATCTTAAAAACACCCGAGCCGCGGAGCCCCGCATTCTGCTGGCCAGCGACTCTGCTCACCAGGGCGGCTCCATGCGCCGGCTCCTTGAGAGAGCAGGCTTTCAGGTCGAATACGCGGGAGATTATTCGCGGCTCGATCGCGCTTTGCAGGCGCAGGACTTCGACGCAATCCTTCTCGAAGTCACCGGCGAACATGCCGTCGAGGCGGCGGTGGCCGCAGCCCTGCGCGTGAAGCGCACCAACGCACGCCAATTTGTCGGATACCTCGCCGATCCCACGCTGCACTCCAGCGGCCTGGCCGGCGACGGCATCTTCCCCCGCAGCGCTGCCCGGCTCAGCTCCGCGCTGCGCGCCCTTCTCGCCTGCGACGGCGGCATCGATTCATAAACCCACCGGCAGGGATTGCTACCCCGCACCCGCACCCCGAAACTTACCTCTTCTTCACACCACACCGCGGCACTTCAGGGAAACTTCAGGTTGCCGTTGTAGGCTGGTGGGGCGCAATTTTGCGAACGGGAGCTGACTCAGGGAATGAAAACTCGCCGAATCCTCGCATGGAAAACCTGCGGAGTACTGGCCGCCGCAGCGCTCTGCGCGGCCATCTCCGCCGCGCCCGCCCAGGCCCAGGGCCCCTTTCACGTTCAGCAGGAATGGAAGGTTGGAGGCGAGGGAGGCTGGGACTATCTCGCCGTCGATCCGCATTCGAAACTCCTCTACATCACCCGCGGCGACCATGTGATGGTCATCGACACGAACAGCGGCAAGCAGGTGGCCGACATTCCTGGCCTGCACGGCATCCATTGCGTCGTCTTCTCCAGCGACGGCGTCCACGGCTACATCACCGACGGCGGCGCCAACCAGGTGGTCGAGTTCAATCGACAGACCAATACCGTCGAAAAGACCATCCCCGCCGGCGATCATCCCGACGGCGCGGTCTTCGAGCCGGTCACGAAGACCGTCTGGGCCTTCAACGGGCGCAGTCATAACGTCACCGTGATCGATACCACTACCGATCGCGTGGTCGCCACCATCGCGCTGCCCGGCAAGCCCGAGTTCCCGGTCGCCGACGGCCGCGGCTACGTATTCGACAACGTCGAGGACCAGAGCGAGCTGGTAAAGCTGAATGCGAAGACTCTGAAGCTCGACGCCACCTGGCCGCTGGCTCCCTGCCAGAGCCCCTCGGGCCTCGCTATCGATACCGCCCACCGCCGTCTCTTCCCGGTGTGCGACAACCAGCTGATGGCGGTGGTCGACGCGAATAACGGGAAGGTCGTGACCACGGTGCCCATCGGCGACGGCCCCGACGCCGCCCGCTTCTCATCCAGCGGCCAGGTCGCCTTCAGCCCCAACGGCGAGAGTGGGACGCTCACGGTGATCCACGAGGACAGCCGCGACCACTACAGCGTGCTGCAGACGCTCGAGACGAAGCGCGGCGCCCGCACCATGGCCATCGATCCGGATGGCACGCGCGTCTACCTGGTCACCGCGGACTTCGGCCCGCGTCCGGCAACGGCAACCCCGGACAATCCTCATCGCCGCCCGCCCCTGGTCCCTGGCAGCTTCGAGATCCTCGCCATCGGTCGGTAACCCTCCTGCCCGTAATGCATAAAGGCCGCCATCGCTGGCGGCCTTTTTGCTGCTGAAGAGCAGGGAAGCAGCTACTGTCCCGGATTTGCCGTGTCGTACTGCGTGGCGTGGTTGCCGTGCGGCACGGCGGCAACGCAGGTGGGCACGCCATTGGCCGGGAAGGGCGCATCCTGCACGCCGCCCAGCGCCCCGGTCGAGGGATTGAGCGTCGCCGCGCTGATGTCGCCCGGAGTCGCATAATCCGAGGTATAGAGCCAGCGGCCCAGCGCAGGATCGACCACCACGCACGTCGGAGGCTCCTTCGTGCCGAAGCTGTTCGACGCCCCCGCCGATGGCGCACCCGTGCCCTGGTTGATCGTGAACTCGCTGACCGCGTCGGAGTTGAAATTCGTCACGTACAGGTACTCGCCGCGCGGATCGACGGTCACCCCCACCGGGTAAGTCCCGGTCGTAAACGGTCCGTTGATCAGCGGCTGCAGCGCGCCCCCGGACAGGATTTCGTAGGCGATCAGCTGGTTCTGAACGCTGTCCGTGGCATACACAAAGCGGCTGGTCGGGTCGATGGCGATTCCGGTCGGCGTGGTTCCGGCCAGGAACGGGCTGCCTGCAACCGGCGCCAGAACTCCTGTCGACGAGATGCTGAAGCCCGAAATCGTGCCCGCCGACGGGCAGCCTGCCGGCGTGGCCGGCAGCGTCGTCGTGGTGGGCGGGTTCGTCGTTACCACCACGGAGTTCGTATTCGTCACGTAGGCGTAGGAGCCGTTCGCCGTGACGGCTACGCCTCCGGGGAAGCACTGCACCGTGGTGTAGCTCGATCCGCCGCTGCTCACCGGCGAACCGAGGCTGCCGTCTGAGTTGATGGGATAAACCACCAGCGCCCCCGGCCCCGGCGTGGAATCGCTGTAGCCCGGCGCGTAGTAATCGAGTGCGAAGAGCAGCGTCCCGGCGGTGTTCACTGCCAGCGAAATCGGCTCGGTGCCCGGCGTGGTGTAGGTGGCGCCCGGCGACAGCTGCCCGTTGGTCCCGATCACCATCTCCGCTATGTTGCTGCTTCCGGCGTTGGCCACGTAGAGATACTGGCCGTTCGGCGACGGCACTTCGGCCACCGGGTTGGCTCCCTGCGAGGAAAACGGCGAGCCCGCCACCTGGCTGAGCGCCCCCGACACCGAGTCAAGGTGATACGCGCTCACCTCTCCGCCGCTGCTGGTCGTGGATGTGACATAGACGTAGTCAATCGTGGAGCTCGGGTTGCAGGCCGTCAGGCTCAGCCCCGCTGCCAGGCACGCTGCGCTGGCCAGGGCGACCTGGCCGAATTTCGTTAACTTCATGCTCGTCCTTCGTCCCTCGCCGGGACTGTCGCAATTCCTGAGTCGCTCTGTCTCGAAGTTGCCGCACCCAGGCCGGCGCCCATCAGCACGCCCGCGCCGGGTGCAAACACGCTCAGCTACAGCAACTCAGGAATCGCCATATTTTCCGGGATCGCTCCCGCTTCCTTCCACCATTCCTGGACTTCATGGCCGATCCCGATTACAGGTTGTGGTTGTTGCCGCCCACGTGCTTCACCGCGGCCACGCACGTTGGCTGCCCCGAGCTGATATACGGCGCGTTCTGGTTCATCACCAGCGCTCCGTTGGTCGTGTTCAGCTCTGTGCCCCCAACCCTTCCGCCAATGTAATCGGAAACGTAAATAAACCGCTGCACGTCCGGATCGACCACCATGCAGAGCGGTCCCGAGGTTCCCGAACTCACGCTCCCCGTCGGGGTCGGCACCCCGCCGCTCAGTGAGTACGAGCTCAGCGACCCGTCGGCGTAATTCGACACGTACAAATAATTGCTCGGTTTGCCCGCCGTTCCGTAGGCGAGCACTCCCATTGGCTCGGTTCCCGCAGGCACCGTTGCCGTCAGCGTCAGGCTGCCCCCGCTCCCGACGGCGTAGGCGTACAGCTGATTCTGCGCCGCGTCGGTCACATAAATGGTTCCGCTCCCCGTATCGGCCCCGATGCCGGTCGGCTCCGATCCCGCTCCCGTGCTCATGGGGCTGGTGGAGAGTTCGGTCATCCCCGAAACCGTCTGGCTCCCGCTCGTACCGGAAGTCCCGTTCACCGCGAACTCCGAAAGCGTCCCATGGGCGGGACAAACCGGAGGCAGCGTCGGCACCGTACCGGTCACCGGCGGCGAGGTGGTCACCACCACCGCGTTGGTGTTGGTCACGTAAACGTAATTGCCGTCCGGCGTCACCGTCAGATTCGTGGGGAAGCACTGCACGCCCCAGTAATTCGCCGCGCCGTTCACCAGCGGCGATCCCAGGGTGCCGGTGTTGGGGTCGATCGGGTACACCATCACCGCGCCCGGCCCGGGATTCAGATCGGTATACGACGGCTGTCCTGGGGCTGCCGGTTCGTAGTAATCCAGCACATACAGTGCCGTCCCCGATGCGTTGATGGCCAGCGCCACCGGCTCGGTGCCCGGCGTGGTCACCGTCTGCAGCGGGTACAGCTTGCCGTCGGTGCCGATGGCAAACATGATGATCGTGTTGTCGTCATGGTTCGCCACATACAGGTTGTTCCCATTCGGCGACGCCACGTCGTACACCGGATTCCGTCCCGCGGGATACGGCGAATCGGCGATCTGGTGCAGCGCGCCCGATTCCGAATTGAGTTCGTACACGTTAATCTGCCCGGGATTCTGCAGATTGCTGGTCGCGTAGACGTAATCGATCGTGTTGCTGGCGCCGCAGGACGTGATCAGCAGCCCCGCTGCCGCCATCGACGCCGCGGCCACCAGCCGATTGCCCAATTTCCTCAACTTCATCGCTTCCGTTTCCGACGACATCAGTCTGTGTTGGAGCTGTACGCGCACCAGGTCGGCGTTCCCACCGTGGCGAATCCCGATCCCTTGGGCAGATTTCCCAGAATACCGGTCTGCGGCTCGATCGCCTTGCCCGTGATCAGGTTGCTGGCCGCGTCCGCCGTGTATACGTACTGGTGCGAGGGATCCTCAAAGATGCAGACAGGGTCGGAGCCGGTAGCGTAGGGGGATTCCGGCAGCTGCTGCAGCACCCCTGAGCCCGCCGTTATCTGGTACGCCGTGATCACGCTGGCCGAAAAGCCATAGGCCGGCGACTGCGTGTTCGTGATGTACAGGAACTTGGAGCTGCTGTCCGTGGTCATCGCCGACATCCCCGACGTCCCCGAGTAGTTCGGCTGTGCCGCCGAGGCGATCGCCGTCAGCAGGCCGTTCCCGCCCGCCGTGAAGGTGTAGATCAGGTTCGTTCCCGAGTCCAGGATGTAGATGAAGCTTCCCGACTGGCTTCCGTTGATCACCGTGATATTGGTCGTGCCCGCGATGACCTGCGATCCACCCGGAGCCTGGATCAGCTGTCCCGTGGTCTGCGTCGAATACGGATACACCACCTGGCCCTGCGTCGTCGGATTATTCGGATCGCTGTTCTCGGCCGTGTACAGGTACCCGGACCCCTGATGGAAGTCGATCACTCCGCAGCCCAGCGGGAAGTAGGAAAGATCCTGGTGCGTCGCCGGGTTCTGCAACTGCTGGTTCACGACCAGGAAGAGCCGTCCCGTATTCGGATCGATCGAGAACACTGAAACGTCGCCTGCCGGCCGATATACGCTGTTCGTCGAGTCGTAGCACGGATACGCTGTCGTCTGCGTCGGCGATCCCGGAGTCGTAAACGATTCTCCCGTCAGCGGCGGCTGATACTGATCGAGCACGTACAGGTAGTTTCCGCTCGAGCTCACCGCCAGCCGCACCGGGCCATTGCCCACCGATGCATACGACTGCTGGAACGAGAGGCCGCCGTCTCCGCCAATCGAGAACAGCGAAATATTTTCCCCGCTCCACGTGATGTTGCCCGAGGAGTCCATGCTCGGCTTTCCTTCGTTCAGGACGTATACATAGCGCCCGCCAGTGAGAACCACCGAGCGAATCGGGTCATTGCCCCCGGAACTGAGCGGATCGCCCGGGGCCGCAAACAGCCGTCCGGTCTCGTTCTGTTCCAGATAGGAGGCCACCTGGTTGTACTGGGAGCCAGTGACGATGACGTACGCTTCCGTGTAGTCGTAATGGCAGGCGTCCATCCCGCCGACCAGGAAAAGGGATGCCGCCAGAGCCAGGGCACCCCGGCCGAAAATCCTCAACTTCATGCGCTTCCTTCGCGCCCTTCTCGCCACGCGAGGCGGTCGGGCCAGACTGTAGGGATAACCTGGACCATTGTAAATGGAAATTGCGGGTTGCGCTCCCGCCCCGCGCGCGGCCGCACCCCGCCCCGCGAAATAAACAGATTGCGCGACGAAAGCCTTACCAGACCCGGCAGGCGTCCACAGGCATCATGGGCTGGCCCGTGTGGCACCCGAAGGCCTTGCCGAACTCGTCGAAGTTCCGAACCACCCCGTCCACCCGGAACCGCCCCGGCGAGTGCGGATCGGTCTTCGCCGCCACCCGCGCGTATTGCTCCGTCCGGTTCTCGCACCACACCTGCGCGTACGAGATGAAGAAGCGCTGCGCCTCGGTGTAGCCGCCGATCTTCTCGCCTATGCTCTGCCCCTGTTCCGCGAGCGTCGCCAGCAGCGCCTGCCACGCGATGTGAATGCCCCCGTTGTCCGCGGTATTTTCGCCCAGCGTCAGCTTCCCGTTCAGGTGCACCCCGGGGACCGGTTCGAAGCCGTCGTACTCCTTCACCTCGCAGTCGGTGCGCTGGTCAAAGGCCTGGCGGTCGGCCTCGGTCCACCAGTTGCTCACGTTGCCGTGTCCGTCGTACTTGCTGCCCTCGTCGTCGAAGCCGTGTGTCATCTCGTGGCCGATCACTACTCCAATGGCGCCGAAGTTCACTGCCGGATCTTTGCTGAAATCGTAGAAAGGCGGCTGCAGAATGCCGGCTGGGAAATTGATGTCGTTCATCGACGGGTCGTAGTAGGCGTTCACCGTGGGCGGCGTCATGCCCCACTCCTTCTCGTCCACCGGCTTGCCCAGCTTGTTCAGCTCGTAATTGAACTCAAACGCCGCCGAGTTGTGCAGATCGGTGATGAAATTGGCGCGTGTAACCTGGAGTTTCGAGTAATCCCGCCACTTGTCCGGGTACCCGATCTTCTGCCGGAACTCATCCAGCTTGGCTTCGGCCTGCTGCTTGGTTGCATCCGACATCCACGGCAGCGCCTGGATGTCCTCGGCCAGAGCCTTCTTCAGGGCCGCTACCAGTTGCTCCATGTTCTGCTTCGCCTGGGGCGGGAAATTCTGCTTCACCCAGTCCTGCCCGACCGCCTCGCCCATCGCCCGATCCGTGGCCTGGGTGCAGCGCCGCCAGCGCGGCGTCTGCTCCGCCTGCCCGCGCAGCGTCTTCTGGAAGAAGTCGAAGCTCGCGTCCTCGAACGGCTGGGAAAGCCAGGGCGCGGCATCGTTGACCACATGGAAGCGCAGATAGCTCTTCAGCGCCTCCAGGCTCTCGGTGCCCAGAAGCTGGCTCTCCGCCGCGAAAAAGTCCGGCTGCGCGACGTTCAGCGTCGCCACCGCGGGCGAATGAATCCCGGCGAAATACGCCGGCCAGTCGAAATTCGGCTCCAGATTCCCCAGCGCCGCCAGGGTCATGATGTGGTAGCGCTTCGCCGGATCGCGCATCTCGTCGCGCGGCAGCGAGGCTTTGGCCAGCGCCGTCTCGATCTCCAGCACCTCGCCCGCCTCGCTCTTTGCCTCATCCTCCGAGTCCCCGGCCAGCTGCATCACCGCCGCAATGTAGTCGCGATACTCTTCGCGGATCTTCTCCATGCGTGGATTGTCTTCAAGATAGTAGTCGCGGTCCGGCAGCGTGATCCCGCCCTGAAACAGGTTTTCGATCTCCTTGCTGGAGTCCTTCTCGTCCTGGCCGATGCCGAACCGGAAGAATCCGCCTGCGCCGTTCTTGGCGTCCAGCCAACCCACCACGCCGGCGATCTGCTTTCTGTCGTGGATGCTCTCGATCCGGGCGAGCAGCGGAGCGATCGGCCGGTCACCCAGCTTGTCTGCCAGATCGGTGTCCATGCAGGCGGCGAAGTAATCGCCGTATTTCCGCTCCAGCGGCGTCGAGGGATCGTCGGCGGCGTGCTTCAGATCCACGTACAGCAGATAGCGGTTGCGCTCCGCCAGCTCGTTGAAGCGCCCCCACACCACCTGATCGCCGGGAATCGGATTGTCCTTCACCCAGTTGCCGCAGGCGTACTGGTAGAAGTCGACGCACGGGTCGGCCGTCGTGTCGATGGCGCTTACATCGAAGCTGTGCGGCGCTTTAGGCTCCGTGGGGGCCTTACCGGAGCTGGCCTGCTGGCCGAAAAGCGTGGCGGCGCCCAGCAGCAGCGCCATCATCGTGGCGGATGAACGAGTGCGCATAGTTCCTCGGCGGCCGGATCGTCTCCGGTGGGAATCATGAGGACGATCGGGGATTCTGGTTTCCGCAGGAACGATATCACGCGGAAGAGCGAATGCGAAGGTCAGCCCGGCGAAGCCTCAGAACACCTTCATGTGGATGGTCAGGTACTTCTTCGGATTCTTGCGCAGCTCCGTCATCAGCTCCTTGGCCTGCTCCATGGTGTCGTCCATCTGATCGTAGAGCTTGCGGTTCTTCAGCAGCTGCCCTATCGTTCCCTGGCCGCTGTTGATCTGCGTCAGCACCGCATCCATCTGCGTGAGCGTGTCGTTCAGCTTCTCCGCCGTCTTCGGATCCTTCAGCAGCGCGCCCAGGGTGCCCTTGCCCTCGTTCAGCTGGGTCGTAATCTCATTCAGGTTGTGCGTCGTGCTCTTCAGCTCGTTGTAGAGCGTGTCGTCCTTGAGCAGCTTGCCCGCCGAGCCCTTGCCCTCGTTCAGCTGCGTCGTGATCTCGTCCGCCTGCGCGACCATGTGGTTCAGGCGGTTGTACATGGTCGGATCCTTCAGCAGCTTCCCGATCGATCCCTGCCCGTTGTTGATGTCGTCCACGATCCCCGACAGCTCGTTCAGGGTCTTCAGCGCCTTGTCGTAGAGCTCGCGGTTGTTGATCAGCATTCCGATCGAGCCCTTGTCCGAATTCAGCGTGTCGGCCAGAGCGTCGACCTTGGTCAGGATCGTATCCAGTTGCTCGATCGTTCCCTGGCTCGCCTGGATCACATCCTGCAGACTTGGCGTCTCGGTCGTCGGCAGCTCGTCTCCATTGACCACCGGCGGCCCTTTGGCGGTGCGGCTGTCGATGTCCACTACCGTGTCGCCCAGCACCCCCACCTGCACCAGGCTCGACCGGGAGTCCTCGCGAATGTCCTTCGCGCGCTCGCCGTTGATCTTCATCACCACTTCCACCGGCGTCAGCCCCTTCGCCGGCACCACGCGAATCGCCGACACGTTGCCGATCGTCACCCCGTCCAGGTTCACCGGGGCGCCGTTCTTCAGGCCTGCGGAATTCTCAAAATAAGAGTGCAGACGAACGTGGCCCGACCAGAATCCGCCGGAACTACCCGACATGAGAAATATCAGCGCCGCCAGAGCTGACAGCGCAACGATGACCAGCACGCCTACCTTGAGTTGTGACCATCGCACTTCCTGCTGACCAGGCACGGACTCCCCTTGGAAAACAAGACTTGCTGCGCAGAGAATACCAGACCCCCGCAGGCTCAGTTGGCTTCGATGACGCGGGAGCGGCCTCCGTTGCAGAAACTAGCCTATGCACCGGAGACTCCTGCGCCTACGGCGGCCGCCGCATCAGCGTGCCGCGTACTGCTGCGTTTTCCCGGTGCGCGGATTCAATACCGCGAAGCTGCCGTCCGGCTGCGCGGTCAGCTCCAGAAATAATCCCGTGTCTTCGCCCTGCACATTGGCGATGTCCTCCGCGGGGGGATTGTCCGCGCCCGCTTCCTCTGAGTAATGCAGCTGCCACAGCGTTTCGAGGCCTGGGATCCTGCGGATCGTCTCGATGGTGACCTTCGATCCGCCCTTGTTCGCCCCGTTGTCCATGATCGCCACCCGCGGCGTGATCGCGTCGACCAGCGCCGGGCTCGAGCTCTGATACCAGCCGTGGTGCGAGACGATCAGCACGTCCACGTGTCCGATGCGGTTATTCGGGCACATCATGTCCATCTCCTTGTCCCACGTCAGATCGCCCAGGTCGAGAATCTTCAGCTTGCCGAAGGTGATCAGCACCCCCACCGAGCGCGCATTCTCGGTCTTGTCCGGCGGCCGCACCGCTGAATCCCTGCAATACGGATTCGGCTGTCCCGCGCCCGGCAGCGGCTGCTGGATGAAATTCCCATCCGACGTCAGCACCTCCACGTTCAGCCCCGGCATCAGCAGCTCGTCTCCCGGCTTCGCCACTATGTGATGGTATTTCCCCGTCGCCAGCACTTTCTGGTAGGCCTCGTACGCCGCTTCGGTAGCCGGATCGTCCGTCTGCCGGTTCGGGCCGTGATCGATGAACGTGTCCACCGGGATCCGCTCTACCAGCTGCGGCACTCCCCCCGCGTGATCGGTGTGGTAGTGGGTGATCAGCACATCGTCAATGCGATTGATCCCCGCGCGCCGCGCCAGCAGCGCGATCCGGTCCGCGTCTCGCCCCTTGTTGTCCGGCCATCCGGTGTCGATCAGCAGCGAATGCTTGTCCGGCGTGATGAACAGCGTCGCCTGGCCGCCTTCCACATCCGCGAAGAAGACCTGCAGCGGCTGCGTCTCCGGCTCTGCGCTGGCCTGGTTCGCGGATTGTGCTGCGGGCTGAGCCGCCGCCTGCGCAGCCTGTTGCGCCCGCGCCGTCCCGCTCCCCGCTGCCATCGCGCCCACCAGGGCCGCCGCCGCGCTCAGAGAGCTGATGCCTCTCCACGCCCGATGTCTCCGGGAAAGCTCGCCATTTGCACGCCAGGTTCCTGCCACCGCCACCACTGCACCTCCGCGAACCATCATAAGCTGCCGCGCAGGCATCCCGCGCCAATACACCGCGTCGGCTCACTCTCACCGCAGTTCTCCGAGCTGCATCAGCCATTTCTGCCGAACGGCCAGAAAACCAATTGAGGGTGCATCGGGAGAATGGCGAGATAGTCGAAGCCTCCCCATTGCCGGTTACGCAGGGTTTGCGTGCCGTTCAGCGCGGTGCGCATCATTCTGTCTGCGAACCATCCACAGCATGGTCGCTATAGTCAGCAAATCCCACGGTAAATTCCAAATCCAGGTCAGCGAGGCCCTTCATCTGTTCAGACCAAAGAGAGGGTCCACCGCCGCCACGCTTTGACCACCATGGGCAAAAAACATACATTTTTATGCCCGCATGCCGTTGAAGCTCCCGGAGCGCCCGGGAATTCGGCAATAAAGTCCTCAGCAGCCAATTGAGATGATCTCGAACATCAGTGGAAGCGACATGATCTTCAGAAGATAAGAACCAGGCGTTCTGCTTCCCAACGCGAGTGCGGCCCATACTGTTCGGTACCGACGTTTCCCCCTCAGTGGCTATCCTTGATGGCTGCGTCCTCAAACGCTCAGTTATCGTCGCTGGATGCAGATCGGCAGAATAGATCAACAGCTGTACGCATGTTCGTTCACACGAGTCGTTCGACAAACCGATGGGCGTGAATCTTGAATCCGATGTTGGCTGCGATCGCGAAGTCACGAATTACCCCGTCGAGGAAAATACCGGTTCTGGTCGTGCAGTCGCCCGTTCGGAACCTTCCTTGTTTCGCCTTAATCCTGCGAAGCAGCAGCCCGCAGCTTTTTCACATCCAGCAGATCCTGCTCCCGGCCGCTGGCCAGCTTGTTGCGGATGAGATCCTCACGGGAAATCACCGCAACCCGGATCTCTCCCTCGATGTTTGCTTCCACGCGGTTCTTCCACGCCTCGTCGAAGGTGATTCCGTCGATCTGCTGGAGGATATCGATTCGCCCCGGAGGACTGCCAATCTGAAAACAGCTGCCGTCGCGAAAATCCGCCGGCGAAAAGTTGTGCAAAGGAGCACCAAAGTCGGTGAGTGCGCGGTAGAGGGCCTCGCTGTTCTCCTCATCCGATTGAATGAAAATATCCAGATCCTTTGTGGCCCGCGGTTCGGTATAAGCGCCGAACGCATAACCGCCCACCACGAGGAACCTAACGCCGTGGGCGTTCAACGCGCGTAAGAGTTCTTTCAAGTCGGCGGGCATCATGGTCGCGCGGTCCTCCTTTGAATGCGGCGGCAAAGCTGTAGGCCGCTTCGCTCAGGTCCCAGACAGCGGACAGACGCTCGCCCAGGGGCAGGCTCTGCCAGTAGCGGAGCGTGGCCTGCTCCTGCTCGCGAAGGTCATCAATTTTGAGGATCGTTTTGTCAGGACCCATATCTGTCCTCATGCCGGGCCAGCGGTCAGGCGCCGCTGCCTGCTTCTTCATTATATCCGCAAAAACTCAGGCCGAATCCTTGTAAGCCTCATCCAGACATCAAGATACGCCATATCGAGCAGAGGGAATTGAGAAGCTGCCGTAGCAAAAATCCCGGTGCCCCAGTCGTGCCAAAACCAGGGTCTTCTGCGATTCGCGGTGCGCACCCGTCGTCAGCCGCGAAGGCTGGGAGCCCCGAAGGGAGCGCCCGTCAATCCGCCGTCCACCACCAGCTCGACTGCATTGATGTACGACGAATCTTCAGAGGCCAGGAAAAGCACCGCCTTCGCGACCTCTTCCGCTTCGCCCCATCGGCCCAGAGGGATCGTCGAGGAGAACAAATCAGTCACTTTGGCGGATTGTTCCGCCGACATGGAGGCACGAGAGCCGCGCTTCCAGATGGGAGTTTTGGTCGCTCCGGGCGCCACAACATTGACGCGGATGTTGCGCGGCGCAAAGTCGGCTGCGATTGCGCGTGCCATGGAGACCACCCCGCCCTTCGTGGCGGCATAGGCGGCTACGCCGCCCTGGCCCAGATAGTTGTGCACCGACCCATTGAAGATGATGCTGGCGTTGTCGTTCAACAGAGGAGCGGCGGAGTTGACCGTGAAGAAGGCGCCATTCAGGTTGGTGTGGATGACATTCTCAAACACTGCTTCATCCGTCGCGCCGGTCGGCGTCCTGCCGGAAATTCCGGCGTTGGCGAAGACGATGTCCAGCTTGCCGAAATCTCTGGCAAGGTCCGCGAAGAGCCGCTTGCGGTCCTCCGCAATGGTAACGTCGGCGCGGTAGCCGCGGGCGGTGGGTCCCAGTTCCTCGACTGCTTCATCCAGCGTCTTCTGGTCCCTGCCGGTAATCGCGACTTCAGCGCCTTCGGCAACGAAGAGGCGCGCGGTGGCCAGGCCGATGCCGCTGTTTCCGCCGGTGATGAGAGCCTTCTTCCCCGCGAGTTTCATAATTCCTCCTTGATGACCGGGTTCTCGACAATGCCGGGTTCAGAAATACTGTGCGGCGACCAGCGGCCTTCAGAAGTGCGCTGGATTCGCCTCAGGCTTCGGATTCAACCCCTCCATTTCGTGCAGTTCTCCGGGTGTGATCTGAGGCAGGTGCCGGATGAACAAGACCAGGCGCCAGGTCTGCGCGGCAGTGTGCGCTTCGCTGAAGGCCGGCATGCCGCTCAGGCGAACTCCGTTTTCGATGGTGTAGTAGAGCTCGCCATCGCTTTTGTTCTGCGTCCTGGCTGCACGCAGGTCGGGCGGTTTCGGATAGAGGCCCGTGCCGAACAGCGTCTGGCCCGATCCGTCATTCCCGTGGCAGGTGGCGCAATGATCGGCGAAGTGTTCCATGCCTCTCCGAATGTTCTCCGTTGAAGGCGCGATGGGATTGCGGAGCCGGCGGTACGAGGGGGGCACGGCCAGTCTGCGTGCCGTTGTGGCCGCCAACTCCTCAATCGCTGACGGTGTCGCCAGTGCGCTGAAGCCTCGCCGCACGAGCATCAGCCCGTATCCCACGGCTGCCACCGCAAGAGCAAGCAGAATCAGCGAAACTACTTTCCAGGGTTTCATGTCTGGCTCTCATGGCCCCGGTTGGCACGGCTCACCGGGATCCGGCCGGTGCGGGAACTGGTCTCATCGACCCCGGCCGTCAGGCGTGGCCCGGATCTAAGAATGCCCACCGAAGTCCCGAACCTGGTGATGAGATCCGTTCTACGGCGCATAGCGGGTGAAGACCAGGTCGGTGTTCCTGGCCTGGGCGTGGCATGGATAGCAGGTTTTCATTACCTCCTCGCTGCCGGGTTTTCCATCGCTGGCGTTGAAGTGACCGAATCCCCACCCGCCGGTCGCGGCGTATTTTCTTGAATTCTTGACCATGAACTGAATGTTCGTGGGCGGCCCGGCAACGAACGATTGCGCCTGGCCAAAGACTTTGTCGTTCTCCTCCGATGGAACGTGGCGGTAGTGCAATGCGGCGATCACCGTGCCGTCTGGGAACGGAAGCTTTCCCGCGCGGTAGGCCTTGATCGCAACACTGTTGCCCAGCACGGCACCAATGCTGTGGAGGTTGCCCTCTTCATGAGCCACCGAGATCAGTCTCCAGTCGCGGTACCCGTGAGGAATTTGGGTAACGAAGACTGGAGCCGCCACGCTGTCGGCTCGCCCGCGTGTGGGGACGACCACGGCGACAGCGCAGACCAGGGCCGCAACGGCAATCAGCGACAGGATGATTCGGTTCATGAGACTCCTCTTTCAGTCTGCTCAGGAACTGCCTGTGCCCTTCTCAGCTAACCAGCGATGAGTTGCTGCCCGCCGTCGACGTCATAGGTCGCGCCGGTGAGAGCGGTGTTGATCATGATGTGTACGGCGAGCGCGGCCACGTCTGCCGCTGTCACCACGCGCCGAATGGGAAGCGTGGCGCGAAGCTGATTGCGGCGGTTGTCCAGCTCATCGCCGAGCAGCGATGCTGACAGCGGCGTGTCGACGAAGCCTGCGGCGATGAGGTTGACTCGAATGGGCGCGAGTTCAAGCGCAAGGCTGGCGGTGAGGGCGGGGAGCGCAGCGGTGACGGTCGATACGATTCCCAGACCCATGCCGGTGCGACGGCCGCCAACGCCGCCCATGAACAGCAGCGTGCCTCCGGGTCTTACCTTGTGGACGGCGTTGCGTGCAACCTCGAGCATCAGCAAAAGGTGAGAGTCGAGCGCGCGGCGCGCCTGCTCCAGGTCCATCTCGAGAAGGCGCCCATAGTGCGGCTGACCGGCCGTCACCATCACCTGGTCGATGGGGGCCGGCAGGTCGCTGAAGAATCGCTCCAGCGCGGCAGGATCGTCGGCATCGAAGGCCGCTGTGCTCAGCGCTTCGAGTGCGCCCGCCGCGGCCTGGAGACGCTCGGGATTCCGTCCGGTGAGAATCAGCCGGGCTCCCTCAGCACGCGCTCGTCGCGCTGTTTCCAGCCCAATGCCGCCGCTGCCGCCGATGACGACAACAGTTTGCCCGAGAAGTTCCGGTTCGTGCCGGATTGTAACCGTGGTTGTTGCGGATACCATGATCCCTCCACGAACCTGGGGTCGACAACTTTGATGGATCGCCGGAAGCTATGCCGGCTCCGGCGCGTCGTTCATTGCGGCAGTGGGTTGCCGGATTGCTCTGCCGCCATGTAGGCGGCATACCATTCCGGCCAATTCGCGTCGGGCTGCCCAAGCCGTCTCTCATGCTCGCCGTGAGCGGCCTCCGCTCGCCGCATGGCGCCGGCCAGGTCACTTGCCGAGCCGAACGAAGTCGCACCAGGGTCAACGAGCTCAGGAAGCCGTGTTGTGATTTCCTGCAGAATCCAGGTGTTGCCGTCAGGATCGTCGAAGAGGATCCGGGAACTGTAGGAGCGGCGCTGGGGGTCCAGACCGGGGGATACGCCGCTTTGACCAACAACGTGGAAGAACTCGCTCACCTCAATCCCGCGAGCAGCCAGCGCATTTCGAGCCACCGCAATGTCGGAGACGATCAGATACCCCTTAAATGAACCGGGTGCGGCTGAGGTTGCGAACCCTTCCCGCCGAAGATCCAGGGCTTCCGGAGATTGGTTCGTCCCGAAATGCACCGAGCACCCGGAACTGGG
>Ga0335073_10006096_pt1 | contig 16937 bp, 15 predicted proteins | sample Lox_Sample_22_FD_207093 | JGI IMG/M metagenome (GOLD analysis project Ga0335073, IMG submission 207093) | Soil microbial communities from Loxahatchee National Wildlife Refuge, Florida, United States - Lox_Sample_2.2 | ecosystem: Environmental > Terrestrial > Soil > Wetlands | place: USA... | reverse complement strand
GCCGGAAGCACCGCCCACCACGGCAGCGGCGAGATCTTCCTGGCGCTGGCCACCGGGCTGCGGGCGCCGCGCGGCGCCCCGCCGGCGGGGACCCCGGTCACGGGCCGCGACCTCGACGACTACTTCGCCGCCGTGGCCGAGGCCACCGAGGAAGCGGTGATCAACAGCCTGCTGCAGTCGGTGACCGTCACCGGCCGGGACGGGAACACCTCCCGCCAGATTCCCGTCGACGAGCTGCGCAGCCTAGTTGCCGGGCACCCGGCGAGGAGCCAAGCATGACCGATCAAGCACGGGAACCGGCACCGCCGGTCGCGCCGGTGGCGCCGGACGCGGAGCCGGGCTCGCCCGCCGCGGCCGACCCTTACGGGTGGATGCGCGACCCGGACATGCCCGCCATGCGTGACTATCTGGCCGCGGAGCGCGCGTACTACGAGCGGGAGATGGAGCCAGCCCGTCAGCTGGAGGGCCGTCTGCTCGCCGAGATGACCGCGCGCGTGGCGCCGGCCGAGGACTCCGTGAGCTGGCGCCGCGGCGGCCGGGAGTACTTCACCCGGGTGGCCGAGGGGCAGGAACTCGAGCAGTTCTGCCGGGTGGCCGGGCCCGGGGATCCGGCCCAGGTGCTGCTCGACGCGAACCTGCTGCTCGGCGAGCCGGCCTGCACCGGCGGCTACGTGGATATCGGGGCCCGCGAGGTCAGCCCGGACGGCCGGCTGCTGGCGTACTCCGTCGACTTCACCGGCGACGAGCTGTTCCAGCTTCGCGTCCGTGACCTGGCCACGGGCGCCGACCTGCCCGACCGCATCGACCGCACCTACTACGGGCTCGCCTGGTCCGCGGACTCCCGGTCGCTCTTTTACGTGCTGACCGACCGGCAATACCGCCCGCACGAGGTGTGGCGGCACGACCTCGGGACCGATCCGGGCGGCGACGTGCGGGCGTTCCGCGAGGACGACGAGCGGTTCGCGCTCATCGTCCGGGCCACCCGCAGCGGCGGCTACGTGCTGATCGACACCGAATCCCGGGACACCACGGAGACCCTGGTCATCCCGGCAGCCGCCCCGCGCACGCCGCCGGCCGTGATGGAACCACGGGCGCGCGGCACCGAGTACCGCGCCGACCACGCGGACGGGCCGGACGGCGGCGAGTTCTACATCGTCACCAACGACGCCGCCGAGGAGTTCCGGCTGGTACGCGCCCCGGCGCGGGCGCCGGGCCGGGCCAGCTGGACCGAGGTGATCGCGGGATCGCCGGACACCCGCCTGGCGTCCTGCCACGTGTTCGGGCCGTACCTGGTGGTCGAGCAGCGGCACGCGGCGGCGCCGCAGCTGCGCGTCGTGCACCGCCCGTCGGGCGAGCAGCGGCTCATCGAGGCCGACGGGCCGCAGTATTCGCTCGCCCTCGGCATCAACGAGGACTACGCGGCCAGCGCGGTCACCGTCCGGACGGAGTCGCTGATCGACCCGCCGTCGTGGCACGACGTGGACCTCGCCACCGGGCGCTGGGAGCTGCGCAAGCGCAAGGACGTGCCGGGATACGACCCAGCCGGGTATGTGACGCAGCGGGTGAGCGCGGCCGCGGCCGACGGCACGGTCATCCCGGTGACGGTCGCCTGCCGCCGCGGGCTGCCCCGGGACGGGTCAGCGGCGTGCCTGCTGGACGGGTACGGCGCCTACGAGGACTGCTACTGGCCGGAGTTCAGCGTGGCCACGCCGAGCCTGCTGGACCGGGGCGCGGTGTACGCGGTGGCGCACATCCGCGGCGGCGGCGAGGGCGGCCGACGCTGGTGGCTGCAGGGCCGGCTGGACCGCAAGCGCAACACGTTCACGGACTTCATCGCGGCCGCCGACATGCTGGCCGCGCAGGGGTGGGCGGCACCGGACCGGATCGCCTCCCGGGGCCGGTCGGCCGGCGGCCTGCTGCAGGGCGCGGTGTTCTCCATGGCGCCGGAGCGCTGGCGGGCCGTGGTCGCCGAGGTCCCGTTCGTGGACTGCGTGACCACGATGTCGGACCCGACGATCCCGCTCACGATCAACGAATGGGACGAATGGGGCAACCCGGCGACCGATCCCGTCATCCGCGCCTACATGCGCTCCTACAGCCCGTACGACAACGTGCCGCCGCTCCCCTGGCCCGACCTGCTCGTCACCGGGAACGTGCACGACACGCGCGTGCTGATCCGCGAGCCCGCCAAGTGGGTGGCCCGGCTCCGTGCCGCGGCCGCCAGCGCGGGCACCGGCGCTGGCAGCAGGCTCCTGTTCCGCGCCGAACTCGGCACCGAGGCGCACATGGGCCCCACCGGCCGCTACGACAAGCTCCGCTACGAAGCCGAAGTCCTCGCCTTCATAGCAACCGCCACCGACCTCCCCGCCACCCCGGCTCAGACCGTCAATGGGTGATCCTGTCAGTCGTATCGACTGACAGGATCACCCGATCACGGCGCAGCCCTTATGCCGCCTCGGCGCTGAGGACCTCGGCGATCGGCTGCCGGGCCCCGAGGCGTGCCGGCACGACCGTGAGCGCGACCATCGCGACGAGGACGCCGATCGCGGCGGCAGCGAGCCAGGTCACCGGCGGCAGGCTCCCGTGCTTGACGGCGAGCTCGAAGAGCACGAGGCCGAGCGGGATGCCGAGAATGGCGCCCGGGAGCGCGCAGAGCACCTGGGTGACGATGAGCCCGGAGCTGATCTGGCGGCTCCGGGCGCCGAGTGCCTGCATCAGCGCCGCGGCGTGACGCGCGTCGAGTACGGTCGCCCAGGTCGTGAACAGCGTGTTGAGCGCGGCGAGAGTGATCAGCATGATCGTGACGACCGTGAGCATCTGCTCGTCCCGGTTGACCACCGGGTTGGACAGCCCGCCTCCGGTGAGAGCGACGGCTCCGGCCAGCTTGTTCTCGGCAAAGGCGTGGAACGCGATCACCGTCACGACGCCCATGGTGGTGACGGCGACGTTTGCCGCGGACAGGAGCGAGCGGCGGGGGCGGCGCGCGACCAGCCGGAGCCCGAACAGCCCCGGGATCGGCAGCCTGCTCGAGAGGCGCACGAAGGCGCCCCGGCGCTTCGGCGGGCGGCCGACGTCGTTGAGCGCGCCGACGGTGCTGCCGCGGGACGCGCGGATGGCGGGAACGAGCGTCGCCGCGAGTGCGACCACGATCGCCAGCCCAATCACCTGCACGACGTTGGCGAACGAGAGCGGGGGCGCGCCCGCGGTGCCGATGAGGGCGGCGCCTGGCTTGGTGATCAGCGGCGCCGCGAGCCAGCCGGCCGCGAGCCCGACCACCGCGGCGAACACCGCGAGCATCAGGTTCTCGGCGAGGAACGTCGCCGCCACCACGCTCGGCGTGCCGCCGACGGCCTTCAGCAGCCCGACCCGGCGTGCGTACTCCGACAGCCGGCGTCCGACAAGGACGGCCACGCTGGCGATCGCGAGCAGCGCGAGCAGGAACGCCCCCGGCTGGAGCACCCCCTGCCCGTCCTGGATCAGCTTCCCGTCTTCCGACTCCAGGCCCTGCCAGGTCGAGAACAACGGTGCGGTAGCGCTGGTGGTATGGGCGAAGCGGTCGTAGGCGAAGGCCTTGGCGTCGGCGGGGTTCGTGAGCTTCAGGTTCACGGCGTAGGTCGTCAGCGGGTTGGCCGGCGAAGTCAGCCCGGTCGCGTCTGACTCCGTTGCCCAGATCTGGCCGACTTCGTCACTGCTGGCCAGCTCCTGGCCGTTGGGGAGGGACAGGAACGGGATGTTAAACCAGGACGGGCAGGCGTTGGAGAAGTTCGACCCCGCCGGGGTGGCCGCCACCAGCGTGCCGTTGCACAGGTTCGGATACGGCGACTGTGCCGCGGTCACCGCGATCCCCGCGACGGCGTACGACTTACCGTTCATGCTGACCCGGTCGCCGACCGAGACACCGAGCGCGTCGGCGAAGGTGCGCTCGATGACCACGCCGCCCGGTCGCACCCAGCTCCCGGCGGTGAGCAGCGGCTGGTCGACCGCGGACGGCGACGTGCTGCGCCCCTCCGCGAACACGTCGGCCTGGCGCCCGTCGAAGTGGATCGTGGCGGAGGCGACCGGGAACGGGCCGCTGTGGTTCGCCACGCCGGATGCGTGGGTGAGGCTGCTCGCCTGTGCGGCGGACGTCAGGTACCCGACGACGTCGGGGCCCTTCGTGGCCGCGCGGGTCGTCAGGTACGGCGACTGGCTGGTCACGCCGTTCAGCGCGAGGCCCATCGTGAGCGTCGCGGTTGCCGCCGCGATCGCGACCACGAGGAGGACGGCCTGGGCGGCGTGGCGGCGTACGTCGCGCGCCGCGAGCCGGAAGACGAGGACTGCGGTGCCCATGCCGTCACGCTCCCAGCCCGGCGAGGTTGCCCCGCGTGCCGCCGGTCAGCCGCATCTCGTCGACAAAGGCGCCGTCGCGCATCGAGATCATCCGGTTCGCCGTTGCCGCGATCCGCTCGTCGTGAGTCACGACGATGAGCGTGAGGCCGGCGGTGTGCAGGCCCTCGAAGAGCCGGAGCACCTCGAGGGTCGCGGCGCTGTCGAGGTTGCCGGTCGGCTCGTCGGCCAGCACGATCTGCGGGTCGTTGGCCAGCGCCCGGGCGATCGCGACACGCTGACGCTGGCCGCCGGAAAGCGCCGACGGGAGGTGGCCGGCCCGGTCGGAGAGCCCGACCTGGTCGAGCAGCTGGCGGGCCCGCCGCCGCGCTTCCCGGGGCGAGCGCCCGCCGAGGAGCGCCGGCAGCTCGACGTTCTCCTGGGCGGTCAGCTCGTCCATCAGGTGGAAGGCCTGGAAGACGAAGCCCACGTCGTGGCGCCGGAACTGGGCGAGGCCACGCTCGGAGAGCTTGTCGATCTGCCGGCCCTGCAGCCAGATCTCGCCGGCGCTCGGCCGGTCGAGACCGCCAAGGAGATGAAGCAGGGTGGACTTCCCGCAGCCGCTCGGCCCCATGATGGCCAGCGCCTCGCCCTGGGCGACGTCGAGGTCGACCTCGTCGACCGCGCGCACCAGTCCCGAACCGCTGCCGTACTCCTTGCGCAGTCCTCGGGCACGCACGATCGGCGCGCCTGAACTGTTCTCGTTCACCTCTTCCTCCGATCTATCCAGGCGCGTTCGCACGCTTCCAGCCAGCGCAGGTCGGCCTGCAGCCGCAGCACGATGCCTTCCAGCAGCAGCCCAGCCTGTGAGCCATCGGGTTCGGCCATCGCCGCCCGCTCCACGTCCCAGAGGCGCCGGATCAGTTCCCGGCGCTGGGCGTCGACGATGCTGATCGGGTCCGCGAGCCCGGCCTGGGCCGCGGCGACGAGCTTCAGGTGGAACTCGGCGAGGTCGGGCTTTGGCCAGGTGACCTCCGACAGCCATTCGGCGACCCGGTCCTGGCCGGCCGCGGTGAGCCCGTAGAGCTTGCGGCCCGCATCCGGCGCCTCCGTCCCCTGCCGGGCGATGAACCCGGCCTTCTCCAGCCGGGAGAGGGTGACGTAGATCTGCCCGTCGTTGACGTCCTCGCCGAGCGGGCCGAGCGCGTCGTTCAGCCGGGCACGCAGCCGCGAGCCCGACGACGGCTCCTTGGCCAGCATCGCCAGCACGACTTCCTGCTGCACCGGTGCCTCCATTCCTAACGGTTAGGTTTGAATATAACCGTTAGGAACGGAGGATTCAACTCACCGCTGCAAACATGTGCGCGGACACGGGGCAGACGACCCGGACGGGCAGGGGACGTTTGCCGCTAAAAGACGTACTATCTTGACTATGGCCGAGTGGTGGTCGATCGAGGTGCTGCACGGTGAGCTGTCGGCTTTCGGGTGGCAGGAGCAGCATGACTCAGCGCTGATCGAGGCCGCGCTCACCAACGGGGCCCTCGACGGTACCTGGCACGCCGGCAGCTGGGGCGTGATCTTCGAGGTCCTTTTCGAGACGTCCGAGCAGTGGGAAGCGTTCCGCAGCCTGCCGGCCGTCCGGGCGGCCCTGGACGCCGTGCCCGACCCGGTCAACGGGCTGCTGGTCTATCGCGGCCGCGGCGGCGGAGCGGACGCGCGCAACCCGCGGCGGCCGAAGCCTGCGCCGGCCGCGAGCGCGGTGTCGCTGCCCGAGCCCCACGCCGAGCCCGAGTTCGACCTGACCGATGCCTGGCCACCAGATCTGGCGACCGTCGGCGCGCCTGGCCGCGCCGGAGATCAGCCCTCGTGGTCGGCGGGCTGATCGGGCCGCTTGGATTTCGGCACGCTTGCCGATGCCTGGCGAAGTGCACCGGCCCCGGTCGTCAGGCCACGGCGCCACGGCGGCGTCCCGCTGATCTCGATCTCGAGTGAGAAGCTCAGGAAGGTCCTGATCAGGACGATGAGCCCAAGAGTCAGGACGTTGTCGACGGTGGGCGCGACCGCGATGGTCCTGACCAGGTCGGCCGCCACCAGGATCTCCAGGCCGAGCAGCAGGGTGCCGCCGAGCGCCCGGCGCAGGACAGCGTAGGCCTGCCCTGCCTGGCCGGACCGGCGCCAGGCCAGCCCGGCCAGCAGGAAGGACCACAGCGTCCCCGCGGCAAGGACGAGGACGCCGAGTCCCTCGAACGCCTGCGCAACGTGCTCCATGACCTCCGTGAAGGTCACGGCGCGCTCCTGGCCGTGCGGCCGGTCAGCTCACCTGACCCGCGGATTCGCGGACGGCCCTGTCGATGTCTTTCGGGTCCACGTCGAGCTGCTTGGCGGCGTGCTTCTCGGCCTTCAGAGCGGCCTTGTCCAGGGCCTGCTCGACCTTGCTCTCCCCGACGACCACGAGGGCGGCCTCCCCGTCATCGAGGACCTCCCCGAGCTCCTTGACGTCGGTACGGGACATGCCGCGCCACAGGTGGCCGCTGATCCCGCCGACGGCCGCGCCCACGATCGCGGTGCCGATGATCGAGGGCGGGAACAGGACGCCGATCGCCGCTCCGGCGGCCGCACCGCCCCAGGCGCCGTGCCGTGTGGCCATCTCGTCCTTGTTGACGTGCACCTTGCCGTGGTCGTCCTTGGTCACGACGGCGGCGTCGTACGTCCCGACGGCCCCGGCGGAGTGCAGCTCTTTGACCACCCTGTAGTCCTCGCGGGCTTGAGATTGACCTGGATACGTACCGACGTAGATGAAGACCGATTCCGGCTTTGCCATGGCCTGTTTCCCCCGATCGGGCAGCTGTCAGTCGGACTGATGACCCAAGCTGCCGTCCCGGCCGCGGGGGCGCATCACCCTCTCGGGGGGATATCCCCGCCAGGTGCCCTTACCCGCACGGCGCCGGGCCGGACGCGGGCTCCGGTGCTGAGCGTCAGCGCGTTGGCGGCGACGATCACGAGGATCGCGAGCCAGTCGGCGGGCTGCAGCGACTGACGCAGGGCGAGGAGCCCGACGAGCGCCGCGAACACCGGGTTGACGCTCATGAATACGCCGTAGAACCTGGCCCCGACCCGGCGCAGCGCGAGCAGGTCGGCGACCATCGGGATCGCCGAGCACAGCACGCCGGCGGTGGCCGCGCGGCCGAGCGCGACCGCGGTCACCGGGTGGGTGGCCAGGACCCAGATGCCGACCGGCAGGTACAGCAGCGCGGACAGCGACGCCGCGGCCGCCGGTCCCTGTGAGCCGGGCAGCCGGGCACCCACGACGCGGTTGACCATGATGTATCCGGCCCAGCAGGCGGCGGCGAGCAGCGCCAGGCCGATGCCGGCGTAGTCGGTGGTCGGCTGCGGCCTGGCCAGCACGGCGACGGCCGCCGCGGCGGCGAGCGCGCAGCCGAGGTCGATCGCGCGGCGCGACGCGAGCAGCGCCACCGAGAGCGGCCCTAGGAACTCCAGGGTCACCGCCAGGCCCAGCCCGATCGTGTCGATCGCCGCGTACAGGGACAGGTTCATCGTGGCGAAGATCAGTGCCAGGGCCAGAACGGGCCGCCACTGCCGCCCGGTGAACGACCGGAACTTCGGCCGCACCGAGATCAGCAGCACGGCGCCGGCCACCCACTGGCGGATCGCGACCACCCCGGCCGGGCCGAGCACAGGGAAGGCCAGCGCGGCCGTTGCGGCGCCAAGCTGGACCGACAGCGCGCTGCCGGTCATCAGCGCGACCCCGGCAAGCTGCCCGTGCTCCCGGGCAGCGGCGTCAGAGATCACCTGCTGCTCGGCGGTCGTGGTGGTCATGACAGCAGTCTGGACCGGATGATCGCATGCGCAAAATGCATAGATCAATGCAGCTATACGCTTAGGTTATGGATCTAGAGCTGCGGCACCTGCGCTGCCTGGTCGCGATCGTGGACTCGGGCAGCTTCACCGATGCCGCGATCGAGCTCGGCATCTCGCAGGCCGCGGTGTCCCGCAACCTCATCGCGCTCGAGCAGGTCCTGGGCGTCCGGCTGCTGCACCGCACGAGCCGGAGCGTGACCCCGACCACGGCCGGGGTGCACGCGCTGGCCCAGGCGCGGCAGGTGCTCGCCGCCGCGGACAACCTGGTCGCCGAGGCGACGACCGGGCACACCCGGCTGCGCATCGGGCACGCATGGGCGGCCATGGGCCGGCACACCCGGGAGTTCCAGCGCCGCTGGGCCTCCCGGTACCCCGACGTCGACCTTCAGCCCGTCCGCACCAACTCGCCAACGGGCGGACTGGCCGAGGGCCTGTGCGACATCGCGGTGATGCGTACCGAGGTCGACGGCCGACGGTTCGAGAGCGCGGTCGTCGGCAGCGAACAGCGCTACTGCGCACTCGCGGCCGACGACCCCTGGGCCCGCAGGCGCTCGGTCCGGCTCGCCGAGATCGCGGACCGCAACGTGCTGGTGGACCGGCGTACCGGGACCACGACCCCGGAGCTGTGGCCCGCGGACGCGCGGCCGGACATCCAGGAAACCCGTGACATCGACGACTGGCTCGCGTTCATCGCGGCCGGCGTCGGCGTCGGGATCACGCCCGAGGGGACCACGGCCCAGTACCGGCGCGACGGCGTCGTGTTCCGGCCGCTGAGGGACGCGCCGCCGATACCGGTGCGGGTGATCTGGCGGCGGCACGACCCGCATCCGTCGACGCACGCTGCGATCGCCATGCTGACCGAGCTGTACCGCCGGACCTGAGCGGATGGATGTACCGATGGGCCGCATAGAACGGGCCCGTTGGTACATCGATGAGCCAGGTGGAGCTTGGGGCGGAGCCCGGGGCCGGGTGGCGTCCGGCCCCGGGCACGTCACACGGCCGCGCCCGCCGCCTCTCGCTCGCGGACCAGTTGCAGCGCGACGTCGATCAGCATGTCCTCCTGCCCGCCCACGTACCCGTGCTCGGCCACGCGCTGCAGGATGTCCTGGACGGGGATGCCGTAACGCTCGGCCGCGTGCTCGGCGTGCAGCAGGAAGCTGGAATAGACACCGGCGTAACCCTGCACGATCGAGGCCCGGTCGGTCCACGGCAGCCGGGGCAGGAACGGCTTCACGATCTCGTCGGCGGCGGCCAGCGTGGCCTGCACGTCCACGCCGGTCTCGATGCCGAGCCGGTCGAACGTGGCCGCCAGCACCTCGGTCGGCGCGTTCCCGGCGCCGGCGCCGAGCCCGCACAGCGACCCGTCGATCTGCAGCGCCCCGTTCTGGAACGCGAGCACCGAGTTCGCGACGCCGAGGGCGAGGTTCTGGTGCCCGTGGAATCCGATCTGGGCGTCTTTCCCGATCTCGGCGATCAGCGCCAGGATGCGCTCCTGCGCGTCGCCGATCAGCAGCGCCCCGGCGGAGTCGACGCAGTACACGCACTGTGCCCCCGCGTCGACCATGATCCGCGCCTGCCGGGCCAGCTCGGCGGGGCTGGTTCGGTGCGCCATCATCAGGAAACCGACGGTCTCCATGCCCAGCTCCCGGGCGATCCCGAAGTGCTGGATCGACACGTCCGCCTCGGTGCAGTGGGTCGCGATCCGGGCGACCGACGCGCCCGCGTCCCGGGCGCGCCGCAGGTCCTCCACGGTCCCAAGGCCCGGAAGGAGCAGCACAGCGATCTTCGCCCGCGCGGCCTCCTGCACCGCCGCGCCGATCAGCTGGATGTCGTCGGTGAGCGAGAACCCGTAGTTGAACGAGGACCCGCCGAGCCCGTCGCCGTGCGTGACCTCGATGACCTCGACCCCCGCCTGGTCCAGCGCGTGCACGGTGGCCCGGACCTGATGCTCGGTGAACTGGTGCGACATCGCGTGGCTGCCGTCGCGCAGCGTTGTGTCGGTGATTCGCACCGGCCGGTTCGTGCCGCCGGTCCCGTTCTGGCCGCTCATGAGCTCACCGCCGTCGCCTTGGCCACCAGCTCGCCGACGCGCGCGGCGGCCGCGGTCATGATGTCCAGGTTGCCCGAGAACTCGGGCAGGTAGTCGCCGTTGCCGCGGACCTCGAGGAACACGGCCACCCGGCCGTTGCCCTGCCAGGACGCCTGCGGCGGGTCGAACTGCGGGTCGGCCCGCAGCGTGTAGCCGGGCACGTACTGCCGCACCTCCTCGACCATGGCGTGCACCGAGGCGGCGATCGCGTCGGTGTCGGCGCCGTCCGGGATCGCGCAGAAGACCGTGTCCCGCATGATCATCGGCGGCTCGACCGGGTTGAGGATGATGATCGCCTTGCCCCGTGCCGCGCCGCCGACGGACTCCAGCGCCCCGGCGGTGGTGTGCGTGAACTCGTCGATGTTCGCGCGCGTCCCCGGGCCCGCCGACCGCGACGCGACCGACGCCACGATCTCGGCGTACGGGACGGGCACCACGCGGGCCACCGCGTGCACGATGGGGATCGTGGCCTGGCCGCCGCAGCTGATCATGCTGACGTTCGGCGCGTCCAGGTGCTCCGGCAGGTTGACCGGCGGGCAGACCATCGGCCCGACGTGCGCCGGGGTCAGGTCGATCGCCTTGATCCCGGCCTCGGCGTACCGGGGCGCGTTGGCCAGGTGTGCGCGCGCCGACGTCGCCTCGAACACGATGTCCGGCAGCGGGTCCTGGCGCAGCAGCCAGTCGACGCCCTCGGCGGACGCGGCGAGGCCGAGCTTCCTCGCCCGGGCCAGGCCCTCGGACTCCACCACGCCGACCATGTAGCCGACCTCGATGCCGTCCAGTCGGCCGAGCTTGGCCAGCAGGTCGGTGCCGATGTTGCCGGGCCCGACGATGGCGGCCAAGGCGGGCGGGCCGGGCAGGGTGGCCGTCATCGCCGCGTTCCGGGGGGTCGAAAGATCATGTGTGCCTTCCTTCGGTATCCCCAGCACCGTGCGGTGTGCCGGGGCGGGAGGGCAAGAGATGCGTCCCGGTGATCGGAACACCTCGTGGACGCATCCGGGCGCCGGGGGCCATCATCGACTCATGTGCCCAGCCCACGGCCCCAGCGGCGAGACCTCCGCCGCCGGCCGGATCACGTCGGTGCTCGACGCGTTCCGCGATGACCGCGAGGCGATGACCGTCTCCGAGCTGGCCCGGCGGGCGTCGCTGCCGAAGACCACCACGCACCGGCTGACCGCCGAGCTGATCCGCTGCGGGCTGCTGGAGCGCGCGGACGGCGAGCTGCGCCTCGGGCTCAAGCTGTTCGAGCTCGGCCAGCTCGTGCCGCAGCAGCGCGGCCTGCGCGACGCCGCCCGGCCGGTCATGGCCGACCTGCGCGAAGCGACCAGGCACTCCGTGAACCTCGGCATCCTGGAGGGCTCCGACGTCGTCTACGTCGACATCCTGGCCGGGCCTGACTCGCCGCGGCTGCCGACTCGGGTCGGCGGGCGCTGGCCGGCGCACGCCACCGCGATCGGCAAGGCGATCCTGGCGTTCTCCGGCGCGGACGTCGTCCAGGCCGTGCTCGACGCCGGGCTGGCCCGGGTCAGTGAGCGGACGATCACCTCACCGGAGCTGCTGCGGCAGGAACTCGACCGGGTCCGCGAGTCCGGGCTCGCCTACGACAGCGAGGAATCCCGGCCCGGCCTGGTCTGCGTGGCCAGCCCGGTGCACGGCCCGGGCGGCCTGGTGGCGGGGGCGCTGTCGGTGTCCGGCTGGTCGGCCCGGATGAAGCCGGACCGGGCCGGGCCGGCGGTGCGCACCGCGGCGCTGACCATCTCCCGCGCCCTCGGCGCACCCGCCGTGGGCTAGGCCTGAGGGTCGGGTGCGCTGGCCGGGGCGGTGACCTCGAAGGCCGCCGGGAGAACGGCCGCGCGGCCGTCTGAGGAGACGACCTGCACGTCAACCTTTGCTTTCCCGGGTTTCAGGTCTGTTGGCACCGTGACCGGCACCATCGTGGCGGTGAAGCCGGCTTGAGAGGGCGCGGTGAGGCCACCGATCGTCACCGCGGGGGTGCCACCGTCGGCGGCCGCGGTGTTGACGATTCCGGACCCGAACACGGTCACGGGGGTTCCCGGCGCCCCCTGCTGCGGGCTCACGGCCGTGAGCGTCAGCGGAGGCGCGGGCGCGGCACTGACCGTCGCCTTCTTTGCCACGTAGGCTGCCGCGGATGCCGAGGTCAGCCCCACCAGCGTGTCCGGCAGGACCGGAAGCGACACCGGGTTGTGGAAGAAAGCGATGAAGAAGGCGACGAGCGCCACGAGGTTGAACACGAAGTACTGGGTGTCGCCGAGGTCGAGATCGCCCTGGTCGTTCGAGACGATTTCGCTGATCGCCGTGCCCAGGCTCTTTCCCTTGGCGGAAATGGTGGTCTTCGACGAACTGCCGCTGTTTATCTGCCCGGTCGTGATGGCCTTGGCGCTCACCGCGGCGCCCGCGGGGAAACCGATCAGCAGCAGATAGCGCGGATCGAGGCTCCCGGGCGGATAGACCGCATCGTGGAAGGCGATTACGAGCAGGGCATAGGCCAGTGCCACGGTCCAGAGAGCGAACTGGACCTTGGATGTGGACACGCGGTTGTCCGCGCCGAGGACCACATACCAGAACGGGCTCGCCTTCCCGGATTGGCTATCTGATCCCTCGTCCTGCGGGGCCTGGGCCTTGCGGGCTGCGCGCGCGACAAACGCGAGCAGGACAAGAAGAACTATTAGGACACCAAGTGCTAGCCAATAGGAAACGGCCAGGCTTAGGCCATGCGGGCTGGTAGCCGATACGCTCACGACACACGAGTGTGGAGCTATTTACCGGCTATGTCTAGCTCAATAGGGTTTTAGCGGGAATCCGGTCCGCCCTGTCGCGTTCACAGCGGGCAGCTCGCCGTTCCGCCCTCCGCGCTCCGATAGTGGTGCCGGCCGTTTACGTGCCCGTTATGCGTCACCTATCCCCGATGCATCGGGCACCCGCCCCGGCTCGCCTTCTGGCCCGCTGACGCCGGCCGCCCGGCGCCGCTGTATCTCCTCCAGGAACGGGGAGGACTTGGCGGTGCGCACGGAATAAACTGCGCCGGTGCCCAGCCGAGCCGAGATCGTGCTGTTCGACGACTCACCGCCGCCGCCGGGCGCGAGCCCGTGGGTGGCCGGCGCGGCTCCGGCCACTGGCATCGAGGTAACCGACCCCGACCCCTCGTGGCCGCGGCAGTACGACGAGCTCGCGGGCCGGATCCGGGATGCCCTGGGCTGGCGGGCGCTGCAGCTTGACCACGTGGGCTCGACCTCGGTCCCGGGGCTGGCGGCAAAGCCCATCATCGACATCGACCTGACGGTCGCCGACCCCGGCAGCGAGCAGGACTACGTGCCGGCGCTGGAGACGGCCGGGTTCCGGCTGACGATCCGCGAGCCGTGGTGGTACGGCCACCGGTGCCTGCGCGCGGACGAGCCCCCGTGCAACCTGCATGTCTTCGGGTTCGACAGCCCCGAGCCCATCAGGCAGCGGATCTTCCGGGACTGGCTGCGGGGCAATCCCGAAGAGCGCGGCCGGTACGCCGCAGCCAAGCGCGAGGCGGCGTCCATCGCGAACGCGGGCGGAGAGCACGTCATGCAGTACAACGCCCGCAAGCAGCAGGTCGTCCGCGAGATCTACCACCGGGCCTTCGTCGCGGCAGGCCTCCTCAGCTGAGCGAGCTGGAGCGTCGGATCAGGAGAAGCGCGCCGGGTCCATGAAGCCGGCCGCGCAGTACGGGTGCTCGCCGGTGACGACCTGCGCCAGCAGCTCGCCGATGCCCGCGGCGTGCTTGAAGCCGTGACCGCTGTCGCCGCCCGCCACGACCACGCGCGGCTCGCCGGCGAGACGGCCGACGAGGAACTGCTCGTCGGGTGAGTCGGTGACCATGCACGGGATGACCTTCGCGGGCCTCGGCTCGAGACCAGGGAATGCGCGCGCCACAGACGAGGTCAGCTCGTCGATGTCGGTGTCCAGGTGGATGTAGCGGTCCATCTCCTCCGGGTCCATGGCGGTCCTGGCGGCCTCCTGCGCCGGATGCAGGCCGATCTTGACGCCGAAGTCGTCGGCGGAGCCGTGTCCCCACAGGTGCTCGCCGTCCGGGCGGGTCCAGATGAACGAGGGAAACCGCTCCAGCGTGAAGTCGGCGGAGGCCGGGTCGCGGGGGCGGAACCAGTACAGCGGGGCCCGGCGGGGAGCCAGCGGCAGCCCGGGGACCAGCGTCCCGAGCCACGCGCCGCTCGCGACGACGACCTGCTCGGCCCGCCACTCGGCGGTCGGAGTGCGCACGGTCACCCCGCCGGCGCCGGCCTCGATGCCGGTGACCATCGTGTGCGGGTAGACCTCGGCGCCCAGGCGCCGGGCCGCCTCGGTCTGCGCTCGCACGTTGCGCTCGGGATAGCAGATCCCCGCACCCGGATCCCAGACCGCAACGTCGCCCGGGGCCAGGCCCGCGTACTGCGGCTGGCGCGCGATCAGCTCCTCGTGGCTGAGCTCCGTGATCGGCAGCCCGGCCGCTGCGGCGGCGGCGATCGCGCCGCGCAGCGGCCCGCTGTCCGGGGAACCAGTGGTCAGGCAGCCGCTCTGGCGGACGAGCTGCTGCCCGGTCTGCTCTCCCAGCGCGGTCCACAGCTCGAGAGACTTCAGCGCCACCGCCGACAGCCCGGGGTGCTCCTGGCAGGCGATCCGGAACAGCCGGGTCGCACCGTGCGAGGAGCCCAGGTGATGCCCGATCCCGTGCCGCTCGATACCGGCAACGTCGACCCCTCGCTGGGCGAGCCGCCAGAGCGCCCCGGAGCCGAAACCTCCCAGGCCGACGACAACCACGTCTTTGTGGAGAACTTCCATCGGCGCAGACCCTACTCTCCCGCGGGTCACGACGTGATCGCAGGAGGCGACGACCTGCGGCCACAAAGGACCATTTGAACAGCGTCTTCAACGGGACGCTCAGTGCCACCTCGGTCGTGCCGGCCGGGGCGGAACTATGGGTGCTGAGCCCGCCGTCCCCATAGCGCGCGCCGGCTTACCGGCCGATGCCCTGAAGGCATCGGCGATCACCGGTAATCTGCTTCCCGCAAGGGAAATGCGGCCCGACGGGCTTCCGCCGATACTCACCGATCGCGGACACGCCCCCACCCGCACGAATTCTTCGTGCTGCCTGGGGGAAATCCGTGACGGGCTTGCGGGTCTGCGCTGCGGCCCTGGTGGGCTCCGTCATGGAAGGACAGATCGCCGGAATAATCGCCGACCACCTGCGGGTGACGACGGGGCGCTCGCCTTCGGAGTCAGAGCGCAAATCCTGGCAGCGCAGCCTCCCGGTACTGGCTCATGACCTCGTGCAGGCCGGCCTCGGCGAGATCGAGATGCTCGTCGAATACCAGCTTCCGCTCACCAGCAAGCGGGCCGACGTCGTGCTCGCGGGCGTGGACCGGCGCACCGGCGGCGATGCGTACGTCGTTGTCGAGCTCAAGCAGTGGAGCCAGGCCGAGCTGTACGAAGACGACGAACGGCTGGTCGTGGTCGAAGGAATGCATCGCCTCCTGCAGCATCCGCTCCTCCAGGTGCAGGGTTATTGCGATTACATCGCCGACTTCGCGGCTTCCCTGAACGGGAACAGCAACGCGGTACGCGGCGTCGCCTACCTTCACAACGCGGCCGATCTCGATGTGGACGACCTCTTCAGATTGGCTACGACCGAGAGAACCAGGCTGTTTACCAAGAGCAGACGAGGCGCCTTTCTGGAATATCTGCGCGATCAGTTCGCCCCGGACAGCGGCGCCGGAGCCGGCGACCGGCTGCTGACGAGCGCCGTGCGCCCCTCCAGGCAGCTGCTCAAGGTGGCGGCGGCCGAGATCAAGGACCGTGAGCAGTTCATCCTGCTTGACGAGCAGAAGGTGGCGCACGACCTTGTCCTGCACGTGGTCGGGAGGGCCCAGCGCTCGGATGCCAAGGAGCTGGTCATCGTTACCGGCGGCCCGGGAAGCGGGAAAAGCGTCATCGCTCTGTCACTGCTCGGCGAGCTGTACCGGCAAGGCTATTCGGCCCTGCACGCGACCGGCTCCCGGTCCTTTACGCAGACGATGCGGCGGTACGTGGGCCGTGGTGCTCCACGGGTCAAGAACCTGTTCAAGTACTTCAACAGCTTTATGGATGCCCGGCCAAATGACGTTGAAGTACTGATCTGCGATGAGGCTCACCGCATCCGCGAAACGTCGGCCAACCGGTACACCAGGGCCGAGCAGCGAACCGGGCGCCTGCAGGTCGACGAGCTCATCGCGGCCGCGCGGGTACCGGTCTTCCTGCTCGACGAGCACCAGGTGGTGAAGCCCGGCGAGATCGGCACCGTCGAGGCCATCAAATCCCGCGCGTCGTCTCTGGGGCTGCGCGTCCATCACGTCTCGCTCGATGAGCAGTTCCGGTGCGGCGGCAGCCGGAAGTACGAAAGCTGGGTGCTGCGACTGCTCGGCCTCGAACCGGGCGGCCTGGAAGCGTGGACCGGCGACGACCACTTCGAGGTCACGCTCGCTGAGTCGCCGTGGGAGATGGAGCACATCCTGCGTGGCAAGCTCGCGGACGGCTACGCGGCACGGATATCCGCCGGGTACTGCTGGCCGTGGAGCAACCCCCGGTCCGATGACACGCTTGTCAGCGACGTGCGCGTCGGCGACTGGGCCAGGCCCTGGAACGT
>Ga0335073_10006095_pt1 | contig 16939 bp, 12 predicted proteins | sample Lox_Sample_22_FD_207093 | JGI IMG/M metagenome (GOLD analysis project Ga0335073, IMG submission 207093) | Soil microbial communities from Loxahatchee National Wildlife Refuge, Florida, United States - Lox_Sample_2.2 | ecosystem: Environmental > Terrestrial > Soil > Wetlands | place: USA... | reverse complement strand
AGCAGGCAGAAGACCTCACCAGGGCGGACCTCGAAGTCGACGCCGCGCAGCACCTGGCGGGAACCGTAGCTCATGGTCAGGCCGCGCACCTCGATGGCGGGCGGCCCGGCGCCGGCGACGTGCTCCGGCCTGGCCATCAGCTGCGTCATGGGCGTCCTCCGAGGAAAGCGTGCGGGACGAGAGCGTGGATGAGCGCGTCGACGGCGGTGTCCGCCGCCAGGTCCTCAGGGATCGCCGCGCCTTCGGGGTCCCAGTGCCGGTGCCTGGCGAACCAGGTCAGCGTCTCGAGCACCAGGCGCGCGGTCGCCGCCGCGTCTGGCGTGGCGCGCAGCGCGCCGGAGCGAGCGCGGCTGCCCAGGTACTCGGTCAGCGCGGCGAGCACCGGCCGCCGCAGGCCGCCGTTCAGCAGGTCGGCCAGCTCGGGCAGCTCTCTGGCGGACCGCTCGATCATGTCCGCGGCCTCCCTGGTCTGCGTCTCCAGGGTGAAAAGCTCGCGCATGACGCTCTCGAACTCGGCCGCGGGATCCTCGGCCGCGGACTGGCCGAGCGCCGCCGCGAGCGAGCCGAACGGCACCTCGGCCGCCACGTACTCCCTGGCCTCGCCGATCATCTCCGCCAGCGGCGGCGGCTTGAGCGGGAAGTGCTCGCCGAGCTCGTCGCCGGGCATGTCCGCGAGCAGCAGCGCATGCCTGATGGCCAGCACGAACAGCGCTTCCTTGCTGTCCACGTACCGGTACAGGGCGGCCTCGGAAAGCCCGGCCTCGCGCGCGACGTCGCTCATCCGCGCCGCGCGGTATCCCTCATGGGTGAACACGCGCACCGCGGCCGCGATCACCTCGGGAAACCGCTCCTGGGCACTACGCTTACCGGACATAGAGGACGAATATACCCGTAAGTGAGCCGATCACTCACCAGCACCGTGGATTCCCGCAGCCTCCTGTCACCATGATTACGGCCGGGTCGCGGATCCCCAATTTTCCAACTTTGCCGTGAGATGACTGTTATAACTGGTGCTCAACCAGCCAGCATCGCCATACGACGATTGGGTTCCCTGCGTTGACATCAGACAGCCTCCTGCGACGCCTGCCACTTGGCGGCGCGAGGCTAGCCGGCCAGGCCGGAACGTCCGTCAGGCACCGCCGGGCGAACGTGTGGCTAATCGCCGGGCTGACAGCGCTCGTCGCCATCGGATATTCGACGTTCTCGCTCTTGCTGCAGTACACGGTCCGCACGCACGCCTACGACTTGGTCATCTTCGACCAGGCGGTCCGGTCCTACGCTCACTTCCAGCCCGGGATCTCTCCGCTCAAGGGGTACCACAACGGCTTCGGCCCCGACTTTTCCGTCCTCGGCGACCACTGGTCGCCGATCATCGCCACGCTCGCCCCGCTGTACTGGATCTATAACGGCCCGCAGGACCTGCTGATCGCCCAGGGCGTGTTGTTCGCGCTGGCCATCCCGCCGATATGGATGTTCACGCGCCGCGCGCTCGGCGGCCCGGAGAGCCGGAAGGCCACGATCGCCGCGTACCTGGTGTCGATCACCTACGCGCTGAGCTGGCCGATCCAGGGCGCGGTGGGGTTCGATTTCCATGAGGTGGCCTTCGCCCCGGTGCTGACCGCCGTGGGGCTGGAACGGCTGCAGGCCGGCAAGAAGAAGACCGGCCTGCTGGCGCTCGCCGGGCTGTTCTTCGTGAAGGAGGACTGCGGCCTGCTGGTGGCCGGCATCGGCCTCGCCCTGCTGCTCATGGGCAAACCCTGGGTCAGCAGACGGATCGCCGCGGCGATGATTCCCGTCGGGGTCATCGTCACGTTCGTCGAGGTGTACGTGCTGATCCCGGCGATGGGCGGCCAGTCCGGCTACTACTGGGCCTACCCGGAGCTTGGCCGCAACGTGAGCCAGGCGATTGTCCACCTGCTGACCCATCCGCTCACTGGGCTGCAGGCGCTGGCGACGCCGGGCGCAAAACTCGACCTGGTGCTGTTGCTGCTCGCTCCGTACCTGTTCCTGGCGCTGCTGTCCCCGCTGTCCGTCGCGGCGGTACCGCTGCTGCTGGAACGACTGCTCAACGTCAAGTTTCCGGACTGGTGGAGCACTGGCGACCAGTACAACGCCTACCTGATCATCATCTTGCTGTTCGCCGCGGTTGACGGCCTGGCCCGGCTGGATGGTCGCGTGCTGCCGAGACTCAACGCAGGCTGGCGGACCGGCCGGCTGCCGGTCGCGGCGGCAGCGGTGATGGCGGCCGTGTCGATCGCGCTCGTCCCGCACTTCGAATTCGGCAGCCTGCTGAAGCCGGCCTGGTACCACCGCGACACGTATCAGCAAGACGCGGTGCTGGCCGCCAGCCACGTGCCGGACAACGTGGTCGTCGAAGCGGCCAGCAATGTCGCCGCACAGCTCACGTCGCGAGATACCGTGCTGTTCTGGGACGGTGACGGATCGTCACCATTGTTCCCCAACTGGGTCGTCACGTGCACGAGCCACGCGGAGTTCACCTTCCCGAACGTCCGCGACCAGATCACCCGGGTCAACCTGCTCAAGGCGCACGGCTACGTCACCGTCTATTCCGTCGGGGGTTACCTCGTCATGCACAAGCCAGGGATCAAGGCATGACCGCTACGACGAGCACGCCGGCCCGCACTACCACGGGGGTCAGCGGGCCGCCGCGCGACCTGCCCGGGCTGCTGCTGGCCAGGATCACCGTGCTGCCCGCGATCGCCGCGCTGCTCTTCCTGCTGGTGGCTTTCCCGCTGCTGCTCATCGGGGAGTTCAAGCCCGTCCCGGTGATCGCCGCCGGGAGCCTGGCGATCGTCGTCGGGGTTCCGCTGAGCCTGCGCCGCGTCCGCGTCCCCATCCGGGACACTCCAGCGTGGGCGCCGATCGCTATCGGCGTGATCGCGATCGGCTTCTTCCTGTTCCAGCTCCATTACCGGTCCACCTTCGTGATCGTCACCCGGGACCCGGCGTCGTACATGCAGTACGCCACCTGGATCGCCAAGCACGGCAGCGTGCCGATCCCGGAGAACCTGGCGGCGTTCGGCAGCGCGCAGAATCTCGTGCACTTCTATAGCGCCGCCTACTACCAGGTCGGCACGGCGATCGTCCCGCAGTTCATGGCGGGCCTGCCGTTGGTGCTCGGGACCGCGTACTGGCTGGGCGGGACGTTTGTCGCCTTGTCCACCGCGCCGTTGCTCGGCGGTGCCGGGGTGCTGACCTTCGGCGGCCTGGCGGCCCGGCTGGTTGGTCCCCGCTGGGCGGTGCCGGCGACGCTGGCGCTCGCGTTGTCGTATCCGGAAATGTTCACCAGCCGGTCCACCTACAGCGAGCCGCTGGCGCAGATCCTGCTGCTCGGCGGGATCTGCCTGCTCATCGACTCTCAGCGGTCCGAGGTTGTCCGTACGGCCAAGACGCTCGCCGCGCTGGCCGGGCTGTCACTCGGCATCTTGCTCCTGGTACGGGTGGACGGCGCCGCGGATACGCTGCCGATCATCCCGTGGTGCGGCGCGCTCCTCGTGGCCCGCCGTCCGCAGGCGGTTCCGCTGATCGCCGGCTTCGCCGCCGGCACGGTCTACGGCGTGATCGACGGGGCGTTCGTTACCTTTCCGTACCTACAGCACAACATGTCCTCGGTGGCACCGCTCATCATGCTGACGGTCGTCCTCATCCTCGTCACGCTGGTGGTGGTGATGGGGCTCCGGAGCGGGATCAGCATCGGCCGCCCCCGCTGGCTGCCCATCGCGGCGGCCGCTCTGCCGCCGCTGGTGCTGATCGGCGCCGTGGGGCGGGTGGTCCTCGCCCCGCCGTACATCAACCAGCAGGACTACGAGGGACACGCCCTGGAGTGGATCGCCTGGTGGGTGGGCGCCCCCGTCGTCCTGGCCGCCACGATCGGCGCGTCACTGCTGGCGTTCCGCGTATTGAAGCACCGGCACCCCGAGTGGGTGCTGCCGCTCATGATCTTCGGGTGGGCGGTCGTGGTGTTCCTCGTCCGGCCCGCCATCACCCCGGACATGCCGTGGGCGAGCAGGCGGCTGGTCTCGGCCGTGCTGCCCGGGTGCATCCTGCTGGCGGCCTGGGCGGCGGCGTGGCTGACACGGCTGCTGAGGGAACGCGGGTTCGCCGGGCCGCCGGCGACGATAGTCGCCGGATGCTGCGTGATCGCGCTCGCCGGGCCCGCCGGGTGGGCCGCGTTCCGCCCGCACCTGGGCTCCACCGGGGTAAGCCTGCACGGCCTGGCGGTCAGGTACACCTACCAGGGCGAGCTCGCCGCCATGGACAAGCTGTGTGCCGCCATCCCGTCCGACGCGACCGTCGTCGTCGTCAACAGCTGGACAGCCAACCGGATGCTCGAGAACATTCGCGGCGACTGCGGTGTGCCCACCGCGCGGGTGGACAACCCGACCGTGCCGCTCGTCAAGCAGGTAATCGGCGGAATCGAGGCGACCGGCCGGCGGGCCGTCGTGCTCGGCGCCTATCAGTGGCAGGTGAGCCCGTACCCGAACGGAACGACGACCCAGGTCATGGACCTGCATGCCCGGGTCGACGCGTACAACATGAACGGCGTGCCCTCTTGGACCGGCAGTCAATGGTTTTCCGTATGGATGTGGGAGCAGAACCGATGAGTCCCTATGTAACGATCATTCTCCCTTGCTACAACGAGGAAGGGCACGTCATCGCCGAGGTGGAGCGGATCACCAGAGCGATGGACAGCAGTGGCTACAGCTACGAGCTGCTCGCCATCGACGACGGGTCCACCGACCAGACCCTCGCGAAGCTTCACGAGGCGGCACCTCGCTTCCCCCAGCTGGAGGTGATCCCGATGCCGCGCAACGGCGGCTCCGGGGTCGTCCGGCGCATCGGCACCCAGCGGGCGCAGGGCGAGATCGTGGCGTGGACCGATGCCGACATGACGTACCCCAATGAGCGGATCCCCGAGCTGGTGCAGGTGCTCGAGAAGGACCCGATGGTGGACCAGGTGGTCGGTGCCCGGACCAGCGAGCAGGGCACCTACAAGTTCCTCCGCGTGCCCGCCAAGTGGGTCATCCGCAAGTTCGCCGAACGGCTCAGCGGCTCGCGGATACCGGACCTGAACTCGGGAATGCGCGTGTTCCGCCGCGAGGTGGCGCTGCCGTACCTGCGGCTGCTGCCCCCCGGGTTCTCCTGCGTCACCACGATCACGCTGGCTTTCCTGTCGAACAACCACGAGATTCAGTACGTGCCGATCGAGTACGCGCAGCGGGCCGGCCGGTCCAAGTTCAAGTTCGTGTCGGACGCCTACAAGTACATCCTGCAGATCCTGCGGATGGTGATGTACTTCAACCCGCTCAAGGTGCTGATGCCGCTTGCCCTGACGTTGCTGGGGGTCGGTGCGCTGAAAGCCATCTACGACGTGATCGTCCACCCGGTGCACATCGCCGACGACACGGTGCTCATCGTGATCACCGGGCTCATCATCGGGTCGGTGGCGCTGCTCGGCGACCTCGTGGTCCGCTCCAGGGCGGAGACATGAGCGGCGCTACCGCGGCGCCGGCACTATGAAGAAAGCTCTGCAGTCTAAGGCCGTCCGGTGGGGATTCGTCGCGCTGGCCCTCGGCTTCGGCGGGTACGCGATCGCCCTCAAGCGGCACGAGATCATCGAAGCACTCGGCCGTCTCAGCCCGCTCGCCATCGCCGGTGCCCTGGTCTGCGTGCTCGTCGCGCAATTCGGCACCCTGCGCGTCTGGCAGCGGCTGCTGGCCGGGCTCGGGTCGCCGCTGCCGTCCACGGCCGCGGCCAGGATCTTTTTCATCGGCCAGCTCGGCAAGTACTTGCCTGGCTCGGTGTGGCCGGTGCTCGCGCAGATGGAGCTTGGCACGGTCCACCACGTGCCGCGGCACCGCAGCGCGAGCGCGTCCGTGCTCGCCATGCTTGCCTCGCTGCTTACCGCGCTGCTCGTCGCCGCGGTCACGCTGCCGCTCACCGGTCACGCGGGCTCTTACCTGTGGGCGTACGCCACCGTCCCGCTGCTGCTCGCCTGCCTGCACCCGCGCGTGCTGCGCTGGGGGATGGACCGGCTGCTGCGCCTGGCCAGGCGGCCGCCGCTCGAGCACCCGCTGAGCGGCCTCGTGCTGGCCCGGGCGCTCGGCTGGGGGCTGTTCTCGTGGGTGTTCAACGGCCTGCAGATCTGGCTGCTTGTTCCGGTCCACTCCGGCACGTCGCTGCTGCTGAGCGTCGGCGGGTACGCGTTCGCCTGGTCTGTTGGCTTCCTGGTCGTGCTCGCCCCTGGCGGGCTCGCCGTCAGGGAAGTCGTGCTGGTCGCCACCCTCACCCCGCTGGTCGGCGCGGGCACCGCCACCGCGGTGGCCCTGGTGTCCCGCGCGGTGACCACCGCCAGCGACCTGATCTGCGCCGGCGTGAGCGCCGCCTTCCGGCGAAGCTCCGCACCTCCCGTGGTCCCGGATGCGCACCCCGACGGCGAAGCCCGGCATGACAGCCGGGGGCCGCTTCAGCACGAGAGCCTTATAGCGACCGACCGCAAACAAGGCGGGGCACGATGATGCCCGCGCCAGCATCCCGCGCGGCTACCCGGGCCTGACCCGCATCTCACCCGGCTATCGTCCGGGTGAGCGACCTGTACGCCGCGGCAGTCTCTGCCCACGAATAGTGGTCCAGGGTGTACCGCCTGACCGTGTCCGGCGACAGCGTCCGTCCAGCTAGTTCGCGGGTGATGATGGCGGCGTACGCGGAGACGTCCCCCGTCGGCACGAGGTAACCGTTCTTTCCGTCTACGATCGCATCGCTGATGCCCTCGAGATCGGACGCCACCACCAAGGCACCGCACGATGCGGCCTCGAGAGCCACCAAGCCGAACCCTTCCATGTCGTTTGGCACCTGCACATTCGGCATGAGATAAACGTCAGCAGTGTTGTACAGGGCTTTCAGACATTCATCAGACACTCGCCCGAGTAGCTTGACGTTGTCCGTCAAGCCATGCCGGTCAATTGCCATCTCGATCTCAGTTCGTTGCGGTCCTGAACCTGCCACGAGGTAAAGGATGCCGGGGTCATCGGTGACTATCCGCGGCATGACGTTGTCGACGAACCAGCTCACTCCCTTCCTTTTCACCAATCGGCCTGCGGTGACAAGGATGGGGCTCCGCTGCAATCTCTGAAGCGGCAGATCGGCCTCTTGAGCAACGATTCGTAGCTGCTCGTCTCGCGGCTCGGTTGAGTAGAAGTCGTCGCTCAGGCCGTTGCGAATGACCTCTACTCGGTCACTGCCTACGCGGCCCAGCGCTGTAATTGCGGCCTGCCTGGTACCTTCGCTTACCGCTGCGAACGCCGTCTGTCTTTCAATGAAGGGGAATACGAGCAGACGGTATACGGGATTCTTATGTGTAACCTCAAGCCCGTGAATCACGATGAGAGTGGGCCGGCGCGTGAGGAGTTTCAGTGCCCAGCCCAGCGGGGCCAGTACTCCATCTTGCAGGAAGATCACGCCTGGCCGGAACGTCAGGGCACTGACCAGGGCCCTGCCGAATAGCCAGAAGTACACAACGGGCAGCCACTTGTTGCTCCCGCCCCACGCAACGAGATCGACCTGGCTGTCACCCTCCCGCAACGCCTTGTAGAGTTCGTAGGCCGCCGTTTCCATGCCTCCGACGCTTGGCGGGAATTTTCGCGTAATAAAGAGGATTCGTTCTTGCTTCCGCTGCAGTGTCTTCATGCTATTAATTACGGCCTTCCGGTATTAGAATCGGAATCAATGGATCCGGTGGGGCAATGTCTCAGGACCTGCTGGTCGTCCCGGCGCGCGAGGACGTCAGCGGCCGTCGCCGCCGGTCCGGAAGCAGTTGCGCCAGCTGGCGTGATGCCTGCCGCACGGCAGCACCAGCACCGTGCCCGACGTGTCGCATGATCTCCCATTTTGCCCATTACCGGTCCGCCGCCCCAGGTTAACCTGTACTCTCGGCCGGGTTAGTGGAAAGTACGAGATCTCGCCGTCCGCCATGGAGAGAATAGTGAGCACCGCACCCCTCCGGGTGACCGTCATTGGCATTGGTTACCTGGGCCTGACCCATGCAGTCTGCATGGCGGAACTCGGGCACGAAGTGCTGGCCATCGACGCCGACCTCAGCAAGCTGGAGCAGGCCGCGGCCGGGCAAGCGCCCTTCTTCGAGCCAGGCCTGGAGCCGCTGCTGCGCAAGAACCTGGACGCGGGGCGGCTGCGGTTCACCAACTCCTACCCGGAAATCGGCGCCTTCGGAGAGGTGCACTTCCTCTGCGTGGGCACGCCGCAGCGCCCGGGCGGCGAGGCGGACCTGTCCCAGCTGCACTCGGCCATCGACTCGCTCGCCCCGCACCTGCTCACGGAGAGCCTGGTGGCCGGCAAGTCAACCGTCCCGGTCGGCACGGCGCGCCAGCTTCTCGCCCGCATCCAGTCCTTCGCCCCGGCCGGCGAGGCGGTGGACCTGGCGTGGAACCCCGAGTTCCTCCGGGAGGGCCTCGCGGTGAACGACAGCCTCACACCGGACCGGATCGTGCTCGGCACGGCGCGCCCCCGGGCGGAGGCGCTGTTGCGCCAGGTCTACGCCGCCCAGCTAGCCGCTGGCGTCCCGCTGCTGGTCACCGGGCTGGAGACGGCGGAACTCGTCAAGGTGTCGGCCAACGCGTTCCTGGCCACCAAGATCTCGTTCATCAACATGGTCGCGGAGGTGTGCGAGAAGACGGGCGCCGACGTGCTGGAACTGGCCGACGCGATCGGGCTCGACGCGCGGATCGGCAGGAGCTTCCTGTCCCCGGGACTCGGCTATGGCGGCGGCTGCCTGCCTAAGGATGTCAGGGCGTTCCGGGCGGTCGCGTCGGGGCTCGGCGCCGACCCCCTGACCACGCTGCTCGGCGCGGTCGACGAGGCGAACCTCGGCAGGCGCGAGCGGGTGGTGTCGCTGGCCAGCGCCGCCGCCCCCGGAGGCTCGCTGCGCGACGCGAAGGTGGCAGTGCTCGGCCTGGCGTTCAAGCCGGGCAGCGACGACATCCGCGACTCGCCCAGCCTCGACGTCAGCACCCGGCTGGCTGAGGCGGGCGCGGTCGTGACGGCCCACGACCCGGTGGCGGCCGCGAACGCCGCGCGGGTGCACCCCGAACTGCGTTACGCCGCCTCTGTCACCGAGGCCGCGGAGAACGCGGACGTGGTGCTGCACCTCACCGACTGGCCGGACTACCGCTCCATCGACCCGGCGGCGCTGAAGTCCGTGGTGGCGCGCCCAGTCCTGATTGACGCCCGCGGCACCCTCGACGCCGCCGCGTGGGCGGACGCTGGCTGGACGGTGCGGTCACCCGGCCGCCCGTCTTGAAAGTCAGTATCCGGAACGTACGCGGCCGACTGCACGAAGCACCATTACTTCGTCCTGTGCCCGCAGCTTTCCGAGGGCAGCCGCGGCGAGGAAGCAGGCCATGAAGACCGGCACGGCCACCCGGACCTCGCGGTACTGCAGGGTGGTGATGCCGATCCCCGGCAGCAGCAGGCCGCTGATTGCCACGATTCGCGCTACCAGCCAGCCGTCCAGGCGGGAGGCCGGCATCAGCGCCAGCAGCGGGAAGAACATCGCGTCGTACCACGGGTACTGCACGATATCGCCGAGCACCAGCGCCAGCGCGCAAACCAGCATGGGGCGTATCTCCGGGAGGTCAGCGTGCCCCGGCGGCATCCGCCAGGCGAAGATGCTCCCGACGATCGCGAACGCGGCGAGGGTGACTCCGGAGTAGAGGGCTGGGTGGAGGTAGACCCCTCCCGGGAGCGGAAGGAACGAGTCGTTCGCGGAGGACAGCCGCTGTGACAGCGACTTCCAGGCCGCCAGGCCAGCGAATGAGTACCCGGCTGCCAGGGCGATCGCTCCCCCGGCGATCCCCGCTGCCAGCAGTGTCGTGCGGCGCCGCCCGGTGACGACGTGCCGCAGGCCGACGGCGAGACCCGCGGCCGGCCCCGCGAAGGTGACCTTGACCGCGATCGCGATGCCCGCCAGGGCGCCCGCGGTGGCGGCGGCGAGCGCCCCGGGGCCGCCCGCGCCCGCGTCATTCCGCCTGCGCAGCTTCCGCACGGCCAGCACCGCGAGCAGCAGTGGCAGCACCGCCAGCAGGTCCGTGTGCCCGCCGGCCACCATCCAGAAGAGCATCAGCGGGTTGACCGCCCACAGCAGCGCCGCCCGTGCCCGCCGCGCTGGATCCGGTCCCGCGAGGCGATCGAGGACCGCGGCCACAGCGAGGTAGCAGATCCCGTTCATCAGCTTGATCCAGAACGTGATCCACGCCATGGAGGCGCCGCCCAGCCGCGCCGCGACGGCCTCCACGACAGTGGCGGCCGGCCCGTACACCGTCGGCTGGCCCCGCCACTCCGGCGGCGCGAGCAGCCCCACCGGATCATGCCGCTGGAACAGCTGCTGCGGGGTCATTACCCAGGGATTGTGGTGGAGGACGACGATCCGCCCGTATTCCGCGTAGTTCTGGACGTCAACCGAGGCCGCAGGCGGGACGAACACCAGCAGCACGGTGGCCGCGGCACACCCAGCCAGTACCAGCGCGTGGCGAGGAACCCAGCCGCGCCGCACGGCCCCCAGCCCGGCGAGGACCCCGGCTCCGCCGGAGACCGCGGCGACCCAGCACGCAGCCTTCATCAGCGCCGGATGCACGGCATGATGCAGGTCGGCGTACGGTCCTCCCGTGCCCAGGGGCGCGACGATCGCCCGGTCGCCGGTCGCACTCAGTGCCGCGAACACCGCGACGCTGAGAGACAGCATGACCACGGAAGCCGCGATCAGAGCACGGCGCGCGTCCGGTCGCGGAGCCGCGCTATCCCTGGGGCTGGCCAGGACGGGCAGGGTCATCTGGTAATTATTGAGTAACCAGATCTGAACTATCCTGAAATTCCACAACATGACCCGGAAAGCTCGCTTTCACGCGAGCAACGCCGCCGCACGGTCCAGGGTGTGCCTGAGGTTGTTGGTCCCGATGACGTCGCGGGCCTCCGCCAGGGTGAGCCAGCGCAGCCGCGCCTCCGGGTGCTCCGGCCGGGCCGCATCCGGCTCGCTGGTGGCCATGAAGTAACGGAGATCGGCGTGCTCGTGCGCGGGCTCGCCCTTGCCCGCCGGGACCTGGCACACCACGACGTGCTTGATGCCGCCGTCGGGCCATGCCACCAGGTCGGGCAGGCCGGTCTCCTCCGCCGCCTCCCGCAGCGCGATTGCCAGCGGGTCGCTCTCCCCTGGGTCCGCATGACCGCCCGCTTGCAGCCACTTCCTGAGCCGCTGGTGCCAGCGCAGCAGCACCCGCCCGCTGTCCGGGTGCAGCACCAGCGCCGATGCGGTGAAGTGGAGCGGAAGCGACCGTGACCACGGATCAGGCTCGGCCGCGGCGAGACCCCGCATCCGCGCCAGGTCGGCGGCCTCTGCTTCGCCCACTGCCCGATACCCGGTAAGCCATCCGCTGCTCACCGGTCCATCGTGCCACGGGGGACGCCGAGGGGGACGCCGATTCCGCAGGGTCGGCAGCATGCGGTCAGGCCTGTTAATCGAACCTAAAATAACGATTGAGCCATCCAATTCCATTGACATCGTACTTATGTTCTACTACTGTTTATGGATGAGACCCGTGCGATGGCGATCAGCCGGGTGACCGCGGCGCACTTCCCCGCGCCGCGGCTGCCGGCTCTCGTCCGCACGCGGTGGCACGGTCCGCCGGTGCTCGTCACGGCCGGAGTCGCCACGCCCGTCGCGCCGGTGCGCGCCGGGCGCTGACCGCAGCCATCGGCAGCTCGTCGTAAAGCGCGCCTCGGCGCGGACGCCCTGTACCCAGCTTGAATGTGAGGGGAAGATATGAACCGCGATATCGAATACATATCCTACTCGGATAACGATCGTCTAGCTATGCTGGAAAACAGGGCCGCAGAACTAGAGCGCAGGATCGCCCAGGTGACCCCGGCCGGTGGCCTGCCTGAGTTCTACGCCGACGACGGTACCGTCGCGTTTCCTGCTTTCGCGCCGCCGCACGAGAGTGACGCGTACGCGGACTCAGGAAGGGACTATCCGGATCTGGACGAGCCCGGCTACGCGGACGACGTTCCCGTCGGCGGCTACCGCGAGCCAACAGCTGGCCCGCGTGGCGGGTCCGGCGAGCGGACACGGTCCGAACGGCTCATCAACGGCGGGCGGCGCCACGTCAAGCGCGGCCCGCGGCGCTGGTTCGCGCACTGGCGGGGCATCGCGATCGGGGCAGCGGCGTTCGCCGTGGGCATCACGCTGATCACTGTGGTGCTGCCGGGGCGGAGTGCTAGCTGGCCCGCGAGCGTCGCGACTGTGAAGACGGAGATCACCACCGCCTGCGAGAACCCGAACGTGGTGTCCGAGCCGGCTCAGGTCAACTTCGCCTGCGCGAAGGACACCCAGCAGATCCTGTGGGTGTTCTCTCTCCTCACGAGCGGTAACAGCCCAAGCTACGCCGACCAGTCCAATGGCAGGAAGGGCCTGGAGCCGATTCAGCCCGCCCAGGGCGGTGACATCGCCTGGTCGCTCAACCTGCACAACCCGTACAACCCTGCCAACCCGATCGACAGCCTGGAGGTCGCCGCACGGGCGATTAACAACATCATCGGCGGCGCCACGGTCACCGGAACGAATGGCGCGCCCGTGGTGCAGCGGGGGCTGGAGAGCAACCCCGCGAACTGCGCGAAGTACACGGGTTCGTCCGCGCTGATCACCAGGCAAGGGTTCCCCGCCGTGTGCGCGCTGCCTGTCAGCACCCCGGCGGGTCAGGCCGCACTGGTCAGCGACGTGTTCTCGCAATGGATGGTCGGCGCGCCCGCACAGTTCGCCACCGAGGCCGGCGTGCTCTTCCAGAACGCAGACAACCCTGGTGACCCGCGCGTCCAGTCGATCCTGAACACCCTGCGCACCTCAGGAATGTAATCCCCGAAGGAGGGAAGGGGTCCGTGCACTCCGTCAGGAAGCCATGGTGGCAGCAAGCGACGGCGCTTGTGACCGTGAGCACCGGCGGCGTGATTACCGGGTTCACCTTCGTCCCTGGGGCGGCAGCGACGATGACCTCCCCGAGCAGCGTGCCGCTGCACCTGCTGGCGCTGGAGAAGGCGGCCAAGCCCGCCGACACCGGCGACGGCACGCTGCGACCGGCGATCGTCAACGTGGCGAGCTACTACCTCCGGTTGGCGCAAACCAGGACACCGGCGCAGATGGAGGCGCTGATCTGGGACAAGGACAGCCTGGACGGCGCTGACCATGGCGAGTCGTGCGCCGCGTTCGCCAGCCTGACCCTCGAGCTGGCCGCCCAGGCGGTCGGGCAGCAAAGCTGGGTCAGCGGCGGCGGGACGTACCCGTGGCCGTTGCACGGGTGGGCCGACGTCCGGGTCAACCCCAACCCGGACTCGCTGGGCATCACGTCGATCGTGCAGGACGCGCAGTCGCATCAGCGCTGGCATCCGCTCGGCGACGGCTACCAGCCCCAGCCCGGCGACTGGGTCGTGTTCGACGGACACGTTGAGGTCGTGACCGGCTACACGAACGGTGTGCTCGACTCGATTGGGGCCGACTCGCTGCCCGACTTCACGGTCAACGCCCACTCCTTCCCCGACCCGCTCGCGCAGCAGGGCGTCGAGGGGTTTGTCGACAACGGGCACCTCGGCGAGACGACGGCCGCCACGTCGGGCAGCGCTCCCGCCGCTGCCGCAGCGCCCGGGACGGGAGCGCGCACCTCTCGCGGCGCGCGGTCGTCCGCGCAGCCGACGCTGGCCGGCATCCCCGGCGTCATGTCGCCGTCGGGCGGCTATGGCACCGGGCTGACGGGTCCTGCGGCGTCCAGCTCGTCAACGCAGGGCACTGCGAGCAGCGCCACCGCGCGGGCAACAGCGGAGATCCCCGGCGCTGCCGTCGCCGGGGGGCTGGCGGCGGCCGCGCCGCATCCGTCCGCGACCCCCAGCCACAAGTCCGCGCCGTACCAGCAGCACGCCGCGTCCGCCGCCGCGACGCCGGGCACGAAAGCCCAGCAGGCCTTTATCAACCAGATCGCGTCGGGGGCGATCGCCGCGCAGCAGCGTTTCGGCGTGCCGGCTTCTGTCACGATCGCGCAGGCCATCGATGAGTCCGCGTGGGGGACCAGCCAGCTGGCCGCGAACGATTACAACCTGTTCGGGATCAAGGGCAGCGGGCCGGCGGGCAGCGTCACCCTGCCGACCCAGGAGTTCGAAAACGGCCAGTGGGTGACGATCGACGCCCAGTTCCGCGTCTACCACAACGTCGCAGAGAGCATCTCCGACCACGCCGAGCTCCTCGCCACTAGCGGCTATTACACGCACGCCATGGCGGACCGTGCGGCGCCCGACGCCTTCGCGAACGACCTGACCGGCGTCTACGCCACCGACCCCGAGTACGGGTCCAACCTGATCGCCTTGATGCGGCTGTACAACCTGTACCGGTTCGACTCGCCCACGGCGCGCCAGCCCCAGGCCACTCCGGGCCATACGCCCAGCGCGCACCCGTCAACCGGCCACCCGTCTGGGTCGCAGGCATCGGGGACGCAGCCGTCGATCCCCGGCATCCTGTCGGCGCTCTCACCGGGCCTTGCCGGCACGCCGACGCCGGGCGCCACCCACACCCCGGCGACCCAGCCGCCGGCAGCGCAGCCACCGGGATCGGAAGCGTCCGGGACCCAACCGGAAATCCCCGGCATCCTGTCGATCCTGGCACCAGCGCATTCCGCGACGCCGACTCAGAGCGCCCCGCATACGCCGACGTCACAGCCGTCGGCCACCCAGTCGCCGACCCCTCAACCAGCCACTACGGAACCGTCGACTGCCCAGCCATCGGGGTCAGAGCCGTCCGGGACCCAGGCGTCAGTCCCCGGCATCCTGTCGGCGCTGTCCCCCGCGCCTGTCGGCACACCGACGCCGCACGCCACCCACACGCCGACGGCGCAGCCGTCAGCCACCCAGACATCGACTCCCGAGCCGACCGCGGCGCAGCCATCGGGGTCGCAGGCGTCAGTCCCCGGCATGATGTCGGCGCTGTCGCCGACGGTCGGCGGAACCCCGCCGCCGACCGCGACGCCGGGCGCCGCCATGCCAGCGAACGCTTCTGAGCACGGGGGCGGCGCCGCGCCGGCGGGCTCCGCGCCGCAGCGGAACTCGGCGATACACGCCAACTCCGCCGCGTCCCTGGGCAACGTGGCGGCTGCCGTTCAGGGGGCGGCGGCGGTGCCTGGCGTCGGCACCGGTGGCTCCGCGAGTTACTCGCCGCAGGGGCACACCGGGGTCTACAGCACCACAGCGGCGTACACGACGGCGACCGCACCAGGCGCGGCGGCTGGTGCCGCCGCGGTGCCGGGTGTGGGCGCGGCCGTCGCCGGGTTCGGGGTCGCGGGTACCGCCGCGGCCGTGCCGAGGCGGCCCGCCCGGAGGCGAGCCGCAGGCTCTCAGGCCCGGGGCGCCGCCCGGGTGCCTGGGCTGGTCGCACCCGCCGCGATCCGGTACGAAACTCCGCTACCGACGACCGTGGCTACGGCGTTCTTCGCCAAGGCCAAGGGATCGCTTGCCCGGGCCGAACAGCTGCACCGGGACGTCGCTGGCCAGGCGGGGATCAGCTGGCAGCTGCTCGCCGCCTGCGACTGGATGCAGTGCCATGCGGACCACTTGCTCTCCCCGGTTAACGGCGAACGGCTAGGCAAGCTCAATCCCGATGGCACCGTCTACCAGACGAAGTCCCAGGCGCTCGCCCAGTGCGCCAGCGACCTGATCTACCTCGCCGGGGCGGTGTACGGGCTCGACCTGACCGCGCGGCGCGCCCTGCCGGTACGGGCCCTCGCGGACGTGTTCGCCGCGTTCCGCTGGGGCGGGATGCTGAAGCGGCACGGCGTGTCCGCCATGGAATTCCCTTACTCGGTCGCGGGACTGACCGAGCAGCACCTGAAGATGCACTGGCCCGTTATCGACGAGCCGGACGCCCCGGACAAGCAGGGCAGCAAGTTCCGCGGTCCGTTCGGCGCCGTCCCCGTACTGCTCAGCCTCAACTACCCTGCCCTCGTGTGAACGACAGAAAGCGCAGGTGACCCACCGTGGTCCGTATCGTGATTCAGCGCAGCGCCCGGCCGGAGACCACAGTGGCCGAGGAGGCCGGGCGGCCCTACTCCCCCGCGGCGTTCGCGCCCACCCAGGTCGGCCAGCACACGCTGCCGCTCGCCGATCCCGCGAGGTACCAGCCGTACCAGCCGCCGCGGCGCCACTGGCCGCGCCGGCCGCGCGTGCCGCGCTGGGCGAAGTGGGCGGCCCTGCTCGTTTTGGCGGGCCTTTTCTTCCGGCGCGCCGTCGCGTGGGCAGTGCTCGCCGCGCTGTCCGCGGCCCTGCACCTTGTCGGGGTCAACGTGAGCCTGCCGCACCTCAAGTTCGGCTGGCCGTGGCAGTCGATCACCGCTGGCACGTCGACCAACACCCTCGTCGGGCCGCTCGTGCTGCAGAAGATCGAGGGAATCTCCCGGCCCGCCCTCGGCACAGAGAACTTCAACTTCGTCTTCACGCACACCGTGTCCAAGAACATCGGCCTGTGGCCGTGCTGGTACTCCGGGACTTTCGCCGCGGTCGGGCACGCGTCCGCGACCGTCAACCTGAACCCAGGCCCCGCGTGGTGGAAGCCGTCGACCGGGCACTACCAGCTGCATGTGCTGAAGGCGGCCGCGACGGGCACCCCCGGCCGGCTGGCCATTTCGATGGCGCTGCCGCCGCCCCAGCTGCCGCAGTCTGTGCATGACGTCACAGTCGACAACACCCTGTCCAAGCCGATCTCGACCGATCACAGCTGGACCTACCCGGGCCTCGGCTGCGGGGTGCTCATCCAGCCGCAGTTCACCCAGTCGGTCCTCTACGCCCAGGCCCAGGACGTCGCGTTCCAGCAGGCGACGAAGCTGCC
>Ga0335073_10006094_pt1 | contig 16942 bp, 16 predicted proteins | sample Lox_Sample_22_FD_207093 | JGI IMG/M metagenome (GOLD analysis project Ga0335073, IMG submission 207093) | Soil microbial communities from Loxahatchee National Wildlife Refuge, Florida, United States - Lox_Sample_2.2 | ecosystem: Environmental > Terrestrial > Soil > Wetlands | place: USA... | reverse complement strand
GCTCCGTGAGCTCCACCCGCGGTTTTACTGGCCTGTTACACTCTTAACTATCCTTGGCGATTGCCGGAGTTCTGCTCTGAATGCCCGACAACTTGAGTTCATCCGCCCGCACCCGCGTGGTGCGCGAACCTCACCGCGGTGTGTACGATCGTTCTACCGCATACCAGATTCTCGATGAAGGTTTCATCTGCCACATTGGATTCGTGGCCGACGGCCAACCATTTGTCATCCCGACCGGGTATGGCCGCAGCGGGGATAACCTCTACATTCACGGCTCGGCGGCCAGCCGCATGCTTCGCAACCTGGATCAGGGGGTTGCGATGTGTTTCACCGTCACACTGCTCGACGGGTTGGTCCTGGCACGATCGATTTTCAATCACTCCATGAATTACCGGTCGGTGGTGGTGCTGGGAACGGCGGTCGCGGTCGAGGAGCCGCGGGAGAAGCTGGGAGCCTTGCACCGGCTCTCCGAGCATATTCTGCCGGGACGTTGGCAGGAGTCGCGCCAGCCCAACCAAAAAGAGCTGAAAGCAACGCTGGTGATGCGACTGCCGATTACGGAGTTCTCGGCAAAAGTGCGACAGGGAGCGCCGATCGATGATGAGGAAGATATGACATTTCCCACCTGGGCGGGAGTGATTCCGCTGGAAATGGTAGCGGCGGCGCCCATTGCCGATGCGCAGTTGATGGCGGGGATTACGACGCCGGAGTATGCGAAGCATTATTCGCGGAAGTGAGAGGGGAATTGATCCGGGCGGTAAAGACTGCTATCTTTACTGTAGGGATATGAGGTAAAGATGAGATATTCAAGCACCATCAGTTCTAAGGGACAGGTCACGGTGCCGCAGCCGATTCGCAACCGCCTGGGCATCTCCCCGGGCGACAGGGTCGAGTTTGTCATTGAAGGCGAGCGCACGTTGATTCGTCCGGCGCGCTCTGCCGGCAACCCTTTTGACCGGTACCGGGGCGCTCTGGGCAGCTTTCCCAAGGGCTTAAAGGAAATCAATGCCTGGGTGAACGAACTGCGCAACGAGGAGCGCGGGCGTAAGTGAGGACTGCGGTCGACACCAACGTTCTCTCCGCGTTGTGGTCGGGAGAACCCCTGGCATCGCGCGCAGCCAGCCAACTGGAAGAAGCCCATGCACGGGGCGGCCTGGTTATCTGCGCGCCAGTCTACGCCGAACTGCTGGCGCATCCCTCGGCTACCCAGCACTTCGTCGATGAGTTTCTGGCGGATACGGGAATCGTGGTGGATTTCGATCTGGGAGAAGACGTATGGCGTCAAGCGGGCAAGAGTTTCGCGCTCTATGCCAAGCGCCGCCGAGGATCTGCCGGTGGGTCGCCGAAACGCTTACTGGTGGACTTCGTGATTGCGGCACACGCCCAGCTAAGTGCCGACCGGCTGATGACCCTTGATTCGTCGCGCTATGCGAGAGACTTTCCCCGGCTGACGGTTGTGTAGCCGCAGGCGCACCTCTCAATTCGCAAGCCCGGGAACACCGCCGCCATATTGGGCTAAGGGAACAGGAGTAACTTTCCCGTGGTCTGACGGCTCTCCAGATCGCGATGGGCTTGGGAGGCATCCGCCAGTTTGTAGGTGTGCTCGATGCGGAGTTTGAGTTTGCCTTCGCGGATCATGCCGAAGACGGCGCTAGCTCGAGCGTGCAATTCTTCGGTAGTGGCAATGTAGTGCCCCAGCGTGGGGCGGGTTACAAAGAGCGAGCCTTTGGAAAGCTGGATGAGGTCAAAAGGCGGGACGGCTCCGCTGGAGCCCCCGAATAAGACCATATATCCGCGAGGGCGGAGAATATTGAGACCCTTCTCGAAGGTAGTCTTGCCTACGCCGTCGTACACCACGTCCACACCCTTGCCACTGGTCAGACGTTTGGTCTCGGCTTCAAAATCCTGCTGAGTGTAGAGGATTACTTCGTCAGCGCCAGCCTCACGCGCGATTTTGGCTTTCTCTTCCGTTGACACTGTGCCGATTACGCGAGCGCCGAGATTGTGGGCCATCTGCACCAGCAGTTGCCCGACACCTCCGGCGGCGGCGTGGATGAGCGCAGTCTGACCCTGCTTCAGAGGAAACGCGGAAAAGATCAGATAATGCGCGGTCATTCCTTGCAACATGGCAGCCGCAGCGTGCTGGTCGGTGACGCCCTGAGGAATCGTGACTAGGCGATCGGCGGCGACCGACGCGTACTCGGCATAGCTCCCCAGAACCCCGGCCCAGGCCACCCGATCGCCCGGCTTCACCGACTTAACTTCGGCACCGAGCTCCGAGACTACGCCCGCACCTTCTTGTCCGAGGACGAACGGAAGTGGAACCTTGTACCGGCCTTCGCGCTGGTAGACGTCAATGAAGTTGACCCCGGCGACTGTAACCTTTACGACTGCTTCGTTGGGTTTTGGGTGCACGGCCGGGATGTCGACAACTTGCAAAATCTCGGGACCGCCGGTGCGGCTAAGCTGGATGGCCTTCATGGTGAGTTAGATTGCGGTGGCCAAGATGAGATTCATCCTCGTCTTGAGTCAAGAGGGCGCAAATAGTCCTGTCACCAACTCACCGAGGGGTTGCCTCATGTGCCGCCAGAAGGTAACATTCAGCCCCGATACCTAAAGTAACTTGGGCTACCCCGATTGCTGATTGACCCATCCAAGACACGGGAGTAGCATAATGCGGGTGTTTGCCGCCCGGTTGGATAGCTGTAAGTGTTAGAAAACATGAGAATTGGTTTATTCCAGTTGGGGATCGCGGCAGGGGTTGCAGCGATGGTTGGCACGGCATGCCAAACCGCGCAGCGTCCGACGGCCCTGTTGCCGGCTCGACAGGCGACCGCCCCGTCCCTCGCAGCTGCCCCGCAGCCTCGTCCTCAGCCGGTAGCCGAGCCGCAAGCCTCAACGCCCAGTGCCCGACCTGCCGTCAATCCCGATGCAGTCGCCGAATTGATCGCCAAGGCGGAGAAGGAATATCAGAGCGGCGAAGACAATTACAAAGCCGGCCATTTGGAAGCGGCCAAGCAGAATTTCGATCAAGCGTTCAACCTGCTGCTGGAAAGTTCTATAGACCTGCACTCCGATGACCGCCTGCAACAGGAGTTTGACCGCGTACTCGATGGGGTCAATGGCCTGGAAATGGAGGCGTTGCAGCAGGGAGATGGATTCGCCGAGCAAAAATCCGAGCCGGCGCCGATTGATGAAGCCAACGACGTTTCCTATACGGTCGACCCGAATATCAAGGCCAAGGCTGAGGCAGAAGTAAAAGCAACCCATTCCGACCTGCCGCTGATGATGACCGATCAGGTGGCCGGGTACATCAATTATTTCTCCACCCGGGGACGGGGAACCCTGGAGAATGCGCTGGCACGCGGCGGCCGCTATCGCGAGATGATTCAGGGGATTCTGAAGGAAGAAGGCGTTCCTCAGGACCTGATTTATCTGGCGCAGGCGGAGTCAGGTTTCCACCCGTTGGCTCTGTCCCGCGCCGGGGCGCGCGGCATGTGGCAATTCATGGCGAGCCGTGCCAAGGGTTACGGCCTGGAGCGCGACTGGTGGGTCGACGACCGGCAGGATCCGGAGAAATCAACCCGGGCCGCAGCGCACCATTTGAGGGACCTATATAACGAGTTCGGCGATTGGTATCTGGCCATGGCGGCCTATAATTCGGGCCCGGGAACAGTGCAAAATGCCGTAAAACGAACCGGCTACGCCGACTTCTGGGAACTGTACCGGCGCAATGTTCTCCCCAAAGAAACCCGAAATTACGTGCCCATCATCCTGGCTGTGACCATCATGGCCAAGAATCCGGAGCAGTATGGGCTGGAGGAAGTTGTTCCTGAGCAGGCGGTACCCTACGACACAGTAAAGATCGACTACCCTGTCGATCTGCGGCTGGTGGCAGAATGCGTGGATGCTTCTGCCAGCACCCTGCAGGACTTGAATCCCAGCCTGCTCCGTTTGACTACTCCCAAAAATCAACAGTTTGAACTGCACCTCCCGGCTGGGACGAAGGATCGATATCTCAGCTCGATCGCGGCCATTCCGCCGGACATGCGGGTTTGGTGGAGATACCATGATGTAGCCCCGGGGGACACGCTGGCATCGCTCGCCAGGGTTTATCGCACCAGCCGCCAGGCAATCGCGCAGGCCAACGGGATCGCGGAAGACCAGGAGCTACAGGCAGACAGCAAGCTGATTATTCCGGTGGCGGCCGGCAAGCATCCGGTAGGTGAAGATACGCAAAGCTATTCGCGGCGCGCGACGGCTTACCGGGTTCGTAGAGGTGACACGGTGCAGACTGTGGCCGACAACTTCGGCGTGCCCCCCGCCATGGTACGGCGGTGGAATCGACTGAAGGGCGGCAGCCTGCAGGGACGGAGGGTTCTATACATTCATCTGCCGGTGACTCCCACGCTCACCGAAAGTGCGCATGCAGTTCCCGTTAAGTCGCAATCGAGCAATAAGTTACGTGCGAAGAGTTCCGACGCTATCGTACGCCACAAAGTGAAAGACGGAGAGACACTGTATTCCATCGCCAAGTCGCACAACACCACAGTCGCGGCTCTCAAGCAAAATAACGGCAACCTGGCCACCCTGCGCCCAGGAATGATTCTTGTAATCGCGGGCAGTCAATAGCGCGCTGTTTGGCTTTGCACCTTCCAGATTCTAATTTCACATTCAAGACTGCGCGGCCGAATGGCTTCCGTTTTCTGTTGCCCCCGGAGACAGAACTCCGGTGTAATATGCCATTGACGCACTCTGAAACCGGCGGCTGCATAGACAAAAACTGCTGTGCTATAATCGCGGCCCGTTCAGTCACCGGCATCAGCTTTAGTTTTATTTCTTTCTCAACAGCAGGAGCTTGCGGTATACCGGCCGGGGAGTGCGCGCCGGACAATTTCAGGAGGAGAAATGAATTTTCACGAGACCATCTATTTGCGAGACGATGAGATGGATGAATTTGGCGACAGCGGCGCTTACGGCGAATCGCTCGAAGAAGACTACGAAGAGGAAGAAGAGGAGGAAGAAGCCGAAATGCCGGCCAGCGGCGAAGCCGCCATGGAGCCGGAACCGCCGATGACTCCACCGGTGCCCGCCCCTGCCGCTGCCGGCGGTGGTGGAGGAACGCCTAAGAAAGCGGCGAAGAAGAAAGCCGCCCCCAAGAAAAAAGCGGCCCCCAAGAAAAAAGCAGCGAAGAAGAAACCGGCGAAGAAAACGGCAGCGAAGAAGAAGCCCACGAAGAAGGCAAAGAAAAAGGCGAGCAAGAAGCCAGCCCGTCGCCGCCGCTAGCCGGATTGCGCACCGCCGGGCAGATCATTTTCACAACCAGAGCCGCGGGCAGCCGCGGCTCTTTGTTTGCTGCCGCCGCAATGGTTGCCACCAGCGCCTGTCACTTCCTGCCCTGCACCGCCTGCACGCACTTGCCGTAAAGCTCCAGGAGATGTTCGGCGTAATCCTCGGGCTTAGGAGCGCCGCCGCTGCCCTGAAAACCGACTCCTGAGGAAGCGGTCCGGCCATAGCCGGTCGTCATGGCCACAAATTTCATCAGGTCCAGTGCGATGTCCTCATTGCGGCGCGCGTGGGAAGTGTTGGGAGTTGCTTCCTCCATGAATGCCTCCGTGGGAATGCGAATGCTGGGAATTTCGTCGTCCATCTGAAGACAGATCAGCAGAATTTGATAATAACAGAAGCGAGCCTTCCAGGAGCGCGTGCGGGAGCAAGGGAATACTACGCCGCACGCGGCACTTCGCTCATCAACGCCATAAGATTGTTTTCGGAATCACGGAAGAAGGTCATCCACAGATCGTGGTCAGGCATTCTGGCAATGATATGCGGCTGATCTTCAAAGTGGACGCCCTGCGCCTGCATTCGTACGTGGGCGGCGGCGATGTCGGGCACGGCAAAATAGAGAATGGAACTGGGGTGGTCGAATTCTGGCTTCTCGGGAATATCCAGCATCAGGCGCACTCCGCCGCAGTTGAAGAAGGCCAGCTTCCCGGCGGTGAATAACAGAGACAAGCCCAGCGTGTCCCGGTAGAACGCCACGGCGCGGTTGAGATGATGCACGGGAATAGCGATTTGTCCGACGCGAGTGATGCCGGTTTCCATGGCTGCGCACCGTCTTCTAGGTTTCGATCCCCACGTGGCAAACCCGGCCCACAATAAAATCGGCCGCTCGGTTTTCTCCGAGCGAGATCACTTCGACGGGATAGGCTTGATTGTGCGGGCGCAACACCAGTTGCTTGCCTGCGAGTTCCACATACTTCACGGTGCAGGCGCCGTCTTTATTGACCGCGTACATATTGGATTCGCCCTTGCGGTAGGGCTTCAGAGAATTGTAGTGCCGGTCAATCAACGCGGAGGCGCCGGGCAGGAGCCTCGGGTACATGGCCATGCCCTCGCGAGCCTCGATTCGGATCAGAACAAAGCGCTCCCAGTCGCTGCGGTTGCTGTCAGTTTCGGAGCGCAGGGTGCGCAAGAAACTCCGTTTGAATTTCAGGATGTCCTTCACGTCCATGTTCCTGATGATTGGTTCGGTAGCGGCGGTCGCGCCTTCCACCAGCAGGACATTCTGAAACTCGTCATCGGGCGGAGGCAAAATGCTGGCGCGCTTATTGACCTCGGCAGGGTCGAGCAAGTCGAGAACGGAGAGGTGTTGCACCCTGAGAACCTTGTCCATGCCCTCGAGACTCAACCCCCGCTTGCGGTTCAGGAAGTTGGAGATATGCGCCTGCTTGAAACCGGTTTGCGCCGCCAGGCCCAGGCCGGTGAGTTCCCCGTCATCGATGCGCTGCCACAGAGCCTTGCGCAGGTTTTCCTGCAGAACTTTGAATTTCATGCTTTCGATATTGGTATAGCGCAGCGCTATTGTCAACCAGATAGTAACAACTTGTAGAATTGGTACACGGCGGCAAGCGATTTCCACAGCCGAGGAATGCGGCTGGCGGTGTACTCGTATGCGATCCTGTGACCTCAATCACCGACGCTGCTCCCAATGTAGCTATAGGATCGACCGCGAACTATAACTAAAGTGTGCGGAGTCGGGTAATGCAAAGCAGTATAGAGAACGAGCCTGACGGCAAGGCTTTCCTGGAGTTTCGGCGCAGGGTGCGTTCCGCGGAAGTGCTGTCCATGGCTGTGGAGCAACTGCTCAGGCTGCTGCAATTTACGGGGAAGCTCAGCGTGGTGGTGCAAAACGGACGGGTGCTGAAATCCGGGTACGAGGAAGGTTATTTCCGGCAGCCAAAGTAACGGCGGTCTGCCAGTCAAGAAATAAGCAGTAGACAAAAGCTGAACAGGTTCTCCGTAAGAGAAACGGGCCCTGTCGCCGAGAGATTCGGCGCAGGGCTTTTCTGTTTGTGGCGTCTGGATGCCGGCGAGCGCGAGCTTGCAGAATGTATGGAGGCCATCATGGAAGCAGATCATTTGGAAGTGATTTTTCTGGAGTTGAAATACTGTGAACAGTGCGGGGGTTCCGGCGAGAAGGGGAAATGCGGGTGTATTGCAAATCCTGTTCAGGGCAATGGCCGGAGAGTCGCCGTGCCCGCCGCGAATCCGATGCGTCTTTGCCTGTGCAGCGGCGTCTCGTGAGCGACCGGCGGATGATTGATTTCCTGATGATCTGCCCACCAGAGGGGGAGGCATGACGGCTATGGTCTTTGAGTGGCTCGCTGCATCAGCCGAGACTGACGGCGTCGATGAAGGTCCCGTAACGGAGCCGGAAAGTCTCGCAGAATCCGGCGAGTATCCCGCGCCGGAAGAAGAATACGTCGCCCCAGCTCCGGCAACCGATCCCGACTTGTGGCCGTATCGCGACCGCACCGTGGGCATGCTCCGGCGCTACCTGCGATTGGCGGTGGAAGTCGGACGCTTGCCTTCATTGTTGGGAAGGGAGTTCTTTCGAACGCGTGTGACCTCATACCATACACAGACATTCGAAGATACGGTGATCCTGGTGCATGACGTAGAAGTCAGCCTGACGTTACTCGACCTGGTTGACCGTACCCTGATAGGCCTGATCGTGGCGCAAGAGCATTCCCACGAGGAAACCGCGATTCTACTGCATTGCACGCGGCGGACGATCGTTAGGCGCTACGGCGAGGCGCTGGATCGAGTGAGCGAAATTTTCCTGAAACGGAACATTTTGTCTTATTTGCCGGGTCAGCGCTCGATTACTCCGAAATCTTGTCAAGAGGGTAAAAACGACGAATTCCCGGTAAGCTGCTCAGGCTAGGGCAAATATATTTTTCGAAATCGTGTCTCACTTGCCTTTCAAATTTGCTATTCTGAACTTAGATAGCAGAAATCTCTCAGGCGCGCTGAACAACGGCGCGCCTTTTGCTTTTGGCAAGCGAAGGTCCGATGAAAAAGCCGAGGAATCCGCGCCGGGGGAAGTTGGCGAAAGCGCAAAGCAAAGTGCGCAGCGAAGCGAGCGATGTTCGTGACCTGGCAGCGTTGCGGCGAAGAATTACCAATCTGGTGTGCGCCGAAGCGATGCCGATGGTAGAAACGACCATCGAGCAGGTGCAGAGCGGACATTATCAGGCGCTGAAATATTTGTTTGAACTGGTGGGGCTCTACCCAGCCACGAACCCCGACGAAGACTCGCAGGAGGATCCGCTGGCCAAAATGTTGTTGCGGCACCTGGGAGTTTCCGCGACCGAATTCGATCCGAACAGCGATGCCGTAAAATGAAACGGCGGGTGCTGAAGTCGAAATTCCGCATTGCGTGGATTTCGACTTCGGAATTCACCAGAGGGCATTGCCAGCGGATGGATATGACATGGTTGACCGACCGGATTGCGGTCGGGGGCGGAATCTGGACGGCACAGAAGATGGCGGAGGTGGCGCGGGCTGGCGTCACTCACATTGTTGACATGCAGGTCGAGTTCGACGACACCGCCCTGGCAGAGCCATACGGCATCGCGGTGCTGTGGAATCCTATCGACGACGATTTTCAGCCTAAGCCGCCGGAGGTTTTCCAGCGAGGCGTGGAGTTTGGTTTGGAGGCGCTCGATCAGGATGGCAGCAAGCTGTTCATTCACTGCGCGGCGGGAGTTCACCGCGCGCCGATGATGACGCTGGCGCTGCTCTGTTCCATGGGTTGGGATCTGGAGGAAGCGATGGACCTGATGGAGAGACGGCGTCCGGTGGTGGACTTTGCCGATGTCTATGTCAAGAGCGTGAAACGGTTCTTGCGCGAGCAGGTGAGAGCAGGCAGTTAGAGCAGTAGCGCGGGCGAGGGCGCCAGCGCGTACAACGGAGGAAAGTCATGCTTTACGTGAGCCGCCTATGGCGGCTTTTTTTGTTGGTGTCCATTTTGCTGGTGGAGGCCCGGGCGCAAGCCCCGACCTTGACCACGATCAATGACACCGTGTACAGAGCGGACGGCGCCCCGGCCGCCGGCGTGCTGCTGATCTCCTGGCCGGAGTTCACGACCGCGGGGGGACAGCCGGTGGCAGCCGGAACCACCAGCGTGACCTTGGGAAGTGGTGGATCGCTGTCGGTGGCCCTGGTGCCGAATCAAGGCGCTACCCCAGCCACCACGGTGTACACGGTGGTGTATCAACTTACCGACATCGTGAAAACAGAGTACTGGTCGGTCCCGGCCGCCTCTCCGACCAATCTGGCGACGGTGCGAGTCACGCTGGGCGCCACCGGCGCGGTGTCACAAATGGTGACTCAGCAGTACGTGGAAGCGGCGGTGTCGGGCAAGGCCAACGATTCTTCCGTGGTGCACCTCGCCGGCAGCGAGACCATTACGGGCACGAAGCAATTCTCGGCGCCGCCGAGTTTGCCCACGCCGGTGCACGCTGCGGATGGAGCCAACAAGGCATATGTAGACAACGCCGTTCAGAACGTGGGCGGCGGGGGCCCTTACGTGAGCACGGCCGGGGGCACGATGACAGGAGCGCTGACGTTGAGCGCTGATCCGGCCTCGCCAAAGCAAGCCGCCGACAAGCACTACGTCGACAGCTGGGCGGCGGTAAAGGCGGATTTGATCAGCGGGCTGGTGCCACCGGCGGAATTGGGCTCGGGCACTCCTGGAGCAGGTACTTGCCTGCTCGGCAATCAGACCTGGGGAGCCTGTGGGAGCGGGACAGGTTCGGTTTCCGTCAGTAGCACCGTAGTGGCGAGTCCGAATTTGAACGCTACGGTTCCTTCCGCGCAGAGCAATTTTCTCAATTGCACATTCCGTAACTCAGGCAGCAACGTGAGCCTGGAGTGCCCGTATGGAAACTCGACTTCTTCATTTGCTCTGGGAAGCCAGGCGGTGCTGAACAATCAAGGCAACACTTACGGCGCCGGTCTTCAGGATTTCAGCAATGCCAGCCTGAAGCTTCCGGCGGGTGCGGGCTATGCTCCCGCGGTAAGCAGCGCCATCGGGTTCGACACGACTGCGAACATGCCCGTGATCAACATCAGTGGAACCACTCAGCAACTGGCCCTTACGACATCGAGCATCTCAGGGCAGGCCAGCACGGCGCTGGCTCTGGCAGCGACGCCGGCGCAATGCAGCGGATCGTTTGCCACCGGCATTCAGGCCAATGGCAACGCCAATTGCAGCACCGCGGACGTGGTCCAATTGGCTGAAACTTCTCAGCCCGGCGGCATTTCGAATTACGGACTCTTCTGGTTCGATTCCGCGACCCACACCCCGCGGGTCATCGACAACAATGGGCAAGTTGTGCAGCTCGGGCTGATGAACGTCTTCAACTCCGACGCCAACACACTGGAGGAGTACAACGGAAGCAATCCGCAAACTTTCAACGTTTATGGCACGCGGACCGATGCCTCGGATTACGAGCGCATGCGTTTCGGTTACGACACCACGGATGGTTATTTCTTTCTCAGCGCGGAGGCGAACGGGAGCGGCACGCAGCGTGGTCTCGGATTCTGGATGCAGGGCGGGTTGCGCTGGGTGATCGACGAAAGTTTTGACCTTAAACCATGGTCGGACAATGTGAAGGATGTCGGCTCTCCCACACTCAGGCCGAAGCACTTGTATGCGGGCACCTATGCCGATCTGACTGGTGGCGCACTCGTCACCGAGATCCCTAACCAGAGCTCGACGGGAACAACGCTCAACAAACTGGCCAAGGTTACGGGATCGCCGGCGACGGCTGTTCTGGCCTCAACTTCCGATATCAGTGGCGTGATTGGCATAGTGACGGACGGCGCGGGTACGAGCGGCAGTGCGCAGATTGCCCGCAGCGGACAGGCAACATGTGTGTTTGATGGCCCCACAACCGCCGGAGACTACGTGCAGATCAGCACGACTGTGGCAGGAGATTGTCACGATGACGGGTCGAGTTATCCGGGCACGGGGCAGGTTGTGGGACGAGTGTTGTCGACCAATGGAACCGCTGGCACCTACGACCTGCTGATCTCCGACGGGCAACCGGCCATACAAACCAAAGTATGGGCGGATGTGCGCGATACCGTATCGCCCACGCCCTCGGCGGGCGGGGACTTCTGCGCCGCGATCAATTCCTTGTGGTCAACAACTGTGCAAGCGGTGGATGCAACCAACGCCACGCCCTGGCTCTCCGCGGGGAGGCTCTACTGCAATTCCAATCCCTTCGCCGGAGCCGCCTCACTCAGTACTTCGATCCGGCTGAAGCTGCCTTGCGCGGAGATCGTCACCTCCGCCGGCTGGAATTCTCCCAGCGGCGGGGCCATCGACATTGATCCCTGTTATGCATCGGACGGCAACGATCCCAACGAAAAAGGCAGCGTCATTGAGCTTTGCACCAATTCCGCCGGATGTGGGCCGAATACCTATCCCCGCTTCTCGACCGTAGCCCTGAACGCCTGGGCCGACGGCGATCCTCATGCGCCGGGGCTGCTCTGCCAGTCCAGCGGCGCCACCTGGGGATCGCATTTCTGCAAGAGCGGCTCGACGGTGTCTGCGGGAGTGACGGCTGCCTACGCCACCGGCAGCCCCAACATCGTAAGCTCCGGCAGCGGGGCGGCGTGGAGCTCAGCCGATATCGGCGGCGTCCTTATAGATTGCGACGTGACGCTATCTCCGGAGTGCGGATATGACAGCCGCATCATCGCAGAAGGAAATTGCACGGGAGTGAATACTCCGGTCACGGGCTGCACCGCAACAGCAGGAGCGCAGTACCTGACGGCGACCAGCAATTACAACGGCAGCAACAATGGATCCGGCAAGCCCTATTCGGTGTTCCAGCCTAACGTTCTGCCGGCGTTCATTGACAGCGCGCTCAGCAACACCAACAGCGATTCATTCGGGGACCGGCTGGGCCCGGTGCGCTTTGACCTGGCGGGCGTGCCCAACTCGCTAGCATATTTCAATCCCGGCAATTGCCAGGAACGCTGCATGGTTGATTCGATCACGGTGACGCAGAACGAGACCGACCAAGCCAGTGGGGAAAATGGCCAACCGCTGGCCTGTGGCTCCTGGGACCGCAGTTTTCGGGCAGTCACCGGGGGCGGCCACTGGTCAATGCCTCACGCTGTCCAGTGCTCGGCAGGGAATGCCGGCACAACCGGCAGCGGGGCCGGCTGGGGCTGGCTGGTGGAGGAATATTCCATCGCCAGAGGAAACCGCGACGGCGGCCCGGAAGGATTCAATCTTGGAACCATCGTCGGCGGGAGTTCGTCGAATCTTCTGGCCGGTGGCTTCGCGATTGATGGCAGCAGCGGCGGCCAGGAATTCGCCTGCGCGCACTTCGAGTCGATTGGGGGCGACGCGGTGGAAGTGGGTGTCCAGAACGGCGTCTCCAATTTGAACCTGAACGGCTGCAACGGCGCCAACACGCTCGGCGGGGATGTGGTGCACTTCAAAACGCCGGCTGGCTCCGCCTACACCGCCAACACCAATAATCAGGTGAACAACGCCAGCTGGAGCACATCGAAACCGCTGGTCGTAGACGATACAAATTCTTCGACCAACGTCACCGGAACCGGCATAACGCGTTGGGACGAGCTCGGCGGCACGGATTATTTCGGCACGGTGACTGCCTTTGGCCATCTCACGATGGAAGGCGTAACTTCCACGGGCGCGACTGGCACTGGCAATCTGGTGTTTTCGGCTTCGCCTGCGCTGACCGGGACGCCGACCGCGCCAACACCCAGCGTTGGCGATAGCTCAACAAAACTTGCGACTACGGCCTACGTTCAGAACCAGACGAGTGGCATTCCCTGGCTGACAGTAGCAAGGGCGGGTTCGGTGAGTGGAGTGACGTTTAGTACATCGTCCAGTCAGGCCAAGTTGTGGGGCGTGGTGCTGGCATTTCCTCTGACCACGACCCAAGTGACCTACTACGTAGGCACCGCCGACAACACATCGAATAGCTACGACATCGGGATCTACAACAGTTCGGGCACGCTCGTAGTGCACACCGGGACGAAGGCGGGAACCAACTTTGCGCCGACAACCGGCGCAACCACACAATCCTGGGCTGCGTCGGCGACCTTGCAGCCAGGCAAGTATTATCTGGCGATTACGACCAACTGCACCGCTTCTTGCGCAGCCCTCGACGGCGACAACGCCAGCGCTGTTACGTTTCTTTCCGGCAGCGCGATTTCGGTGAGTGCGGGCGGAAGCCTGAATGGTTCTTTGACTCCACCGTCGGATTCATGGAGTTACTCATCGACGACCCCGGCATGGGCGGTGCGCTAATGAAAAACCTGCGATGGCTGCTCCTGTGGTGCTGCTGCGGATTGGCTTCGGCGACGACTTATTACGTCGATCCGGCGGGGAGCAATGGGAACGATGGCCTGACTCCGCAGACTGCGTGGCGGACGCTGCTGAAAGTGGGCATTTCCACATTTCAGCCGGGAGACGTGATCCTGTTCAAACGTGACGCGATATGGAATGAAAGCCTGACGCCGCCTTCGAGCGGCGCGGCGGGGAACGTAATCAAGTTCGATGCCTACGGCAACGGCCGGCCTCCGGAGTTTACCGGCTACTTCACGACCACAAGCACGCAATGGACAAATACAGCCGGCAACGTTTGGCAGATCACGTTGAGCGCAGCGCAACCGGTGTCGCAATTGAACTTCGTGCAATTTGGAACCATCTGGGGCAACGCGCAAGGCGGACAAAGCCTGCTGGCTCACGACCGGGACTGGTATTACGACTCGGTGGCTCAGAACCTGTATGTGTGGTCGGCGTCGGGGAATCCGGTGACCCACTTTGGGTCGGTTACGCCAATTCTTCTCAGCGGGCAAAGCCTGATCAATCTCAACGGAATCAGTTATGTGGAAATCCAGCACATCAAGCTGGATTGGTATGACGGGTACGGCGTGCAGATCGAGGGCGCCAGTGACCATATCTGGCTGGCCAACCTGATGGCTGACAGCCAGGTGCCGAACGGCGCCGTGCCCATTGGTTTCTATGTTCATCCCAACGGAACGCCCAGTGATATTCACCTCTACAACACGGATGCGCATCGCAACTACGCAGGATACCGCTTCGATGGAACTCCTACGGCCATGGAGCTGAAGAACTGCCGGGGCTACGCTAATCGAACCTACGGATTACTGGATAACACAGCGGCGGTGACGTACTCGTATTGTCACTTTTACGCTAACAATATTGCGACCGGGGTTTCGACTGATATCGGCGGCACGCCGGGACCGATCAATGGCGGCCACAATGTGGCTGCGGACACGCCGCCGAAGCTGCGCGGTTTCATGCGCTACCCGGCGCGTATCACCTTGACCTATGACGATCCCGGGCTGGTGGACGGCTCGCATCAATACATTCAGGCGCTGCTGCCAATGATCCAAGCGAAGGGCGTGCCGTTGAGCATCGCAGTGGTGACCGGCTACGATCTGTCGCAACAACTGATACCCACATTTCAATCGTGGATCAACGCCGGTTTGGATGTGAACTGCCACTCGGTGTCACATCAATATTTCGTCTTTCCGAATGCATTTACCCTTCAGTACACAGGAACGGCGGCGTCAAGCGTGACGCTATCGATTTCCAATAAACAGCTCACCATCACGGCGCCCGGCGATGCGAACGCGCAGGTGAACTGGGACCTGAGTTCGTCCGGAACCGATATGGTGCCGGGCGGGCTCGATACGCTGGGCGGCGTGATCTTCACCCTTACTCAGCGCGGTGTCTTTTCGGTGGCTGCGGATCCGAATATGAAAACAGTGGTGAAGAGCGAAGACCTGGCGGATATCGCGGCGCAAGACATCAAGAGCGCACCGTACCTGGCGCTGATGGACAAGACGCGGTTGATGACGGACGAGCTGAACTGGTCGCTGGAGTGGATGAACACGAACCTGACGGGCCTGCCGGCGAACCGCGTCTATGTCTATCCCGGAAGTTATATGGATGCCTCCACCGAGGCCATTGCGGTGGCGGCAGGATATGTGGGATCGCGCGGGTCAGGCACGATGCAGCCCTCGCCCAATGCCGCCACGGTTCTCGCCAGCGGAATCGACGTGCAGAACATCTTGAGCCAAGGCATTGTGCCCAATTTTCAGAATTTGACCGATGCGCAGCTGGCGAACAAGTTTCAGGCGCTGGTGTTCAAGTCGGCAGTGTGGGGCGTGCCGATCGGGATATTCTGGCACGTCAACGAATTAACGCCACACCAGGTGGACGTGATGCTCGACACTCTGAAGCTCTCCGGCGCGACGCTGATGACCAATACGCAGCTGGTGAATTACCTGGTCGGTACGCAGCAAGACGCGGGAACGACATTTTATGCGGATTCTGCTGCGGGCGCGGCCGACCTGAGGCTAAGCCAGCTTTCGCCGGAGGTGGATGAGGGCGCGGCGCTGCCGAGTGAGTATAAGTACGATCTCATGGGAATCGACCAGACACTCTTTGGATCAGGCTGGGAGATTGGGGCGTTGGCCTTCGTCCCCGATCATACTGGACGAGCCGTCGGACCATGAGCGAAGGTGACGGCTCGTGTCCGACGACCTGCGCTTGCTGGTTACACTCGGAAAGGTTCTGGATAAACGGGTAAAGATTCCCGGCTGTGACATTTCCATACGCGACTTGTTGATCGAAGCTTTGCTGAAAGTGCGCAGCAAGACGCGCACACTGACACTCCTTCAACCGAACCGGGCACAACGCGAATATGGGCTCCGGTGCGGCAGGCGAAACATTGTGCTGAAGGCGCGGCAGCTGGGAATGACAACGTATGTGGCGGCGAGATTTTTTGTGCAGACGATCACGCAGCCGGGCACGGTAACGGTGCAGGTGGCGCACGATCAGGAATCGGCAGAGCAGATTTTCAAGATTGTGCACCGCTTCTGGGAGAACCTGCCCAAAGCGATGCGTCGCGGGGCGCTGGTGACGTCGCGTGCCAACATCCGTCAGCTTACGTTCTCGCGGCTGGATAGCGAGTATCGCGTGGCCACGGCGGCCGATGAGAATGCGGGCCGGGGAATGACTATCCATAACCTGCATTGTTCGGAGGTGGCCCGCTGGCCGGGAGAGGCGGCGGAAGCGCTGGCGTCATTACGCGCCGCGGTTCCGGAGAGCGGAGAAGTAGTATTGGAGTCGACGCCGAACGGCGCGGGTGGCGTCTTCTATGAAGAATGGCAGCGGGCGGAGGAGAGCGGCTACACCCGGCATTTTTTTCCGTGGTGGTTCGAGGATGCATATCGCCTCAAGACTGTGCCTGGGACGGTTCAGCTGCTCACGCCTGAGGAAAAGCAACTGCTCAAGAGCGCGGGTCTTACTGAAGGTCAGATTGCCTGGCGGCGGGTAAAGCGATCGCAGTTGCGTGGGCTGGCAGTACAAGAATATGCCGAGGATGCTGTCTCTTGCTTTCGGGCCTCAGGCGAATGCGTCTTCGATGTGGAGGCGATCGAGCAGGCGTTGCAATCATGCGGCGATGCGATCGAGAGCCGGGATGCCGGGCGGTTGCTGGTGTGGTTTCCGCCTCAGCCCGGGAAGGAATATATCGTGGGGGTGGATCCGGCGGGCGGAGGAGCGGAG
>Ga0335073_10006093_pt1 | contig 16942 bp, 9 predicted proteins | sample Lox_Sample_22_FD_207093 | JGI IMG/M metagenome (GOLD analysis project Ga0335073, IMG submission 207093) | Soil microbial communities from Loxahatchee National Wildlife Refuge, Florida, United States - Lox_Sample_2.2 | ecosystem: Environmental > Terrestrial > Soil > Wetlands | place: USA: Florida... | reverse complement strand
TACCGAAGGGCAAGAGCAGGTTCCTCGCTGCGCTCGGAATCCCGACTACTGCGGTTTTCGCCTCTGGCGATGCAGCGCTTTGCGATGGCCACGACAAGAACGCCCGGCTGAAGCCACCGCGCTACATTTAAGAATTTAGGTTTCGAGCTGGGGCTTGGCGGCCAGTGAGGTCGCAGGAGCATGCTCGACGCCGGACAAGGTTTCCCAGCCGCGGCGCGAGAGGCTCCAGTAGATGAAATAGCCCGCTAGCCCGGCACCGATAAGCAGAACGAACCCGGGGAGCCACTCCTCGAGGACGAGTTCGCCGATGCCGAACATAGCGCAGTAAATTAAGGCGCAACCCATAATCCAGTCGAAGAAGTTGGCGCGCAAGTCGCGGACCGGCGCAATTTCTGGAGCCAGGGCGGCGATGCGTTTCCAGCCGTGAATGGTGGGGCGAACGCGGCGATAGAAATTGAGGAGCAGCGCTTGCGGCTCGGCGGGCGTAAGCAGAGTAACGATGATCCAAACGAGGGTGGTGACGCCCGCGGTGATCATGGCGGTTTTGGCGAAGACGACGGAATCATCGCCGGAGAAATGCGCTTGCGTGAGCGAAATGGAGACGAGAAACGCGGCGATCATGGAGGAGATTTCGCTCCACGCGTTGATGCGCCACCAGTACCAGCGCAGCAGAAGCACGCCGCCCGTGCCGGCGCCCATGCCGAGCAAGAGTTGCCACGCGGATTGGATCGAGGCGATGTGCGCGGCGGTGTAGCCGCTGGCGATCACGAGCAACACAATAAAAACTTTGCTGACGAACACGTAGTGTTTTTCCGTGCCGTTCTTGACGATGAAGCGCCGATAAAAATCGTTGATGAGGTATGACGTGCCCCAGTTGAGCTGCGTCCCCACCGTGGACATGAAAGCTGCGAGGAACGCAGCGATCATCAGGCCGCGCAGCGCGGGCGGCAGATAGTCGCGCATCACCATCACGTAGCCTTTTTCCGGCTCAGCTGCAAATTCGGCGCTCGGATGCAGACCGCCGTGCGTGGAGCACACCGCGACGGCGACGAGCGCAGTGACGATCCAAGGCCAGGAACGCATCGCGTAGTGGGCGATGTTGAACCACAGCGTTGCGCCTAGAGAATTTTTTTCGTCCTTGGCGCTGAACATGCGCTGCGCGACGTAACCACCGCCACCGGGTTCAGCGCCCGGATACCAACTGGCCCACCATTGCACAGCGAGGTAAAGGACGAAGGTAAGGACCGGGAGCGTCCAGAGCGCGTCAGAAGTCCAGCCGAGATGAAACGACGGGAAGAACGAGAGGACGTTGCCGGTGGTCCGGCCGGCGGCGTGAGTGGCAGCGTCTACTTGCGAAAGCTGAAATTTTAGCGTGGCCATCCCGCCAAGTTTCGAGACGGCGACCCAGGCCAAAACGATAATCATGGCCATTTTGAGTGCGAACTGGAAAAGATCGGTGACGAGGACGCCCCAGAGGCCGCCGATGAATGTGTAAATACCGGTAAAGGGCACGAGAATGAGGACGCAGATGAGCAGTGCAGTGTGTTCGGGTGGGCCGAGCGTGTAGGTCGTGAGAACGTGATCGCCGATGCCGATGGAAAGAACGCGGCCTTGCGCGATGACATCACCGAGAAGGACCGTCGTGATGCTGATCATCGCTTTGATGACCCAGCCGAGAATGAGGCAGTTCATCAGCGCGCCGAGGTAGAGGGCGCGAAATCCGCGCAGAAAGGCGGCGGGTTTGCCGCTATAACGAAGCTCGACGAATTCGACGTCGGTGATAATTTCGGAGCGGCGCCAATACCGCGCAAAGAAAAAGACCGTCATCATGCCGGAGAGGCAGAGTGACCACCACAGCCAGTTGCCGGCAATGCCGTTCTTGGCGACCAAGCCGGTGACGAGGAGTGGTGTGTCGGCGGCGAAAGTTGTCGCGACCATGGACGTGCCCGCTAGCCACCAGGAGACGTTGCGGCCGGACACGAAGAATTCTTCGGTGCTGCCGGAAGAGCGGCGGCGGTAGTAGAGGGAGATGAGCAGATTCAAGAGCAGGTAGGCGACGACGACGATCCAGTCGGTGGCGGTCAGAGGCATACGTCAGTTACTCCGCAAATGGTGAATCGGACCAGGGTTCAGCGGCACGCATTCTACAGCTATATAGCTGCCACGTATAGCCGTATTTTCTAGGCCGCGCATTTCAGTAGTTTTGGCGTGTTGCTCTATAGCTCAGCAAGGGAATTTGCGTCTTTCGAGAGCAGTTACTTCCACTTCCCCTCGCCTTCGACGATTGTGATGTAACGGTCAAAGGGAAGGTCCGCGAACCGCTCGATTTTGCCGCTCGGCTGCGGCCATCTTACTTCGAGCCAGTCGATTTTGCTGTGTTTTCCGAGGCCGAGCACGACGCGCGGGTCGTGCGAGGCGAGATAACTGCCGCCGCCAACTTTGGCGCGCGATTGCTTCAAATCGCCGGCTTGGTAAGAGATCCGGGCGCCAATTGCGTCGGGATTGCACTTTTTCCCGACGAGGCGAACTCCGAGCCAGTGATTTTCGGCGCCGGCGTTGTTGCGCAAAAGTATGGGCGCGCCGTTATTGATCGCGACCAGCACATCCACGGAGCCGTTGTTATCGAAATCGCCGAGAGCCATGCCGCGCGCGGCCAGCGGTTGGGAGAAGATTGGCCCGCTCTGGGAGCTGACATTTTCCAGGCCTTTGCCGTTGTTGCGGAACAGCAGCATGGGCTCGAGATACTTCACGTTTTCGATGCGCCCGTCCACTTTGTCGTCGGGATGCCCATTGCAGAGAAGCAGGTCGAGCAGGCCATCATTGTCGTAATCGAAGAATTTGAGGCCCCAGCCGCTCATTAGCTTGGTGGCATTGCCGATGCCGCTGGAAATGGCCAGGTCGCGAAACGTCTCGTCGTGGTTGTTGCGGTAGAGCGAGTACATCTCCTGGTCAACGTTGGCGACGAAGAGATCCATCCAACCGTCCTGATCGAAGTCGGCCGCGTCCACGCCCATGCCAGAACGCGGGCGGCCGAACGCGCTGTAACCAACGCCAGCCAGCAAACCAATCTCCTCAAAATGCCCTTTGCGGTTCGCGAAGAGAAAATTTTCGACGGTATCGTTCGCGACAAAAAGATCCATCCAGCCATCATTGTTGATATCGCACGCGACGACGCCCCACGCCTTGGCCAAATGCTGCGCGATCCCGGACTCCTTACTCACGTCCGTGAACGTACCGTCACCGTTGTTGTGGAAGAGCCAGCACGGCCTCGGCTTATAAACGCGCGGAATGCAATAAAAACGTTCGCCGGTTTTCAGATTGCCGCAGAATTGGTTTTTCGATTTGTCGAAATCGACGAAGCGGCAGACGAAGAGATCGAGGCGACCGTCGTTATCGTAGTCGAACCAGACGGCGCTGGTGCTCCAGCCGGGCGCGGCGACGCCGGCCTTTTCGGTAACATCGGTAAACGTGCCGTCGCCGTTGTTGTGATAGAGAATCGCGCGCGAATACTGCGTGACGTACAGATCGGGAAAGCCGTCACCGTCGTAATCGCCGACCGCGACGCCCATGCCATAGGCGTTTCCTCCGACGCCGGCTTTTTTCGTTACGTCGGTAAACGTGCCGTCGCGATTGTTGTGATACAAGGCGTTCGAGAGCGGCTGGGGCGGAGTGTAAAAATCGCAAGGCCCGCTGTTGACGAGATAAATGTCCATCCAACCGTCATTGTCGTAATCGAGAAACGCGCAGCCCGCCCCGGTCGTTTCGGGCAAGTACATCTCGGGTGAGCGGCCGTTGGTGTGCGTCCAGGTGATTCCGCTGGTCGAAGGCAAAATTTGCGAGAAAGCTGGACATTGCCGTTCCGCAACGAAAGCGAATTGCGGGGCAAAACCCGCACCAACAGCTCCCGTGGCGAGTGCACGGAGAAACGCGCGGCGCGAGAAATCGTTCCAGAAGCAGCGCCCTGGGTCGCTCAAGGCTGATTCGCTTTCTTCGCATTGAGTTTCTGCAAGACGAAGCGCTGCTGTCCCAACTGATCGCGCCCCTCCTCGAGCAAATAGAACTTGTCCGCCGCGAGATCGCGAAACACCTGCTTCAAGCCGCTCGGCCAGGTAACCTCGAGCGAATCCACGCGCGTCGCGTTGCCTAAGCCAAAATTGGCACGCAGATCGCTTTGCGAGAGGTAACTGCCGCCGCCGGCGACTTCGCGAATTTGCGAGACGCCGCCGGAAACCAGGCGGATGCGCGCCCCTAGCGCATCGCGATTGCTCTTGCGGCCGACGAGTTTCAAATTGAAGAAGTGATTTCCGTTGCCGCCCATGTTTCGCAGCAGGAGCGGCGGGTCTCCGTTATTGCCGACGACCAGCTCAACAAACCCGTCGTTATCAAAATCCGCGAAAGCCACTCCGCGACCCACGTAAGGAGTTTGGAGGCCTGGTCCCGCGTTTTTGGTGGCCTCGCTGAAGCGGCCATTGCGTTCGTTGTGAAACAGCGAATTGATCTGCTTGAATCTGGTTTCGGGCGAAACCTGTTCGACTTCGGGATAAACGTGGCCGTTGGCGACGAACAGATCGAGCCAGCCGTCATTGTCGTAATCAAAAAATCCGCCGCCAAAGCCCAGCACGCCACGAGTGGGAACCGCAATGCGCGCCTGATCGGTCACTTCGTCGAAAAAACCCTTGCCATCGTTATGCCAGAGATGGTCGGAATTGCCTTGGAAATCGCTGATAAAGAGATCGAGGGCGCCATCATTGTCGTAATCCCCCAGCGAAATACACATAGCCGCCATCGCATAGCCGCCGGAGGCGAGGCCTATGCCATTCTGCGTACCAATTTCTTCAAAGGTGCCATGGTGTTCGTTGTGGTAGAGATAAGCGTTGATGCCGTCGTTCGCCACGAAAAGATCCGGCCAACCGTCATTGTCGTAGTCGGCCGCTGCGACGGCAAGGTTTTTGCCCTGGGGCTGAAAGATTTTCGCGGCCTTGGTTACGTTGGTGAAGGTGCCATCGCCGTTGTTGTGATAAAGAATGTCCGCTGTGCCTTTATAAGCGCTGGGAGGACAACTGGTGCGCGCTCCGCTAACCATGCAGTAGCGTGGCGCGCCGGGGCCAAGGTCGACATATCCGCCGACATATAAATCGAGACGACCGTCGCGATCATAGTCGAAGAACGTGGCTCCGGAATGAAACAAGGTGCCGAAATCCATGCCGGCAACTCCCGCCTTGTCGGTGACATCGGTAAATGTTCCGTCGCCATTGTTGTGATACAGGACGTTGCGGCCGAACTGGGTGACAAAAAGGTCGGGAAATCCATCGTTGTCGTAGTCACCCCAAACACAACCCAGTCCAAAGCCGGTGCCGGGAACGCCAGCTTGGTCAGTCACATCGGTAAAGGTAAAGTCACCGTTGTTGCGGTAGAGCGCATTACGCGCGGCGATGCCCTGGTTGTGCAGGTCGCGTCCGTTTACAAAATAAATGTCTTGATAACCGTCACCGTCGTAGTCCGACACGCAGACACCGGGGCCGAAGATTTCGAGATTGGTCGGAATTCCGTCGTTGCCGCGCAAGTGCACAAACTTGATTCCTGCGGCGGCAGTGACATTGGTGAATTGGATGGAACCGGCTCCCGCCGGCTCCGGAGGCGGACTTTGCGGGTTTCCGAGAACGGCGAAACCGGCAAAGGCGCTTGCGGCGAGGCACAAGGCAGCGAACGCAGGTCTTGTGCCGGAGTGTTTTGAAAGAGCACTCATGCTCGCGCAGTTCTGCGCTTACTGAGGAGCATCCGCAGCTTTCTGCTTGGCTTGTTCGATTTTTTCCGCTGCCTCTTTTTGCAGTTGCGCCTCGCGCTTGGCGTCCTCTTTCCGTCCAACTCGGCCATAGGCAATCGCGAGTTGATAGTGGACGGTGGGATTCTCCGGCTGTAGCTTGGCGCCGGTCTCCAGCGGCGGAATGGCCTCCGCATAGCGACCGGCGGCATTAAGAGAGAATCCCAGCGCGAGATAAGCGTTCACGAAACTCGCGTCCAGTTTGGCGGCTTTCGAGAAGTGTTCAATGGCGTCGTCCCACTGCTGCGCTTGCCGCGAGATCTCGCCAAGGACGTATTCGGCTCCGGCGTTTTTCGGGTCAATTTTTAGTTCGGCTTCAAATTCCTTGCGCGCATCTTCCGCGGTGGTCGCGGTGGGCGGCTTGGAAAGAATGATGCGGCCCAGGCGGTAGTGAATTCCCGGCAAATCCGGTTCTTGTTTCAGAATCTGATTGTACTCAGAGGCCGCGTCGTCCCATTTGCCCTGCGATTCGAGAGCTTCGGCGTTTAGTTCGTGCGCCTGGACGGACCCAGGGGCGCCATTGGCGAGCTGCATAGCGGCACGCGTCGAAAGATCCGAAAGGGCATGCGTGGTTACGTACAGCACTTGGGGATCGGCGGGAAAATCGCGGTTCAACCAGGACAAAGTGTTGACCGTAGTCTCGAATTGGTTGAGCGCGAGCGCGCAACGCACTGCGGCCAGGCCCGCTTTCAGCCGGAGTTCCTTATCCGTAGCTTGCGGAGCCGACTTTTTCAGAATGGGCAAGGCCTCGCGGCAACGGCCCTCGCCAACGAGATCCAATCCTTTTTGCACGGACGGTGCGGCGGCCGGAGGAGTCTTGACGTTGGACTGCGCATACGCCGTTCCTGCCGCGGCGAGGCCGAGTAAAAGAAATAAAATGTTGCGAATCAACCCTGGCATAAAAACTCGGCGCAAAAAAATAGAGGCAGGCGGGGGTGTGCGCCTGCCTCATTATACGTGCGTTCTTGGTTAGAAATATAATTTCAAGGCAAATTGAACGTTTCTGGCCGGCTGCGATGCTTGAATTACGCCGGTGGTCGAAGTCTGAACCGTCGTGTTCGGAACGGCCAGGTTGACGCGGTTAAACATGTTCAGGAAGTCGGTGCGGAATTGCAGCCGGAAGCGTTCGGTGAGCTGGAAGTTTTTCTGCAGGCTCGCGTCCCAGTTGTAGAAGCCGGGGCCACGTAGACCGCCCAGCTGCGGCGCACAGGTGCCGAAAGCTGCGGCGTTGGAGTAGTTGCTGGGATCAAACCAGGCGAAACCGCCGCCTTGCGCCAAGGTTGCATCGCGGCGGCCCCACACGGTGTTGGTGCCATCGCAATCCGGGCGCAGGCCGCGAGAAGTCGTGCCGGTCTGATCGGTGCCGTTGTTGTAGAGCGCCAGCGGGAAGCCGGTGTGAAGGGTAACGATCGGGCTGATCGTCCAGCCACCCACCACGCTGTCCAGCGCCTTGCTCATATCGCCGCCGAACTGCTTGCCTTTTCCGACGGGCAGGTCGTAGACCGCGTAGGCGGTGAGGTTATGCGTTTCGTCGTAATAGCAGGGCGCCCATTCGGCTTGCGGATCGTAAATGTTCTGCCAGTAGGGCGAAGCGGTAGAAGAGGCGCGCGAGCCGGACCATGTGCCGTAGTAGCCGGTATTGTTGGACATGCACTTCGCGTAGGTGTAGGACACCTGATACTCGAGACCGTGTCCCGCGCTCTGCTTTAACACCGCCTGCAACGCGTTGTACATCATGCGGCCGTTAGACTGAGTGCCGGACACAGTGCCCCCGGTCGACTCGATTTCCTGGATCAAAGCCGGGCCTTCGCCATTGGCAAAGAACGGGCTGGGCTGTGTGCAAGGAGGCGTCCCGCAGGAACTGGCGGGCTCTGCTACCGGCTGCCCGTAGAAGAAGGGGACCATCAAGTGATAAGCGGTCTGGCCAACGTAACCCACCTGCAGCGTGGTGTTCGCGCCGAACTGGTGCTGCACGGTCAAGTTCCACTGATCGTCAATGGCCGGCTGCACATTTTGGTCCCACATGCGCAGAACCGCCCCGCTAAAGCAGGAGAGGTTCGGGCAGGAGAGACCAGCGGGCGGCGGCGCGATGATCCCGTCGGACGCGGTCGTAGTCGGCAGCGCCTGCAGGAGGTACTGCGTCTGGAATTCGCCTCCTGCGGCGGCTCCGCCATCAAACGGAGGATTCAACGGCAGGCGCAGGTTGGTTCCCGTGCCTTCGAGATAGTCGGAGATGGTAAAAGCGCCGCGAACGACAGTGCGGCCCCCGAAGCGGCCAGGAGTCCAAGCAAAGCCGAGCCGCGGCTGGAAGTCCTTTCCGCCGTAGGTGCCGTTGTACAGAGCGCGGCTGGCGCCACCTTGATCCGCGAGCTCCACCTGGCCAGTGACCGGATTGAAGTTGGACTGTTGGTTGTTGACTTCCACCCAAGGCGTGTGAGCTTCGTAGCGCAAGCCCAGCGTCAAGGTCAGACGGTCGGAAAGGCGCCACGTGTCCTGAGCAAATCCCGAGAAGATATTGGAAGTTTGTTCCCAGGTTCCATTCGTGAGGCCGCGGCCGAAGGCCGTGGGAAAACCGAGGAAAAAGTCGGCCATTCCTTCGCCAGTATTCTTTAGCGGGCTCACGTCCGCCGATGCCGTGTAATTCGGGCCGAAGGTCATACCGCCAAGTTCACCGCTGTTTCCGGAATAGAATACGGTGATCGAGTCATACATGTATTCGGCGCCGAACTTAATGCTGTGGCGGCCGCGAACCCAGGTTAGCGAATCATCGGCTTGCCACACCTTACTGTTGAAGTTCTGCGTGACCATGCTGTTGCCGATGTTCGTCAGCGTGCCGGTGCCCGGGCTGGTCGGCGTCCCTCCGCCGAAGTCCAAGCCCAGCAAGCCGATGAGGCTCCCAGGATTGGAGTTGGGAATGCCGATCGTCTGACCGAAGGCTCCGACGGAAGGCGACCAGGTCGTGCCGGTATTCAGAACGATGTGATTCCATCCAAAGCGCGCATCGTTCACCAAGCTATTGGAAATGGTGCGCGTCCAATCACCCACGGTGCTCCAAATGGGGGCGGTCACTTCCCCGTTGCCCAGCAGCACCTGGGAGTTGGTGGACGGATCGATCTGGAAGGCGCGAGTGAAGCGCCCCGAGATCATATCCTTGCTGGAAACCCGATAGTCGATCTTGAAATCGCCCTGATCGCTGTTGAACGCGTTGCCTTTTTCCTGGATCGCGTTGTTCGTTAAATTGTTATTGATCGCCTTCGGGTACAGCGAAGAGGCAAATAAAGCCGTCGCCACGGGGCTGATCATGCTCGAAGGAATGACGTCGCCAGGAAAGGTCTGCCGAGTCGTAGCCGCCACGCAGGCCGTGCCGTTCTGGCCCGTTGTCCCCTGGCACGGGTTGTATAGCTGGATCGGCGTCTTTCCGGTCAACAAGGCACCGAAGTTCCCTGTTTCTTCCGCTGGGGTGAACACGGAAATGAAGCTGCCTGCGGGCGGGTGGTCGAAGCGTTGGCCCTGATAGTCGACGAAGAAGAACAACTTATTCTTCAGCACCGGGCCGCCGAGCGTGCCGCCAAACATATTCCAGCGTAGGGGCGCGCGTGGAATAGCCGCTGCATTGGGATTGATCTTGTTTTCCCACTGATTCGCGTTCAGCACGTCGTTGCGGAAAAACTCCCAGGTGTCGCCGTGAAAGGCGTTCGTGCCGGATTTCAGCGTTACGCTCACGATGCCGCCCATGAAATTCCCGAACTCGGCCGGCGCATTGTTGGTGATCAGGTTGAATTCTTCAATCGCATCCGGCGCGGGGGTATAACCGAGCAAATTGTCGGACACTTCGTTGTTGTCCATGCCGTCGAGCAGGAAGTTGTTGGCCTGTTCGCGGTTGCCGTTGATGAACGGACGCGCGCCGGCGTTTACGTTGTCGCCGTTGTTGAAGCTGCTGGGATCCGGGTGCACGGAACCCGGCGAGAGCAGTGTCAATTCCACGTAATTTCGTGTGGCCAGCGGCAACTCGTCATTCGTCTTCGAGTCGATGATCGTATCGACCAGCGTCGCTTCGGTTTTCAGAATCGGCGCGCTACCGGTAACTTCCACCGTTTGGCTGGCTTGGCCCACGGTCAGCGGCACGTCAATTCGCGCGATCTGATTCAACACCAGCGTGAAGGTGGGATACTTAGCGGCCTGAAAGCCGTCTTTCTCCACGCGCAGCTCGTAGTTGCCCACGGGCAACTGCGCGATGCGGTAAATTCCGGCGTCGTTCGTGACATCCTTAAACACCGTTCCCCGTTCCACGGACTTGACGGTCACCGTGGCCCCCACAATGACTGCTCCGGTTTGGTCGGTGACAGTCCCCGTAACGGTAGCCGTCACATCCTGCCCCCACGCGGCGTGCGCGCCGAACAACAGCAGCAGTGCCGCCAACGCGAGTCCCAACCCCAAGGATTGTAGTTTCTTCATAGCGACTCCTCCCCTAACAAGACGAGGCCTGCACGGCCGCGCCCTTGTCCCAGACCCGAAAAACTTGCCTTCCACCAGCACCCCTGACCAGCTATAGGTCCGAATGGGCACTAGCTATATAGCAGCCTCACAACTCTTGTCAACAGGAAATTTTAAAATCCACAGAATCATTTTTATTGCAGCATTTTTCGGCGAAATGCTTTATAAGATGGCTAAGCAGAGAGCTATAGCGGTCAACTTGGTGCGCTCTATAACACATTCAAACGATTTAAATCCCTGCACCGCAACGCGCTGGCCCGGCGCGCTGCCGCTGCTCCTGAGGCTCTCGCGGAACCGCCATGCCGCAGAAGACTAACGCCATCGTCCCGGCTTACCAGCGGATCCAGGGGACTATCCGCAAACGCATCGAGGCGGGCCACCTGCGCCCGGGTGATGCCGTGGACTCCGAGCGCGACCTCGCAAAAATTCATCAAGTCAGCCTGATGACCGCGCGGCATGCGCTCGCCACGCTCGAACGCGAAGGGATCGTCGAACGACGCCGCGGCATCGGCACCTTCGTGGCCGCTCCAAAAATTCATTTCAACAAATTGATGAGCTATACCGAGCAGATGGCCAGCCGCAGCCTGACGGCCGCCTCACGCGTGCTCGCCGCGAAAATCATTAACGACGAGCAGGAAGTCATCGCCCGCTTAAATTTGCCGCCCATGACCAACCTGATCAAGATCGAACGGCTGCGCCATGCTGCTCAGGAACCCTTCGCTCTTGAAACGTGTTATCTCTCCGCGGATCAATTCCCCAAGCTGCTCTCGGCCACGCTCGGCCGCGAATCGCTATTTGGCTTGCTGGAACGCGAATACAAAGTCGAGATCGGTTACGCCGATGAAGAAGTAGACGCCACCGCGGCTGATCCGCGCACCGCTGAACTTCTCGGTGTGCTGCGAAAAGATCCAGTACTCCGCATCCGTCAGGTCATTTATTCTTCGAAAGGCAAGCCGATGATGTATGTCCTCGGTTTCTATCGTTCCGACCGTCACAACCTGGTGATTCGGCGCTTTCGTTAAGGACAGAGTGGTGGGTCGGCTGGATTCTGCTGTCGTCTCTACAGCTGTGTGATAACAACGAACTCTGGAGCCGGTGGGACAAACTCACGCTTTGCGAAGGTCACGTTTACGGGAGGGCACGACTTCAGTGGTGCCGCAAGCGTAGCCAGCTCGCCCGGCTTTAGCCGCTGCGGTGCGAATCTACTGTTGGCACAAAGCTCTGCTGTCTTGTATCAATGATCGTACGGTGCTGCGCACACAATGCTCGTCCTGCTCCAATCGAACTATGAAGAACTGAGCCGCGAAGCGGCGCGCCTTGTCGCGAACGCGGTAAAAGCTGATCCCGCGATCACCCTGGGTCTGGCCACCGGCAGCACCACGCTGGGGATGTACAAAGAATTGGTGCGCTGGCATCGCCAACAAAACGTCGATTTCTCCCGCGTGACGACTTTCAATCTTGATGAATACCTTGGTCTTGCGGTGGATCATCCGGAAAGCTTTCACCGCTTCATGCGTGACAATTTCTTTGCGCACATAAACGTCGCGCCCGAACGAATCCACATTCCCGACGGCGGCATCACGGGGAATTACGAGGAGTATTGCGCTTCCTATGAGCGGGCCATCCGCCATGCGGGCGGCATTGCTCTGCAAGTGCTCGGCATCGGTCGCAATGGCCACATCGGCTTCAACGAACCAACTTCCAGCTTTGCCTCCCGCACGCGCTTGAAAGTGCTCACGTCGGAAACGATCGAAGATAATCGGAAATCGTTTGCGCCGGACGAGGAAGTTCCGCAATGCGCCGTCACCATGGGCCTCGGGACAATTCTCGAAGCGCGCAAAATTTTGATTCTCGCGACCGGCACCGCCAAAGCCGCAGCCGTCGCGCACGCCATCGAAGGGCCGATCACCGCATCCGTGACCGCCTCCTGCCTGCAACTGCATCCTGACGTAACCTTCGTAATCGACGAAGCCGCCGCCGCCCAGCTCCAACAGAAAGCGTACTACCGCCGCGTCATGGAAATGACCGCGCGCCTGACCCCGCAGCGCCTCTCCTGAGTCATCGCCCAAACGGACGATCCGCGTGCCGGGTGAACGCCCCCGCGCACGCTTGGTATTTCTACTGTTTCCTCTTGAAACGCTTTGCTCCTCTTTTGCACTAACCCGTAGCAAGACCCAGTTCCCAAACCAAATGTCTCCGCCTTACCGCGGAGGCAGACCATGGTCCCCAGGTACCAATGGTGGGGGTCATTTAGGGAGACGCGGGGGGAGCGCACCCGGGAGAGTTGCGCTCCCCTTGTGTTACGCCGGTTCGCCGGCGCACGAAGTTGCGGCACGCCCCTTTTCAACCGTTGGATTGCTCCATAAACAGCCCAGAAATCAGAGAAATCGCCCCCTCCTCCAGACGGATCAGCTACAATCAACCTCGGCGATGGAACCCGAATTACGAAAAGTGCTGCAAGCCATGACGCCGGCGCAGAAATTGTGCGCTGCCGAACGCTTGTATTGGTCCGCGCGGCAACTCAAGGCCGCGGCGTTACGCGCCGAACACCCGGATTGGACCGAGGAAGCCATACAGGAAGCCGTCCGCCAAATTTTCCTGCATGCCCGAAGCTAATCTCTTTTTGATGTTCACCCAGCGGCTGAACACGTTGGGCGTCCCCTACATGGTCACCGGCAGCGTCGCGGTCATCATTTATGGAGAGCCGCGCCTGACCAACGATGTGGATCTCATCGTGGTGCTGGATCCAGAGCACATCGCGCGCCTCACCGAATTATTCCCGCCAACCGAATTCTATTGTCCACCTCCGGAAATAATCGCTGTCGAAGCAGGGCGCCCACAACGGGGACACATCAACATCATTCACCACCAGACCGGTTTCAAGGCGGACCTATACCTGAGCGGCCAAGATCCGTTGCATACCTGGGGACTGGCCCGAGCACGTCGCTTAGAATTGAACGGCCAAGTCGTCATAGTGGCGCCTCCCGAGTATGTGATCTTGCGCAAACTCGAATACTACCGCGAGGGCCGTTCGGAAAAGCATTTGCGTGATATTCGCTCGGTGCTGGATACCTCACCGAATGCGATCGATCACGCCGAACTGGAAAGACAGATCGTCATGCACAGCCTGCAAGAGCCATGGCGGCTGGTTCGGAAACAGGGATTTGACTGATCTGGACGGCGATACGCCCGAAGCGCCCATTCCCGGAAATTTGTAGCCAAGCTGCCTGGGTTCTCAGATAATGTCGTCGCCGCGAAGATACCGCAGGGCAATCAAGGTCTCCGCCGCGGCCCACGGCATGTCTTTCAGCTCTCGCGTGATCGCTTCCCGTCGATCCGGTATCTGATGAAACAGCCGCGCCGCTTGCGCGCGTTGCGCCAGCGTTCCTTTCGCATAAGCGTCCGCCGTAGCGATGAGCACCCACGGCAGAAAAAAGTGATGCGTCGGGTCACCGACCGGTCCATTTTGTTCCGTGATCACCGTCTGCGCGGAGCTGGTTTGCTCTTTCGGTTTGGGCAATTCCTTCGGCAGCTTGGCCATCCACGCCACATCCGTCTCCACTGGCTGCGCGCCGGGAGTGCGATGCAGCGCGTGCAGCGCCAGACCCGAAATCGCGATCGATTCCTGTCCGTAGATCCCGCTCGGATAATCCTTCCAGCGCGCCGGTTGGCCAGCGATGGTGTTGTCCAATAGCCAGCTGCGTCCCTTGCTGATGGCCGCAGTAACCGCGGGCTTTTGCGCCTCGCCGATCAACCCGGCATTGAGCAGCTCTTGAAGCGACCAGATGGACATCGACGTGGCATACGTAGACGCGTTCCACGGATTGTCGGTAGCCGGAAACATCGGCCACCATCCTGGCTTGTGCTGGTTTTTCAGCACCACTTCTATTTCCTGTTCGGTTGGCCGGGCTTTCATCCGCGAATACGCCAGAAACACCCAACTGGTTGCGCCCGTATGCGCGGGATCGGCCACGAACTCCCGCCAGCAACTGCACTCGCCGGTCTGCGCCTGAAACCACCGGCCCATCTCTTGCGGGTCCACGATGTCCTGCCCATGCAGACTCACCACCATCTGCGCCTGCGTCCACGAACTGTAGCTGCCGTTGGCGCTGTTGCGATTGGCGGGCGAAATATCGTCTTTCAATTGGTTCGTCAATTCGCGCACCACGTCGCTGGTGTCCGCGTCCTGCGGCGGCGCTAGTTCCCGCGCGTCCAGGTAATAACGCGAAACGGTGTACGCCCGGCTCACACTCTCCGGATCGCTCCACAATTTCGCAATTAGCCAGCTGCCCCCAATAATGAACACAAAAAGCGCGACGCAAGCCGGATAACCCAAATGATCGATGATCCGGTTAAGCGGTCCATAGAAACGCCGCTGAATCGGGCCCACCGCGCGCTTCTTCAGCCGCGTAAGCGGGTCATCCTCTCCGCCGGACCCGCCGGCGCCTTCCGCCAACAAGTCCGCCACAGCCTCGCCCGGCTCATTCCTGAGCGGTTTGGAAGTGTCCGAAAGATCGTCCGACATGGCTTGCATATTAACGCCAGTGCTGCCCGCTGCAATAGGCGCAACTGCTCCTGGATGGATAGTGTCGCCAGACCGCAAAACGTGACGTCCTTGGTCTTTCTCACTGAATCATCGAGATAGATCGGAACGCTGTGCGAACCGTTGGACCGTTCGAACCCCGAGAATTCCTGAAATAGCGCTTTTCGCACAGCTTCCCTCGGCCTGAGGAAAAAAACAAAAAATTTTGTTACAGGGGCTTGACTTCTCCAGAGATATCCGTATACTTGCAAATGGTTCGGGGGTAGTTGAACCTGCAGGGCGTCACAGTCGGGTCGAAGCAGCGTCTTCCCAGCGAAACACCAAGCGAAGGCCAAGAAGTAGATCCTATAGTGAGGTTCTTTACGAGCACTGGCTAGCATACTGTCGAGCATCGCGTGGAACCACTCGGGATGAGTGGTCGCACCCGGCGCTCGACGCCGGGTTTTTTATTTTGCGAGTGCGTAGTGAAAAGTGAGAAGTAGGCGGCAAAGCAAGTAAGTCCTCCTGCAGTCACGATTCATCTAACACGAAGCAAGCAGCGCTGGAAGGCAGGTTGCGCGAGCAACCAGTAAGCCCCGCCAGACACGTCTCGAGCCAATCGAGGCCTTCCGACCGGTTCGGAAGCAACGTTCTTTGACAACAGAAAGGCTGGCAAGTCCACGCCGATAACCGCGTGCGGATTACGGTCCGTATGGGGGAGTGAAGGTGTGGATTATTACAAGTTTTGTTCGAGATCGAGCAAAACTGTGGAAGAAAAGGCGGCTTATTCAAAATCAGCGGTTGGCCTAGCGCTAACAGTTGGTTTCCGAGGACTACAGAATCGAAAGCCGGCAACACATGCCGAGTGATCTCGCAAGAGATTACGAGGACTTCTCCGGTCCATGCCCGGATTTGGAGCTGGTGGTTGTGCGGAAATATGGAACTGCAAGAATCGGAACGTCGAACCCGGATTTAAAAAGCGCGACTAAGCAACGCGCGAATCGCAAAAAGACGCAAGTCTCTAGCGGAGTCTGGCAGAAGACGGATTGAGTAAGTTTTATGATTAAGCTACTAAGGGCGTACAGTGGATGCCTTGGCGCCAGAAGGCGATGAAGGACGTGGCAAGCTGCGATAAGCCTCGGGGAGCCGCAAGCAGGCTTTGATCCGGGGATTTCCGAATGGGGAAACCCGACGAGATGAACTCTCGTTACAGCGGGCTGAATACATAGGCCCGTATGAGCCAACCCAGGGAAGTGAACCATCTCAGTACCTGGAGGAAAATAAATCACAGAGATTCCGAAAGTAGCGGCGAGCGAAATCGGAACAGCCCAAACCCATGTGTTTACACATGGGGGTTGTAGGACCGCATGAGTAGAGTTATCAATCCGACGGTTAGGTGAACCTGCTGGAAAGCGGGGCCATAGAAGGTGAGAGCCCTGTAACCGAAAGCTGATCGGACTCGAAGCGGTATCCTGAGTACCACCGGACACGTGTAATCCGGTGGGAAACTGGGGAGACCACTCTCCAAGGCTAAATACTCTCTGGCGACCGATAGTGAACCAGTACCGTGAGGGAAAGGCGAAAAGAACCCCTGCGAGGGGAGTGAAATAGAACCTGAAACTGTATGCTTACAAGCAGTCGGAGGGCCATGTAGGGACTTCGGTCCCTAAAAGCCTGACGGCGTGCCTCTTGCTTAATGAGCCGGCTAGTTATTCTCACGTGCAAGGTTAAGCGCAAGCGAGCCGTAGCGAAAGCGAGTCCGAATAGGGCGATTAGTACGTGGGAATAGACGCGAAGCGGGATGATCTACCCTTGGCCAGGTTGAAGGCCGCTTAACCGCGGCTGGAGGACCGAACAGGTGTGAGTTGAAAATCGCTCTGATGAGCTGAGGGTAGGGGTGAAAGGCTAATCAAATTCCGTGATAGCTCGTTCTCCCCGAAATGTCTTTAGGGACAGCCTCATATGAATTACCGCGGTGGTAGAGCACTGAATGGACTAGGGACCAACTCAGGTTACCGAATCCAATCAAACTTCGAATGCCGTGGATAAATGTATGGGAGTGAGACTACGAGGGATAAGCTTCGTGGTCAAAAGGGAAACAGCCC
>Ga0335073_10006092_pt1 | contig 16944 bp, 13 predicted proteins | sample Lox_Sample_22_FD_207093 | JGI IMG/M metagenome (GOLD analysis project Ga0335073, IMG submission 207093) | Soil microbial communities from Loxahatchee National Wildlife Refuge, Florida, United States - Lox_Sample_2.2 | ecosystem: Environmental > Terrestrial > Soil > Wetlands | place: USA... | reverse complement strand
TCCTCTTTCCGGCCCTCCCCCGGCCCTCCCCCTTTTCAGGCCTCATCGACATCGTGAAAACGATCCGTTGTGGATCGCGCGTTCGTCGCGGACCCGCTTCGGGGCTGTACCTAACCCGCCTTTCCACTCACCATCGGTTGTTTCCACACGCGCTTTCGCACGGGGCTGTGAGAGCCGTGGAGATCCTCGGTCCCAAAACACCGCTATCGTCCGGGTTTCCGCCTTCTTCTCTTTCCCACAGCCTGCTTTTCTAAAACCGGAACCTCCCGCGCTCCGCTCCCCTGGCGGTTTCCCCGTACCTTTCCACTTTTCCAGTGCGAACGACTACGACTACGGGAGAAGAATACAAATAAACCTTCTCTCGTAGCCGTCGTTGCAGAGCTCGAAGAGCCGCCGAAACAGTACCCACAGAAACGCCCTGTTTTCCAGAGCCCCGATTCCTGCCAAGTCACTCTAGAATGGATTCTTCGCCTCCTGTACCCTTGCGGCGTGCCGCCCTGCCTGGTGTACAGTGAGTCCAATCGATTCGGGGGAAAGCACCATGCCGGCTGTCGAAGAGGAGAAAGCGGTTCAGGGAGCGACTATGGAGATCAGCGTCAGCCGTCAGGATCTTCTGCGTGAGCTCACCGCCACGCAAAGCGTTGTAGAGCGCAAGACCACGATCCCTATCCTCTCCAATTTCCTGCTTGAAGCCGAGGACGACAGGATCGTCATCACGGCGACCGATCTGGATCAGAGCATTCGCACCAGCTGTGCCGCGAGGGTGAAGAAGCCTGGATCCTGCACCATCCCCGCGCGCAAGCTCTACGACTACATTCGCCTGCTCGGCGACGGCGACATGTCGATCAAGCTGCTGGAAAACCACTGGGTGCAGATTCGCGCTGGCCGCTCCAACACCCGCATGGTCGGCATGGCGCGCGCCAACTTCCCCCAGGTGCCGGAGTTCCCCAGTGGCAGCGCGACGAAGATTCCGGTCGGCTCTCTGCGAACGCTCATCGCGCGCACGATCTTCGCCATCTCCAACGAAGAATCGCGGTACACGCTCAATGGCGCTCTGCTGATCCTCAAGTCGGAGTCGATTGCGATGGTCGCCACGGATGGCCACCGCCTCTCGCACATCGAGAAGTCGGGCGAAAACTTCCCCGGCATCAATGCGGAGAAGAAAACCCTGGTCCCGCGCAAGGCGCTGCAGGAGCTGCAGTCGCTGCTCTCGAACACAGAAGCCGAGCACATAGAATTTGCCGATGACGACTCGACGCTTTTCTTTCGCGTCGGCCATCGCGTGCTTACGAGCCGCAAGCTGACCGGGCAGTTCCCGAACTATGAAGCGGTGATGCCGCGCGATAACAACAAATTCGTGATCGTGCGCAGCTCTGACCTGGCCGCTTCCATCCAGCGCGTCGCGCAGTTCGCCGACGAGCGTTCGGGCGCCATCAAGATGCGCCTCGAGCAGAACGAGATGAAGGTCTCGTCCTCCTCGACTGAAGCCGGCGAATCTGAGGACACCATCGAGACGCCGTATAACTTCGACGCCATCGTGGTCGGCTTCAACTCCGCTTATCTGATCGACTTCCTCAAAGCCATCGGCAACGAAGGCGAAGTGCGCCTCGAGTTCAAGGACGCACAATCCGCCGGCCAGATGCGCCCCGAAGAAGGCTCTGACGAGTACAAGTACCGCTACATCATCATGCCGATGCGGATTTGAGCGCGTCAGGCAATCACCACCACCACCACCACGGCGAGCAGTAGGGCAGCCTGCGGCATCAATAATTCAAGGCTGAATCGTCAAGGCTGAATCAGCTCCGCGACATCGCCCCTCTGCGGTACCCCATTTGCACACGTTCCCGAGGAACTCGTCTCTTCCGCGTCGGTCACGGTCAGCACGCAAACGCGCTGCTTTTGTTTAATCATTGCGTTGGTCGCAGGATCGGTGACTCCGGTCGGAACCATGCGGACAATCTGGAACTGCTCTCCCTGCCGGATGCCCGTGACCGTTCCCTGGTTGATCAGAACGCTCCCGTTCGTGATGCCCGCCACCAGAATCTCCGGTGCGGCCGGTGCCGGGGCCTGAGCCAGCGCGCTGGCCAGCTTGCCCGCGAGTTCCTCAGTAAATTGATTCGTGGCCCTGGTCCACAGATCGTTCCACGCAGCCTGAAGACCTTCGCCGGTTGTCTTCACGACCGGCCACTTTTTGGTTTCGGACGCGACTGCGTCCTGCTTAAATGTGCATGACGGCTGAGCAAGAATCGCGCCTGTTTCCACGTCGACGAGCCGTGCGTTGCCTTCGGCCTGCACCCTGGCGACGTCTTTCGTCGTTCCACCTGAAGTTTCCAGATGATGGCTCTGCGTCCCGCTGGTAAAGTTCACCAGCACAATTTGCGACGCGCCCAGCAGTTTGCCGATTTGCGCCGCCGTCGCGGCTGAGGAGCGGTCGCTGTTCTCAAAGTTCTGCGTCTTGAGGAGCAGATCGATTTCCGTCTGCGCAATCAGGGTGATCCCAGGCATGCCGGCCAGCTTCCCGGTGAGGCTGAGCGTCAGCCGGTTCTCTCCCACCTTATAGATGGGCATCGTCTGCTCCAGCGCGCCGTTCCCGGCAAGAACTGCGATGCGCCTGGCAGGCTGGGCGTGGAGAGACTGGCATAGCAACAAGGCGACTACACAGGACAACATCCGGAGCGGCATGCATCCTCCAGCGAAAACAACAGCCCTGCACCCTGGTTAGTGCCCCTCAGCCTCCAGCCGTTACGGGGCGTCTGAATCCGAGCACAATTGTAGCCCGGTTCGGGCCTCCCGCATGGACAGGACGCTGTCGGCGCTTCTACACACTCATCGACAGCACCGAGTACGACCGCGCCGGCAGCTTCACCGTCATCGTCGAACCCGTCTTCGGCTTGTCGAGTGTCTGCGGCACCACCTTCTTCGGATCAGCGAACGTGTTCAGCGCCTTGAGATCCGTTCCGGTGATCGTGTCAAACGCCGTTACGCCAGTCGGAGTCACGTCGCGCCAGACAATCTCCATCTCGCGCTCGTTGTGGAGGTCGCGGTTGAGCACGAACAGTGTCGCCGCCTTCTTCTCCTCGTTCCAGACCGCTGTGACATCGAGCCACGGCACCTGACCAAAGCCCGGCACGGGAAGCCCAATGTCCTCGATGGGCCGGCCCAGATGCGGCACCGGATAGCCTGGGCCATCCTGCTCGATACTGAGGGCCGCGCCGTGGCCATACTTCAGCGCCCACGCGTAGGGGTAGTAGATCGTCTGCCGCAGGATGCCGTCCTCATTGGTCATGATGGGCGCGATCACGTTCACCAGCTGCGCCAGGCACGCCAGCTTCACGCGGTCGGAGTGCCGCATGAGCGAATTCGCAAGTCCGCCGACCAGCAGCGCGTCTTCGAGGTTGTAAGGCTCTTCCAGCAGATGAGGCGCCAGTTTTCCGTGACCATCCACGTCGTCGCCGCTGCGCGCGCGGTACCACACGTTCCATTCGTCAAAAGAAAGAAAGAGCTGCTTGCCCGAACGCTTCTGCGCGCGCACTGTGTCGCAGACGGCGATCATCTCCTCAATCTGCCGATCCATGGCGAGGTTCATGGCCATGTAGATCTGGCTGTCGTGGTTGGTCTCGTCCGTGTTTCCCCAGTAGCGGTGCAGCGAGATGCCGTCGACTACGTCATAGCATTGCTCCAGCACGGTGCGGTCCCACTCGATGTAGGTGGGCATGAACGGCCCGCTCGAGCCGCATGCGACGAGCTTTACTGTTGGATCGATCGCCCGCATCTGTCGCGCGGCGTCGGTCGCTTTCAGGCCATACTCGCGCGCGGGAATGTGGCCAATCTGCCACGGCCCGTCCATCTCGTTGCCTACACACCAGTACTTCACCTTGTGCGGCTGCTCGTAGCCGTGCGAGCGTCGCAGCTCGCTCCACTTCGTGCCCTTCTCCACGTTGCAATACTCCACCAGCGCCGCGGCGTCTTCGGCGGTGCCGGTGCCGAAGTTCAGTCCGAATAGCGGCTCCGCACCAACAGCGCGCGCCCATGTGACGAATTCGTTCGTGCCAAATTGATTCGGTTCCAGCGTGTTCCACGCGCGATCGAGCACCGTCGGCCGGTTCTTCTTCGGGCCGACGCCATCGAGCCAGTGATAGCCGGAAACGAAGTTGCCGCCGGGATAGCGAATGATGGGTACGCCCAGCTGTTTCACTTCGTTCATCACATCGGTGCGGAATCCGTTGGCGTCGGCAAATTTCGACTGGGGCTCGTAGATGCCTTCGTAGATTGCGCGTCCCAGGTGCTCGAGGAATGATCCGTAGATGTGAGGGTCAATCATGGAAATCTGCCGTGTGGAGTCAATCACGATGCGCGTTGGCGGCTGGGTCTGCGCCCACCCGAGGCGGCCTGCAGCGGAGGCGAAACACGCGGCCGCGCCGGTCTGGCCGGCTTTTTTCATGAACTGCCTTCTCGATACGGAATGCATACGTCACCCTCTCTTGCGGGAAAGAAGATCGGCGGCGACCTGGTGGTGCGGTTTGCGTAAACGTTTTCCGCCGAGGTGACGATAGCTTTTGCCTTCCAGCGTGTCAAGCCGGTTTTGCCGGCTGCATGTCTCGATCAGTGGCGCCGCTGGCGCCGCGCTCGGGTGACAAAATGCGCCAGTTCGGCAAGCAACGCCGGCACCAGGGGCGCAACCAGCATGCCCAAAATCGAAAGTCGGATCGAAAGCACGAGCACCTGCCAGGAGCGGTTCGGCTCCAACAGGTTTATCGAGCGCAGATGAGGAGATCCGCAGCAGTCGGCACACGCCGCATCGTTCTGGCTGCAGGTTCGGGCCTGCCGGTCGTCACAGTGTCTGTTCGGGAAATCGCGGCCGCATTCGCTGGACAGAGACCGGTGATCCGATGGCACTCGGCTCGGACGTCCATCGACGTGGCGTGGTACGCGCCTTCAAAGGGCCGGGCCCGCCGTTTCAGCTAACTGAACAGGCTGTGCACAAACTGCCAGAGTTTCGATCCGTTCGCGTTGCGCAGCCTTAGCTCTTCCAGAAAGGCGTGCACCTGATAATCCTCGGCCCCGGGCTTCCCCAGAGCACTCCCGCGAAAGATGGGCTCGTCACGATGCATCAGCCGCGTGGCTTCGAACCGATAGGCCTTCGTATGGCTGCGAGATTTTCCGTTGTAATCGAAGAGTGGCCGGTCGTCGGTGCGAGCTTGGGGATCAACGAAGCCTTCGATCACGATTTCAGAATACGCAGGAGCCTCGCTGTGCCCGCACTGGATCAGCTCCACGGCTTTCTGCTGCAGCGCGCCGGCCAGATCGAAGGCATCGAGGCCGTGCGGACAAATGGCTCGGGCCGCGATCACCGTTGCTTCCGGCGCTCCAATCGCTACCGCCATCGGCAGCTCGGTTTTCTTCGCTTCGGCCCTTGCAATGTGCCGTGCAAGATCGCTGCGCCGCGGAACATGCAGGGTCGCCTGCCTGGGGCCGGCCGCCGTCATGCGATACATCCCGACACTGCGCTGGCCGCTCTCCGGGTCGCGGCTGACGTTCAGGTGCCACGTGCCGAGGCAGCGGGCGCTGTCGCGCTCGTGCCACTGCGGCACCGGGAACTGCAAAAAGTCGATCATGCTTTCCGGCACCACGTTCTCGATGACCGGGCCGGTGGGAACCATTTTTGGCGCGATAAGATCGCGCAGCCGTTTCCGCGCATCCGCAATCACCCGCGCGATCGGATGACCTCCATCAAAGCCCAGTGCCAGGCCGATACACGTGGGGTTCGCCAGCCCGTTGGTGAAAACGCGCTGATCGGGGTAGTCCTTCACATTCTCGAAGAGCAGCGGCTTGGGTCTGGACCGCGTCCAGCGCGCGACGCCGGTTTTCCAGTCCACCCGCTCGCGCACATGCGTCAGATACCGCGCCTTGCTCAGGATGTGAATGAAGCCCCTCAGATCGAGAGCGGCTGAGGGCTCCGGCGGTGCGAAAGGATCATAGGTGCCAAACGCAAATGGCGGTGGAGCCGGTTCGGCGCCTTCCATGTCGGGCGGTCTGGAACCCCACAGAAGCTCTTTCATCGCGCTGCCGCCCGCGAGTTTCGGGCTGGTGCGGGTGACGGACGCGGCTGCAGCCGTGTTCCGGCAGGGCCATCGATGGCACAGGGATCCTTGCGCAAACCAGGCAGCTCCTCAAAAAAAGCCCGCAACGCCGCATCCGGCGATGGCTTGCGATTCCAGAAACCGGGACGGCAAAATAATCAGCGAAGACGGGGAAAGGTTCGGCTCAGGCGGGCCGCGCAACAGCCTGCGCGGGCCCTGAACCACGCATTCTTCTGCTGTTATAGCGAACGATCCCGAGGACTCTGTCACCAAACCGGCGCGGCAGCCTACAACTTTTCGGGAAGAATCTATCTGAATCGGACAGGAACGACACTCACCCGTCGGGGTGTTACCGTGGATATCTTTTCCCTGTCAAATTTTTAGCGCGTGGCGTGCAGGATCCCTCCGGCGATGCTTTCAAGCGGCATCACCTTGTCGACCCCGTTCAGTTTGATGGCCTCCTTCGGCATGCCAAACACAATGCAGGTGGCTTCGTCCTGAGCGATCGTGGTGGCTCCGGCCTGGTGCATCTCGAGCATCCCGCGGGCTCCATCGTCGCCCATGCCGGTGAGGATGACGCCGACAGCGTTAGGGCCGGCGTAGCGCGCCGCCGAGCGGAACAGAACATCGACCGAGGGCCGATGCCGGCAGACCAGCGGCCCCTCGCGGACCTCGACGAAGTAGCGAGCGCCGCTGCGCTGCAGCAGCAAATGGTGGTTCCCGGGGGCAATCAGGGCTCGGCCGCGCAGCACGGTGTCGCCACTCTCAGCTTCCTTGACGGTGATCGCGCACAGGCCGTCGAGGCGGGTGGCGAAAGCCCGGGTGAACAGCTCCGGCATGTGCTGCACGATCACAATTCCCGGCGTATCCGACGGCAGCGCTTCCAGCAGAGTACGCAGCGCCTCGGTGCCGCCTGTTGAAGCGCCGATCATCACGACTTTTTCGGTGGTCTTCGCCATCGCGCAGGCGGCCGGCGCCAGCACCGCGTCGGCGGTGAGTTTCGGCTCGACGGTGCGACGCGCGCTGACCGGCACCAGCCGCGCTCCGGCTGCTGCTTTGACCGCATCGCAGAGTGTCGTTGCGGATTCTTCGAGGAACTGGCGCACGCCCAGGCGCGGCTTGGTCACAATCTCGACTGCGCCGCTTTCGATGGCGTCCAGCGCCGTCTGCGCGCCCTCTTCCACCAGGCTGGAGCAGATCACCACCGGGATCGGGTGCTGCGACATGATCTTCCGCAGGAAGGTCACCCCATCCATCCGCGGCATCTCCACGTCCAGCGTGATTACATCCGGCACCTGTTCGGCGATTTTTTCTGCGGCGACGTAAGGGTCTCCCGCCGACCCGGTCACTTCAATCTCAGGATCGGACGAAAGCACATGTGTCAGAGTCTGACGAACGACGGCTGAATCATCCACGATCAGCACGCGTATTTTCGATTTGCCCATCCCTTTGCCTCTCGCTCCCGTCGCCTGATCACTTCAGCTGTCGCAGCAGGACCTCTCCCGTCTCCGTGTAGAAGTCAATGTGGAAGCCAACCGGACCGCCTAACCGGGACGCTGTGACTGCGAAACCCTCGCGGTCGAGAACCTGCATGGCCATCTCGCGGTTCATCCGTCCTACCGTGGGTCGCGACTCGTCCTTCCGAACCTGCAGCACATCGGCGCCGCCGAACACCTTCACCTCGACCTCCTGCCGGCGCGCGCCCAGGGCGTCGAACTGCGAGGCCAGGTCCTGGATGGCGAAATCCACGTACCGGCGCGCATCGGCCAGGTTGACCTTTCCGTGCCCGCAATGCGGCTGCCGCGGCAGCATCGGATGGCACAAAGCCCCAAGTTCCAGTTTCGGATGACGGAACGTCACGCCGACACAGGATCCCAGAACCGTGCGCAAAACCGCCGGCCCGCGCACCAGATGCGATTCGCCCGGCTGGACGTACACGTCCAGACGCTGCTGGTCAGCCTCGAGCATCGACCCTCCTGTAGAGCGCGGGCCCAAGGGGCTCCACGGGCAGGTTCATATCGTGCAGCGTCTCGGAATGGCCGACAAACAGATAGCCTCCCGGCTTCAGCTGTCGCGTCAGTTTTGCGAGTATCTTCTCCTGCGTGGGACGGTCGAAGTAGATGATCACGTTTCTGCAGAAGATCGCATCGGCTTTTTCGGTGAGGCCGTAATCGGCCTCCATGAAGTTCAGCCGCCGAAATTCCACCAGCCGGCGCAACTCCGGCACAATCCGCACACGGTCGCCGTCCCGCTCCCGGCTGCGCATCAGATACCTGCGCCGCAGCAGCGGCGGAACCGGCTCCGCGACATCGGCCGGATAGATCGCCATCTGCGCTTTGGCCAGTACCCGCGTCGAGATGTCCGTAGCCAGGATCCGAAAGCGGAACCCCGGATGCATCTCGGCGTATTCGCTCAGCACCATGGCCAGCGTGTACGGCTCCTCTCCGGATGAACAGCCGGCGCTCCACAGCAGCAGCGGCTGATTCTCGGCCATTGCGATCATGCGCGGCAGAGCCGTCGCCGCAAGGTAGTCAAAATGTTTTGGCTCCCGAAAGAAATCGGTCTTGTTCGTCGTCACCACATCGATGAAAAAGACCTTCTCCTCGCGGAGGCCTTCGTGCCCGAACAGGTAATCGCAGTACTGGCGATAGGAATCGATATGGAGGTCGCGCAGGCGCTTTTTCAGCCGGCCCTCGAGCATCGTCTTCTTTTCCGGGCCGAGGCGGATGCCCGTCTCCGAATAGATGAACTCGGTGAGCCGCGTGAAATCGCGCCCGGCAAGCTGATCGTCATGGACCATCATGGTTTGCACTCGCCCGGAGCGGGGGCGCCGGCGGCGCCCCTGCTCCTTCAGGCTGCTGCTTCCGCCGCCTGACCGCGCACCGCGGCCAGCTCATCGGCCGAAAAGACGCGGTCGATGTCCAGAATCATGATGAACTGCGCATCGCGCTTCCCCATGCCGCGGATGAAATCGGTGCGAATCTGGGTCCCGATGCGTGGCGCCGGCTGGATCTGATCCGGTTCCAGATCGATCACCTCTTCGACGGAGTCGGCCAGCGCGCCGATCACCGTGGATTCGCCGTCCAGAAGAACCTCCACGACCACGATGCAGGTATTGCGGGTGCTCTCGGTCTTTGTCATCTCGAAGCAGAGCCGCAGATCGACCACCGGCACCACGCTGCCGCGCAGGTTGATCACGCCGCTCATGAACTCCGGCGTGCGCGGTATCGCGGTGATGGTGGTCAGATCGAGCACCTCGCGCACCTTCGCGACGTCGATCGCGAAGGTCTCGTTGCTGAGCCGGAAGGTCAGGTACTGCCGGGTCTCCGTAATTTCGCTCGCACTCATTTCTCTCGAACTCCTCTCTCCTGGTGCTGCGAGTGCGGCGCGCCGCCCTTGTCGGGTCGACGCGCCGCACTCCTCAATAGCGCTCGAACTCTCCGTCCAGGTCATCGTGCTTTTCGCCGAGACGCAGTTTTATGCCGCCCTTCGCTGCCGCCTTTGCACCGGCCGCCACCTGGGCTGCAGGCTTGACAGCGTGCACCGGACGGGGCGGTTTTCCGCCGCGCCGGGGTGCGCCGGATTCATCCTCGGTTTTGAAGAAGGCCAGCGCGCTCACCAGCTGTTCGGATTGTCCGGTCAGCTCTTCGGTGGTCGAAGCCATCTCCTCGGCCGCCGATGCGTTCTGCTGGATCACCTGTTCCAGCTGCTGCAGGGCCTTGTTGATCTGCTCGGCTCCGGTGTCCTGCTCCTTGCTGGCCGCCGTGATCTCCTGCACCAGTTCGGCGGTCCTCTGGATATCGGGCACGAGTTTGTCGAGCATTTCGCCGGATTTCTCCGAAACACGCAGCGTGGTGGAGGAGAGCTGATTGATCTCTCCGGCCGCCTTCTGGCTGCGCTCGGCCAGCTTGCGCACCTCGGCTGCGACCACCGCAAATCCCTTGCCGTGCTCGCCGGCGCGAGCCGCTTCGATGGCCGCGTTCAGCGCCAGCAGGTTCGTTTGCCGAGCGATCTCCTCGATGATCGAGATCTTGTTCGCGATCTCCTTCATGGCCGCGACCGCCTCGAGCACGCTCTTGCCGCTCTCCTGCGCGTCGCGCGCGCTCTTGTTGGCGATCTTGTCGGTCTGCTGCGCGTTATCGGCGTTCTGCTTGATGTTGGAGACCATCTCCTCCATCGAGGAAGACGCTTCTTCGGCGGCCGCCGCCTGCGCGCTGGCGCCCTTGGAAACCTGAACGGATGCCGTCGAAATCGACTGGCTGGCCGAAGCCACCTCGCCCGCGATGGTGCGGATTTCACCGACCGTCTGCGTCAGCCCCTGGACCATCGCCGACAAGGCCTGCATCAGCTTGTCCTGCGGCGACCGCTCCGTCAGCACCACGGTCAGATCGCCCTTCGCAATCTGCTCGGCGCCGGTCGTGATGGTGTTCATCGCGTCGATCAGCATGTTCAGGTTGTTCTTGATCAGGTTGAAATCGCCGTTATAGTTGTCCGTGATGCGGGACGGAATGTCGCCCTTGCTGATGAGGTCCACGTAGCGAGCCGACACGTTCAGCGGCCCGATCACTGCGTCCAGCATGGCGTTGACGCCGCGCACGATCTCGCCATACGCGCCCTGGAAGTTATCCGCCTTGCCCCTCTCCGACAGCTGCCCCTGGCGGGAGGCTTCAATCAGGCGATCCAGTTCCTTGTGCAGAGCCTGAATCACCGTGCCAACATTGTTGACCGCCTGCTTCATCTTCTCGTGATCGCCTTTGTAGGTCTGCGCGATCAGCTCGTCGATCCTGCCCGCGGAGATCTGCGCCAGGATGCGATTTCCTTCGCCAATGGGCAGCAGGATGGCGTCCAGCATGGCGTTGACGCCGCGCACAATCTCGGCATAGGCGCCCTGGAACTGCTCCGGCTTGCCGCGTTCCGAGAGCTGGCCTTCCCGCGAAGCGTCGGTCAGGCGATCGAGTTCCTTGTGGAGGGTCTGGATCACCGAGGCGACGTTGTTGACGGCGACCTTCATCTTCTCGTGGTCGCCCTTGTAGGTCTGCGCGATCAACTCGTCGATCTTCCCCGACGAAATCTGCGCCAGGATGCGATTGCCTTCCCCGATGGGCAGCAGGATGGCGTCCAGCATGGCGTTGACGCCGCGCACGATCTCTGCGTACGCGCCCTGGAACTGCTCCGGCCTGCCCCTCTCCGACAACTGGCCTTCCTTCGAGGCATCGATCAGGCGCGCCAGCTCCTTCTGCAGGGACTGCGTCACCACGGCGACGTTATTGACGGCGACCTTCATCTTCTCGTGATCGCCTTTGTAGGTCTGCGCGATCAGCTCGTCGATCTTCCCCGAGGAGATCTGCGCCAGGATGCGATTGCCTTCCCCGATGGGCAGCAGGATCGCGTCCAGCATGGCGTTGACGCCGCGCACGATCTCCGCATACGCGCCCTGGAACTGCTCCGGCTTGCCGCGCTCCGACAGCTGGCCGTCCTTCGAGGCGTCGATCAGCCGCGCCAGCTCCTTCTGCAGGGACTGCGTCACCACGGCGACGTTATTGACGGCGACCTTCATCTTCTCGTGATCGCCTTTGTAGGTCTGCGCGATCAGCTCGTCGATCTTCCCCGAGGAGATCTGCGCCAGGATGCGATTGCCTTCCCCGATCGGCAGCAGGATGGCGTCGAGCATCTCGTTGATGCCCTCCACCATCTCGCGGTACATGCCGGTGAACTGATCGGCCCGGCCGCGTTCGGAGAGCCGCCCGTCCTTCGAGGCGTCCACCAGCCGCAAAATCTCCTGCGACACCAGAAGCGCCTCCGTGTCCTGGCTCTTCGCTCCGTTCGCCCGTCCCGATCCTGCGTGCCCGTTCGTCTTCAGATGGCCGTTTGCTTTTTGTCCTTCCATGATTCCCGTACTCGGCATCGTTGGTGCCCTTTCTATCAGCTGAAGTTCGTTAAACACTCGCGCCGGCAACCGCTCCAGCGCCTGTCCTGTCTGCTGCGGGCAGCACAATGTTGTCCCGCGTATGCCCGTTTTCGCGATCGCGGACCGGGCTCTGCGCCCGCCCTCGCTCCCGCTGCATCTTTGCCCGTACCGCTTCCTGTACGAGCCGCAGCGGATCGAGAATCAGCGCGACGGTGCCGTTGCCGAGGATGGTCGCCCCGGAAACCACCTGCACGTGCCGGTACAGACGCCCCAGGTTCCGAATCACGGTCTGGCACTCGCCCAGCACCTCGTCCACCACCAGGCCGCACTGGCCCTCTTCGCACTCCACCACCATGATCTGTTCCCGCTCCGGCGCCGCTGTCTCCACGGCAAAGTACTGCCGCAGCCGGATGTAAGGAACGATCTGCCCGCGCACATTCGCCACATGCCTGCCGTGAGCCTGCTCGACCTCTTCGCGTGTCAGCTCGATACATTCCAGCGTCGACGCCAGTGGCAGCACGAAGAACGCCTCGCCCACCCGCACCAGCAGGCCGTCGATGATCGCCAGGGTCAGCGGCAGCCGCAGGGTCACCGTAGTTCCCTCACCGGGACGGCTCGCCACGTCGATCGATCCGCGCAGGCTCTCCACCTTCTGGCGCACCACGTCCATGCCCACGCCACGCCCCGAGATGTCGGTGATCTGTTTCGCCGTCGAGAAGCCCGGCTGGAAGATGAACGAGAAGATCTCCGCATCGGTCAGCTGCGTATCGGCGCTGGTCAGGCCGCGGTCGATCGCGCGCTGGCGGACGGCTTCGGCATTGATGCCGGCACCGTCGTCCGAGACCGCAATCAGCACGGTGGCCCCGGAATGACGGGCAGAAAGATGAATCGTGGCTGCCGCCTTCTTGCCGGCCGCCGTGCGGCTCTCCGGCGACTCGATGCCGTGATCCATACTGTTGCGGATCAGGTGCATCAGAGGATCGCCCAGCTGGTCGATGACCGTCTTGTCCAGCTCGGTCTCGGCGCCCTCGATGGTCAGCTCGACGTTCTTGCCCAGATCGCGCGCCAGATCGTGGACCAGCCGGCGGAATTTCTCAAAGGTCGCGCGGATGGGCAGCATGCGCAGGGTCATCGAGTTCTCGCGCAGCGCCGACGTCAGCCGCTCGATCTCTTCGGAAACCGCCGCGACATCGGCATCGGCCGACCGCGCCGCAACCTCACTCAGCCGCGCCTGCACCGTCACCAGCTCGCCGACCAGGTCGACCAGCTGATCGAGCCGCGCCGCCGGCACACGCAGGCTGGTCGCCGTATCGGGCGAGTCGGTCGTCCGCCGCCCGGGACTGCGGCGCTTCTCTTCCAGTCCCGTGGCAACGCGATCGGCATCGCACGGCGCCTGCTTCTCGCTGGCCGCGGACTCTCGCCTGGCCTCCGGGACCGCCTGCCCGGTTCTCGAAGAATCGCTCGATTCCGGCTCGATCGACAGCTCGCAGCTGTCCTCCACAAAGATGAAAACATCGCGGATCGCGTTCTCATTGGCCGTCGTGACCAGGGTCATCTCCCAGCTCACATAGCAGCGCTGCGGTTCCAGCTCGGCCAGCCCGGGGATGGCCGCCGTTGACGCCCGGACCGTCAGCCGGCCCATGCGGCCCAGCTCGCGCAGCAGCAGCAAAGGATCGGCGCCGTAGCGCATCAGGTCTGGCCCGGGCGCAAATCGAATACGCCAGACATGCTCCTCTCCCGCTTCCGACGAACACACCGCCGCCGGATTCCCGACGGTCACGGGGACAGCGGCAGCGCCTGTGGCGCCCGGCGCCGCTCCCATCAGCCGACGGAGATCGGCCAGAATCTTTTCGCACGCCTGCGGATCGACGGCCGACTGCCCATTCTCCTCCTCCACCATGGCGCGGATCTGATCCAGAGCCGACAGCGTCAGATCGACCAGCGCCGGCGTGACGGCCAGCCGGCCTTTTCGCACCTCGTCGAAGGCGTTCTCCAGCCTGTGGACAAACGCCGCCAGCGCGTCGAAGCCGAACATCGCTCCGGAGCCCTTAATGGTGTGCAGAGCGCGAAATACCCGTCCAACCAGACCTTCATCGCTCGGCTGCTCATTCAGTTCCAGCAGCACCGACTCCAGTTCGACCACAAGTTCCCTGGCCTCTTCCCGAAATCCCTGGCGAAACTGATCGACGTTGTTCTGCGCCGTCACAGCTGCACCTCGGACGATGGCTCTGTCCCGGCCGCCAGGGGGAGGCGCTCGAATCCTGCTTCGCGCAACGAGACGCGCACCATCTCCGGCAACGTTCCCTGCAAGGCCAGAATCGTGTCCGCTCGTCCGGCTTCCTGTTCGGCGGCCCACAGAAGCTGCACCGCAGTGATGTCGATCCCCGTTGCCGCCTCTGCGGAAATGCGGACCTCACCCTTCTTCGCGAGCGCCTCGAGCAGAACCCGCTTCAGCTCGGGCGCGTCGGAGATGTCCACTTCTCCTTCCAGGCGGATCAGACCCGGCTCTGCTCCCTGATCGAATGTGACCGGCACGCTCTCTCCCTCCAGCGTTCTAACGAACCAGCTTCTGCACCACCGCGATCAGCTGTTCGGCCTGGAACGGCTTCACGATCCATCCGGTCGCGCCGGCCTTGCGGCCGGCATCCTTTTTTTCCGGCTGGGACTCGGTCGTCAGCATCAGGATGGGCGTAAACGAGTAGGCGGCCAGCTTGCGCATGCCCGCGATCATCTCGATCCCATCCATCTCCGGCATATTCAGATCTGTAATGACCAGGTCGAATTTCTGCGTGCGTGCTTTGTCCAGACCCTGCCGCCCGTCCGCGGCCTCGGTGACTCCATAGCCCGCATTGCTCAGCGTGAAGCGGACCATCTGCCGCACGCTTGCCGAATCGTCCACCGTCAGCACCTGCTTCATAGCGAACCTATATCTCCCTCATCGGAGAAAACCAGCGGTTTCTCCAGAGTCGAACATCGTTGGTTCCACGTTTTCCCGGAGTGGAACCAGGCATTTCAAAACGGGAAGCGCCGCCCCAAAAAACGTCGGCTCAACTCCCCGCAATCGTCCGGCGCATTTCCCTAAAAAAGCTCCACGCTGTTGCCGGCAAAACTCTGCTGCGCTGCCGGCAAAGGCCCTCCTGTGAGTGCCGCACGCAAAACAGCGCGCTCGATCTCCGTCGTGTAATCGGCCGCGAAGCGCCGCTCGATCGCCTCGGTATCGGCCGGTCCCGCGGTCGCACGGTTCTCTTCCATCTGCCCCCACAACGACTCGATCTCCTCCAGCACCTGTTTCAGGCGTCCGAAGTCGGTCTCCAGGCAGTTGGCCCGTTCGCCGATCTCCGCAAGTCTTCCCTGCAGCCCAACGACCGCACTTTCCACCGCCCGGCCCCGCGTCTCGGCGCATTGCGCTGCTTCGCGCAGCATCTTCAGCCCCGTCTCGGTTTCTCCCCGCGCCTCGCGCAGGGCTCCGTAGCTGGCTTCGGAAAAGGCCTCGACGGTGGAGTGGCTCTCGTCGACCAGCCTGCGGATCTGCGCGGTCGCGGCCTCGGACTGCGTCGTGATCTCTCCCCAGGACGCCGAAATGCGCTTGATCGTCGTCGAGATCTCCAGAATCCCGTCCGCCTGCGATCCCAGGTGGCTGGCTTCCACGATGGAGTTGAACATCAGCAGCTGCAGCCGGTCCCGCACCGACTTCGACCGCGCCAGGTGTTCGTTGACCAGCTGCATCAGGCCTGCGATTCCGGCAAAGGAAGCCTGAACCTGAGCATCGCCGGCCTCGCACTCCGCGTCGAGCTGTTCGATCCGGACCAGCTGTGCCGAGACTGCGCTCTCCTGCGCCATCACCAGCCGGCCCATGTTCAACAGCTCCGACGACGCAATTCGCCCGATTCCCTCGAGGCAGCTCCGAATCTGTGTGAGCCAGCCCTCGACCGTCTGCGCCACGTTGCGCAGCTGATAACTCTGGATCGAGAGGCCGGCACGCAGCTGGGCGCCGCCGTCCGCCCCCTCACCCGCTTCCATCCCCGCGATCATCCGCAGCGCGTCCGCCACGTGTTCGATCTGCTGGCGGGTGATGTCATGCGCCTGAACCGCCGCCACGACCCCCGTAATCTGCGACGCCACTTCTTCCACGCAGCGCTGGAATCGCGCAGGCGCCTGCCGCAGCTCCGCCAAAGCCCGGTCCACTTCTCCGATCGCTTTCGAGAGCCCGTTCTCGATTCGCGCGAATTCTTCCCGCATGCCGGGCAGCGCGGCCGTCAGCGAGCGCCGCGTCTCCCCGATCGCTCTTCTGCGCTCATCGGTATGCTCCATCAGCTCGGCCGTACTCCGGGCCACCGATTGCGAAAACTCGTCCAGCTCATGAGCCAGGTACTGAAATCCCGCCCCCACTTCGCCCAGCCGCGCCACTTCAATGTTGGTCAGCACGCGCAGCATCTCCGTCTCTTTCACGATGGCCTTCTGTCCTCGTGTCAGCCGGGCCAGCTGCTCCAGCAGGCGCTCTTCGCCGCTCACGGTGTCCAGGACCCCGGATGTTCCCTCCAGGCGCTGATGGATGAAGACCGTGGCCGCCGATCCCAGAGCCTGCACGTTGGGCAGCACCGCCGCGATCTGTTCGCTCTCGGCGCAGCGCACAATCTCGCCCGCCGTCTCGACGATTCCGTTCGTGGCGCCAGCCAGTGCCTGAAAATCCTGCCCCAGCTGCTGCATCTGGATTTCCGATTCGGCCAGCAAAGTTCCCAGCTCGCCGGCCAGCCGGTCCAGCGCCGTGCGGACAGGCGGTTCTCCGGCTACCCGGGCCACCCCCGCGTCCCCCGGAATCTCGTCTGTTGTCGCGAACACCCGACGCACGCTCCTGACCGGACAGGCGAGCGATCCCGTGCCATGTCCGCTCCGATGTTTCGCTTATCGGCCAAAATCGCGTAGCGATGATAGTCCGCGTACCGGCGAATCACCGCC
>Ga0335073_10006091_pt1 | contig 16944 bp, 12 predicted proteins | sample Lox_Sample_22_FD_207093 | JGI IMG/M metagenome (GOLD analysis project Ga0335073, IMG submission 207093) | Soil microbial communities from Loxahatchee National Wildlife Refuge, Florida, United States - Lox_Sample_2.2 | ecosystem: Environmental > Terrestrial > Soil > Wetlands | place: USA... | reverse complement strand
GGCACCGGCCGGGCACCGACCTGGTACTGAAGTTCGTCGAGCACTTCGCTGCGATCAAGCAGGCACTCGACGAGCGCGGACTCTGGGACGAGACTGACGGGCTCTACTACGACCGGCTGATCACCGCTACCGGTGACAAGGTACTGCTGAAGGTGCGGTCCATGGTCGCGGTCCTGCCCGCCCTGGCCATGAGCGTCGTCGACGAGGGCACCATCGATCTCGCGATGACGGTCGGCAAGCGCTTTGCCGCGCTGCTTGCCGAGCAGCAGATGGTCACGCCTGCCGAACTCGCCGACAGCGGCCTGCTGCGCGGCGCGCCGGGCCATCAGCGGCTGCTGCTGAGCCTGGCCGGGCCGGACCGGCTCAAGCGCCTGCTGCGTGTGCTGTTCGACGAGGCCGAGTTCCTCTCGCCGCACGGCCTGCGCGCTCTGTCCGCCTGGCATCGCGACCACCCGTACACGATCGACGTGGAGGGCTACCGGGCCAGCATCGACTACGAGCCCGCGGAGTCCACCACGCCGCTGTTCGGGGGGAACTCGAACTGGCGCGGCCCGGTCTGGTTCCCGGTGAACTACCTCGCGATCAGCGTGCTGGAGCGCTACCACTTGTTCTTCGGCGATGAGCTGACGATCGAGTACCCGACCGGGTCCGGGCGCGAGCTGCCGCTCAACAAGATTGCCGAGGACCTTCAGGACCGCCTCATCTCGATCTTTACCCAAGGACCCGACGGCCGGAGGCCGTGCTTCGGCCGGACCGCGCTGCTGGCCGAGGACCCGGCCTGGCGGGACAATCTGGTGTTCAGCGAGTACTTCCACGGCGACAACGGGACTGGTCTCGGCGCGTCGCACCAGACCGGCTGGACCGGCATCGTCGCCGACATCATCCGGCGCCGGCACGGGGTCGTTCCCTATCTGGGCTCCGCATTGGCCGCCGTTTTCGACCGAGAATAGGCTCGCAGTCATGACTGCTGACGGCGAGTACGAGCCCAGCCCGGCCAAGTGGGTCCGGGATCAGGTTGCGGAATACGAGGCATCCGGCGGCCAGCGCGCCAACACGCTCACGGACACCGGGCTGCCTGTGGTGATCGTCACGACGAGGGGCAACAAGAGCGGGAAGATCCGCAAAATGCCGCTGATGCGAGTAGAGCACTCAGGCGAGTATGCGCTGGTCGCCTCGCAAGGCGGGGCGCCCAAGCATCCGGTCTGGTACTACAACCTGAAGGCGGACCCAGAGGGCGTCAGGATCCAGGACGGGCCCGAGCCCTTTGACGTTGAGGTCCGCGAGCTAGACGGCGATGAGCGCGCGCTGTGGTGGCAGCGAGCGGTCGCCGCCTACCCGCCGTATGCGGAGTATCAGCAAAAGACCCAGCGCACGATCCCGGTCTTCCTGGCCACGCCGCGCGGTTAGCCGCTATGTGCCCGGTGAGCCGCCGGCGATCTCGAACGACCACAATTCGCTGCTGACTGCTACCGGCTTCGGCGGTTCTCCGCCGGCCTGGTGCGGCCCGCCATGCCCAGCACCGCCATGCCCGTGACCATGCCCGAATGCGGGCGACGTCCGCCAGGCCTCGAACGACTCCTCGTCGCGCCACCGGGTCACGACCAGCCATGTGGTGCGGCCGTCCGTCGGCTGCAGCAACTCGAACCCCTCGAAGCCGTCCTGGTTATCAACCGCGCCCGCACGTGCAGCGAACCGGCGGGCAAGCTCGTCCCCGCTGTCGGGCGGGACGGTAATTGCGTTGATCTTGATAATCGTCATGAGCCTTCACGCTCTCTCGTGGTCATCAGCCTTGCGCCGCAAGCAGCTGTGCTGTGGACAGGCAGAACGGGTGGCCGGCCGGATCGGCGCCTGTCGGGTCTCGCCGCGGGTCGTCATCCCCCGGGGACGCCGAGTTTAGCCATCAGCGAAAACCGGAGGGTGGCTCCAATACGTGAATCCACCGGGCTTAGAGTGGAATAGTGCGGGTGCCGTGGTGGGGAATCGCGTCGGCGGGGCTCGCACCCGTACTCCTTGTCGTCGGCTGGACGATAGCTGCCGACTTGCAGCCCACCCCGTTCAACGCGGTTTCACGGTCGATCAGCTCGCTGGCCGCGGTGGGAATGCCGTACCGCTGGATTGTCACGATAGCCATCCTCGGAGTCGGCGTCTGCAACATCTTCACCGGGCTGGCCCTCCGGCCCGCTGCTGACGGCGGCCGGATGCTGCTGATCGCGGGCGGTGTGTGCGGCATCATCATCGCCGCGAACCCGCAGCCTCCTGGTGGCGGATCCCTGGCGCATGAGGCCTCGTCGCTCGCGGGCACCGTGATCATGACCTTCTGGCCAGCGGCCGCGATCCAGCGCCAGCCCTGTGTACCGTTCGGGCTGCGGCCGCGAGTCGCCTGGGCCGTGGTCGGGGTGAACCTGGCATTACTGCTGTGGTTCGCAGCGCAGCTATTCCACGGCACGGAACTCGGGCTCGTATTCCACGGCACGGAACTCGGGCTCGCTGAGCGCACCGTCACCGCATATCAGGCGCTCTGGCCGCTCGTCGTCGTGATCACCGTCATTGTTGCCAGGCCGCGAGCGAGCGAGCCAGCGCTCGCAGAGGTGCGCGTCAGGAGCACGTGAGCGCGGCGGACAGCGCGCTGCTCGATGGCCTGGCGGCGGCCGAGCCGATTGCGGCCGAGGCACTGGCCTGACCTTCAGGACGGGAACCTGGCCGCCCTGATCTGCGGTCTTGTCACGACGTGGCACGTCCGGCAGTCATTCGTCGGGTACACGAAGACGCCCCCGTCTAGGTGCCCGGTCAGGCCGAAGGCCCCGAAGACGCGGGCCCAGGCCGGAGTTTGCCGCGCGTCCACCAGGATGGCGCCGATGTGGTCGGCCCGGACGAACGCCTCGAACTGCTCGATCTCGAGCGGCGTGCGCAGACGCTGCGCCGCTGGCGGAAGGTCGCTGTTATTATCGAAGCCCCTGTTGAGGAGCCCGCCGGTCAGCCGCCAGCCGAAGCCGGACGCCGCCTGCCAGAGCATGCCCGCATTGGGCACGCGGGAGATCACCAGCACAATCTCGCCGGGGGTCAGCAGGCGGTGGTAGTCGCCGTCAGTGACGAACGCCGGCACTGTCGGCTGCGGCTCTAGCGGCAGCGGTCCGGACGCATTGAGCACTCCGAACGCGACCACCAGGGCACCCAGCGACCACCGCCAGGCCAGCGACCAGTACCTCGCCAGCGGCCGGCGTGTCGGGTGCCACTGGCGCGTGACGTCGGCGAGCAGGAGGGCCGTCGCGAGGGCCAGGATCAGGTAGGCGAACAGGACGAGCCGGCCCAGGTAAGCGTTGCGGACGAACGGCAGGCTGAAGACTCCGTGCCAGGGCACCGTGAACTCGGGCGTGCCGTTCACGTCCACAACCGGCCCGAGCGCCCCGACGATAATGACGACGAACATGCCTGTCAGGAACCAGACCAGTCGGCTGCGCCAGCTGGTCACCGCGAGCGCGATCATGACCGCGAGCAGCGGGATCCCGACCGAGCAGTCCGCCGTCACCTTATGCGGTCCGGTCGCGGCACTGGCTAGCCAGGCGATGCCAAGGTTCCGGCCGGGCGCGGGTAGCCACAGGCTGGTGAGGTCCATAGCGTTGGCCGGCGGCGGTATCGGCGCGGCACTGCTCAGCGCGGCTGCCAGGTAGGGCTCGGCGAGGGCGAGCGCGAGCGCGTAGCCAAGCCCGAGCAGACCGGCCAGATGCAGTACTGTCCGTCGGCCGTCCCGGCCGGCCACGGCCAGGCCGACCAGCGCCGATATGACGAGGATGGCGGTGAGGTAGGCGAAAGTTTCCAGGAACAGGTAAAACTGCACGGCCAGGACCAGGCCGGCCAGGATCACCAGGACGTAATCGCGGATGCCGCCGTCCCGCCAGGCCACGACGAGGTAGACCAGGATCGGTGGCAGCACGGCGTAGCAGAGATTGAGATGGCCGACCGCAAACTGGCGCACCTCATAATCAGAGAAGCCGTAGACCGCCCCGCCGACTAGCGCGGGCCAGAACCTGCCGGTCAGCCGTCGGCACGCGACGAAGGCGGCCCATCCCGTCACCGGCAGTGCCAGTACGGCGAGCAGGTTGAACGCGGCTACCGGCCCGGCCGTCAGGGTGATCGGCGCGGCGAGCAGCGCGAGCGGCGGAACGGTCGTGACCCAGGAGAGTGAGTGCCCGGCGGGAGCACCGATCAGGTTGGTGTACAGCGGGTTGATCCCGTGCTGGATCGCATAGGGCCACCAGCCCACACTCCAGACGTAGAAGTTCGGGTCAGGGGTTGCCAGCCCCAACTGCGCCTGGCTTAGGTGGCTGACGAGCGGTCGGGTCACGGTCGGGAGCCAGACGGCGGCGTAGACCGCGAGAGCTAGGAGGCCCTGCAGCGCTGGCGAACTCAGCCAGCGCCATCGCGAGGCATGCTCTCCTGACGTCCCGGTCCTCCGCTTGAACAGGGTCGCCTTGCCACGCTGCTCTGGCAAGGCGTCTACCATCAGATCCCCTCCTGCTCCCGTCGCCAGCCGCACCGGACGACCACGCCGCAACGAATGCTATGAGAGCAGCAACCGGGCATTCATCCGTGGTCGGTCACGAGTCGGTATAAACGTCGGGTCAGGAGCTCGTGAGCGCGGTGAAGATGTCGGCGATCTCAGCCGGGGAGAACCCGAGCGTGCCGTCGCCGACCGACAGCTCCAGTCGCTGCACGCCCGGATCCGCGGTCGGCATGCAGGACGGGCGTACCCAGATCCCGTGATCGGCTGCCAGCCGCCGGGCACCGCTAGTGAAGTGATCCTGGCTGGTCCGCAGCATCAGATGCATCATCGGCACCTGCGGCGGATCCGGGATGACGGTGACGCCGGGCACTGCAGCGAGGGACGCGGCGATCGCCCGCGCATGATCGGTGTAGGCGGCGAACTTCGGCAGCCGCTCGGCCAGGCAGCTGAGCGCGGATGCCGCGTTCGGCCAGAGCCCGTACAGCGTGCCGCCCATCCGCCGCCGCCACTCCCGCACCTGGTCGATCACGTCCTGCGGCCCGGCCAGGCAGCAGCCCGCTAGTGCGCCGATGCCCTTGTAGAACGAGACGTAGACCGTGTCGAAGAGCGCGGCGACGTCAGCCGGGGCGCGGCCGTACCCGGCCGCCGACTCCCACAGCCTCGCGCCGTCCAGGTGCGCGGCCGCGCCGCGGTCATGCGCCCACCCGACCTGAGCGACCAGGTCCTCCCAGCAGGGCTGCTGCCCGCCGAGGTCGCGCTGCGGCAGCTCCAGCAGCAGCACTGCCGGCGGCTCGGCGATCGCGGTCAGGTCGGCCATCGTGATCAGCCGGTCCTGGCCGCCGGCCGGGCGGCCCGTCAGCCCGTGCAGGCGCTGGTAGGCCCGATCCTCACGCTGCTCGAGGTGGCACATCGGGTGGAAGATCACAGTGCGGCGCTGGCGGGCATCGGCGTGCACCCGGAGCACCGCCTGCTGCGCCATCACCCCGGAGGGCAGGAACGCGGCCGCGGGCTTCCCCAGCAGCCGGCAGATCTCGGCCTCAAGATCGGCGACCACCCCGCCCTGGCCATAGGTGTCCAGGGCCGTCCCGGCCGGGATCGTCGCGAGCATCGAGGCTGCGGTCACCCGCCCGTGCCCGACGACGAACCTGCTGCACCTGTCCCGCAGCGCGGCGAACTCCGCCTGGTCGGTCATCTGCCGTTCCCGTCCTGATCTGGTCTTACCTGCTGCCCGGGGCAGTGACGAAATCAATCAGCTCCTCGACCCGGCCGAGGAAGGCCGGCTCCAGGTCTGCGTAGGACCTGACTGCGCTCAGGATGCGCCGCCAGCCTGCCGAAGGATCTGCGGGCCAGCCGATCGCCGCGAGCACGCCCTCTTTCCAGGGCGTCCCCCGCGGTACGTCCGGCCAGCTGCGAATGCCGAGAACCGAGGGCTTGACCGCGGCCCAGACGTCGATGAACGGGTGGCCGACGATCAGGACGTGCGGCGAGCTGACCCGGCCCGAGATCCGGCTCTCCTTGGAGCCATCGACCAGGTGATCGACAAGCACGCCCAGGCGCCGGCCCTCGTCCGGGGCGAAGTCGGCAACGATCGCCGGGAGGTCGTCGATTCCGTTCAGGAACTCCACGACGACGCCGACGTCCCGCAGGTCATCGCCCCAGACCTTCTCCACCAGCTCGGCGTCGTGCCTGCCCTCGACGTAGATGCGGCTGGCCCTGGCAACTCTGGCCCGGCTGGCCTGCGCGGCGATCGATCCTGACGCGGTGCGGGCTACCCGGCCGCCGGGCGCGCCGGGCGCCGCCGTGACCGGGCGGACCAGGGTGACCCGCCTGCCCTCCAGCAGGAACGTGCCCGATAGCGGGAACACCCGCCGCCGACCGTGCCGGTCCTCGAGCGTGACCGCATCCTTCTCGCAGCTAACCACGGCGCCGCAGAACTCGCCCGCACCGTCCTCGATGACCAGGCCGCTCTCGGCGCCGATCCGCGGTGGCGGCTCAGGCGTGCGCGCTGGCGATGCCAGCACATCGTGGTCGTACCGCCTGCTCCGCACCGGACCTCCTGCGCTGACGCTGGCCGCTTCGGCCCCGCCTCAGTATGCGCGACGTCCCTGCCGCCGCCGCTGCGGCGCGCCGACCCCGCGTGTGTCGCCGGAATGAGCCACGCAGGCCCGGCGCGGACCGTTAAGATGGACCGCCTTTGACAGGCTTCCGGCCAAAAAGTGCCAGTGCCTGTCAGCAGGGTGCTTCAGCAAGGCCGGCCTACACCGGCCCATGGGGCCGTCCCGCCAGGAGTCGTAGTGTCTGGTCTTCGCGTTGCCGTCAGTGCCGTTCTAGGTGCTGCGGGCCTCGTGCTCGCCATGGTCAGCCCGGCTCTCGCGGCAAGCGCGCAGGTGAACATCACCATCTTGTCCGCTGGTCCCGACGGCAGCGGTGACCCGTACAACCTGACCGTCACGGCGAGCGACACCAACGGTACCGGCGGCACGCAGATTACGTCGATGACCGCGCACGTGTTCAGCGCGAGCATGCAGGACGTGGCCGATCCCACCATGACGTACGTGTCCGGCCCGACATCCGACCAGGTCTGGGTCGCGAACCCGCCGATCGCGGAGACTTCACTGCCGGCCGGGACCTATACGGTCACGGTGGACGCTTCGGATGGCACCGAGTCAGATCTCGGCCTGCCGGCGCCCGGGTCGTTCCAGTTCTCCTACGCCACCAGCAGTCTGAGCGTTATCGCTTCCCCGTCGAGCGTTACCCAGGGATCGCAGAGCGTCACGTTCAGCGGCACCTTGACGGGGACGGCACCCGGCGGAACGCCCGTCGGGATCGCCAACGCGCCGGTGAACCTGGCCGGCGCGGCGTCGAACCCGGTGGCGACAACTAACTCCGCTGGCTTCTTCAGCTACGCCGCGACCGGCGTCGCGCCTGCCACCTATTCGTTCAGCGTGGCGGCCGTAGCGAACGTGTACCCCGCCGCCAGCAATACGGTCACCGTCACGGCGGTGCAGGCCACGACATCGATGACGGTCACGCCGAGCCCGGCGAGCGTCACCGAGGGGCTGCAGACGGTCACCTTCAGCGGCACGGTGACCGCCACCCCGCCGGCTCCCGCATCGCCCGTGGGAGTCGGGAGCGGCGTCCCGGTCTACATGAGCGTTGCCGGCGGCGCGCCAGCGGTTGTCACGCACACGACTGACGCGAATGGCGACTTCAGCGTCAGCGAGATGAACGTCGCCCCGGCCACCACCTACGCCTTCAGCGTGAACTCGACCGTGCTCTACACCGCGGCGTCGGTGTCCACCCAGGTGACCGCAGTAGCCGCGCCGACCACGATCGCCGTTACTCCCAGTCCCGGGGTCGTCACGTTCGGCTCGCCGAACGTGACCTTCAACGGCACCGTGACGGCACTTCCGCAGGGCAGCACCACTGCGGTCCCGGTCCCGGGCGCTCCGGTGTACCTCAACGGGTCATCGAGTCCGGTCGCGACCACTGACTCGAATGGCAAGTTCAGCTACGCCGCCACCGGGGTTACGCAGGACGTCACGGAGACGTTCACCGTGCCGGCCAGCTCGGCGGGCCTCTATTCCAGCGGCACCGACGCGGTCCCGGTCGACGTCGACCCCGGAACCACGGCGATGACGGTCACCGCGAATCCGCCGGACATCAACCTGGCCACATCGACAGTGACGTTCAACGGCACGGTCAGCGTGACGCCGTTCGGCGGTTCGACCGCCCAGGGCGCCGGCAGCGGCATCCCCGTCTACCTCAGCGTCGGCGGGGGGGCCGCTACCCAGGTCACGACTACTAGCGACGCGAGCGGCGATTTCAGCTACACCGCCACGGGCGTCACCGCTGCTGCCGACTATGACTTCAGCGTCAAGAGCGCCACGTACTCGACAGCGGCGAGCGAGTCGGTCCCGATCGGGCAGAATCAGGTCCAGTCGACGCTCTCCGTGACGCCGACCCCGGCCAGCGTCACCGAGGGATCCCAGGACGTGACATTCAGCGGCCAGCTGACCGGAGTATCGCCGAGCGGCGGCCCGTCTGTCGCCATCCAGAACGCGCCGGTCTCGCTCAGCGTCAACGGCGGTGCCAGCACCGGGATCGGGTCGACGGACGCGAACGGCGATTTCACCTACAAGGTCAGCGGGCTGAGCCAGAAGACCACTTATGACTTCAGCATCGCTTCCTCTACCAACTACACGCAGGCCACCAACGACATCGCCGTCGTTGTCGACCAGGCGCGGACCCGGATCACCCACGTCCGGGTGACCCCAGCTGATCTCAAGTACGGACAGAACGCGACGCTCAGGGCCACGGTGCAGTACCTGAGCGGCGCTACCTGGACTGCCCTGCCAGGCGTGACGGTCCACCTGGCAGAGGGCAAGACCAGCCTGCACGCCGTCACTGCCGGAAGCTCTGGCGGCTTCACCGCGACACTGCCGAGCACGCACGGCCCGGGCTGGACCGCGGTGGTGAACGCAGGCAAGCTGACCCTGCAGGCATCAGCAACGGGCAATCTCAGCATCGCCCTGCCGCTGGAGGTGCGGTCGTTCGCGGCAAGCCTCGGGGTCAATGACAAGATCAGCACCAGCGGCTGCCTGGAAGTCATCTCGCCGACGGGTCATGGGCCGGGAACCTCCGTCGATATCCAGTACGCCAGCGGTGCCGGCGGCCCGTGGCGGTCACTCGGCACGCTCCCGCTGAACAACGGCACGGGCCGCAACCGGACCTGCCGTAGCAACGACCAGTCCTATTTCAGCGGGAAGCTGCCTGCCAAGCTGTCGAACGCCTATTACCGGGCCGATTTCGCGGCCACCGCCAGCTACCAGGCTGCCGTCAGCAAGGTGATTCACGCCTGGAAGTACCCCACCAGGATCGTGTCGTTCACGGCCAGCAAGCACACCATCTCCAAGAACGGCACCGTGCGATTCCGCGGCCGGCTTGAGGTGCACGTCAAGTCCTGGCAAGGGTGGGGCGGCCAGAAGGTGGCCATCTGGTACAACTACAAGGGCACGTCAATCTGGCAGCAGCTCACGCGCACGCCCGCCACCACGAACTCGCGCGGCTACTTCAGTACCTCGGCCAACGGCTCGGCGGGCAACTTCGTCGCGATCAACTACGCGATTTACGCCGGCAACTCCACCCACCTAGCCTGCATGAGCAAGGGCGTTGCCGTCCGGATCAGCAACGACAAGGTGGCCGTGGATGACGCGCCTACCGTAAGTGCAACGCTGGCGCCGCCAAGCCTGGACCAGATCGACCCGCTTCCGGCGCTCGGTGTGCCGATGCTGCCAGCATTCGCTGCCGCGCCGTCCATCGCCTCATTGGCACGGCGGGAGTCCTAGCGGTTCACCCGCTTCACCTGATGGCCGCGTCGAGCATCTCGGCCCACTGCGCGATGATGCGCTCGCGGCGGCGCGAGTCGTCAGCCAGGGTGCCCGCGAGCCCGAGCCCGCGGGCTAGGTCGAGGGTCGCCTGCACGGCCTCGTGCACGCCCGCCACGGACTCATCCACGCGGAGCAGTTCAATCGCCGCCTTGTGCGCCTCGCGGCCGAGTCTGGCCTCGAGCGGCAGGACAAGCTCACGGAGGGCGTCGCTGGCGGAGGCAGCCGCCCAGATCTGAAGCGCGGCGCGGAACAGCGGCCCGGAGTACAACCGGACCAGCAGCCCGACCACGTCCCTGGTGCGGTGCCTCGCGGATGTCGGCAGCAGCGCCGCTTCGCGCCTGATCTCCGCCAGCCGGACATCCGCCATGTGCGCGAGCGCCGCAGTCAGCAGATCCTCGCGGGTCCGGAAATAGTGCTGGGTCGCGCCCCGCGAAACCCCGGCCCGGCTGGCGATGACGGACACCGTCGCTCCGGCCCAGCCAAGCTCGGCAAGGCAGCTGATCGCAGCCTCAAGCAGGCGGGCGCGGGTCGCCCAGCCGCGGTCCTGCTGCGGCTCCCGCGTGCCGGTACTGGCGGCCACTGCCGCTACCCAGTCGCCCAGGTCGGCGGTCTCTTCTCCAGGAACGCCGCCATGCCCTCTGCGGCCTCAGCCGAGCCGAACAACCGGGCGGACAGTTCAGCCAGCTCCTCGGCCCTGGCCTCGAAACCGTCGAGCACGGCCGGGGTGAGGAGCGGCTTCGTTTCCCGCAGGCCCTGCGGCGAGGCGGCGCGCAGCGCGTCAAGCACAGCCCGGGTGGCGGCGTCAATGTCGTCCACTGCCTCGGTGATCAGGCCGATCCGTGCCGCGGTTGCCGCGTCGAACCTCTCGCCTGTCAGGTAATAGCGGCTCGCGGCCCGCGGGTCCATCTTCGGCAGCGTGGTCAGCGAGATCATGGCTGGCGCCAGGCCGAGCTTGACCTCGGTGAATGCGAACGTGGATGCGGGCCCGGCCAGGACGATGTCGCATGCACCGACCAGACCCAGCCCGCCCGCCCGGGCGTGGCCGTCGATGCTGCCCACGACCGGCTTCGGCAGCGTGACGATGAGCTTCAGCAGCGTCATCACGCGCTCGGCTCCCGCCTTCATCCCGCCCTGGCTCGCCTCGCTCAGGTCGGCCCCGGCACAGAAGGTCGACCCGGTGTGCGTGAGCTCCGCGGCGCGGACGCTGTCGTCGGCGGCCGCGCTGGTCAGTGCCTCGGTGAGCTGCTGCACCAGGGCGGCCGACAGCGCGTTCCGGTTGCGCGGCGAGTCCAGCGCGATGCGGGCGATGCCGCGGTCAACCGAGTACTGGATGAGCTGGTCTGGCATGAGTGGCTTCCTTAGTAGGACTTCGGCAGACCGAGTGAGTACTGGGCCACGAAGTTGAGTATCATCTCCCGGCTGACCGGCGCGATCCGCGTGGTGCGCACGTTGGCGAGCATCGCGGCGAGGCCGAACTCCCTGGTCATCGAGCTGCCGCCTAGCGACTGGATGGCCTGGTCGACAGTCCGGACGCTCGCTTCAGCGGCCGCGTACTTGGCCATGTTCGCCGCCTCGCCTGCGGCCATGTCGTCACCGGCGTCGTACAACGTCGCCGCCTTCTGCATCATCAGCCTGGCCAGCTCCAGCTCGATCTTCACCTGCGCGAGCGGGTGCGCGATCCCCTGGTGCGCGCCGATCGGCACACTCCACACGATCCGCTCCCTGGCGTAGCCGACCGCCTTGTCGAGCGCGTACCTGGCGGAGCCGACCGCCATGGCGGAGGCCATGATGCGCTCCGGGTTGAGGCCCGCGAACAACTGCAGCAGCGCTGCGCCCTCGTCGCCGATCAGCGACGTCGCAGGGAGCCGAACGTCATCGAGGAACAGCAGGTACTGCTTCTCGGGCATGACGATGTCCATGTCGATCGGCTGGTAGCTGAAGCCGGGGGTGTCGGTCGGCACGACGAAGAGCGCCGGGCGCAGCTTGCCGGTCTTGCTGTCGGCAGTTCTCCCGACGATCAGCACTGCCTCGGCCTCGTCGACGCCGGAGATGTAGATCTTGCGCCCGTTCAGCACCCAGGTATCGCCGTCCCTGGTCGCAACGGTCGTCAGCTTGTGCGAGTTCGAGCCGGCGTCCGGCTCGGTGATGCCGAACGCCATGATGGACGACCCGCTGGCGATCTTCGGCAGCCAGTGCTGCTTCTGGTCGCTGGTACCGAAGCGAGCGATGATCGTGCCGCAGATGGCCGGTGACACGACCATCATCAGCAGCCCGCAGCCCGCTGCGGCAAGCTCCTCCAGCACGATGGCCAGCTCGTACATGCCTGCGCCGCCACCGCCATACTCCTCGGGCAGGTTGACGCCGGTGAAGCCGAGCTTGGCCGCTTCCTGCCACAGCTCGGTGAGCCGGCCGCCGCTGCGGGCTTTGCCGGTGAAGTAGCTGTAGCCGTACTTGGCGCCGAGCTCGGCCACCGCCGCCCGGAGCGCGATCTGCTCGTCGGTCTCGGTGAAGTTCACTCCGTGTGCTCCTCTGGTTTGACGACGGCGAGCACACTGCCCACCTCGACCTGCTGGCCGGCTGCCACTGGCAGCTCGGCCACGATTCCCGCGACAGGCGCCGAGATCACGTGCTCCATCTTCATGGCCTCGAGCCAGAGCAGCGGCTGGCCGGCCGCGACGCGGTCCCCGATAGCCGCGGCGAGCCGCGCAACGGTGCCGGGCATCGGTGCGAGCAGCGACCCGGCGACCGTCAGGCTGGCCGGATCGGCGAACCGGCTGACCGTCAGCAGCGACACCGGGCCCAGGCTCGAGTCAACGCAGGTCAGGGCTGAATAGCCGCCGTAACCGGGATAAGCGGCTACCTCGAAGGTGCGACCGATCCCGTCGATCACCAGCTCGACCCGGCCAGGGCCCATCGACATGAGCTCGATGTCCTGGCGTTCCTCGGTGATCAGGACACCGCGCTCGATCCGGTAGCCGACCTCGTACCGCCGGACCTGCCCATCCTTCGAAGCCGCCGGCGACTGGCTGCTGGCCATCCGAACGCTGGCCGGCCGCTCGTAGGACTTGCGCTGCAGCTGGGACGGGACATTGCGCCAGCCGGCCGGCAGGCCCGCGAGAACCCCCGAGGCGGCCTGGCGTGCCGCGGCATCGGCCAGCGCGGCGGCGAGCGCCGACCACCGGGCGGCGTCATCGCTGGCCAGCGGTGCGGCCAGGCCGTCAAGGTGATGCCGGTCGAAGAAGGCGGTGTCGGTCTGGCCGGCCAGGAACGCCGGATGCCGCAGCACCCGCACGAGCAGGTCACGGTTCGTGATCAGGCCGTGAATCCGGGCCCTAGCGAGCGCGCCGGACAAGGCCGCAGCCGCCTGGTCCCGGTCGGGCGCCCAGCAGATGACCTTGGCCAGCATCGGGTCGTAGAAGATCCCGACCGCGCTGCCGTCGGCCACGCCAGCGTCCAGCCGTAGCGCCGGCGCGGCACGAGCGGCCGGACCACTCGCGCCTCCGACCGGACGGAACGCAGCGCCGGCGCCAGGCACGTCGAACTTATGCAGCGTCCCGCTCTGCGGCTGCCAGCCGGCCGCGGGATCCTCGGCATACAGCCGCGCCTCGATGGCGTGCCCGGAGGGCACGGCCGGCTCCGGCCCGAGCAGCCCGCCCGCAGCGATCTGCAGCTGAAGCGCGACCAGGTCGTATCCGGTCGTGCACTCGGTCACCGGATGCTCGACCTGCAGCCGGGTGTTCATCTCCAGGAAGAAGAACCGGCCGGTGTCGTCGGCGAGGAACTCGACGGTGCCGGCATTGCGATAGCCGACTGCGGCTGCCGCCGCCCGCGCGGCGGCGAACAGCTGGCCGCGCATCTCGGGCAGCCGCTGCACGAGCGGCGACGGCGCTTCTTCGATGATCTTCTGATGCCGCCGCTGGATGGAGCATTCGCGTTCGCCGACTGTCCAGATCGTGCCAGCCTCATCGGCCAGGATCTGGACCTCGACGTGCCGGCCGGTCTCGATGTAGGGCTCGCAGAACACCGTCGGGTCGCCGAATGCCGACGCCGCCTCGGATCTGGCCGCCGCAAGCTCGGCGGGCAGATCCGCGAGCCGCCGCACGATCCGCATGCCGCGGCCTCCCCCGCCCGCGGATGCCTTGATCAGCACGGGCAGGTCGGCATTGGTCAGGTCATCCGGATCGAGCTCTGCCAGCACCGGAACGCCTGCCGCGGCCATGAGCCGCTTCGACTCGATCTTGCTGCCCATCGCCTCCATCGCCGCCGGCGGCGGGCCGATCCAGGTGAGGCCCGCCTCCTGAACCGCGCGGGCGAACGCCGCATTCTCCGACAGGAAGCCGTAGCCGGGGTGTACTGCGTCCGAGCCGGACCGCAGCGCCGCGTCGATGAGCAGGTCGGCGCGTAGGTAGGTGTCGGCAGATCGCCGACCGGGCAGCCGCACGGTCGCGTCCGCCTCGGCCACATGCGGCGAGTCAGCGTCGGCGTCGGAGTAGACCGCGACCGTCGACAGGCCGAGATCGCGGCAGGTCCGGAAGACCCGGCGAGCGATCTCACCTCGGTTGGCGACGAGCACCCGGGTCAGCAACCCGGCCGATGTAACCATCCGCATCACATCCGGAACACGCCGTAGCCGGTCGCGCCGCGAACCGGCGCGCCGTGGATGACAGAGAGGCACAGGCCGAGCACGGTGCGGGTGTCACGGGGGTCGATGATCCCGTCGTCGTAGATCCGGCCCGACAGGAACATCGGCAGCGACTCCGCCTCGATCTGCGCTTCCACCATGGCCCGCATCGCCGCATCCGCATCCTCGTCGAACGGCCGCCCGGCAGCCTGCGCCGCAGCCCGCGACACGATCGACAGCACGCCCGCTAGCTGGGCCGGGCCCATGACCGCCGACTTCGCGCTCGGCCACGCGAACAAGAACCGGGGATCGTACGCGCGGCCGCACATGCCGTAGTGCCCGGCGCCATAGGACGCGCCGAGCAGGATCGAGATGTGCGGCACCGCGGAGTTGGACACCGCGTTGATCATCATCGCGCCGTGCTTGATGATGCCAGCCTGCTCGTACTGCGCGCCGACCATGTAGCCGGTGGTGTTGTGCAGGAAGATCAGCGGCGTGTCGACCTGGTTGGCGAGCTGGATGAACTGCGCTGCCTTCTGCGACTCAGCGCTGAACAGCACGCCCTGCGCGTTGGCCAGGATGCCGACCGGGTAGCCGTGCACGTTCGCCCAGCCGGTGACCAGGCTGGTGCCGTAAGCAGGCTTGAACTCATCAAAATCCGAGCCGTCGGCCACCCTGGCGATGACCTCGCGCGGGTCGAACGGGATGCGCAGGTCCGGCGGCACGATGCCGATCAGCTGCTCGGCGTCGTACGCGGGCGGGACCGGCACGGCGGCCGGCCCCGGTCCCTGCTTGCGCCAGTTGAGCCTGGCCACGATCCGGCGGCCGATCCGGATCGCGTCGTGCTCGTCGGCGGCCAGGTAGTCGGCCAGGCCGGAGGTCCGCGCGTGCATCTGCGCGCCGCCGAGCGACTCCTCGTCGGACTCCTCGCCGGTAGCCATCTTGACCAGCGGCGGCCCGCCGAGGAAGACCTTCGAGCGGCCGGAGATCATCACCACGTGGTCCGACATGCCGGGCACATACGCACCGCCCGCTGTCGAATTGCCGAATACCAGCGTGATGGTGGGGATCCCGGCCGCCGACAGCCTGGTCAGGTCCCTGAAGGTCCGCCCGCCGGGAATGAAGATCTCCTTCTGCGTCGGCAGGTCGGCGCCCCCGGACTCGATCAGCGAGATGACCGGCAGCCGGTTCGCCAGCGCGATGTCGTGCGCGCGGAACGTCTTGCGCACAGTCCACGGATTGCTGGTGCCGCCCCTGACAGTCGGGTCACTCGCGGATATCAGGCACTCAGTGCCCTCGACCACGCCAATCCCCGTCACCACGCTGCCGCCGACGGCAAACTCGGTCCCCCACGCCGCCAGCGGAGACAATTCCAGGAACGGGGTATCGGGGTCCAGCAGCAGCTCGATCCGCTCGCGCACGAGCAGCTTGCCCCGGCTGCGGTGGCGGTCGGTGTACTTCGGGCCGCCGCCGGCGATTGCCTTCGCGTGCTCGGCCGTGATCTCGGCGATCTTGGCGAGCATCGCTCCTGAGTTCTCGGCAAAGCCCGGCGAAGTGTCGTCCAGAGCCGAGCGCAGCACAGTCACGACTTGCCTGCCTGACGGCTCATAGCAGGTCCTCGGGCACGTCGACGTGGCGCGAGCGCAGCCACTCCCCCACGGCCTTGGCCTGCGGGTCGAACCGCGCCGCTGCCGCGACGCCCTGGCCGAGCAGTCCGGAGATGACGAAATTCAGCGCGTTCAGGTTCGGCAGCACGTGCCTGGTAACGCGCAGGTCCACGGCCTCGGGCAGCAGCTCGCGCAGCCGTTCTTCGGTCAGCGTGCTGGCTAGCCACGGCCATGCTGCTGCGTCCGTTACCCAGACGCCGACGTTGGCGTCGCCACCCTTGTCGCCGCTGCGTGCGCCCGCCACCATGCCGAGCGGCACCGGCCGCGTTGGTCCGGCGGCGGTCCACGATGCGACCACGGCCGGCTCGGCCGGCTCAAGCGGCCGCGTGATGCCGGGCTCGGCGACCTGCACCTGCTGGCCGTCAGGCAGGACCGCCACTTCGCGGACCTCGGCCCGGTGGACATAGCCCGCGGTGAACACGCCGTACGGCTGAGCATCACCTGGCGGCGCCGTCATGTGGAAGCCCGGGTAGCTGGCGAGGGCGAGCTCGACCGCGGCGCCGGAAAATGCGCGGCCGATCGCCTTGGCGTCGCCGCCCCGGGCCACGCAGCGCAGCGTCGCGCTCGCCTGCTCCTCGGTGCTGGCGTCCGCATGGTCGGTACGGACCAGTTCCCACTGCACGTCCGGTGGCAGGACTTCCGTCAGCTGGTCCTCCACCAGCGCCGCCTTGGCCTCGATGTCCAGGCCGGTGAGCACGAACTCGACCTGGTTCCGGTAGCCGCCGAGCGAGTTGAGCGACACCTTCAGCGTCGGCGGTGGCGGTT
>Ga0335073_10006090_pt1 | contig 16945 bp, 18 predicted proteins | sample Lox_Sample_22_FD_207093 | JGI IMG/M metagenome (GOLD analysis project Ga0335073, IMG submission 207093) | Soil microbial communities from Loxahatchee National Wildlife Refuge, Florida, United States - Lox_Sample_2.2 | ecosystem: Environmental > Terrestrial > Soil > Wetlands | place: USA... | reverse complement strand
AGTGACTAGATCGAGTGGAGCGATACCGAGGATGCAAGCGAGACGTTCGAGGCTTTCGAGTGTGAGGTTCTGCTGGCCGCGCTCCACTCGGCCGAGGTATGCGCGGTGGACTCCTAAATGCGTAGCGAACACCGCTTGGCTCACTCCGAGTCTTCTCCGTGTTGATCTCATATTGCGACCGACCGTCCTCTGCAGGTGGCCGTAAGCGCGGGGGGGATCTTGATCAAGCTAGACCGTGGCAGAGCTCGCGCCTGGTCTTGATCTGCAGCTTCGCAAGGATGGCCCTTACGTGCGTGTGAACGGTGTGAGGACTGATCTGGAGGGCGGTCGCGATCTCGCGATCACTCATGCCGGTTTGGATCAACGTCGCAACCTCGTTCTCGCGACGGGTGAGAAGCGAGAGCTCGGAGCGGGCCGGTTGCGGGGCGGCATCTGTTCCGTCAAAGAACAGTCTGGCGCCGTCCGCAGCGCCACGGACAGCGAGAGCGGCGCGCAATGGTGCAGCATCGGTCGAGAGACACGTCGATGCACCTTGAGCGAACAGGCAATGCGGAGCGAATCGTGTCGGCCTGTGGAGTACGGCAACGAGCGGGAGACTGGGGCGCGCGTTCCGGAGGCGGGTTGCGTTTGCCAGGAACGCATGCTCATCCAGGACGACGACGTCAACGCCACGGTCGATTACAACGCCGAGCTCGTGAAGCCGAAGGTCGGACCCAACCAGGCTTATAGAAGGCTGAAGACTCAATGCCGATTCAAGCCCGAGTAGGAGAAGCGAAGGAAATTCGGCGATAGCAACCGTAAGGGGTTTCGGTGAATGCCGACTAGCGTTTGGTTGCGGGCGCGCTGTCACTTTTTGCTCCATCTCCTGTCGAGAGGCCAACGTTCGCGAGCGGGCGAGGCTGACGCACGCTCGGCTGCTAATTCGCGGAATGCGCGGTCGAGATGAGCAGTGGCGCGCTGAACGCGCGTGTCAGCGTCATGGAATCGGCGTTCGAGAATTAGCTCGGCCGGTGTCATCTCGCGGTTCGGCTGGCGGATGATGCGTGAAACGCGGTTCGTCTGGCGATGGGTCTTTAGGAAGGAGCACCAAACGGGAACGATGGGGATTAGGACTACCCACGAAGGAATGGCACCGACTAGTCGGAGAAGGACTAGCGTTGGAGTGCCGTAGCGAAAGGCGCGTGAAAGCTGTAGCGCGATCACGATTCAGTGAATGCAGACCCCGGGGGGCGGGCGGGACCGGCAGGACCCGTACGATGGCGAGCAGTCATACTCCGGCTGTCGCTTGGGCGTAGAAATACGCCCCAACGCCAAGCAGGATGAAGAAGATCGCGAAGCTTAGAAGGAATAGGAAAAGCGCTCCGGAGGTGCGGCTGCGCCAGTGAATGCGCCTGGGCGAGCTGCGGATCTGGGGAAGGTGAAGCACGCTGTGAGTGTGTGCCGGTTCGCCGACGAATGGCTGGAGCGCGGTTGCTCGGGACCGCATGGGTGTTTGAGTTTGCACTGCTACTCCTTTCGCACGGCGTTTGCGGCGGGTGGTGCCGCGCACGTCGTGTGCGTGGCGTGGTGGGTTCTCAGGGTCTCGGCGGTTGGCGCCACGCTTGGCCCGCCAGCGCGGACGCGGGTCGTCTGACGATGAACCGCTCCCTAGTGCCATTGCCGTCGCATCCACGCGATGGCCTGAGCCGGACTTCGGATAGCGCTCGTGACTGGATAAAAGGCGTGAGCAACAAGCCCGTTGCTTACGATCAGCGTCACGCGGCAGTACCAGCTTATGTGGGCGACCGTGAAGATGGGCAGGCCCAGTTCGTGCGCGAGCTGGGTGTCTACGTCCGAAAGTAAGGGATGGCCGAGACCGAGCGCGCCTGCGATCGCGCGCTGCTCGTCGCGGGTCTGACTGCTGACTCCGAACGCATGGCAGTTAAGCGCGGTAAAGTCGGACCAGTGGTCCGCGAATGCTTGGTGCTGCGCGTCGTCTAGCGGAGGGCTGTCGTATCCGTTTTCCGGCGAGCAAAGGTGTCCCGGGTAAAAGTAGACAACGCCACGCTCTACCTCGGCGAGGTTAACGGGCTGATCGCTTGTCGAAGGTAGCTCAGCGCTGGGAAGGGCCTGTCCAGCGAGCCTCGCAAGCAGCGGACGACCTCCACTCGCGGCGGTCTCGGTCAACGGAAGCTCCTGTCTCGCTCGTTCCAGCAGCATGCGTTAACCATCGGCCGCCGTTCGCCATTGGGTCGCAAGGCTGTATCTGCGGGTTTTTGAGCTGCGTTGCAGTAGTCCGACGGTAAGTAGCGTCGTCGCGTAGCGATGGGCAGAACTCGGGCTCAAGCCGAGTTCGCGCGCCAGTTCGGCAACGCCTCTCTCCTCGCCGTCGACGCTGAACAATGCAAGGAGGGCAAGGCCACGCAACAAAGAGTGAGATAGCCGGGAATTGTGGGGATCGGCTAGCGCTGCGACGACTTCCGGCACTCCAGCTTGCGTCGCGCTATCGACAACATGCTTTATCTGCCTGCGACTAAGCGCGATCGAAATTGGCGGGCGATCGTCGTCGTCGTTCCTGGAGACGGCCAAGGTGCGGCCCCAATCTTTCTGGTCTGGTTGCAGCTGGTCGGAGCGCGAGGTTCGAGCGCCGCCCGTGCGACGGGCGGCGCTCGACCTTCTCCGTTGAGCGACGGGACGTCGCAATCAGCGCGAAGGTGCGCTGACCTCTCGGCGACGGGCGCCCTCGCCCAACCCTTTTGAGAGGCCCCACGTATTTCCGTCGTCCGGTCATCGGGGGGCATCTTGACGGCGCTCATGGGCCAGCATGCCCGGAATCTGCCGTTATAGAAACAGAAACACCAATTTAGAAATAGAGACGCCGATTTAGGAACGAAAGTACCGATTTAGCAACGGTGCGCGCTCGATATGAGGGGTACGAGCGCGTGTGCTGCGAGCGGTCAGAACCACTCTGCATTCGTCGCCGGGGGTGACGATAACGGTACGCCATCGCCCTGTCTCAACACGGTCGTTTGTGGGCTCGACGTGAAGATGCTGGAAAAGCGCGCGCAAGACTGTCTGCATCTCAACGAGCGCCAGATGCCGACCGGGGCACGTCTTGCGGCCACCCCCCCACGGCATCCACGCCTCGGCGGGGGGCGGGCCGCAAAGGAAGCGCTCCGGACGGAACGACTCGGGGTCGCTATACAGGGCCGCGTCGTGCTGCATCAGATGAAGGCAGCCGACTAGGTGTACTGGCGGATGAAATGTGCGTCCTCCGATCGTGCATGCTTTGGCGACCGCCCGCGGAATCGTGAACAGGAAGACGGGACGGTGCCGCAAGACCTCCCTGACAACGGCCTCGAGGTAGTCGCCGCCACCAGCCTGAAGCTCAGCCACGAGTCGCTGCCGCACACGTGGATGGTGCGCGACCAGTTGTACCGCCCAGGCCAGCTCTGATCCAGTTGTCTCATGTCCGGCGAGTATGAGCGACATGATCGTGTCGCGCACCTCGCGGATCGCCTCAGGACCACCCGCGACGTGACGGGGGCCGATGAGCATACCCAGCAGTCCGCGGTCGTGAGCGCGGCTATGGGCACGCTCCAGGATGAGGTCCTCGAGGATGGAGTCGACTCGTTTGCGATCGGCGAGGAAGCGGCGCCAGATGCGGCGCCACGGCGGCGCATGGCGCAACGGCGGCATGTGGAGCGTGAGCGTCGCCGCGACCTGGAACATTTCAAGCAAGTGCCGGTGCAACGTGGCGACGCGCGCATCGGCGTCGCCGAAGATCGTGTGCAGAATGACGCGCAGGGTCAGCGCGCGAAGTCGTCCCCCGAGTGCGATCGGGACCCCGAGAGGCCACGCGGCGATTTCATCGGCGACCGTGGCCATCAGCATGCCGGCGTGCGCGCTAACGCGCTGAGGCTGAAAGCCGGGCAATATGCGACGACGTCCGACGAGATGGTCGTCACCATCGGCAAGCATGAATGAGTCGCGCCCGACGAGGGGCGCGATTACGGTCCCACCCTCACCCGGGCGGAGCACGTCGGCTGGGGCCGTGACGATCGCTCGAATGTCGGCCGCGTCCGACATGAAAACGAGCGGCGGTTTACCCAGAGGGGTCATCGTGAAGGTGCTGCCATACCTCCTTCGGCACCATCGGAGGTAAGCGTGCGGGTCGCGCCAGAACGCGATCGTCTCAACAGCCGAGGGCAACGGCGCACCTCGCGGGCGAAGCTGGCTGCTTCCGCGACGCCGTGTGTCTGAATTCATGTTGTTCCACTCCTATGTCGTTTGTTGTTTGTTGACGACGCGCCAGACGCGGAGCGTCGGAAGAAGAAGAGCTGTCAGCAGCCCAGATGCCCGGATCAGGGCGTACGTGCGAGCGCGGTATCTCGGGGTCCAGACGCTGTCCTTGGTGAGGTACATGGCGGCCATCGCGCTCACGAGAACGCGATGACGGGCACCGCGTGGCAACAGTGACGTGGCGCCGAGCGCACGGCCGACGACCTCGCCGATGCGTCGCGTCATCACATCTGCGTCGCCGTAGTGGGCGACGTACCGGTGCGTGCCGTCAGCGGCGTCGGCCTGCTGATCGCCGTAGCTGTCCAAGAGAGTGCCCGCTAGCGAGATCCAGGGCAGGTACGCATTGGAGGTAGCGCGAGCATCTGCGACGCTACGGCCCTCGTCAGCCGCGAGGGCGAAAAGGGCGAGTACCGTCAGCCATGCGCTAGCCGCTCCCGTGTGCTCAAACCAGGCGAGCTGAGTGTCGGTAGGGAAGTGAACAGCAGCCCACGAGAGCAGCAGCTGGTCGCGACGGCCCGGATCTTCCTCGTGGTTGAGCGCGAGAACCTGGGCTAGGGTGGCGGCGTGAATGCAGTGCGGCCGCGCAACCTCGTAGGACGGAAGGTCGGCGCATGCCTCACGGCACGCCTGCACGAGCGCGGCGACAAATCCGCCGTCGCAGCGCCAGGGGTGGAAGCTGTAGTAGTCCGAGACAGGACGCTCTGGGTCGAGCGCGTCAATGAGAGCTAGGTGGAGCTGCCTTCCGTTGTGCACACCAACGAAAGCACCCCGCTCGCTCGTGCAGTCGAGATAGTCAGCGAGCACCTCGAACGCGACCAGTGCGCGAAGTAGCTCGGGCGAGCGTCGGCGCGCGATCGTCGTAAACAAAACCGCGCCGTCGATATTTCCGCGCTTGTGATCAAGCGCGTCGTGGGCATCGTCACGCAGCGTCGGATCGGGGATGGCGTCGGCGAGCGCGCGCCAATGCTTGACCTCGCGGGCGGCGCCGCCAAGTCCCCACGTCAGCTCGCGCCAGAGAGCATGGACGAGCGCGCGCGCCGTCTGAATCTGTGAAGCGCCGCGGTAGGCGTAGCTATGCCGGCTTGACCATCGTCGCGCCAACACGGGCGGCGAAGTAGCCAGGCACCGCGACGATTGCCAGTGCGGAGGCGCTGACGATCGCCACCCTCGTGAGCGCGATCACTGGTCCGAGACCGACGACGAGCGGGAAGTCTGTGACGGCTGTGAGCGCGTGGGATAGCAGGAGCTGCCCGTACAGGCCGAACACCGCTCCAATTGAGCAGCCTGTGAACAGCAAGATGAGGCTCTCGAGAAGGAGCACCATCCATCCCTCAAGGCGGGAGAACCCCTGCTCACGCATGTTGGCGATCCGTTCTCGCCGCTGCCAAATCATTGACGCAATCACCCCGGCCATCGCGATGATCGCGGCGCCGAGAACCAAGTGGGCGATTTCCGTCAAGCGCGCGAGTCCGTGATGGCTAATCCGTGTCCACTCGGCTTCGCGCTCGCTCGCCGTCTGGACTGCGAGCCCGCTTCTCGGCCCGAGTGCCCGAGCGACGCCGCCCTTGACCGTCAGGGGCGAGTAGCCCGGCGCGACGTTGATGGTCAGCGCGCTAGCCGCGGTGGACTGCCATGCGCGGGCATAATCCTTTGAATTAAGCACGATGGCCCCAGGGGGCCAGCCGCCGTTCGTGCTGAGACCGGCGACCCGGAACGTTGTCGGTTGCGGCGATGGGAGGTTGAAGGCGTCGCCAATGTGTAGGTGTTTTTCTGCCGCGATCGCTTCAGAGATGATGGCCCAGCCGCCGGTGCGAAGCCGTGCGTTAGCTTTTTGAATATTGCCTACGGTGATTTGTCCCGAAGGGAGCGGGCCGCGAGCTGACTGTGGCGGCGCGATCACCCACACGCGACGGTGCCCAAGGTCGAGGAAGCTCCCGCGATAGAGACCGACATTCCGTACACCGGAGACCCGAGTCAACCTATTTGCAATTTCACTCGGAAACGCCGTCGTGCCTAGGGTGTTTGCTTCACCGGGCGGTGTCACCCACACGTCAGCCAGCATGTTCCATTCGTGCGCTGTTCGGTCAAGCCCGTGTTCGAGATTGTGCTGAGCTCCGCTGATTGCGACGCTGCCGAACACGGCGATGGCGCCAGTAGCAGCGACTGCAAGCGAGCGGGTCCTAGTGAGCGATGCGCGGAGGCCAGACACGGCTACGCGAGCGGGGGTAGCCCCGAAAGGGCGCAAGGTTCTTCGCACCGCGCTAATAGAGGCGTCAAACAGCAAGGGCAGCAAGGCGAGCATCGCGATGACCAACGCGATACTTCCACCAAGCGCTGCAGATGGGCGGAAGATGAGGACAGCCGTAGTAGTCGCCACGCAGAGCACGCCTACTACGACTCGGAGAATGCCGAGGCCACGGCCGCGCGCTTCGAGTTCGTCAAATGAGCGAAGTGGCAGCGCAATGATGTGGCGAACTGGAGCGATGACGCCCGCGAAAGCGGCCAACATGCCCGCGGTCACTGCCTCGATCACAGCCAGCGGGGTCACGATCCGCGGCGACCCGACCGGGAACGCGAACGCGAGATAGCCTGGTTCAGCGCGAAAGACGGCCACGGAGAGAATCTCGCCGATCCCGATCCCAAGGCCACAGGCGAGTACACCGATGACAAAGGCGTCAACTAGCATTACCTGAATCACGTCTCCGCGCTCGTATCCCTGAGCTCTCATGAGTTCGATTAGTCGGCGCCGTGCAGGAACAGTGAGCAACATGGCGGTGAATGCGAACAGGAATGCCACCATCGCGCTGATAAGACTGAACAAGCCCTCAGATTGTTCAGCGGGGCCGAACGCGACGGAAAAGAGTGTCGCGTCATTGTCTGCGGGGACGAGGTTTAGGTGGTGCGTCGCCGCGATACGGCTAAGGCCCGACTGCGCCGCGTGATCCTGATCGGGCTGGACCTTGACGAACACACGGGTGATGCGACCCGCATTGCCTGTGACGCTTTGCGCATATGAGAGCGGCGCCAGCGCGATTTGGCTATCCGCTAGCTTTCCCACTTCGGCGCCTGTAAGTGTGGCGCCGATGAAAGTTTCTCGGTCCACCCCGCGCACCTGCAAGTTAGCAGTCTGAAACGCCTGTACGCCGATTTCGCGGGCGATCTGCGAAGGCAGTCCGATAGCGCGCTGGTGTGCGAGCTGTCGCGCGGAGAAGCGCCGGAGCAGCGGCCCGCCGAGCCGGGCAAACCGGGGATCGGCCCCGATGAGGTCGACCGACGCCCTGCCCCTGGGGCCGATCACGGTTGCGGACTGCTCGATGAGGGGGAGCGCCGCCCGGACACCGGGGACAGCGCGAACTTCGTTAGCGATTGCCTCCGAGAAGCCTTCGCTGCTTCGCCCGTCGAGCTGGTATTGAGTGCCAGCGACAAGCTGTCCCGCGAGCTGGCGCACTGATCCGTCTAGGCTTTGTGAAGCGACCTGGCTCGCGAAAAGCAGTGCGACCCCCACCGCGATTCCGAGAACAGCAAGCAACTCCTGCCCGATAGACGACCACGACTTGAACCGCATTCGATTAACGAGAGCGATCTCGCTTGGGCCCATCATGCGTGGTGGAGTGTGGTAGCCGCTCCGAGACGAACGAATACGTCGTCGGGGCGGTAGTCCCGCAATTGACCGTCGGACAGGACATATGCCCGGTCGGCATAGGCGACCGCTTGGGGATCATGCGTGGCGAGAAGGACCGCGGTCTTGCGATGCTGGCAGAGCTGGCGCAGTAGGGAAAGAATGTCGCGGCTGCGGCGGGTATCGAGATTGCCAGTGGGCTCGTCGGCAATCACTAGGCGCGGAGCTGTTGACAGCGCGCGCGCGATTATCACCCTCTGTCGCTCCCCCATAGAGAGCTTGGTCATCGGGTGGTCCATGCGCGACTGAAGGCCGAGTTCGATGAGCAGCGGCTCGATCTCACGAAGTGCCCGGCGGGCCTTAGTGCGGAATAGCTTCAAGGCTGCGTTTTCGCGCGCTGAAGCGTCAGGGAGCAGCTCGTCTTGTCTGCCGATCACGCCGACAACGTTGCGCAGATAGTCAGCATGCTGCTTCTCGGTGAAAGTCGCAATGTCACAGCCCTGAACGATGACCTGTCCGCTGTCCGGTGCGCGAAACCCTGCTATCAGGTTCAGGAGCGTTGACTTTCCCGATCCGCTCGGTCCATACATAGCGACGAATTCACCCGCCGCGATCGACAACGAGACACCATCGACAGCATGGACGATCTCGGTCGGGGATCGGTAGTGCTTGACTAGCGCGCGGGTCTCCAGCATGGCTACCATCCGGCCCCGCCCCCAGCATCGGCTCGCCGCATCGGTATCACGTCGGCTTGGGGATCGAGATCACCCGCCGTATCGTTCGCCAGCAGCGTCAGACGACGCCGATTTAGCCGCCAGATCCGCACCGATCGCAAGGCTGAATCGTCGTCGCTTACCGCCATGAGCACGCCGCTCCGTTGGGTCTGGACGAAGTCTTCGAGGAAGGCCATGATGGTTTGTTTCTGCCGAAGCCCGAAGGCGCAACCGAGATCATCGATTAGAAGGAGCCGGGGAGACACGACCATCGCTTGCGCGAGTTCCACGAGCGTGCGCTGCCAGTCGGATATGTCCTGCCAACGCATATCGGCGCAGTCTCCAATTTCGAGCTGATCAAGGACCGCGCGCGTCATGTGTCGGCGTTCCTGCCTGCTAAACAATCTCAGCGAACCATTTTTTGGTGCGGCCGCCTTCAGTTCGACGTACTCGCGGACCGAGCTACGCATCGTCGCAGGACCGCTTCCCATTGCGAGTCCAATGTCCCGGGCGAGGATGCGCTGGCGCTGACGGTCTCGGAGCCCGGTCATAGTCACACCTCCGACGCTCACCACGCCGTGGTCGGGCGGCAGCAGCCCCGAGGCAATGCGGAGCAACGTCGTCTTGCCCTGGCTCGGGCCGGCGATCACGGAGACAATCTCGCCCTCGCCTACCGATAGCGAAATGTCCTGGAGCGCGACTACGCGATCGCGTCCCCGGTCGAACGCTATCGCCACAGAACGAAGACACAGCACCTCGTTCACGAGGACCCGCTCCGCGTAGCGCTGTTGGTGGGCATCGGCCGCTGCCTAGCTCGCGTGCGCTTCCCCGTACTCGCCAAGATCATCCTCGTCGGCAGGAATGGCGATCCCGGCTTCCTCCGCGATTTCTACCAGCAGCTCGATGATCTTCATGCACGCTTCCGCGCGGTCCGACCAGTGCGAGGGTGCGACCTCGACCCAAATCCTGCGCATCGCCCGTTCGAGGGCTGCTCGCGATCTGCGCGTGTTCCCGCTCCTTCGCTCGATCCTATGCTTGCGTAGCTCAGCGTTCGCTTCGGAATAGAGGCCAATGGCGATCTTCTTTTCCTTGCGATAAATCCGAATGAGCAGCGGTAGGTCTTCCAACCGCGCCATTCCGACTCGTCCATACATGAGCTCGCGTACGGCCGGGGTCTCCGTGGGTGGGCGGAACATCCATTCGCGCAGCAAGGCGACCCCCTTGGGCGTAGCCTCATATCGGTCGAGGGTTCTCTCGTCCCCGGGGGGACGATGCGTACAGACCACGCGGGGGTTCGGACCACCCTCCATCTGCCTTAGCGCGTTGTACGCCGCAGACTTATGAAAGGCCGCATGGGGGAACCGTTGGTCCAGGGCCTCGGCGTACCACGCGACCGTCTGCCCGGGACGGTCTACAACGAGGCCAATAACAGCCATGTGGGTCGGCAGTTCATCCGGATGAGGCCGTGCCATTGCCCCCAACGCTAACGGGAACGGCCGTTAGAGTGTCGGCTGATACGAAAGGTTCGGATGCGTTAGATGATTAGAGACAGCACGTCTACCATCGTCGCACTTGGAGTCAGCGGCGCCCTGCTGATCGTCAGTGCGGGTGGATCCCCCGCTGTAAGCGGGGGTAGGCTGACTGTCGCGCACCGCTCCCGCGCGATGCGCGTGAGCGCGACTGCTCGGATGCACCGTGTCGCGTGCGACTGCGACGACGTGCTGGAGACCGGAGAAGCGAGGGGGTCACTCTCGGGCATTGTGCGGGCTTACGTCAACGTGGGTACGCCGATCATTTTCCGGTTCACGATCAGCCTGCATGGAGGCGGGACGCTCGCGGGCGAAGGGTCTGGGAAGCCGAAAGGCAATCCTGCAGAACCGAGCTTTAAGGGAAGCATGACCGTCACGCACGGCACCGGGCGATACCGCCACGCTCACGGCTCGGGCGATTTCTACGGCACCATCAATCGCTCGACCTATGCCGCGACGATCCAGACGACGGGCACTTTGTCCTACTGAGGACCTGGTGAGACGGCGACTGGTCGTGCTGGCAGCGCTGGTTACGGTGACGGTGCCCGCGTGGGCGGCTGCGAGTCCCGCCGACCTCGTGGGTGCCTCGGCGACGCTGAAGGTCGTTCTTGTGCCTGAGCGCCTCGGGCACGGAACGACGATTAGGTTCGACTTCGCGCTCACGGGACCGGACGGCGCATTGCCGCCGCCCGTCGCGACTATGAGCCTGCTCTATCCGCGCGACTTCGGCATCCTCTCCAGCGGCCTTGGCCTCGCTACGTGTTCGGCGGCGGCCCTCGAAGATTTCGGGCCGCGTGCCTGTCCGTCGCGGTCGATCATCGGGGTTGGCACCGCGACCGGTGCTCTGGACGTCGCTGGCGAACGGGTGCAGGAGGAAGCGCTGACGGCTGTATTTCTGGCACCGTTCGAAAACGGCAACATCGCGCTGCTGTTTTTCCTCGACGCATACGAACCACTGCTCGCCGAAAGCGTGTTCGATGGCTCGTTGCAGGCTGCGCGGGCGCCATTTGGAGGAGCGCTCACGGTCCGGGTGCCGCCAATCGCGACTTTCCCGGACGGCCCGAACGTTGCACTGGTGCGGCTGAGGTCAACGATCGGCCCCCTTGGTATTACCTACTACCAGCGGGCCCGCGGCGAGTTTGTTCCGTACCAACCGGGAGGCATCGTGCTCCCGCGGCGCTGCCCGCACGGAGGCTTTCCATTCGGCGCGCGCTTCCTGCTAGCCGACGGCGAGGTGTTGAGCACGACGACGACCGTGCCATGTCCGGGACGCCAGCCGGACTAACTACTGCGCATCGCGTCGCTTGGGCAGCGGGATGACGTCGGCGTCGAGGGTCTCGGCGACGTCGTGATTGGCCCAGAGCTCAAGTCGACGGCGGTGTAGCTGCCAGACTCGCACGGAGCGGAGTACTGACTCGTGGTCCGATGCCGCCATGAAGACGCCGCAACCGTGCTGCCGCGCAGCATCTTCGAGGAGGGCCATCGCAGCTTCCTTCTGGCGCAACCCAAAGTTGTCGGTGACGGCATCGACGAGCAGCACGCGCGGACGCACGACCAGGGCCTGAGCCAGCTCGGCAATGACACGCTCCCAGTCAGATAGGTCCTGCCAGCGCATATCGGCGCACTCGGTGATGCCAAGTTCGTCCAGTATCGCCGTAGTCATGCTCCGGCGGTCGCGTCTGCTGTGGCGGCGACGCCAGCCTGTTCTCGGAGCAGCGGCCTTCATTTCTACGAACTCGCGCACGCAGACGGGCAGCGCGGGTCCTGTTCCCGTGACGATTCCGACCTCGCTTGCGAGCAGGCGCTGACGTTGGCGGTCCTTTAGCGGGCTCATGTCGATGCCCGTCACACAGATCCGGCCGCGGTCCGCTGGAAGCGTTCCCGATGCCAGGCGCATCAAGGTGGTCTTCCCCTGTCCGCCGCCGCCGACGACCGCGACAATCTCGCCCTCGTTCACTGAAAGCGATATGTCCTCGAGAACGGGTACGTGATCGCGACCGCGATCGAAGCCCTTCGAGACCGCGTCGAACAACAACACCTCGCGCATTGGGGCACAGCCTAGTGCGGTCCGACGGTCTCCGTGCGTGAGTACGACGGGAGGGCCGGTTCGACGAACTCCGACCCTCCCGCGGCAAAAGCGAGAGCCTCCGACTTGAACGTCCTGTCCTAGCGGTGCCCGGTGATCGCAGCAGCGGCTCTCGCGTCGCCCTAGGCGGTGCGTCACTTTCCCGTAGGGCGCCAAGCGTGCCCCGCCACCGGGAAGGTTATGCGATGTGCACCATGGCTAAAGACCTTGAGCGCGCGGGCGCCCGGCGCTCAGGGGGCGTGCCATTGCAGCGGGGGCGCGCCGGGCTTCCATGCCTTCGTAACCCCGCCGCCTGCCTCTCGCAGCACCTGCGAGATATCGCGGAGCTGAACATGAAAGGCGATCTCCTCGCGTGAGTCAGAACCGGCGTCGTCAAGCTCCGCCCGCCGGTAGGCGAGCGCACAGACGATCTCGGTCAGCTCCTCATCGCCCCACCAGCCCTCCTGCAGCCAGGAGAGGGCGCGGGGATAGCGACCGTGGAGCGCGACGACCTGGCCCCACATCTCCGAGCGCCAGGCGGGATCTCCGCCATAGGGCTCAAGCCACGGCGCCCGTCCGTCCGGAGCACGGGCGGAGGTGGGCACTTGGCGAAGCGGACGAACCGCGCCGTCGGCTGCGGCACGGGCAAGTTCGGCGGAGACCATCTGACCAGCGAGGGTGCTCGGGCGAAGCTCGGCAGTGGGCTCGCCCGTGGGGCTCAGGTAGTAGTCGCCGCGCTCGGGCTCGATCGTCTTTGACTCCAGATAGCGCGCGTAGCCCGCGGCTTTGGAAGCGCCGATGCTGGCAGCGGTCATCACGCTTCTCATAGACCAGGAGGGCGCTCAGGCGGCCAGCGAATGGGATAGCCCGGGGATAGCCGGGGCACCCCGTGCATCTAGTCTATGCGGGCTCGTTGCTGTGCTGCGAGGGCTCGCGGAGACAGTCAGCGACGGTCTTGAGTGCGCTCGCGGCTTTCGTGCCGTCCGGGGGTCGCGGGTGGCGGGTGGGAGTGGCAGGATGCTGGTTGGTGCGGGTGACTGACCGAGCGAAGTGCAGGTGTCAGGGGCTTGTGGCCTGCCGCGCGGCTTGGCCCAGGAGCAGGATCGAGGCGATGCGCTGCCTGAAACGCCACCTAGCGCGTCGATATCACCGGCTGCTAATGCTGCCGGCGAGCACACTTCGGGATCTGCGCCCGGTCGGCAGGGCGGCGCCACTGCGATGCGGTGCTTGACAGATGGGACTATCGGGCGCGAGAGTGTTATCGATGAAGTTCCAGAGATCAGAAGCAGCCGCAGGTCGCATGGGGTCACGAGTCGCCAGGCGCGACCCGGCGAAAGCCGCGTCGCCAGCAAGGCAACGCGTCGTCATCGGCATCCTCTGGCTTCTCCTAGATGGGGTCGCCTTCTCACAAGGGCAGGTGGCCTTCGGGGTCGGCCTGCTCTTGCTCGCACTTGCGCACTTCGCACTCGCTTGGCGGCACGCACGTCACTCTCGGATCGACACGCGCCGAGCGGACGCGAACGTCCAAGGACCCAAGAATCCGTAACGCGCTGGAGCTTTAGGGCCAGCGTCGAGAAAGGAACTGCCCATGACCTCGCAGAGCACACCTCCAGGACTGGAGAACCGCCGTTTGGCGTTTGTTCAGTCCTCCTGGCACGAGAGTTTGGTCGAACGTTGCCGTAACTCCTTCGTGCACGAGCTATCCGAGCTGGGGATTTCAGAGGGCCGCGTGGAGGCGTTTCGTGTTCCGGGCGCCCTTGAGATCCCACTGCTCGCAAAGCGTGCGATGCAGAGCGGGCGCTTGACGCTGTGGTCGCGGCTGCCCTTGTTGTCGACGGTGGGATGCTCTGATGCGCGCACAGATGGAGAGCGACGTCCCGGTGATCTCAGCTGTGCTCACCGCACCACTTTCACGATCACGAAGCTCACGTCGACTTCTTCAGCGAGCATCTATCCAAGAAGGGCGCAGAGGCAGCCCGCGCTTGTGTGGGGGCTCTCGCAGCGCTGGACGAGCTAGCTGCTGCAGTCGCCGCCTAGCTACAAAAAATCCGCGATCGCCGTAAGCACGGCGTCGCTGGTTACGGGCATGAGCACGACTCTCAAGAACGCTCGCGTGCGGCGAGTTCTCGATCAGCTAGCTGCCCTTGGGGTCCGAGAGGACGCGGAGTACACCAGCGCTCTTGCCATCCGCGAGGCAGAGCTTGACCAAAAGCTCTACGGCATCGAGCGCGCCCAGATAGGCGCACGTGCGCCCCTGGCAATCAAGCCAGAGGTGGCCGCTAGCCTCTACGCGCTCGTGATTGCAGCGGAGCCCAACCTGATAGTCGAGTTCGGGGCATCGCTCGGCTTCTCGACGCTCTACCTCGCAAGCGCAATGAACGACCTGGGCACCGGGCAGGTCATCACCTCCGAGCTGATCCCTGACAAGGCAAAGGCCACCGAACGAAACCTCGCAGCCGCCGGACTCGCACACGTCGTTGAGGTTCGTCAAGGCGATGCACAGATCACGTTTGGCGATATCTCCGCGACGGTCGATTTCGTATTCCTTGACGGCTCCAACGACCTCTACCTCAGCATCCTGCAGCTACTGGAGCCAAAGCTCGCGCAAGGCGCGCTCGTTGTCGCGGACTTGAGCTTCGAGGATCCTCAACACGTCCTATACCGCGCACATGTCGAAGACCCCCAGAATGGCTACAGGACGATCGAGATCCCGGTCGACGCAGGCGTACTGGTCTCGAAGCGGCGCAACCGCAAATAGCGACATCGCCTTGACATAGGAGCAACGTCGTTCGCTGTTCCGACGGAGGCTCGCTGGAGCCGAGCCGAACAGCGGGCAGAGCGCCCTGTGCGCGGGCGCGTAAGCGGCGAGCGCGTGGCGCGTCTCAGGGCAAGATTCCGGAGTCAGCAGTGAGCGGCGAAGCGCGGTGTCAGGGGCGTGGAGACGGTCGCTCTGCGTTGGCGAGCGGTCCGGCCTCGGCGCCTGCCGACTGCACTACGATCAGCGCATGATCGTGGTGCGCGCGCTATGGACGGTTGCCGCCCTGCTCGCGATTGCGGCTGGTGCGCTGTACATCAGCGACCCGAGCACGACAGGTTGGTATCTGTACTTTGCTGGCGCCGCGCCGCTAGTGCTGCTCATCGCACTGCGTGTGTTTGCGATTCAGAAACGCAACCCCGATAGCAAGGTTGATCCCGGGGGTGCGCATGCTCCAGCGCTTATGGAGCCGCCGCCGTAATCGACGCTGCGCTTCGCATGGCGGTACGGCTAAGCACGGTAGAGACACGTTCCAGACACATTTCAGAATTGGTTGGTTGAAATCGCCATTTTGCCTGCAAATCCTAATGTTCTGCGACTGCGTGAGGCTACTTGCGAGTCGCTTGGCTCGGTTCCCCAAATTTTGGGGCCTAGCAGGGTAGCTGACGCTGTGTGGAGGTCCTTTCCTGCAACGAGACCCTAGACATCTAGATCCCGCGCCTTGATCGGTCACACAGAGGGCATCCGAACGAAGCTCCCAGCAAACACGCTGACATACGGACTCGGCCGACCCTCCGCGGACGAACGATTGGACTTCAGCCGCCCCATCAACGTCGAGACCAGGACACTCGTATCTCAGCCCGGCCCGATCACGTCGAGTGTCCGCTCGCCACACGCGCGCACCCGTTCACCGCCAGCGCCGGCGACCTCCCGCGAGAGTGCCCACAGCACCTTCCTGCTGAAACCGCGAGAGGGCCCGCAATCGCTGGCGCACTCCCCCGCGGTCCCAGATTGTCCGAACAGACCTCTTATCTGAATTCTACAGCTTCAGGGAAGAGCAGGGTCTCCGTGAATTCAGCTCCAGTCTGTGTAAATGCGCCCCCATTTATAGATGTTTCCAGCACCAGTTTAATTTTTTCTTTGCCTTCATTTTCAAATTCGGTGAGTTCTTGTACACCTTTGGTCTGTTTTACCGCTACTTTGAATTCAGTTTTGAGCGATTTTTCAGTCGGTGCTGGAGTCAACAGGCCGCCGCGGATTTTGATTTTCACCAGAGAGCCGCATTCAAATTCGAATGTGCTGGTGAGTTTCGTCTCGGACACTAGTTTTTTGGTCGCGGTGCGCGGAAGTTTACCTTCGATCGCCGTTATCAGGAGTTCGCCTGCTTTAGCGCCAGCACTGTTGCATTTGATCCCCGATGATTCGCAGCCTGTCAAGGGAATGCCGGTTTCGCCGATAGTAAAGGCACTACATTTGATTTTGCTGCCACCCGTCGTTTCAAACGTCGTCGCCCCTCCTGTCTCGGTTGGTTTACCTTTGAACAATTCGCCTTTCGCGTTGACAACTTCACCTTCACTCGCCATAGCAGTCGCGGCTGAAACTGCAGTCGCCATGACGACGACACACAGGACTAGTGCGACCAATCTGACACGTGTCATTAGCCGATCCCTTCGAGTAGACCCCAGACAGTCCCCGTTGAATCGAGGACTGCACAATGGCGCAAAGGTCAGCCCCTGTAATTTCGGGCAGACACCCCCTAGCGCCCGTAGGTCGATTTATCAGACCGACAATGACCTTGCAACCAAGAGGCACCGTTGAGAAAAGCGCATACATGTGATGTAGCAGCAGCTGCGGGACCCTGAGCGTAGACAAAGAGAGAAACACTGATGCGGTTTACTAGCTGGTCGTCGGCGCCTAGCCTCCCGGGAGTTGCCAGGTGAAAACATAGCCACACACACGTGCCTTAGATACAGGTGCTCTGAA
>Ga0335073_10006089_pt1 | contig 16947 bp, 10 predicted proteins | sample Lox_Sample_22_FD_207093 | JGI IMG/M metagenome (GOLD analysis project Ga0335073, IMG submission 207093) | Soil microbial communities from Loxahatchee National Wildlife Refuge, Florida, United States - Lox_Sample_2.2 | ecosystem: Environmental > Terrestrial > Soil > Wetlands | place: USA... | reverse complement strand
GTTCCAGGCCGGCCAGTGCCCGTTCATCGCTGTTCGGCCGCAACAAGCCTTTCACGCGATGCCCGTGCGCGAGCAGTTCGCGAACCAGATTGGAGCCGATGAAGCCGGAAACCCCGGTGACGAAACAGTTCATGATTGGCGGAACCTTTGCAGATTTTGCGGTGGCACCGCGGAAGATACCACAAAAATTTTTGATTGCGACCACTTGACTTGAAACGACGGCTGCGAAAGACTATTGATGTTGTATGCCGGTCAAGAGCAGTACCAGAAAGAAGCCAAGCCGTGCCAGTCAGCGTGATCTCGACACCAAGATTGAGTTCCTGGAGGGGCTTCTCCGCCGTGATCCCACGTATGTGGATGCGCTGCAGCTTTTAGGCGACCACTACACGCAACGTGGCCGTTACTTGGACGGTTTGAGGGTGGATGAACGCCTGGCCCGGCTCGAACCGCGCAACGCCCTCGTCTTTTACAATCTCGCCTGTAGTTATACCCTGACCAACCAGTTTGACCGCGCCGCCTTCGCCTTGGAACAGGCCCTCAACCTCGGTTACCGCGATTTCAACTGGCTGGCCAAAGACCCCGACCTCCGCAAACTCCGCCAACAACCGGTTTATCGCGATATCCAGGCCAAAATCCGCCGGATGAAAATAAAGGTTTGTTAAATGGGCAATTGGTTGAATGAGTTGATTCGGTAAAGTATTGTCCAGCCACTCATTTAACCAGTTACTGATGAATCAACAATGAATGTCAACGTCGGCGGCCGTACCGGGCATTATCGCACCGTTGCTTTCGATCCCGCGCGGAATGAGGTTTTACTCATCGAGCAGCGCCTGCTCCCGCACGAATTCAAAATCATCGCCACGAAAAATTTCCGCGCAACCGCTGGCGCCATTCACGACATGATTGTGCGCGGCGCCGGCGCCATCGGCGCGACCGCCGCTTATGGATTGGCCCAGGGGGCGCTGGCGTTTCAAGGACGCGACTTGAGGAAATTCCACCGCCAGGTTGACGCCGTTTGTCAAACGCTCCAGGCTGCGCGGCCCACGGCCGTTGATCCCGCCAACGCAATGAACAACGTGTGCACGGCGATGCGCGCCGGCCAGAGCGTTGAGGAACAGCAACAACTCGCGCTCGCCGCCGCCGAGGAATTCGCCAATGAGGACGTGGCGCATTGCGAAGCCATCGGCCGCCACGGCGCCGGGCTGATCCGCCACGGCATGAAAATCCTTACGCATTGTAATGCCGGCTGGCTCGCGTTCGTGGATGTGGGCACGGCTACCGCGCCACTGTATGCCGCCCAGGCACAGGGCAGAAAATTTCACGTCTTTTGCGACGAAACCCGGCCGCGTTCCCAAGGCGCAACCCTGACGGCTTGGGAGCTGGCGCAGCAAAAGATTTCGCACCAGATTATCGCCGACAACGCCGCCGGTCATTTGATGCAACGCGGCGAGATCGATCTGGTCATCGTGGGCAGTGACCGTACGCTCGGGCGCACCGGCGAAGTGGCGAACAAGATCGGGACCTACACCAAGGCCGTTTTGGCGAAACGGCATGGAATACCGTTTTACGTGGCCATTCCGCATTCGACGATTGACTGGAAATTGAAATGTGGCTCCGGCATCCCGATTGAAGAGCGCAGTGAAGGAGAGGTTCTCGGGGCTTGGGGAATCCCCGGGGGTCCCCCTCCTGCATTTTCTTCACGTCACCCGTCACGCGTCACCCGTCACACATATGTGCGTGTGGCCAATCCGACGAGCGGCGCGCGCAATCCGGGGTTTGACGTGACACCGCCGGAGTTGGTTACGGGCATCATCACGCCGGCGGGGATTTTTGAACCGAAGGAGCTTTGGAAGCGGCGACGGGAGCTGGGTTGTTCCGATTGAACTTGCGCCGGCAACAAATCGAAACTAGCTTCCTGATTTTGTGCGGCGGGGTAGCCAAGTGGTAAGGCAGGGCTCTGCAAAAGCCTCATTCGTCGGTTCGATTCCGACCCTCGCCTCCAACTCAAAACAAGTTTGTTATCAACGAGTTGTAGAAACCAGAGGAGGCAAGTGCCAGTGAAAGTGCCAGTGAAATTATTACCGGCTTACCACCGATTAACTACCGGTTCAATACTGGTCAAACACTGGAAATGACGGGATTCGCAGCCCGTCTGGTGTAGCTGATACACCAATGGCCGCGTGCGGCCTCATAATCTCGGACCAAAGAAGTCTGAGTTATGAAACGCCGTTTCATCCTTTATCGCCGCAAGCTCGGGGGCACGTTCTACGTCGAGGACACCGAGACTCGTAAACAGGAAAGTCTGGGCACCAAAGACCGCGCCGAAGCCACGGCCCTACTCAACGCCCGCAATGAATCCGTCCGCCAGCCGCAACTCAATCTCCACATCGCCAAGGCGTATCTGGCGGGAACAGATTCGGGCGTGTCAACGCGGACATGGCAGAACGCATTGGACGCCATCATCGAAACCAAGAGCGGCCCGACGCAGGATCGCTGGCAGCGCGCCGCACGGGAGAAGGCGCTGGATTCGATTCGTCATCGCGTGATTATCGAGACGCAGGCCGAGCATCTGTTCGCCTGCCTCAAGGCGGGCACGGTCAGCACCAACGTCCATCTACGCAAACTCCACAACTTCTGCCTCGCGATGAACTGGCTGCCCTGGCCGCTCATTCCCAGGCGGCTCTGGCCGGAAGTGAAATTTCAACCCAAGCGGGCCATCACGCTGGCGGAGCATCAGCTCATCATTGAACGAGAGAAAAACCCGGAGCGTCGCAGCTTTTACCAACTGTGCTGGCATCTGGGCGGTTCACAGAGCGACATTGCCCACCTCAAGGCCGAGGACATTGACTGGCCCAACCAAACCATTGCCTACACGCGCCAGAAGACCGGCAGCTTGGCCATGATTCACTTCGGCCCCGACATCGAAGCCATCCTGCACGATTTGCCGGGCGAAGGCCCCTTGTTCCCCCAACTCCAGACCGTCCGCAGCGGCGACCGCGCCACGGAGTTCAAACAACGCTGTTTGGGACTGGGCATCAAGGGCGTCTCGCTTCATTCCTACCGCTATGCCTGGGCGGAGCGGGCGTTGAAATACGGCTAATGACTTCTGAAAGCCTTTTGATTGATTAGTGGCTGCTTAGTGAGGCCACCGAACCATTCATTGACAGTTTTAAGGACAGTTGACTTTCGTGGCTTTCCAACGCTCTCTTTTCCGGTTTAAGGAGTTAGAATTCGCAGCCTGAAATCACCGTCGCCGGTTGGGTGGTCACAACCGCCAAAAGTCGAGTTGTGGCAAATCGGGAGACACAACATGCAATTTGTGGCTTGTATCAAAGAGGGTTTTAGCCTAATGCAACAAAGATGGCTCGGAACCTAATCATTTCTTGCCTGGCTTTCTCACTGACGCGGCGAGTCATAAAGAATCCCCCGTCTGTAATCCGCCGGAACAACTATAACTTGGTCTCCGCGCTGACCGCTTTGGCCCTGTTCGGATGGCCGCATTTAGGTCGGGCGGTTCTTGTGTGGACCGACCTTGGCGCTACCCAGGCCCATGAGACGGGAATAGGCACAGACATCCTTGACGGACTTTTGCAGAGAAACGAATCGTCCACCGACACACTCTATTTCAAATTTCACGTGGATCCAGTGTCGGACGCGAATACCGAGCCGTATTTTGCGGCGTTCCAGTTGTTTGAAGGGAATCAAGAGCGATTGGCGGTGGGTAATGCCCTGAATGCCTGGGCGTACAGCGCCTTTGAGACGGGGCAAACCGGGCCTTCGAACCGAGTTGTCGAATATATTGACTTGAATTCCGCCAATCCTGAACCTTCCGGAATCGGGACCTTTTTCAAATACGAGCTTGTTCATTCGCGTATCGAGCGGACGATCGTTTTCAAGGTGCAATATGTGGCGGGCGGCGACGACTTGGTGACAGTATGGGTGAACCCGGACTTGCGCCCCGGTGCCACTGAAGCCAGTCAACCGAAGAGCCTGACCACGCAATTTAAGGCCAATGCCTCTTTCAATCAGATTCATCTCCGCCACGGCGGCGGCGGCAGTGGATGGATCTTCAGCGAAATGGCCATCGCCACATCGTTCGGCGATTTCGTCAATGCGAATGGCTCGGGAGTCGGCGGCGAAACGCCGTTTACGTTCCGGTCATGGCAGCGGGAACAGGGATTACCGGAGAACTACGTGCGCGCTTTGGCCAATACGCGCGACGGTTACATTTGGGTGGGCACCGATGAGGGCGTAAGCCGGTTTGACGGCGTTAGTTTTTTCTCGCTCGGTCCACAGGAAGGATTTCAAGGCGGACCTGTACAAGTCTTATTCGGTGACAGCCATGGCGCGCTCTGGATTGGAAGTGTAGGCGGCGGTTTGAGTCGTTGGCAGCAAGGAGAACTCCGTCGTTTTACAGTTCGAGACGGATTGCCATCCGATTCTATTACCGCGCTGTCGGAAGATAGTGATGGGCGAATCTGGGTAGGAACGGAAGCTGGTTTGGCGGTGTGGCAGGCTGACCATTTTACCTCATTAAGTGGCGCGGGAATTTTTTCGGTCAAGCCCATTACGACGCTTTTCTGTGATCGAAGTGGCACAATGTGGGTGGGGGCGACGGGAATGGGAATTTTCTCGTATCAAGACGGCAAATTCGTCCAACTCCGGGACCTGTCATTGGATGATTTGCTGCGCGACCCTCACTGTTTGCTGGTAGACCAGGAGGGACGAATCTGGATTGGGGCGGGAGACGCTTCTGTTCTGTGTCGTGACGGCGACCAGTGGCGACGCTTCGACATCCCTCGGCACATGGCCACACACTACATCAGCGCTTTAGCGGAAGCGCCGGATGGAACAGTCTGGGCGGGATCGGTAGGCGAGGGGTTGTTCGAATTCAAGAGCGGTAAATTGGTGGTTGTCAATGCTGGCAGCGGGTTGTCCGACAATCTGATTGAAACGCTTTTGGTGGATCGAGAAGGGAAACTCTGGGTCGGCACCCATGGTGGATTGAATCGCATCTGCCCCAAAAAGGTGTTTGTCTTGACCCACAACGAAGGTCTCGATTATGGAGTTGTCCAAGGGCTGGCGGAAGTCAGGCCTGGTGTGATTTGGGCTTCGCAACCAGAAGGCGTGTATCAATGGGCTGGCGCGACTTTTAGGCGTCTGTCACTCGATCAATTGTCCTCGCAGGAACCCGCTATCAGCACATTGTTGGCGGATAAGGATGGTAGTTGCTGGCTGGCCGGAGCGCACGGATTGCTTCACTTTAAGAATCCACCGGCCGCCGAGAAAGACGGCGGAGAACTGGCCTTGACAAATCTGAGTGTTAGCGCGCTGGCAGCGGATTCCAAAGGCGCGATATGGGCGGGCACGCGCGAAGGCACACTCATGTATTTCACCGATGGCAAATGGCAGGCACAGATTGCCATTCCGCACGGCCATCCCATTACGGCAATTGCGCCTGAAGTGGACGGTGTCCTATGGGTCGGCACAGAGGGCGACGGACTATATCGGATTGACTGCGGGGCGCATACTCAATGCGAGAAAGTGAATGGATTGCCTGGCGGTTGGATCCGTACACTCCACTTGGATAACCTGGACACGCTCTGGATTGGTACTGACGGCGACGGTTTGAGCCGGTTGAAGGGTGGACACATTGACACTTTTACCACGCGCGAGGGTTTGCCTGATAACACGATTTCTCAAATTCTTGAAGATAGCGGCGGCAACCTGTGGGTGGGAGGAGACCGTGGAATTTTCCGGCTTAAGAAAGGTGACCTTGACGAATTGGCAGCTCATAAAATCCCGGCGGTGTATCCGCAGATTTACGGCATTGCCGATGGAATGTTGTCTGAGGAATGCGCCAGCGGCTTTTTCCCGGCAGGACTTGGAACAAAGTCAGATTCGCTTTGGTTTCCAACCCTCAAGGGCATCGTGGTGATTGATCCCCATCATGTCATCACTTCGCCTGCTCCGGCTGTCGCATTGGAACAGGTCTTGGTGGACGGCGTACCCGATCTTCCCATAGCTAACGGCGGCGCGACAGTCGAGCGCGAAAAGGAAGACGCTCTGTTTGAATCTCTTCGCCTGGCGCCCGGAAGGCACACGCTTGAATTCCGCTATACCGGTCTGAGCTTTGACGCGCCGGAACGCGTGCGTTTTCGCTATCGGCTGGAGGGGCTGGATCCACACTGGGTGGAAGCGGGAACCCGCCGCGAAGCTTTTTACAGTTTCGTGCCCCCAGGCCACTATCGTTTTCAAGTGATCGCGTGCAACGGAGATGGGGTTTGGAACGAGGTCGGCGCCAGCCTTGGGTTGACGGTGCTTCCACATTTCTGGCAGACATGGTGGTTTGTTGGAAGCGGACTTATGGGTTTGGGTATCATCGGCATGGGTGGCGTTCGTATTGTTGAAAAGCGCCGGTTGCGACAGCGCCTCAAACGGCTGGAACAGGAACGGGCACTGGAGCGGGAACGCACTCGCATCGCCCAGGACTTGCACGATATAATGGGTGCGAAACTGTGCCGAATTTCGTATTTGAGCGAACATGCCCGCCGCAGCGAGTTGATCCCTCCCCAACTCCAGGGGGAAATACGATCCATGTCTGACGATTCGCGCGAGGTACTTCAATCCCTCGACGAGATTGTCTGGGCGGTCAACCCCCAAAAAGATTCGCTGGAGCATCTGGTCTCCTATATTGCCCAGTATGCCCGGGAATACTTCCGGCGGACCGGCATCGAGTGTGAATTGGAAATCCCCGCGCGATTGCCGGCGCGACCGCTTTCCTCACAAACGCGCCACCACATTTTTTTGGCGGTTCATGAAGCGCTGGCTAATATTCTCAAACACTCGGGCGCGACTCGGGCCAAAATCGCCATGTCATCCTGTGGGAACGATTTCGAAATTGCGGTCTCGGACAATGGTGTTGGTTTTGATCCGGTGTCCAGTGAATCAGGCTCGCCGGATTCCGCCGCGGGATTTTGCAATGGCTTGGGCAACATGCGCCGGCGTCTGGCGGAGTTGGACGGACGCTGTCTGGTGGAATCCCATCCGGGCCAGGGGGCGACCATTCGTTTTATACTTTCCTTCAAACGTCCGGTAATTTAGAGGTAGCCAGATGATTTCGGTGTCCATTGTTGACGATGAAAAAAAGCTGTGCCAATCCATTGCCACTTTTTTGAACGACTCGCCGGGGTTTCGTTGCGTTAGCATGTACGGGAGCGCCGAGGCAGCATTGCGGCATCTGCCGGCGGATCGGCCGGATGTGGTGTTGATGGACATCAACATGGCCGGCATGAATGGGATCGAATGTGTGCGGCGTCTCAAAGCTCTGGCACCGGTAATGCAAATCGTCATGCTAACGGTTTATGAGGATACCGAGCAGATTTTCAAAGCCTTGGCGGCCGGGGCCACAGGTTATCTGTTAAAGCGGCACGAGCCCGATGAGTTGCTGCAGGCCATTCGGGATGTTCAAGCAGGAGGCTCGCCCATGTCGAACTCCATCGCCCGCAAAGTGGTTGCTTCATTTCAAAAGGCGGACCAAGCCGGCGAAAAGCAGAATCTATTGACTGAGCGCGAGCGGGCAGTGTTGGATCATCTTGCCCAAGGCTTGGCCTACAAGCAGATTGGCGATGAGATGGGGATCAGTATCAACACCATCCGAACCCATCTTCGGCATATTTACGAGAAACTCCACGTTCAGTCACGGACGGAAGCGGTTGCGAAATACCTTCGCCGCTAATCTCTAGTTGGCAGACCAATCTGGATTAGCCACGGGATTGCATTCCCTCGTGAGTTCTCCGTTCTGATTTCCGTCTGCGAAGACAAGCCAGGACACAAGAAACACAATTTATGCGATGCTGGCGCAACCCTTCCGGTGGTATTCTAAGCAACTAATCCTATTTAAGCAGTATGTTGGTCCGACCAGACACCTGCGGGTCTTGCCGCGGCGGCTCATTTATTTTGGCACAAGCCGACCTTAAAATGGTGCACTGCGTTCCGCGCACGGACTCGGAAGCGGGCTTCACACTCATTGAACTCCTCGTCGTGATTGCAATTATTGCCATTCTGGCGGCCATGTTGTTGCCGGCGTTGGGTCACGCCAAACTGAAGGCGCAGGGCATTTACTGCATGAACAACCTTAAACAGTTGCAGGTGGCCGTGATAATGTACACGGACGATAATAAGCAAAACATGCCTGATAATCCGGGTACCTTCTATCCTCCGCCGGTCGGCCCGCTCAATTGGGTGTACGGCAAAATGACTTGGGACAGTCCGCTTGGGGTCAATCCTCAAAACACAAACGCGATTCTAATGACCTCCGGTGAGATTGGCACTTATGTGGCAAAGAATCCCGGTGTTTATAAGTGTTCGGCTGACATTTACTCCGGCGCAAAGGGGCCGCGTGTTCGCAGTTACTCAATGAATGGATTTGTGGGCGATGTTGCCAATGTTGCCAACTGGATCAACGGACAGACCATACACACCTGGAAGCGGTTTCTAAAAAGCAGTGACATTGCGCCGATGGGTGCATCGAAATTATGGGTCTTGCTTGACGAGTGTCCCGATAGCATTAATGACGGTTTCTTTTCAGTGCGAGTGCAACCTGATACCAGTGCCAAATGGACCGACGTGCCCGCTTCCACCCACAATGGCGCGGGTGGTTTTTCATTCGCCGATGGGCACGCGGAAATTAAAAAGTGGCTGGACGGCAACACCTTGGCGCCAGTCCGGCATCAGGTCGGGAAGGGTTGTCCGGATAACGAACAGTATGCGTCCGATGATATCACTTGGCTGCAGCAGCGAACCACCAGAGCGCAGTAAGTGTGATCGGAATGCACAATTCATGCGATGGCAAGCACGGCTGGCAAATGATACTTTCTAACTTGAACCCGTTAAACAATTAAGCAATTATGAAAAAAGTAATACTCATTGCCTCAGCCTTGGTCGCGTCTTTACCCCTGCTCGCTCAGAATCTCCCATTGTATCTATCAGGTACTTTCAACAGTTGGGGTGAGACAGTAATGACGGACATGGGGGGTGGCATTTGGAGCGCAACCCTTTCCGGTCTGACCCCCAGTACAGAATATCAATTCAAAGTTAATGAAGGCGATTGGAACTGGTTTTCCCCTTATGACCCAAATCAAGGTAATCCGAACTCTTGGTTTTACACGGATGGCAGCGGCAATGCTACGATCAGCTTTGACTTGAACTCTTACGCCGACGGCTGGACCGTCAACCAATACCGCATTGGCGAGAGCGTTGATCCGGGAGCATGGACTGCCGTAGGCGCTTGGAATGGCTGGAACAACGCTGATGCCACGTCGGTGATGACCCCGATAGGCGGTGGCATTTATGAGCTTCAGAAAATCATTGCGACTCCAGGCTTCTATGGATTCAAAGCCACGGAAACAGGTGGATGGGATTACCAGATCGGCGCGGATGGCCGTAACATCAACGCGAGCGAACTGACCTTTACAACTACCACCGCGAATCAGGAGGTGGACATGTTCTTAAACGCAGTGAATGGAACGATCCAACTTGATGTCGTTCCCGAACCATCCGGCCTGTTTCTGTTTGGGTTATCCAGTGTGACGGCCATTCTGGCGGTTTGTCGGCGGAAGTAGGTTGGTTCTATTTTGATCGAGCCCCGCTAAGGCGGGGCTGTTTTATTTTCAACCATACACGAATCGAATGCTCACGGTAATTTTACTCTCTTTGCAATCGGGCACACTTCATGCGATACCGCTGGGGGCATTCAGATGATATTCTTCCAACAATGACCCATTGGCGAACCGCGGCTGAAGCAGTCGCAGACATGACGAAATGGGAATCTAATAACTCAACAAAATGAATAGAAGCAATTCTATGAAACGAAACCTGCTAACCTCCGTTTGCGCCGGGCTCCTGCTTTGGACGAGCGGAATCATGACTGCCCGAGCTGACACGATCATTACGTTCAGCGTGAATATGGCGACGAATCTCGCCAATGGAACCTTCAACCCGCCGCCGCCGGCAGGCACCGGTACCGACGCCGTTTACGTGAACGGAACTTTTTACGCCTGGTCTGGGAACGGGCTCCAGTTGGTCCAGGAAGGCAACAGCACGATTTGGACAAATTCATATGATGACACTGCGGATGCCAACGGGCGCGTCGTGAGCTACCGATTCCGGCTCGCCAGCGCTTCCATTGGAACAAGCTATGAATCGACTGCCTCTTGGGATAATCGTGCTTGGAAGCTCCCAACCAGTAGCGGGGCAAGCTTGGTGCTGCCTACTCCGTATTACGGCGACGTCGGACCGGGGCAGATCGTCAACGTCAAATTTCAGGTGGACATGTCCGAGGAAATCCAACTCGGTAATTTTGTCAAGGGAGTAAATCAATTAGACGTAAGAGGCAGTTTCAACGGCTGGGCTAACGTGGGTGACTATCTAATCAATGACCCAACAATTCTGACGACTAATGGAGGTGTTGCTATGTCGAACGTTTATGTTGGAACTTTCGCAATTACCACCGGTGCCCAAGTTCCAGGAGTGCCGGCCACGAATGCTTTCATGGAATGGAAAGCGGTGGAGGATGTCGGCCCGGGCAATGCCAATTCCTCCTGGGAAACCCCCGGCCCGGCCAACGCCAACGATGCCGGGAATCGGTTCTGGAATGATGACACCAACAAGGTACTGCCCATCGTGACGTTCAGCGACTTGACTGTAACTCCGCCAGCCTACGTGACTCTTAATGTGGACATGTCCGGCATCATTAAGTATGACACCAACTATGTTCCCAACAGCGTGAGCGTTTGGGGCACCTTTAACAATTGGGCAACTGGCATTACGATGACCAGTAATCCCTCTCCGAACAACAATATCTTCAGCAGCTCACCCATCACCATGCCGGAAAATATACCGGCGATTATCCAGGTCCGATATACCAACTCGCTCGTCGGTGGCTGGGTTTATGACTATGTCAACGACTCCGTTTACAACAACAATGCCCGGCGTACCATTACATTGCCAGTTACTGCCACTGCCCTCGACACCAATGTACCGGCTTTTTACTTTCTCGACCTCGCCCCGGACGACTATTTGCCAAAAAACACTCCAGTGCTTTTCAGCGTGAACATGAATGGCGCGGTTGATACCAATGGATACACTTTTAATCCGTCGTCTGACTCGGTCTATATTAACGGCATGTTTGCCAATGGCGGCGGGACCCCTTATCCGCAAGCCTGGTACCCGTGGTCGGGTGGAATCAACCCCGTTTCGGCGCCGCCCGGATATCAAATGATCAGGGAAGGCTCAACTACCATTTATACCAACACCATCGTTATTCCCGCAGGAACGCCTGTCGCGTTAAGCTACCAGTACGGCATGGATCCCGGCAGTTTTAATGGGGGCCCTTTGGAGGACGAGGCTGCGACGGGAGCGAATCACTTCCGCGTGGTTCGTTCAACCGCCCTTAACCTTTATGTCATGCCTGCCGATACGTTTACCAATCAACCTTATCAAGAGCCGCTTTTCGCTCCTGGAAATATTTACGAGAGTATGGGCACGCTTGCGGGGGGCAATCTGACATTGGGCGTGCAGGCCGGCGGGGCTATGCCGGTATCCTGGCTGGGTCGTCCGGGGGCACATCTCCAAAGTGCCGCCAACATAAAAGGGCCGTGGGCGGACGTTTGGGCCACGGATGGAACGAATTGGACCGGCGGCCTGAACACGACCAATGGCCTGTTAAGTGTCACCAACTGGCCGACCGCCGGCGGGCCGGCGTTCTTCCGTCTGGTCAAACCATAGTTCGGAGAAACGGAATGCAGATTGGGTAAGCATTAAATACCGCCCAACCGCGAACTGAGCGGTTGGGCGGAAAGTAAAAATGAAACACATCAAAGAAGAGTCGGGGAGGCGTTTTCCGCAGGAAGGATTTACACTGATTGAATTGCTGGTGGTGATAGCCATTATTGCCATCCTTGCCGCCATGTTGCTACCAGCGTTGAACGCCGCCAAGCTGAAGGCTGTTGCCGCCGATTGTATGAGCAATAAACGGCAGCTCATATTGGCAACCCTGATGTACGCGGGAGATAACAAGGAGTTCCTGCCCCTCAACTTTGATCCACGCAATAACACGCAGACTCCGCCGACGATCTTCAATGGCCAGCCGGCCTGGATTACCGGCGTGATCGACTGGAACGGAGGACCAGCCTACAGCTACAACACCAACACGGCCTTTCTGATCAACAGCAAATATTCACTGCTAGGCAGTTACCTGAGCGGGAACTACTTGGTTTTTCAATGTTCGGCAGACCATTATGCCAGTCCCAAACAACACCAGTACGGATGGGACCATCGCTCACACAGTGTTGCGGAAGATGCGGCTGTCGGCCCCGGTCCCAAGTATAGCGTGGCCAATTTTGGCTGGACGGCAACGTCCTGGTATGTCGCCCAAAAAACGACTGATTTTCATCTGCCCGGTCCGAGTCAGTGCTGGGTATATACTGATGAGCATCCTGATAGTATTGATGATGCGCTTCTATACACCTCCGATTATCCAGTGACGACAATTACTGAGATGCCAGGCAACCTGCACGGCGGCGCTGGTGGCATGGCCTTTGCCGACGGTCATGCCGAAATCCACATGTGGACCGGGCCAGTGATGGCGGCTCACCGCAACGTGACCTACACCTTGATTCAACGAATTTCCTGTTCAACCGGCGATCCGGACATGCTCTGGCTGGCGCAGCACACACCGGCGCACTGATTTACCCGATCCGTGCCATGTTCCTGCTCCTGATTTCTGCAAGCCCGAGTGGTTGCAATAAAATTCTCTATCCCCATTTTCCCGAATGAATGTTCCGCCTTTGAAAAGAATCCCCGGGATACTCGCCGCCGCACTCATCTTGACTTCAATGAATGTCCGGGCTGATGGGGATGTTTCCAACCTTGCCGCCCGGTGTTCGCCGGACTGGCTCCGCGACGGCGTGATTTATGAGATTTTTCCGCGCGACTTCTCCCCCGCTGGCAACCTCAATGGTGTTACCACGCAACTCGACCGGCTGAAGGGTTTGGGTGTGACGATCCTGTGGATCATGCCTATTCACCCGATTGGTGAACAAGGTCGCAAAGGGAGTTTCGGGAGTCCCTACGCGATTCGGGATTATTATGCCATTGATCCCGCCTATGGTACGTTGGATGATTTCAAACGACTTGTTTCCCGGGCACACCAGCGGGGAATGAAGGTTATCATGGATCTGGTTGCGGACCATACTGCATGGGACAGCGTGATGATGAAGCACCCCGAGTTTTACAAACATGGCGCCGATGGCAATGTAATCTCGCCGGTACCGGACTGGACGGATGTAGCAGGATTAAATTACTCTAATTTCCAACTTCGCGAATACATGATCGCGATGGCCAAATACTGGATCCGAACCTGCAATGTAGATGGGTTTCGCTGCGATGCTGCCAGCATGGTGCCGACGGATTTCTGGGGGCAAGTCCGTTCTGAACTGGTCAAGGTCAAGCCGGATATCATGATGCTAGCCGAGGCCAGCAAGCCTGAATTGCTCACCAACGCATTCGATATAGATTACAACTGGCCGCTGCTGACGACGATGAACAAGGTCATGATAGATAGCGCCCCCGCGTCGGACATCGAAGCCACCTGGGAAAGTAGCTGCTCACGATTCCCGAAGGGTTCGTTGCACATGCAGATTTCTGACGACCACGATGAGGCCCGCGCCGTTGCCCGTTATGGCCTGAACGGGGCGCTCGCCGCGTCCACGCTTATGTTTACGTTGGACGGAGTGCCGCTTATTTACAACGGCATGGAGGCTGGCGACACCACCGAATCCGGCGACGGTGCGCTTTTCACGAAGGTGCCGATTTTTTGGTCCCCCAAAGGACGTCCCCCTTTGGGAGAGATTTATCACTGCTTGATCGGGTTACGCCATAAATATGCCGCGCTTCGCAATTCAAACGTGGGCTGGCTGCACAATTCGGATGAAAGCAGCGTAGTCACTTTTCTTCGCGCCGACGACAAGGATGAGCTGCTTGTGGTCGTCAATTTTTCCAACCGCCCGCTCACCGGCAAAGTGGACCTCAAAGACGCGGAAGGTTTTGAGCAGGTGCAGATTCCAAGCATGAAGGATCCCGACCATGGTTCATTGCCCGCGTTTCAACTGAATGGCTTTGAATGGAGGATTTATCATCGTTCGGCCACATTGTTGCATCCTGTGGCACGCCTGTCCGCAGGCAAAGATTAAATATGGCGAGGTTAAGAAGATTCCGAAAACTCCGGGCCTTATTTTTCCTGATGAGCTTTGTGGGGCTGGTGGCACCTGTCGGGGCCCAAGTCACGGTTGACGGAATTCTGAATAGTTCAGAAGGATATGGCAATCCTCTGGCCACTCAAACAATTAATACCGGCTTTGGCGATAATACCACGGATACCAGCGGCAATTCCAGTGGCGGCTCGGAATTGGAGGCTGTTTACGGCGTGGCGACCAATGGATATCTTTATTTGTTCTTCGCGGGCAACGTTCAGGCCAATGGCAACAACATCAATGTTTTCATCGCTGACGGCCAAAGCGGCGGCCAGAATGTTCTGAAAATTGGCGGTTCTCCCGGCGAAGCGGCCATGAACGGTTCGACTTTCAGCCCGGGTTTTAACGCCAATCTCCTGTTCACATTCACGGTTACTTCCACAAACAGCACTGTGAATCTTTCCGTTGATGAAGCAATGCTATCAGGCACTTCTGGGACCGAGTCGCATCTTGGCAATATTACATTGACCGGTGGGAGCGGCAATAATCAGAATCTTGGCGGCAGCGGCATCGCGATAGGATTTGACAATGTAAACACGGCCGGCGTGAATGGAAACAGCGGGACTAGCGCCAATCAGGCCGCGGCTGATGCTGTAACGACCGGTCTGGAGTTGGGTATTCCACTGTCTGCAATGGGCAATCCGACCGGCGCTGTCAAGGTGCTGGTTGATATCAATGGGAATGGCTACGTCTATTTGTCGAATCAATTTCTTCCCGGTCTGGCGGTTGGCACCGGGAACCTCGGCGCGGGTGGGAATTACAGTTCCGGCGGCGGCGTATTTAATTTTGGAACTGCAACCGGCGAATATGTGATCGTCCCGGTTTCTGCGGTGGGAACGCCGACCCTGACCGTAAATGGCATCAACGCCGATTATGGCATGACGCATGTTTTCATCAACGAAGTGTCGAATGACGCCGTGCCGCTAACCATTTTGTTTTCACCTAATACAACGAATGTGGTGGAAGCCGATGCGTATTCTAATTTAAACCGGCGCGATTATGCGACCCGTGTCGGCAGCAACGGCATTGAAGAAGGCATCGTGCCGCCGGATGGCAACACTATCGCTGCCGGCGATACCAACCACTACTATGAAGCCTATGTGATGTCGCCGACCAGTACTCCGGGGCAATACTCGCTGACACTTTATGCGCAAAAGACGGGCGTTTATCGCCTGACGGCGCGTTACCTGGTGGCGGACAGCACGAACTGGAACTGGTTTAGCACCAACTCTGCGTACACCACAGGCAACCGGCGCGACTTTGTAATTGTCGTTTCGCCCAAAAAGGCGCAAGGCGCCGTGGTTTACGAACTGGCCGTCAACAACATTGACGCCACCGGCGCGGCAAGCGATGGTTCCCAACGCAGTACATTCAGTGACCTGACCAATTCCGCCAGTCTTTTTAACCTCAGTTACGTGACCAATCTCGGTGTGAACTGGCTTTGGCTGGAACCTATTCATCCGCGTGGCATCTCGGGCAGCATCAACAGCCCCTACTGCGTGAAAAATTATTTTCAGGTATCGCCTTGGATGAGCAAGGCAAACACCCGGCCCGCCGCCTTGCAGGAATTTACAAACTTTGTCGCAGCGGCAGACACCGCCGGCGTAAATATTATGATGGATGAACCGTTCGACCATACTGCCCATGATGTCGAACTGGATAATGAAGGCGTCGCTGATTTTGGCGGGACGGGCAATCCCGGAGACTGGCAGCCCACCGACCTTATCGCCAATCGCATTCCCGAATTCTTTTCCGCGACCAATGCCTGGTGCGGCCGCGCTGCCGGCTCAAATGACATTGCGATTGCGCCGGACATCGACATTTCGAAATGGACCGACGTAAGCGATGTTTTTTTTGGCGTCTATGCGGCTTTGGTTTGCTCAAATCCCCAATATGACAACAACCAATTCTCTTCTGACGACTGGTTTGATTACAGTACCAATCCCGGAAATTTCGATTACATAACCCAAAACGTTTGGCGATACTTTGCCGACTCCATCCTCTATTGGCTCAATCAAACCGGCTGCACGAACGGCACGCCGGCCAATCAGACTTCGGTCGGCATAGACGGGATCCGCGCGGATTTCGCGGACGGATTGCCACCTCAATGTTGGGAATACATCATTAACAAAGTGCGGTGCCAGAAATGGGACTTTATTTTTCTGGCCGAATCTCTCAGTTGGCCGCCTCCTAGCGCGACTACTTACCGTGCCGGTCGTGACTTTGACATTTTATGTGACAGTGTTTATAGCGCATTCCAGACCGCCGCGACGGCTACCGACTACCAGAATATTTTCAATTCGGAACGAAACAGTTACGGCCAGTGCCGGATGCTGTGGAATGCTGCTTCCCATGACGCGGGCTTTTATTACACCGATCCCTACCAGGCATTGATCCGGTTTATGGTGGGTGGAACCATTGATGGGATGCCCCATATCTTCTATGGTCAGGAATTGGGTACGACGGAGTCATTTGGATTCTCTTCCTATGTGGGTGATGTTCCCAGTTTATTCGTGTTCAATTCATTGGTGCCCGCCACCACCGCGGCAGTCGGCAATTTGAGAGTGGATCAACTATATCCGCTTTACGCGGCCATCAGCACGGCTCGCCTTTCCAGCCCGGCATTGCAAAGCGC
>Ga0335073_10006088_pt1 | contig 16947 bp, 16 predicted proteins | sample Lox_Sample_22_FD_207093 | JGI IMG/M metagenome (GOLD analysis project Ga0335073, IMG submission 207093) | Soil microbial communities from Loxahatchee National Wildlife Refuge, Florida, United States - Lox_Sample_2.2 | ecosystem: Environmental > Terrestrial > Soil > Wetlands | place: USA... | reverse complement strand
AGCGCTTTGCGCTCTACGCCTCGGCGGGAACGCCCGGCAAAGCGCAGCCGCCGCACAATCACACCACCTGGGCGGTGATCGCGGGTGTCTTCGGCGACGAGCACAACGTCTTCTACGACCGCGTCGACAATCGCCTCGAGCCCGGGCAAGGGCGGCTGCGCAAGACCGGCGAGCTCACCGTCCGCCGCGGCAATGCCTGCGCCTTTCTGCCCGATGATTTCCATACCATCGAGGTGACCGGCGACGCGCCGTCGCTCCATCTCCATCTCTACGGCATGAGCCTCGAGAACCTCCCCGAGCGCATTTTCTTTGCCGCCGCGAGCGGCGGTGCCTACCGCGTCTTCGACGCACCGCCAAACATCCGCGCTCCGCTGGTGCCGCCGGCCGAGCTGAAGGCGATGCTGGGCGACGGCGAGGAGCTCGCCATCCTCGATCTGCGCGAAGAGGGCGTCTTCGCCGAGGGCCACTTGCTCTTCGCCGCCTCGCTGCCGCTGAGCCGGCTCGAGCTGCGCATCGACCAGCTCGTGCCGCGCCGCGCCACGCGCCTCGTGCTCTGCGACGGAGATGACGGCCTCGCGCTTCGTGCCGCGCGCAAGCTCATGCATTGGGGATATCGCAACCTCGCGGTGTTGGCGGGCGGCGTCAAGGCGTGGCAAGACGCCGGCTATGAGCTCTTCAGCGGCGTGCATGTGCCGAGCAAGGCATTCGGCGAGTTCGTCGAGCATGCCGCCGCGACGCCGCGGCTCGCCGCGGCGGAGGTGAAGGCGCTGATGGACAAGGGCACCGACATGGTGGTGCTCGACAGCCGGCCGATGGACGAGTTCCACAAGATGAGCATTCCCGGCGCGCTCGACTGTCCCGGCGCCGAGCTGGTCTATCGCTTCCACGAGGTGGTGCCCTCGCCCGAGACGCTGGTCATCGTCAATTGCGCCGGGCGCACGCGCAGCATCATCGGCGCGCAGTCGCTGATCAATGCCGGCGTCCCCAACCGCGTCGCGGCGCTGAAGAACGGCACGATGGGCTGGCATCTCGCCGGCCTTGCGCTCGACCACGGCAAGACGCGCCATGCGCCGGCGCCATCGGAAGCGAGCGCGACCCTGGCGCGCGCCGCGGCGGCGCGGCTTGCCGAGCGTGCCGGCGTCAGGATCATCGGTGCCGACACGCTGCAGCGCTTCCGCCGCGACGGCGAGAAGCGCACGCTCTATCTCTTCGATGTGCGCACCCCCGAGGAATACGCCGCCGGCCATCTCGCCGGGACGCGTTCGGCGCCGGGCGGGCAGCTCGTGCAGGCGACGGACGGGTACCGGGCGACGCTCAATGCACGCGTCGTGCTCGTCGACAGCGACGGCGTCAGGGCGCGGATGACCGCCTCCTGGCTCGTACAGATGGGCCAGGACGAGGTCTATGTGCTCGACCGGGCCGAGGGTCCCACCGAAACCGGGCCCGAGCCGGTGCGCATTCTCGGCATCGGCGCGGGCGTCGCGTCGCTCGCCGCGCATGAGCTGGCGCAGCTTCAGGGGCGTGGCGAGGCGGTGGTGATCGATCTCGATACCAGCCTCGCCTATCGCGAGCAGCATATTCCCGGCGCCTGGTTCGCCATCCGCTCCCGCCTCGCCGCGGCGCTGCCGCTTCTGCCGCCGCACGGCACGCTGGTGCTGACCTCGCGCGACGGCACTCTCGCCGCGCTCGCCGCGCCGGAGCTGCAGGCGCTGACGCCGCGGCCGGTGCAGGTGTTGGCCGGCGGCACCGCCGCCTGGCGCGCCGCCGGCTTTCCGCTCGCCGGCGGCGACGAGCATCTCGCCGACGCGCCCGTCGATGCCTGGTATCGCCCCTACGACAAGGCCGCGGGGGTCGAGGCGGCGATGAACGCTTATCTCACTTGGGAAGTGGCGCTGGTCGAACAGATTGCGCGCGACGGCGACGCCAGATTCCGCGCGCTCGACGACATCGGCGGCGCGCGTTCCTGAGCGACGCGCGCCGCCGATCCCGAGCTAGACTTCTTCGTAGCGGCGCTCGAACTCCGCGACCTGCTTTTCCGCTTCGTCGCGCGCGATGCCGTAGCGCTCCTGCACCTTGCCGATGAGCTGGTCGCGTTTGCCCGCGATCACCGACCAGTCGCTGTCGGTAAGCTTGCCCCATTTCTCCTTGGCCTTGCCGGTGAACTGCTTCCAATTGCCGGCAATGCGATCCCAATTCATGCGCTGGCTCCGCTGTCGGTTTCGATGTCTCCTGGGACAACAGCGGCGCGACAGACGCGGTTCCGCTCACCAGCTGCGCACCGGTCCGACATCGACATGGACGAATTGCCAGCGCGCGTAGCTGCCGACCCCGCCGGCGCGGAGCGACAGCGCGGCGCGACGCAGATGCGCGAGGCTGACGCCTTCGATCGAAATGTCGGCGGCCTTGGCGAGGAGATGCTCGCTATGCGCGGCCGGCCCCCAGCCTTCGACGCGCAGCAGCCGATTGGTTGCCGCCGTGCGATAGCCCGAGAGGATGTGGATGGGCCGTCCCGTCCCCAGCGTCAGGCGAATGCGGTGCAGCAGATCGATGAGCTCGGGATCGATCGGCACCACCTTGTCCTGGTGGTAGTCGCGCATCAGCCAGTCGACCCGGTGTAACGAGCTCGAGACATAGCGCCCGTCGCACCAATAGACGTCGTCGAAGCGTTCGTCGGTATTGGGGTTGTAGAGCGCGAGCTTGCGGTCGCCGCGCGGCGCGGCGAAAGCGGTGCCGGCGACCGATGCGGCGAGGACCGCGCCTGCCGCAGCGCCGAGGAGCGCGCGCCGCGCGATGCGATGGGCGATCCCGGCTTCCCCCTCCCGCATCCCCTTCGCCGCCAGTCTGGCCACGGCGTTTTTCGACATGCGTGGTCTCCGTTGCTCATGCGAGCTCGTTGCCGGGTAGAACCAAACCGGCGCGCGACTTGTTCCCTTATTCGCGCATTCGCCGCATAAACGGGCCGAATTTCGCGCATTCCGTGAGGCCGACGCGCCGGGATGGCGCCGAGGAATGGCTCGTTTCCGACAATCGTGGCGACCTGGCGACGGTTCTGGCGGCCGATTCTACCGATGCGATAGCAGAGCCTGATAGAACACTAGTCTTTCTGCGGTTAGCATCCCGCCGCGGCGTCTGGGGGCGTCGGCCGAGGGGGGAGCGATGCCCGGCATTTTGCAAGGCGAGCCTCTGCTCAGTGCCGTCTACGATTTCTGTGCAGAGCGCCGCGGCGCTCGGCCGATGCCGACGCGCGCCGACATCGACCCGGTCGACCTGCCACGTTTCGTCTTGCCCCATCTGGCGCTGCTCGAGGTATTCGATGCCGGCGCGCGCTATCGCTGGCGGCTCACCGGTACCGAGGTGGTCAGCCGCTTCGGGCGCGACGCCACCGGGCGCTTCGGCGACGAGGTGTTGAGCGGCGACTACCTTGCATTTTTCACATCGCTCATCAGCCAAGTCTGCCGTCGACAGGTGCCGGTTTATTCGCTCACTCTCTTCCGCTGGGAGGATGGGCGCACGATGACGACCAGCCGGCTCTGTGTACCGCTCGGCGATGCGGATGCCGGCGTCACGCAGGTGCTGGGCGCGTATGATTTCCGCGCCAAGGCGAGCCCGCGCCACCCGGCCGCCCTGCTGTGCGATGCGCGGCAGATCGAGGAGCTGGTGCGCCAGGAGCTGCCTTTCGAGCCGCCCCCATGAATCGGTTCTTCCAGCTTGGCGGCGATGCCGCTTGTCTTTATCGTAGAGGTTGCCCAGAGGCTCTAAAGCAGTGAGGTCCGCTATGCCGGTCAGCGTCAAATCCGCCACTTCCGGGGTCGGCGTCACGCCTACTGGCGGCGGCGTCGGTGCGGAAATTACCGGGGTCGATCTCCGCCGTCTCGATGACGGTCGGTTCGCCGCAATTCGTCGCGCCTTTGTCGAAAATTCCGTGCTGCTGATCCGCGGCCAGCAGCTCAGCGATGACGACCTCATCGCCTTCTCGCGCCGCTTCGGTGCGCTCGACTGGGCGCCGATCCAGGAGAACGGACGGCGCTTCGTCGACGGCAAGCCCGAAATCTACGTCGTCTCCAACGTCGTCGAGAAGGGCGTCGCCATCGGCAGCCTCGGCGCGGGCGAAGCGGTGTGGCACACCGACATGTCCTACCTCGATGACCCGCCGATGGCGAGCATGCTCTATGCCATCGAAGTTCCCCCCAAGGGCGGCAATACCGGCTTCTGCAACATGTACAGCGCCTATGAGGCGTTGCCCGACGCGCTGAAGCGCCGCGCCGCCGGGCTGCGCATCAAGCATGACGGCACCTACAACAGCGGCGGCTATCTGCGCGAAGGCGTCACCGCCACCGACGATCCGCGCAGCTCGCCCGGCGCCGTTCATCCGCTGGTCTGCACGCATCCCGAATCCGGCCGCCGCTGTCTCTATCTCGGCCGCCGCCGCAACGCCTATCTCCTCGACCTCGACCTCGCGGAATCGGAAGCGCTGCTCGACCAGCTCTGGTCCTGCGCCACGCACGACGAGTTCACCTGGTACAACAACTGGCGCCCGGGCGATCTCGTGCTCTGGGACAATCGCTGCACCATGCATCGGCGCGATCCCTTCGATCCCGCGGCGCGCCGCGTCATGCACCGCACGCAGATAAAAGGCACAGTGCGGCCGGCCGCGTAAACTCGGCACGCACATTCGGCGCAGGGGGGCAAGATGGCAGAGCCGCGACGGCGGGGCTGGACGCGCTATCTCCGGCCGACGGCAAGCAATCAGATGCTCTGGCTGCTCTGCCTCATGTACCTCATCTATTACATGGACCGCGTCAACGTCTCCACCGCGGCGCCGCTGGTGCAGCGTGATCTCGGCCTCACGCATGCGCAGCTCGGCATCGCCTTCGGCGCCTTCGCGCTGCCTTACACGATCTTCCAGGTCATCGGCGGCTGGCTCGGCGACCGCTTCGGCGCCCGGCGCACACTCGGGATCGGCGGCATTATCGTCTGCGGCGCCACCGCGCTCACCGGCGCGGTGACCGGCTTCACCTCGCTGCGTCTGGTGCGGCTGCTGCTCGGCATCGGCGAGGGCGCCGCGTTTCCGACCGCGACGCGCGCCATGGCGACCTGGCTGCCGGAAGCGGATTGGGGTTATGCCCAGGGCATCACGCACAGCTTCTCGCGCGTCGGCAACGCGCTGACGCCGAGCATCGTCGTCGGCCTGATCGCGCTCAGCTCCTGGCGCGGCTCCTTCATCGTCGTCGGCGTGGCGAGCTTCATCTGGGTGCTGCTCTGGGTGTGGTTTTTCCGCGACGATCCGCGCCAGCATCCGCGCTTGACCGCGGCGGAGCGCGCCGCGCTGCCACCGCCGCGGCCGGCGGCACCTCGCCTGCCGCTGCGCGAGCGCGCGCGGCAATGGCTGCGGCTCGGGCGCCGCATCCTGCCGGTGACCGCGGTCGATTTCTGCTATGGCTGGACGCTCTGGCTCTTCCTGAGCTGGATCCCCTCCTATTTCTACGGCAACTTCCATGTGCAGCTCAGCTCGGCCGCTTTCCTCTCCACGGCGGTCTTCCTCTCCGGCGTCGTCGGCGATACCGTCGGCGGGCTCATCAGCGACCGCATCCTCGCCCGCACCGGCGATCTGCGCCGCGCCCGCTGCACCGTCATCGCCGGCGGGCTCTTCGGCGCGGCGGTGTTCCTGATCCCGGTGGCGCTGTCGAACGACCTCACCGTGGTCACGGTCGCGCTGTCGATCTGCTTCTTCTCGGCCGAGCTGGTGGTGGCGCCGATCTGGTCGGTGCCGATGGATATCGCGCCCACCCGTGCCGCCACGGCGAGCGGCATCATGAATCTCGGCTTCGGCTTCGCCGGCATGATCTCGCCCTGGTTCTTCGGCCGCATGATCGACGCGACGGGCAGCTGGGCCTATCCTTTCATCGCCTCGCTGGCGCTGCTCTTCCTGGGCTCGCTCCTGGCGCTGCGCCTCCGGCCCGACATTCCCTTCACCGCCGAGGAACCGAAGCTGGCGCTCGCGGTATAGGTAGCTCTCAGTCGTCAGCCATCAGCTGTCAGCCACAAAAGGAAAACCCCTCCGCCCTTGAGCCAGCAGCTCTCCCGGGACATTTCGGGATCACGCCGTTCGACATCAGTTCCGGCGGCTTATGGCCGCGCGTGAGATAGGCGCCATGGGGTGAAGCACATGCGGTCAAGCTGGCTATGTCTTCTGACAATTATCGCCATGTCGACCGGCCTTTCGGGCTGCGACCCGGTGTATGGGATTTATGCCCGCCAGATTGCGCCCGAGCCGCCGGATGAGGATTGCATTGCGGCCGCGCTCCGAAAAACCCCTGGCGTCACAGAGGTTCAAATAAAAACCATTACCAATGAGGGCTGGCTGCTCGTCGGCGAGGGCCCTCGGCATGGAAGTCAGATCCACTACTTTACGTACAAGGTTGGGAGGACGTACGCGCCCACGCTGATGGTTGAGGATTTCGGGGACGGGAAATTCGAATATTCGGACACGATGCTGAGGATGGGAGAGAAAATTCCCCAGCCAGACATCGACTACACCCTTCCAATTATGCGGGATGCCGAGAGGCGTGTCGCGCAGCTCTGCGGGATCCAGATTGGCGCAGGCATGGTCCACCGTTGCACCGGTGCCCGCTGTGATCCCGAAGACCCGTCACGCTGATTGGCGGCCGCGAGGGAAGGGACCTATGAGCTGCCCCAAACTTGATATGTCACTAAAAATCCCGTCTACCTAAGTAAACGGCTTGCCCTCGAGGGGAAGGGAGGGGTGGGGGTAGCCGCATGGACCAAAGCGAGGAAAGGGCAGTCTTCACGGCCGGGTAAAGGTTTGTCGCTAGGCTCTCTCGCGCCGGCTCGTCAGGGCCGGTTGTGGAGGAGCGGCGGGTGCGGCGCATTCTGACCATCGATGGCGGCGGGATTAAGGGGGTATTCCCGGCTGCGTTTCTCGCCGAGATCGAGGATCGGCTGGGTGCGCCGATCCATGACTATTTCGACCTCATCGCCGGCACTTCGACCGGCGGCATCATCGCCATCGGGCTGGCGCTCGGCCAGACCGCGGGCGAGCTGCTGCAGCTCTACAAGGAGCATGGCCCCGCCATCTTCCCCGCGCGCCCGGTGACGAGCAGTCTGCGGCGGCTGTTGCGCGCGAAATACAGCCTCGCGCCGCTGCGCCAGGCGCTCGACAAAGCCTTCGGCGACCGCCGTGTCGGCCATTGCCGCCGGCGGCTGCTGGTGCCGGCGCTCGACGTCGCGTCCGAGCGCGTTTACATCTACAAGACGGCGCATCATCCGAGCCTGGTGCGCGATTACACGGTGTCCGCCATCGATGTCGCTCTGGCGACGGTGGCCGCGCCGACCTATTTCCCCATCCATCTGTCCGACGAAGGCGCGTATGTCGATGGCAGCCTCTGGGCGCGCAATCCGCTGGCGCTGGCGGTGGTGGAAGCGATCGGCGTGCTCGGTTGGGCGCGCGAGGATATTCGCGTGCTGAGCCTCGGCTGCACCTCGCGACCGCTTGGCATCGCCTGGCACAAGCGCGTCTCTCTCGGCGCTTCCTATTGGGGCGGGCGCATCGCCGATGTTTTCATGAAGGCGCAGTCCTCCTCGGCCATCGCCATGGCGCACACGCTTGTCGGTTCGCACAACGTGTTCCGGATCAGCCCCGACACTTCGGCGCAGCATTTCACCCTCGATGGCGTCCACCACATGCCGGAGCTCGAAGCGCTCGGCCGCGACGAGGCTCAGCGCGCCCTCGGCGATCTCGGCGAGGTGTTCTTTGCGGCGCCCGCGGCGCCCTTCAATCCGTGCCACGCCCTCGGCGAGCCACAACCGCTCGCCGGCAACGTCGCCGCCTGAGCTTGGCTCGCGTCGGCTCTCTTCAGGAGCCTACGCGCCCGCTTGGAAGGGCTCGCGATAATGATAGGCGTCGGATCCGCCCGGCATCGGCCTGAAGCCTAACGGCGCACAGCCGGCGAGGGTCAGCGTCAAGGCGGCGAGAAGGAGCGCTAAGTGCCGCCTTCTGCGATGTTCATGGCGATGGATCATATGCGACAGCAGAGGCGCGCATCGTCCTCAGCGGGCGGCTCGGCGCGCGGCCAACGCCGGAAAATTCTCATTGGCGGCACGAAGCGCGGGCCTCGCGCTGCGGCGACCACGCCAATCGCGAATCTCGTCCCGGCAGAGGCCGATGAAGACGATGATATCCGTCAGGAACACGACGCTCACCAGAGCGACACGCCACACCATATCCTCCATCACGATACCTACTCCTTGTCCCCCGGACCTGACGGTCCTTTTGTTTATCATGCTGCGAAATAGATAGGCGGCTGCGGCACATATCGCTGTGATCGGCTTCACAGCCTCGCCATCGCCGGATCGGCGCTATGGCTGAAAAGCGAAAGCAGGGCAGGATCGGCTCCAGCAGCGATTGCGCCGGCCGCAGCGCATGCCAATGGATGATGAGCTTTCGCGGGGCCGCCTTTCGTGCAACGCTGGCATGCATGGCTCTGCGACGGCGCTCGTCGATGCGCGCAGCGGTTCTGATCGCGATGCTGCTGTGGGCTCAGCCCGCGGCGGCGCAGCCCGCGAAGTTGCCTGCTTTGGGCGCAGACCCGGCCAGAATTTCGACCTCGGGCTTATCGTCCGGCGGCTTCATGGCCATGCAGTACGCGGTGGCCTTCTCAGCCAGCACGATGGGTGTCGGCGTTGTCGCGGGCGGACCCTACAATTGCGCCTACCTCAATCCCGGGGGCGTCCTCGTCGGCATCGCGGTTTGCACACGAGGGGCGCCCTCGGGCGCAGCCTCCTACGAAGCCGCTGCAGCCTTCGCGGCGCTCGGCCAGATCGATCCGGTCGACCGGTTGAAGTCCCAGAAGGTCTATCTCTTCAGCGGCACCGAGGATAAGACGGTGAGGCGCATGGTGGTCGATGCTGTGCGCGATTTCTTCTCGGTCGCGGGCACCCCGAACGTTCACTATGTTCATGACGTACCCGCCGGCCATGCCTTCATCTCGGCCAATTTCGGCGCCCCCTGCGGCACGACGGCGACGCCTTACGTCGACCAGTGCACCGTCGACGGCGCGCTCTACGACCAGCCCCGAGCGATATTGACCACGATTTATGGGACGCTGTTGCCGAAGGCGACGAGCCCGTCGGCATCGCCGACGCCGTTCGACCAAACCGAGTTCGCCGCGCCGGACGCCGGCATGTCCAAGATCGGCTACGTCTATGTACCCGCATCCTGCGCGAAGACCGGCGCCAAGTGCGCGGTGCACATCGTGTTCCACGGCTGCCGGCAGGGCGCCGGCGTGGTTGGCGACGCCGTCTATGGCCGTGTCGGCTACAACCAGTCGGCTGACGCCAACGGCATCATCGTGCTCTACCCGCAGATCGACCCCGGCACGACGCCCAACAACCCGGATGGCTGCTGGGATTGGTGGGGCTATACCGGATCAAATTTCCAGACCCGATCGGGTCCCCAGCTCGCCGCCCTGCGCGCCATGGTGCTGCGCCTGGTCGCCCCGCCGGGCCGGTGAGCGTCGAAGCGCCGAGCTTCAGTTACAGAGCCAAGCCCGCATCGGCCGGTTCAGGATGGTTAGACCGGACGAGCTCGGCCGCTTGAGGGCCCTGCGCCGACGGAAGCGCGTAGGTCACGCGCCTTTCACTCGCCCACTCGACAAGGCACAGCGGATCGATCTCTTCCGTGTAGATCGTGCGTTCTCTGTCAATTCGGTTGACGACGCGCACATAGACCCGCTCGTCGCCGATGTTGACCCGCCGCTCATCCCCCTCCCGCCACAACGGGATGTTGATGTAGCCGGAGGCCACGTGCTCGGCCTGCCCCTTGCGTTTCAACATGTGGTGGAAGTTTGCCATTCGGGTCCCCCGGCAGCCTTTGACGCGGCTGCGCCGTTGTCGTGCCGGGGATGATCGCCGCAAGATGGTTAACAGACGGTATAGAAGCGCCCGGTTGCGTCTACGCCCCCTCCCGCACGATCTGCTCGTAGGCGGGGAGAGTCAGGAATTCGACGAAGCGCTCGGCGTCGATGAGCTCGCGGAAGAGCTTTGCCGCGTCGTCGAAGCGATTGCCCTCGGGCGCCGCCTGCCGCAGCTTCTCGAGCTCTTCCTCGAGCGTCTGATGGGCGAGGGCGCGGGTCACTTTGCGGCCGTCGGCGAGGCTGGCGCCGTGGCGGATCCACTGCCAGACCTGGCTGCGGCTGATCTCGGCCGTGGCCGCGTCCTCCATCAGATTGTAGAGCGGCACGCAGCCGGTGCCGCGCAGCCAGGATTCGACATAGCCCAGCCCCACATTGATGTTGGCGCGCAACCCCGCCTCGGTGATGGTGCCGCTCGGCACCTTCAGCAGATCGGCGGCGGCGACGTGCACGTCCTGGCGCTTGCGGGCGATCTGGTTCGCTTCGGGCATGCCCTTGTCGAAGACTTCCTTGGCGATGGCGACGAGACCGGGATGCGCCACCCAGGTGCCGTCATGGCCCTCGCTCACCTCGCGCTCCTTGTCGGCGCGTACCTTGGCCATCGCCGCGGCGTTGGCCTCGGGATCGTTCTTGATCGGGATCTGCGCCGCCATGCCGCCCATGGCATGGACGTTGCGCCGGTGGCAGGTCTTGATCAGCAGCCGCACATAGCTTTGCAGGAACGGCGTCGTCATCATCACCTGGGCGCGGTCCGGCAGCACCATGGCCGGGTCCTCGGCGAATTTCTTGATGACGCTGTAGATGTAGTCCCAGCGGCCGCAATTGAGGCCGCCCATATGCTCGCGCAGCTCGTAGATGATCTCGTCCATCTCGAAGGCGGCCATGATCGTCTCGATCAGCACCGTCGCCTTGATCGCACCGCGGCCGAGGCCGAGCTTTGCCTCGCTATGGACGAAGATCTCGTTCCACAGCCGCGCCTCGAGATGGCTCTCGAGCTTCGGCAGATAGAAATAGGCGCCGGTGCCGCGCTGCGCCAGCTCCTTGGCATTGTGGAAGACATAGAGGCCGAAATCGAACAGCGCGCCCGCCATCGGCTCGCCATCGACGAGGCAATGCGCTTCCGGCAGGTGCCAGCCGCGCGGCCGCACCAGCAAGGTCGCGGTCTTGGCGTCGAGCTGATAATGCCGGCCGCTGGCGGGATCCGCGAAGGTGATCGCGCGGCGCACGGCGTCGCCGAGGTTGATCTGCCCCTCGATGAGGTTGTCCCAGGACGGGGTGCTCGCATCCTCGAAATCGGCCATGTAGACATTGGCGCCGCAATTGAGCGCGTTGATCACCATCTTGCGATCGACGGGACCCGTGATCTCGACCCGGCGGTCGAGCAGATCCTTCGGGATCGCCGCCACGGTCCAGTCGCTGTCGCGCACCGTCTTGGTCTCGGCGAGAAAGTCGGGCTTCCAGCCGGCATCGAGCTTGGCCTGGACCTCGGCACGGCGCGCCAGCAGCCGCTTGCGCTCGCCGCCGAAGCGCCGCTCCAGCTCGGCGATGAAGGCGAGCGCCTCCGGCGTCAGAATCCGCTCATAGCCGGGGCGGATGGCGCCGCGAATGTCCATGCCCTTGGGCAGGGCCGATTTTTCCAATGCCATGCAAATCCTCTCGACAGAAACGGTTTTGGGCCGATCTCGGCGCCGCCGGGCCGCCGCTCTTAGCACGAAATCCGGCCCCTGTTCAGGGGGTCAGAACTCCAAACGCCCGATCATCATCGGCTCGTTCCGAGCGGCCTCGACCCATTCCTGCAGCGCCGGCAGCGCCCAGACCGCGTCGCAATAGCGCTGCGCTTCGGCTTCGAGCGCGACCCTATAGGTGCGGAAACGGCTGACCACCGGCGCGAACATGGCGTCGGCGATGGTAAGAGAACCGAACAGGAACGGGCCGTCCGCGCCGAAGCGTTCGCGGCAATTGCGCCAGAGCGCGGCGATCCGCTCGATATCGGCCTCGACCGCCGGGGTGAGGCCGCGATCGGGGAAGGAGGCGCGCATGTTCATCGGCAAATGGCTTCTCAGCGCGGCGAAGCCGGCATGCATCTCGGCGCTGGCGGCGCGCGCGACCGCACGCGCTGTCGGCGCTTCCGGCCAGAGCCGCGCCGCCGGGTACAGCTCGGCGAGATACTCGCCGATCGCCAGCGACTCCCAAACGACCAGCTCGCCATGCCGCAAGGCCGGCACCTTGCCCGACGGGGAGCGGCGCAGAATGCTGGGCCGCGTCGCGGCCTGGTCGAGCGCGATCATCTCTTCGGTGAAGGCAACCCCCGTCTGCTTCAGCATGAGCCAGCCGCGCAGCGACCAGGAAGAGTAGTTCTTGTTGCCGATATAGATGGTGAAGTCGGCCATGGGCTATCCTCCTACCCCTGCGCTGACCGCCGCCACTCTGGCGGCGGCGGGGCCGCGGCGCAACTTGCCCGGACCGCCGCGCGTCGATGATCCGCGGGTCGCGCCACAAGGCTGAAGAGGAGGCCTGATTTGTTGTCTCATCTCGTCACCGACGCGCCGGGGGCCGTGCCGATTACGCCGGTCATGGCGGGCGACGGGCTCGAGAGCCGGATGGCGGCGCTCGACGATCGCGCCCGCGCCTGGGTCAAGGCCACGGGATTTGCCGCCGAAGCGGGCAAATGGACGCTGCTCCCCGACGCCGCGGGCGGTCTCGCCCGCGTGCTGGTGGGGGGCGCCAGCGGCGACGAGCTTTGGGCGCTGGCGGGCCTTCCCGACAGCCTGCCCGAAGGCGTCTACCGCATCGATCCCGAGCCGGAGCCGGCGCTGGCGACGCGTATGGCGCTGGGCTGGGCGCTCGGCTGCTATGCCTTCACCCGCTACAGGCCGAGGAAGCGCGGCTTCGCCCATCTGGCCTGGCCGCGCGGCGCCGATCGCGGCCTGGTCGAGCGGCTCGCGCGCGGCATCGGGCTGGCCCGCGATCTCATCAACACGCCGGCCGAGGATCTGGGCCCGGCCGAGCTTGCCGGCGCGGTCGAGGAGCTGGCGGCGCGCAACGCCACGCCCTGCCGTCTGATCTCCGGCGAGGCGTTGCTCGCCGAGAACTACCCGCTGATCCACGCGGTGGGCCGCGCCAGCGCGCGGCCGCCGGCGCTGGCCGATCTCACCTGGGGTGATGCCGGCGCGCCCAAGCTGACCCTGGTCGGCAAGGGCGTCTGCTTCGATAGCGGCGGGCTCGATCTGAAGCCGGCGAGCGGCATGCGCATGATGAAAAAGGACATGGGCGGCGCGGCGACGCTCATCGGTCTGGCCAGCGCGGTGATGGATGCCAATCTGCCGGTGCGCCTCCGGCTCCTTGTCCCGGCGGTCGAGAATGCGGTGTCGGCCAATGCCTTCCGGCCGCTCGACGTGATCCGCTCGCGCAAGGGCATCACCGTGGAGATCGGCAATACCGATGCCGAGGGCCGTCTCATTCTCGCCGACGCCCTCGCCGAGGCCGATACGGAGGCGCCTGCGCTGCTCATCGATATGGCGACCTTGACCGGCGCGGCGCGCACCGCGCTCGGTCCGGAGCTGCCGGCGCTGTTCTGCAATGACGAGCGGCTCGCCGGCGAACTGTTGCGCGCCGGCGAGGCGGAGCAGGATCCGCTCTGGCGCCTGCCGCTGTGGGCGCCCTATCGCAAGCTGCTGAAGAGCGGCATCGCCGATATCAACAACGTCTCGGAATCGGCCTTCGCCGGCGCCATCACCGCGGCGGTGTTTCTGCAGGAGTTCGTCGGCAAGACGACCCCCTGGGCGCATTTCGACACCTATGCCTGGAACGCGACCAGCCGCCCCGGCCGACCGGAAGGCGGCGAGGCGCTGGCCTTGCGCGCTCTCTACCGCCTCGTCACCGACCGCTTCGGCCCGCGGCGGGTGTGACGGCGTCGCCAAATCCCCGAAGGCAGGGTTCGGTTCGCCGCGCGCGCGATCGCCGCCAACGCGATCGCCCTTTACGTTTCCTCAACCCTGCGTCGCCGAGAATGGGCGGCTATGGCAGCCCAAGGCGAGGACGGGGATGGCCGAGCTTAAGCCGACCCAGGCGCTGGATCTCTGGCGGGACGTGTTGATCGAGACCGTGCGCAGCGCCGGACCCGACCTCTCGGCACGCCAGCTCGCCATCGTCCTCACCGTCTATCTGACGCCGCCGCCGCACACGGTGCGCGGGCTTGCGGCCCTGTTGCGCATCTCGAAGCCTGCCGTCACCCGCGCGCTCGACCGGCTCGGCATGCTCGGCCTGGCGCGGCGCCGGCGCGATGATCAGGATCGCCGCTCGGTGTTGGTGCAGCGTACGGTGAAGGGCTCGGTGTTCCTGAGCGATTTCGCCGAAAGCGTCGCGGCGGCGAGCCGCCGGCTCGAGCAGCAGCGCGACACCCTCATCCCTTACGAGCGGTCAATAGCGCTCTGAACCGTCGACGCGGTTGCGCAGCGGCCTGCCGTCGCGCAGCCGGCGGAGATTGTCCACCACCGCCAAGGCGGCGGTCGGCGGATTGGTTGCGGCCGCGACATGCGGCGTCACCAGGATACGCTCATGGCGCCAGAACGGATGCTGCGGCGGCAGCGGCTCGTCGCGGAACACGTCGAGCGCCGCGGCGGAGAGCGTGCCGCTGTCGAGCGCGGCGAGGAGATCGGCTTCGACGAGATGCCGGCCGCGCCCGCAATTGATGATCGCGGCGCCGCGCGGTAACCGGGTGAAGAGCCTGGTGTCGAGGATGTTCTCCGTCGCCGGCGTCAGCGGTAGCAGACAGACCAGGATCTCCGAGCGCTGGAGCAGCGCCTCGAGACCCTGGGCGCCGTGGAAGCTTGGAATTCCCGGCAGCCGCTTCTCGCGGCGGCTCCAGCCGGCAACGTCGAAGCCCAGCACTTCGAGTTTCGAGGCCGCGTCGCGGCCGAGCACGCCCAACCCGAGCACGCCGACGCGGCGCTCGGCGGCATTCGGCTGCGGCCATGGCCGCCACACCCGCGCTTGCTGCTGGGCGCGATAGACGGGATCGTTGCGATGGAGGCGCAGCACCTGAAGCTGCACATATTCGCTCATCGCCGTCGTCAGGTAGGGATCGACGAGACGCACGATCGGGACGCCGGGCGGCAGCGACGGATCGGCAAAGATGTGATCGACGCCGGCGCCGAGCGACGCGATCAGCTTCAGATTGGGCAGCCGGTCCCAGAGTCCCGCCGGCGGGCGCCAGACCAGCGCCGCGTCGATCTCGCCGGGATCGCCGAGCTCAGGCCAGACGCGCATCTCCAGACCGGGGAGGTGCTTTGCCAGCTCCTTCCGCCAGTCACGGGCGCTGTCAACGTCGGAGAGGAAGAGAAGAGCCATACTCGGCCACTCTACTGCGTCGTCGCGGCGCCCTCCACCACCTCGAGTTCGAAGGCCGCGGCCATCAGCGCGCGCGTATAGGGATGGCGCGGCCGCTGGAACAGCTCCTGCGCCGGGCCGGCCTCGACGATCTTGCCGTCCTTCATCACCATCACCTGATGCGCGAGCGCGCGCACCACGCGCAAATCATGGCTGATGAAGAGATAGGAGAGGCCGTGGCGCCGCTGCAGCTCGCGCAGCAGCTCGACCACTTGCGCCTGCACCGACATGTCGAGCGCCGAGGTCGGCTCGTCCAGCACGACGAAGCGCGGCTTCAGCACCGTGGCGCGGGCAATGGCGACACGCTGGCGCTGCCCGCCCGAGAATTCATGCGGGTAGCGCTCGGCGGAGTCGGGATCGAGCCCGACCTCGACGAGCGCCTGGTCGATGATGGCGCGGCGCTCCTGCGCGTTTCGTCCGATGCGATGCACCTTGAGCCCTTCCTCGACGATCTGCGCCACCGAGAGACGCGGCGAAAGGCTGGAGAAGGGGTCCTGGAAGACGATCTGCAGCGCGCGGCGGAGCGGCCGCATGCGGCCCTCGGAGAGGTCGTCGAGCCGCTTGCCGTCGAAGGAGATCGCGCCTTCGCTGGCGATGAGCCGAAGCAGGGCCAGGCCGAGCGTCGTCTTGCCCGAGCCGCTCTCGCCGACGACGCCGAGCGTCTCGCCCTGGCGCAGCTCGAAGCCGACGCCGTCCACCGCCTTGACATGGTCGGTGACGCGGCGGAGCACGCCGCTGCGGATCGGGAACCACACTTTGAGGCCGTCGGCGGCGACGAGCACCGGCGCCGCGGGATCAGCCGGCGGCGGCGCGCCCTTGGGCTCGGCCGCCAGCAGATGACGCGTATAGGCATGCTGCGGCCGGGCGAACACATCGCCGACCGGACCCGCCTCGACGACCTCGCCCTTGGTCATCACCAGCACCGTGTCGGCCATCTTGCGGACGACGCCGAGATCGTGGGTGATGAGCAGCAGCGCCATGCCGAAGCGCGCCTGCAGCTCCTTCAGCAGCTTCAGGATCTGGGCCTGGATGGTGACGTCGAGCGCCGTCGTCGGCTCGTCGGCGATGAGGATGTCGGGCTCGTTGGCGAGCGCCATGGCGATCATCACGCGCTGGCGCTGCCCGCCGGAGAGCTGGTGCGGATAGGCGCCGAGCCGCTTCTCGGCCTCGGACAGCCCGACCAGCCGCAGCAGCTCGAGTACCCGGGCGCGCGCCGCGCTGGGCGCCATGTGCTTGTGCAGATAAAGCGTTTCGGCGATTTGTTTTTCGATGGTATGGAGCGGGTTCAGCGAGGTCATCGGCTCCTGGAACACCATCGCGATGCGGTTGCCGCGAATGTCGCGCAGCTGCGATTCGGGCGCGCCGACCAGCTCGGCGCCGTCGAAAACGATGCTGCTGCCCGCCGCGTGACGCGCCATGGGATAGGGCAGGAGCTGCAGAACCGAGAGCGCGGTGACCGACTTGCCCGAGCCGGATTCACCGACCAGCGCCAGCGTGCCGCCCTTGTCGAGATCGAACGAAACCCCTTTCACCGCCTCGACCGCGCCGCCGGGAACGGCAAAGGTGACGTGGAGATTGCGGACGGAGAGGAGGGGCATGGCGGGGTTGGTTGTCAGTTCTCAGTTGTGAG
>Ga0335073_10006087_pt1 | contig 16948 bp, 8 predicted proteins | sample Lox_Sample_22_FD_207093 | JGI IMG/M metagenome (GOLD analysis project Ga0335073, IMG submission 207093) | Soil microbial communities from Loxahatchee National Wildlife Refuge, Florida, United States - Lox_Sample_2.2 | ecosystem: Environmental > Terrestrial > Soil > Wetlands | place: USA: Florida... | reverse complement strand
AGCTTGATTCGAACTCAGCTCAGGCGGAGGCAAGGGCTGCCGCGCCTTACATCCAGGAAGGGAATGTCGATCGCGCCATCGCGCACTTGCGACGTGCGATGACTCTCGATCCCTTGGATTTGTCCGCGGCCAGCACGCTGATTGATTTGTACCGAAAGCAAGGGCAATTCGCTGAATCGAACGAACTGGCGGAAAAGATCAAGACACAATTGAACTCGACGCCTGCCCCGGATCGCGTCGCGCCGCCCGCTTCGACGCCGGACGCCGAGACTGCCTTCAAGAATATTCAAGTGCTCAAGAGCATCCCATCCTCGGAACTGATTCCTGCCATGGAATTCATCTCATCATCGTTGGGGGTGAAGTGCGCGTTCTGCCATGTCGAAGGGCATTTCGAGAAAGATGATAAGAAACCCAAGCAGACTGCCCGCGAAATGATGAGGATGATGTTCACTTTGAATAACAGCAGTTTTGCCGGGCAGCGCGCCGTAACCTGCGACACCTGCCATCGCGGCGCGACCAAACCGGTGGGCATCCCAATGGTTGCCAGCGCAGCGTCCTCGCCTCAGGAAAGTGCGCCACAGTCACAACCGATAACCGCTGATTTGCCCACGGTCCGTCAGATACTCGATCGCTATGTCAGTGCGTTAGGCGGAGCCGACGCCATCGCGAGAATTTTTAGCCGTGTGGAAAAGGCCGATTCTGAATCGGAAGATCAAACCGCGTCGGTTGAGATGCTTACAGCAGAACCCGAGAAGCAAGTTGTGCTTCGACATCTTCCAATGGGCGATGCTCTGACGGTTTTCGACGGTCAAGCTGGCTGGATCCGTTTTCCTGGCCGACCTACACGCAGCATGGACAATGGCGAAGTCCAAGGCGCAAGAATGGATGCGGATCTGCAGTTTCCTTTGCACATTCAGGAATTGTTCCCGAAACTCAGTATCCAGTACCCGGACAATATCAACGGTCGCGATGCTTACGTTTTATTGGGCACTCGTAAAGGCGAGCCGCCGGTCAAGCTTTATTTCGATTCGCAGTCGGGGCTGCTGGTGCGGATCGTACGTTACAGCGAGTCGCCTCTGGGATTGGACCCCACGCGAATCGATTATGCCGATTATCGCGAGGTCGATGGAGTACAAATTCCGTTTCGCATCACGGTTGCCGAGCCTGAAAGCACGGTCAAGCTCCAGGTTGAGAATGTGCAACAGAACGTTGCGATCGACGAAGCGAGATTTGCCAAGCCAGCCGCTGACAAATGACCCGCACGGATTCCGTGGTTCGGCGCGAGGCAACTACACCGTTACTTTGAAGTAAGTGCTGTAATTTTCTTTATCGATGTTCATGAACGGTCGCATCACCACAGGTGTTCCTTCGGTGGAATTTGCGATCCAATCGCCCATCGAATTGTTCCGGGGTTTCGCTTGCAGCAATGCGTCCTTGCCGAAGGTCGGCTGAGAGTCGGCCAAAGCGAACAGCACCAAAGGACCTCGCAATAGGGCCATCAAGCCAGGGTGGTTCGCATCCACAGCTTCCACGCGCAAAGGCATCGGCAATTCCAGTTCAATGCGATCGGCGTTCTTCCAGGTTCGTCGAATTGCCGCAAAAGTGCCCGGCTGGACTGACTCTGAAACTCGCCGGCCATTCACCGACAAGACAGGATCTGGCGCCGCCCAAGCCGGGATTCGAAGATAGATCGTGTATTCGGCAGGTTGCGATGCAGTGACGCTGATCGTGATCTTGTTATCGAAAGGATATTTCGTTTCTTGCCTCAGCCCGTGTCGCGCACTCCCCTCCGTCCATTCCAACGTCGATGGCGTGAATAGGTTCACGTAAACGCCGTCCGATGAACGGAAGTACGAGCTGATGTGGTAATCGGCCGTCACTTGTGGGAACGTTCCCGAACAACACGGCCATTTCTGCCCGTACCAGACCTTCCGTCCGCTGGTCGCGTAATCGGAATAATAGAATGAAGTTCCATCGGCCTGAATCGGCCACGCCCCGAGTATCGTGTTGTACAGGACACGCTCCATACTGTCGCCATATTGCGGATCCTTGGTCACGCGCAGCAGGTAGCGCGTGATCTTGAAATGTCCGTAAGATCCGCAGGGCGTCTCAAAGCTGGCGTGAGTGTAAGAAAGGCTGTCGCCTAGTTGGCCTCGGCCCGGTTCTCCAAAGCTTTCATCCGGCCCCCATCCGCCGGTGGCAAAGCTCTGCGTGGTAACTAGCATCTGGAATCCATTTTTCGCGGCACGCAGATGCTTCTCGCTTCCCAAGGTAATGTAAGCTTGCATCGCGGAACTGAAGGCATTCACGTGGCTGTAGGCATGCTCGAATGGCAGTACATTGTTGCCCTCAGCGAGCGGATTGAAATATCTATCATCCTCCAAATACTGTTTCGCCATGTCGCGATAAAAAGACTTCCCGCTTCGCTGGTAAGCCAGGAAGAGATTTTCTGGCAAGGTGTAAGTTTCGTCCCAGGTGTATGACGTGTCCTTGTGAGGACGGGCGCGCTGCTCCTGTCGCGATAGTGCTTTCTCAGGCAAGTACGCGACGATCGCATGCGTGAGCTTTTCGTGGATATCCATGGCTGCGGGATCATGGGCGAACTCATGCGCGTCGATCAGGCCGCACGACAGCTTGTCGTAGGTGTAGGCTGGCAGCCGGTAATCCACAAAAAACGACGCTTTGGGATCCAGCGTCTCACCATAGCCCTTCACTAGCCGATTGACTTTGGCGCGGGTCTCCTCCGATCTGGTCACCGCGTAAGCGCGCGCCAGCGCCGAAAGGTATTGCCCAAAACTGTGGCCGGCGATGAATCCATGAAAATCATTCTTCACCAAACTGAAGCCAGTGAGGTCGTACCAGCCGCCCATGTCCTCTCCGGGAGCTGGCAATCCCGCGACTTGGCGAAAGACTTTGAGCAAGCGATCGTCCTCGAGATTCAGGAAGCGGGCATGGTTTTCCTCGAACTGGCGCTTCATCGGGCCTTCGAGCAATTGCACATCCGAGTAGGCGAAAGTGGCGAGTGGCGGGGTTACAGCGATGGCGCCGTTCGCGGAAACTGCCCTTGCAGCAATCGATTTCGACGCGTAAGCAGAAGCGGTTACGGCCGCAGCCGTTTTCAGAAAGCCACGACGACTCAGACCAGATCGCATCTTGTTTCCCCCAGGTGCAGCAAACGTTTTCCTCAGTCTGGGTCAGAGGGTGATGCTTTGTCAATGGGTCTTCGGGTTGCAATCGCCAGTTCTTTGCGTCGAGTCAGCGTCTCTGCAAGTCAATATTCGAGCGACTTTTCCCCATCGACCGTAGGCTTTCCGTCCACAGATCTGTGGCTAGAACCGGACCGTTGATCTTAGACGCGTAAGCGATTACCCACAGCTCCTGTAGAGATAAACCGTGTAAAACCAGCCTGCTATCGGAGATTCAGACATTTCTTCTTGCTTGCCTGGTTTGGGGTCAGAAACATGATCCGACCGATATGTTATTGCGGTACCTACAGTTAACGAGAACATTCTGCCATACCTTGGGATGCGCAAAAAAAACTTGACAAGGGTTTTGGGGCGGGAATATAAGATTTTAAATCTTTGGGGAAATCGTTTACTTCAAATCGCTAACCTGGGGGACGTGGGGGGAGCAATGGCAAGTCATCGGTGGTTTCAGTTCCTCTGTCGCCTTTGCTTTTTGGGCATGTTGTTCTCAGGCGTTGTTTGCTACGCCCAATACAACAGCAACATTCAAGGCATTGTTGCCGACCAGGCTGGTGCCGCTATCAACGGAGCGTCTGTCGTTCTGACAAATGTCGACACTGGAGTGCAGGCGACGACCAAGAGCAGCGACTCCGGCAACTATCGCTTCAGCAGCCTTCCCCCTGGAAATTATGTAATTGACGTCGAGGCCGCCGGCTTCCGCAAAACCGAGTCGAAGTTCACCCTGAATACTGCAGAGACCAAGGGAATCAACCTCACTCTTCCGATTGCTTCCGCGCAACAGACCATTACTGTCGAAGAGGTGCCTCCCGCCGTCGACACCGACGACAGCCGTTTGCAAGCCACTCTCTCTTCGAGTACGGTGAGGGACTTGCCCGAGGCCAATCGGAACTTGTGGGATATTCTCGCGGTTGAGCCCGGTGTGGTTGGAACCGGTACGCGCGCGACTGGAGAGTCGCCGGGAGGGTTCGCGGATAACTTCGGCACCCAGACGCCACAAATCAGCGCGAATGGGCGGAGTTACACCGGCAATCTCGTCATGGTTGATGGGATGAACGTGACCAGTCCCGTGCAAAACGGAAATATCATTCTGGCTCCTATCCCGGATGCGGTCCAGGAAGCCACCTTGCAAACCAATTCCTGGGATGGTGAAGACAATCTGGGAAGTTCCATCCTTATTCAGGTGACGACGAAGTCGGGCACGAACCAGTTTCACGGCACTGGCAGTCTCTTTTTCACGAATCAGGATTTTCAGGCGACTCCGGAATTTACCGCGCCCGGCGCTTTTCTTCCGTTTGCCCGAAAAGATCTGGTAGGTACGCTCGGTGGGCCGATTCGCAAGGGGAAAACATTTTTCTTCGCCGATTTCGAAAAACTCTGGGCGACAACCGCGGGAACATCATCGGGTACTCAGTATTTTGAAGACCCGGCGTTCGTATCGTGGGCCCAGTCGAACTTCGCCAACACCGTCGGAACCCAGGTTCTCGCGGGATGGCCCGCGAGCCGGCTGATTGGAAAGCCGTATCAAACAGCGCAGCAATATCTAGATGGCAATTGCGGAACGACAACGCCGCTGACGCCGCCCTGTAGTCTAAATATGATTGATGCTGGCAGCTTTGCGGCCAGTCCCTACTACAATGCTCTACAGTACAACTTCCGGTTAGATCAGTACTTCACCGACAAAGATCGTCTCTACATCAGCTACTATAACGACTCTTTCGATCAAGAGCAGCTTTCGGCACGGCCTCGGTTGGACGCTCTGGATATCATGAGAAATCGATACGCACAGATCGATTTCACTCATACCTGGAATGCGAACGTTCTGGCGGAAGGAGGTTTTGCCTTCGCCAGCGTCGGCGGTGCGAATGGCCAAGACGCCAACCTCGCCGTACCTGACATCGGAGTGACCGGCGGTAATCTGGTCGGTTTTCCTGTAGGCGGTGGGTGGGGGCCGGGAGAGTACCGCGGTCCAAACTACAACTGGCGCGGTGTTCTAAGTTGGGTGCGCGGAAAGCACACGCTGCGTTTCGGGTACGACGGGGACCACGCGATCGAACACGGCGATTTTACGCCTTACAATGTCAGACCCGACTTCACTTTTAACAATCTGTTAGACCTGGTCGAAGACAACGTATTTCAGGAATCCGTTTACGCTTACAATCCGCTGACCGGAGGCCAAGGCTCGGTCATTTTCGGCGGGCAGACGAATCCGTTCGGCTTCTTTGTGCAAGATGATTGGAAGGTGAAGTCGAATCTTTCGTTAACTGTTTCCTTACGCTGGGATGATTTTGGCAATCACACGGCTTGGGGCAACAGTGGTTTTCAGTTCAGCACTTTAATCCTCTCGCCGGGCGGGAACTTCGATACTCAGGTGGGGAACGCCTCGGTCGGAGTAGTGCCTCAGGTGTTTTCCAACGATATGAAGAACCTCTTCAGTCCCAGGATTGGTTTTTCCTGGGATCCAACAAAAAAGGGCGAATGGGCAATTCGTGGAGGGATTGGTGTCTACCACGATTGGGTCGCGCTCGGCCAAAGTGTAGACCAAACTCGTAACAATCCGCCGGGGGTTATTAGTCAAACCTTCACAGACGTTGATGTATACAACGGGACTTCATACCCTCTAAGTAACTTCTTTTCCATTGCTCCTTCCGGGAAGTATCCGTGGAACTTTCCTTTGCCTCCAATTCCGGCGGGAAGTCTTAATTCTCACGGCGGCCTGACTGGCGCAACTCCGTCGGTCGACGCTTTGGCTCAGAGTATGGTTGCTCCATTAGCCGTCAATTATGTAGCTGGAGTCGAGCGCCAATTGCGGGGTAGTCTCGTTGCCGGCGCCAACTATTCCGGGTCCAAGAGCTACAACGGTCTGAGTGGATCGAATGTGAACTATTTCCCAGGAGGTGCGAGCTTTTCTCTGGTTACCAATAATCCGAATGGCAACTACGTTACGGAGAATATCGGCACGCTCAATCCGTATTTCGGACCGATTACATATGTCAACAATGCGAACCGCGCTACTTACAATGCCATGATCCTGTTCTTGCGAGGGCGAGCAGGACAGCGGGGAAGTTTCCAGGGGTCCTATACGCTGTCGCATGCCAGGGACTTCCCCGAGGCTGACACACGATTCGACCAGGATGACGGTTTCAACATTCCCCAGCCCAGTTCGTATTTCAGTTATTATGGGGACGCTAATTATGACGTCCGGCAACGCTTCTCGTTCTCTGGGGCATACACGCTACCCGGCCTCGGGAGTGGGATCGCAAAGGTCCTGACCTCTGGATGGGAAGCTTCGAGCATCATTGCCGTTCAGACAGGTACCCCATTCTGGGTCATCGACAATCGACCGCTAAGTATTATGTGCAGCAGTGACGGGACGTTGACCGGAGCGAATCTCGGTGCGTGCCCAACGGCGGCGCCGGCGAGTCCGACAAACACTGCGCTTCAGATCGTCACCGGGGTTTCGCCGAGCATCACGAACCCGAACGGTTATGTATTGGCGCCCAATAGCGGCGACTACAACCTGGACGGAACGGGATACGATGTCCCGAATACACCGACGCAAAGTTTTACTGGTTCCCACAGCAAGTCGGCGTATATCAATGGGTTGTTTACGGCGAGCGATTTTCCAACACCGCAAATTGGCACCGAAGGCAACCTGGCAAGAAACATCTACCGCAATGCGGGTATGTTCCAGTTCGACGCCAGCATTCTGAAAAATAATCATGTGCCGTGGATGGGAGAGCAGGGGAATTTACAACTCCGTTTTGACTTTATCAACTTGCCCAACCATCCAAATCTGGGCTTAGTGGATCCCAACATGGGAGATGCAGGCTTTGGAAAGGTTGCCACCGCCCTTCCGGCTCGGCAGTTGCAGTTGGGACTGAGACTGTCGTTCTGAGCGGGGCAGTGATATTGGTCGGTGACTGTTTGTAAGTTCATCGAGGTACGCCTTTTTCTTGGCGCTTCAGTGATACATTACTCGTAATTACGACGGGCCGAATGGCCTGGTTGCAGTCACCAGGGATCAGAATTGAAAAGGAAAACCAGGGCAAGGGTAAACTCTTACTCGACGCAATCATTTAGTTCGCGAAGGCATTTTCTAAAGCAAGCTTCTGCAGCCGGCCTTGCCTGCGGTGCGAACAAATTACTTCCTGGCGGTTCGCTCGCCGGGCTGGCGGCTTTTAGGGGCTCGACGGATCAACGCATTTCGTCGCGAGTGTATATCGATACTCGCCGAATCATTGCCCCTTTGGAGCGCAATCTGTTTGGCTCGTTTCTTGAACACTTAGGCCGGGCCATCTACGGAGGCATTTACGACCCGGGATCAAGGCTGTCAGACTCCAATGGTTTTCGCAAAGATGTACTCGAAGAAATCCGTCAACTAGATGTCCCGATCGTTCGCTATCCGGGCGGCAATTTTGTTTCCGGATACAACTGGCTCGATGGCGTGGGCCCCAAGGCGAGCCGTCCGCGTGTACTGGATAAGGCATGGAATTCGATCGAATCGAATCAATTCGGCACCAACGAATTCATGGCATGGTGTCGCGCGGCTGGAACCACCCCGCTCATGGGGCTGAACCTTGGCACGGGAACCCCGGAAGAAGCGGCCGCTCTGGTCGAATACTGTAACGTCGACAAAGGAACAAAATGGAGCGATCTGCGCCGGGAGCACGGTTTTGCCGAGCCTTACAAAGTGCAGCACTGGTGCCTGGGTAATGAGATGGATGGTCCGTGGCAGATCGGCCATATGGCGGCGACTGAATATGGCCTTAAGGCGGCCGATGCTGCGCGACAGATGCGCGACGTGGATCGGGATTTAAAGCTGATCGCCTGCGGTTCCAGCGGACCTTTTATGCCTACGTACCTCGAATGGGATCGCGAGGTTCTGGAACAGTGCTACGAATACGTGGATGGTCTTTCGTTGCATCGCTACTTTGGTAACAATGAGCGCGATACTGGCGGAGATACCACCAAATACTTGGCAATGAATCTCAGCATGGAGCGACAGATTGCCGAAACGCTCGCCGTTTGCGATCTCGTGCGCGGCCACAAACGCTCGCCGAAGAAACTCTGGCTCTCGTTCGATGAGTGGAATGTCTGGTATCGGACAACTCGGGGAGACGACGTGGATGGCCATCGCCAAGAGGCTCCGCATCTGCTGGAAGAGGTCTACAACCTGGAAGATGCGTTGCTCGTGGGCGGGCTTGTCAATTCTCTACTTCGCAACGCCGATCGAGTGAAGATCGCATGTCTGGCACAGTTAGTCAACGTGATCGCGCCGATTACTACCAATGCGGATGGATTATTTCGGCAAACCATCTACTATCCTTACAGTTGGGGTCTGCATTTCGCTCGGGGTGCGGTTCTGAATCTTCTCGTCGAATCTCCGACTTATGACGTGCACGGAATGGATGCTGTTCCATACGTCGATGTGGCCGGTACCATCGACCAGTCGGAAGGTAAAGTCTCGATGTTTGTTCTGAACCGGGATTTATCGAATGCCCGCGAAGTGGAGTTGGTTTGGGAAGAGAAGCGCCCAGCTGCGGCGCTTTCTTCATGGCTGCTTACGGGCGATGATTTGAAAGCTTCGAACAGCTTTGCGGCTCCCAAGAAAGTCGTACCCCAAGCCTTTACCAAGCCGTCTCCCGGGGAGGCAAGTACAAAGTTCGAAGTGCCGGCGCGTTCGTATGCGGTCCTGCAGTGGTCGATATGAGAGGGCCGGACCGATCCGGGATCCACAGAATGGCTTCCTGAAAGGAAGCGATGGTTTCTCCGCTGCTCGCGATTTTTTGGGGCCTCAACCCGTTTTCTTCGGCCCTTTCCTGCTATCACTTGTGGTTGGTGCCAGAGCTGTAGAGCGCCGCAAGATCAGGTTGGTAGTCAGCCGATATTCGCTCGCCCGGTGGTCTTCGGACATTTGACCGACTTCGTTCATCAACGCCTGAAATGCCAGCCGGGCTAGCTCAGTCTGCGACATTTGTACAGTCGTCAATGGAGGGGTTGTAAACTGTGCTAGACGAATATCATCGAAGCCGATGATGGAAAGCTCTGAAGGTATCCGAATATCCCGCTCAAAAGCCTCGCGTAATACTCCGATTGCGGTCATATCATTTGAGCAGACAATTGCCGTCGGCCGGCCTTGCGCGGTAATGAGCTTGGTCAACGCGCTCATGCCGCCTTCCATCGTGTGATCCCCTTCAGTAATCAGGTTCGCAGGAATACCAATCTCTGACATCGACTGCAGGAAAGCGCTCTTTCTGGCCAATGCCGACTTTAACCGGAGCGGACCGGTAATGAATGCGATGCGCGTGTGCCTCAGGGCTGCGAGGTGCTGTACGGCCTGCCGAATTCCGCTCAGATAGTCGATTCGAATGTTCGCCACTTGCGGGCTGTCGGGACCAACATCGACAAATACGAGCGGAACTTGTCGAAAACGGAGGTGCTGAAGCAAAGACTCTTCCATGCCAAACGTCAGAATGGCGACCCCATCCACCCGGCGTTCGATCATGCGTCGCACGGAAAGTTCCATTCTCTTGGGATCGTGAACGGTAGAAGTCAGCAGGATTTCATAATTGTTCTCGACAGCCAGATTTTCGAAGGTCTGAACGATTTCAGGGAAGAACGGGTTGGTGATCTCGGAAACGATCAAGCCGAAAATCCTGCTTCTCCCGGAGACCAGAGCGCGTGCCTGTGTGTTGGGAAAATACCCGAGCTCTTCCACTACCCGCCAGACTCGCTTGGAAAGCTGCGGATCAACGGTGGGAACGCGATTGATGGCGCGCGAGACTGTAGCAGTGGAAACTTTCGCACGCCTGGCAATTTCTCGGATATCCATGGACTCGCAGGGATGGATACAAATAAAGCGTAATCTTACCAGAGAATCGCCCGCTGCACGGTATACGTTTACGAGCCTGCTCCTCCGATCAAATTCGCATTGATGGGAAGCAAAAAAATCCGCAATCTTCGGGGCCTTTGGCTTTACAATGAGCAAACGTTTACCGACAGCGTCGTCAAGGGTTCTCGTGAAAACCAGCGTCGCATTCCAAGGAATTGTCGGAGCGCGCGCCTCCGGCGGTGGCGTTCCTGAATCCGCGCGATGCAAGAGGATGGAATGATTCGTCTCAGCGATCTGGAAGCTTGGTTCGTGGCCGGAAGCCAACATCTCTATGGAGATGCGGTGCTGAAGCAGGTTCAAGAGCACGCCGGGCTGATAGCGAGCGCATTGGGCGCTTCTCCGGAGATTCCGGTAAAGATCGTTCTCAAACCGGTAATGACCGATAGCGAATCGATTCATAGCTTGTGCCTGGAAGCCAACAGTGCAAGCCACTGCGTCGGTCTCATCGCCTGGATGCATACCTTCTCGCCAGCTCGCATGTGGATTGCCGGATTGCGCTCTTTAAGCAGGCCGCTCCTGCACCTCCACACGCAGTTTAATGATGAACTGCCGTGGTCGAGCATCGACATGAATTTCATGAATTTGAATCAGTCCGCCCACGGTGATCGGGAGTTCGGATTCATCGGCGCGCGCATGCGGCTCAGACGGAAAATTGTGGTGGGATTTTGGCAGGATACCGCTGTTCATACAGAGATCGGCACTTGGACCAGAGCTGCTTGCGCCTGGCAGGACGCGCAGAAATTGAAGGTTGCGCGCCTCGGCGACAATATGCGAAATGTTGCCGTGACCGAAGGCAACAAGGTCAGCGCCCAAATCAATCTCTGCTATTCGGTCGATGGATACGGCGTTGGCGACGTGGTGCAGCGAATCCGGCAAGTTACGGATGCAGAAATCAACAAGCTCACAGCCCATTACGATGAAGCTTATGCCGTAGCTCAGCCGCTGAGCGTGGGCGGATGCCGGCGCGAATCATTGCGCGAAGCTGCCAGAATCGAACTGGGGTTACGCAGCTTTCTGGAGGAAACGGGAGCACACGCATTCACCGATACGTTTGAAGACCTGCATGGGTTGGAGCAGCTTCCGGGGATAGCCGTCCAACGTTTGATGGAAGACGGGTACGGCTTCGGGGCCGAAGGAGACTGGAAAACAGCCGCTCTGGTGCGTGCGGTGAAGGTGATGAGTCACGGCCTGCCGGGGGGAGCTTCGTTCATGGAAGATTACACCTATCATCTTAAGAATGGTGGACAGGTATTGGGCGCGCATATGCTCGAGGTTTGTCCATCCCTTACGGCCGAAAAGCCGACGGCTGAGATCCATCCGCTTTCGATTGGCGGTAAGGCGGACCCTGTTCGCCTTGTGTTCACAGCCGCAAGCGGAAATGCCGTCAATGCCTCTCTCATTGACCTAGGCAATCGGTTTCGCCTCATCATCAACCGCGTCAACTTGATTTCGCCGGAGCATCCGGTTCCCAAACTGCCTGTGGCGCGAGGGTTCTGGGTTCCGGAACCTGATTTGAGGGTTGCGGCAACGGCTTGGATTTCCGCTGGCGGCGCACACCACACTGTTCTGACTCGAGCCTTGAAGCCCGAGCACCTTGAGAATTTCGCCGAGATGGCGGATATGGAATGCCTGTTAATTGACCGCAATACGAAGCTGCCGGACTTCGCAAAGGAGCTGCGCTGGAATGACGCCTATTACCATCTCGCCAACGGATTTTGAACGAGCGAACGCAACCTGAAAAGGATCCCGCATCCGGGCTCCCGCGAAGGCAGCCGCTTCCCTTTAGGAACGCCGTGCGATGTGGATGAGTTTCGGCAAAACGCCTCCGAATCCCGACGACGGGGCACCGAACTCGAAATAAATTTTGCGATAGAGTTCGTAGAGATCAGAGTAAGTCGCTTGCGCTTCTGGCTGCGGCTCGTAGATCGTATAAGAGGGACAAACCCGCCGCTGTGCTTCCTCGATGCTGGGAAAGACTCCCGCTGCCAAAAATGCGAAGATCGCCGATCCTAAGCCGGTCACTTTACTACTCGGAACGAGTACAGGCCGGCCTAATACGTTGGCGTAAATCTGGTTCAGAGCGGCATTGGATTGCGGGATTCCGCCGCCATTGATCACCCGCTGCGTCGGCGCCCCGTGTTCGCTCATGCGATCGAGAATTACGCGAGTGTGGAATGCGGTTCCTTCGATGGCGGCGAACAGTTCATCCTGAGCCGTGTGTTGCAGATTCCAGCCCAAGGTCATGCCGCCAAGATTCGGGTTCACCAGCACAGTTCGATCGCCATTGTCCCAAGTCATGCGCAACAATCCGGTCTGTCCGGGACGGTAGCTTGTCAGCCCCTGGCTTAGCTGTTCAACATTTGTGTTGGCTCGGCGGGCGATGGCGCTGAAGATATCGCCTGTGGCCGAAAGGCCCGCCTCGATCCCCGTAAACCGCGGATGCACGCTACCGGGAACGACCCCGCATACGCCGGGAATCAACTCGGCCTTTGGCGCATACGCGATGATGCAGGTCGAAGTGCCGACCACGTTGACGACATCGCCGGGTTGTGCCCCAGCCCCGATCGCATCCCAGTGGGCATCGAATGCACCGACAGGGATAGGAATTCCTGCCCGCAGGCCAAGCCTTTCGGCCCAATAAGAGCTCAAGACTCCGGAGATTTTATCGGAGGTCGCATACTCGCCCCCCAGCTTTGCACGCACTCCCGCCAGCAGCGGGTCTACCTTGGCCAGAAAGCTTTCCGGCGGAAGCCCGCCCAGTTCCGCGTTCCACATCCACTTGTGTCCCATCGCGCACACGCTGCGCTTCACCTTGTGTGCGTCTGTGACGCCGCATAGAGTGGCCGCTACCATGTCGCAATGTTCGAAAGCGCTCACAAACTGGCTGCGCTTTTCCGGATTGTGCCGCAGCCAATGCAGTAATTTGGCGAAGCCCCACTCCGAGGAATAAACTCCTCCGCACCACTCAATTGCCCGCAGCTTTTCCAGCCTGGCAAGTTCCGTGATCTGTGCCGCTTCCTGCTTGGCGCGGTGATCGCACCACAGATAGTAGTCGTCGATAGGCACGAGACCTTCGCCCACTGGAATTACGCTGGAGCCGGTTGTGTCGAGCGCGATGGACTGAACATCCATTCCGGAGACCTCGGCGGCTTGAGTAGCCTGCCGCATCGCCTGAGCCAAAGCCTGCATGTGATCTGCGTGGGATTGCGTCGCAAAGTCAGGATCTTCGCGCTTGCGATGCAGGGGATATTCCGCGATTGCGGAGGAGAGCAATCCGCGCTCGCTATCGACAATCGAAACGCGCACGCTCAATGTGCCGAAGTCCACTCCCGCCACCAAAGCCATGGCTACGCCTCCCTGCAAAGCCGCGACTGGGCTGCAGGCCTTCCGTCTCGCACTGCAACGAGTTTAGGGATCATGATTTTTTCGTCTGTCCGTAATAGGCGTGGATACCATGCTTGCGGAGAAAATGCTTATCGTGCAGCTCTCGCGTCAGCGGTTGCACTTGCTGGTTGATCAATAAAGTATGACTCGCCATGCGCGCTACGTATTCCAGAATGACGGCATTATGGGCTGCTTCCGCCGCATTCTTGCCCCAGCAGAACGGGGCGTGCCCAGCCACCAGCACCGCCGGGATGGCATCCGGGTCGAGCTTGCGGAAGGCGCGGCAGATCGCAATTCCCGTCTCCAATTCATAATCCCCCTGGATCTCAGACCCGCTTAGCCGCTCGGTCACCGGAACCGGTCCGTGAAAATAGTCGGCGTGCGTGGTGCCAAGGCAAGGGATCGGTTTTTCGGCTTGTGCCCATGCGGTCGCGTATTCCGAATGAGTGTGGGCAACTCCGCCAATGTTCGGAAAAGTCTTATAGAGCTCGAGGTGAGTGGCGAGATCGGATGAGGGGCGGAGACTTCCGTCCACGATTTTCCCCTGTAGATCGGAGATGACGATATGCTCGCCAGTCATCTCCTCATACGGCACGCCGCTAGGCTTGATGGCGACCAGCTTTTCGCCACGGTCAATCCCGCTGACATTGCCGAACGTATAAAGGACGAGCCCACGCCGGACCAACTCCAGGTTTGCCTCAAGCACCTCTTTGCGCAAGCTCTCCAGCAGCATCTTCTCTTGTCCTTCAGTGCGGGCAGTAAACGTTTGCTAACGAGTTTTTCATTTAACTGGGATCGCTCTATGTTTGTCAAGAATTCCCGCCGGTTCCATTCCGTCGGTCCCCTGATCCAAGTCGCGGTGTTCGCTTCGTCGGTTTTTCTAACCAAGGCCGACAACGGTCACACGTACGGGCCTCTGCCGTTTCGCATATATGACATTTTGCAGCGGACGGCCGTAGCCCTCCGCGGAGATTTGCACCATGTCTCCATCCTGCAGCCGAATGCCATCACTGAAACTCAGGCAATCAGTTCCGAAAAAGTGCACGTGGACGTCTCCTTTTCGGCGATGCGCCTCGTATTTGAAGTGGTGATGCTCAATGTTCTCAAGGCTGTGGCACATTTCCGAATCGCCACTGCGGAAAGTTTTGCTCCAGACAGCGACTCCATCGCGCTCAATCGTCACTGCAACGGGAACGGACTGAAAGTCGGGATCAAGCACCAACTCCGGCCCAATCGAGCATGCGCGAAGCTTGGAGCCCGCAAGATTGAGATAATTCTTTTTTTCAAATTTGTGATCGGAGAATTCATTTCCCACCGCCAATCCAAGTCGATACGGCTGACCATCTGGTCCGATTAGGTATACGCCCGCAATTTCGGCTTCTTCCCCACCGTCCTCGGCATAGCTCGGAATCTCGAGCACTTCACCGTGAGCGCGCAAGAGAGAGCCGGTACCTTTATAAAACCACTCCGGCGGAGTTCCAATGAGACCGGCCGCCGGGCGACCACCCTCGAGTCCCCAACGGAACATTTTCATGCTGTCGGTGAGTTGTTCGTCATTGGGGGCGTGCATGGATTGCCGGTTGCGCGCGCTTCCCAGATGCGTGAGCCCGGTACCAGAAATCAGGCATCGCGCCGGCTCTTCCGGGTGATCGATTGCAGGGAGCAACTTCCAATCCGACTCACCGCGATAAATGGGTTCGTAAGGAAGCGCCTCACGCCGGACGCGTTGCCTGGCTGAATCACTGAGCCTCATGCCTGCGGAAATTGCCATCTGCGCCAATTCGCAAATGGAGGAGCAGCAATCCAGCAATCGAAGGTTCGGCTCGTCCACCAGGGCGACGCGCCGAACAGTGCCTTTCTTGATTTGGATGAGTCGCGTCATTTTTATCAATTCCGTACCGATTGGAGCATGACCAACAGCTCTTGCCGGCCGCAATAGCGGATCGCGATAGCGGTGGCCGGCCGCGATCGCGACGAGTTGTCACCCATTCAGTCTTTGTACTACCGAGAGCGGTGCCCGGCGAATGGTGCATTATATCGCGAGTGCAGTAAGCGTTTACCCAGGTCTCGAGTTACGCTAGAATCCCTGTGCTTTCGAAATTTCAGGAAGTCTCAAACGCCCGTGTGCGCCGAATGCAATCGTCGAGAGATCTTGAAAGGATTGGCGGCAATATCCGGCGCTGTTCTGGTTCATCCGGGCCGGGCGGATTCGATGGCAACGCCGGCTGATAGTCCCGGCGTGCAGATTCAAATCACCTCTATCAGCGAACATACGCTGCGCATTAGCCTGCTTCCAGGAAAAGACGAATCGTCCGCTTCAATTCCCTCGAATGGCTCGCTCATCCGGGAATCCTGGGGCCCTCCGATTGCCCAGTTGGTAGAAGGACCGCGACGAGAGATTGCTGCTGGAAACTTTCGCATTGGAATCTCTTGGCAACCGGTGGGCATCGCCGTCGCCAAGCCGGAGGGAGGGATAATTCAGCGATTCGAGTGGAACGCGGATTCCGGCGTGCTGTCATTTCTAAGTGGCGCAACGCCTATTTACGGTCTGGGCGAGGGCGGTCCGCAATTCGATCGCCGCGGTTCCACCGATCCCATGCACAACGGGCAAGGCGGCTACAAACTGCATACTCACGGAAGTCGCGTTCCGATTCCATGGGTCATCGGCACGGCGGGATGGGCCATCTTCTTCCATCAGCCGTTTGGAACCTTCGACTTCACCGGAAATCAAAGCCACTTCGCCCCGGTAAGCCGCGAATCCGCTCTTCCGCTCGACTTCTTCTTGATCGCGTCAACCGACCCGGCAACGATCATGTCGGAATACGCAGGGCTGACGGGCTTTCCGGAGTTGCCCCCACGATGGAGTTTAGGGTATCAGCAGTCTCATCGCACGCTCGCCAGTCGCGAAGAAGTGCTCGACGAAGCGAAAACATTCCGCGAAAAGAAACTTCCGTGCGATGCCATGATCTACCTGGGAACTGGTTTCTGTCCTTCGGGTTGGAACACCGAAAATGGATCCTTTGCGTGGAATGACCGAGTCTTCGACGATCCGAAAGAAATTTTAGACGAGTTACACAGGGAGCATTTTCGCGCAGCCGTGCATGTTGTGATCTTGTCCGATAAACTTCGCGGCACAGCTCACGATGCATGTGACGTAACTCGCTTCGATGAGGCCGAGGCCGGCTGCTACTGGGATATGCACCGCAAAGATTTTGCGATGGGCATCGATGGCTGGTGGCCGGACGAAGGCGATCCGCTGGATATCGCGTCGCGGCTGGTTCGAAATCGCATGTACTGGGAAGGGCCACAAATCGATCGTCCCAACGAGCGCCCTTTTGCCCTTCACCGAAACGGCTACGCAGGAATGCAACGCTACGCATCGTTCTTGTGGTCCGGAGATGTCTATTCCACGTGGGAGACGCTGAAGACGCACATTCCGGTTGCGTTGAATACTGCTTTGAGTGGC
>Ga0335073_10006086_pt1 | contig 16951 bp, 18 predicted proteins | sample Lox_Sample_22_FD_207093 | JGI IMG/M metagenome (GOLD analysis project Ga0335073, IMG submission 207093) | Soil microbial communities from Loxahatchee National Wildlife Refuge, Florida, United States - Lox_Sample_2.2 | ecosystem: Environmental > Terrestrial > Soil > Wetlands | place: USA... | reverse complement strand
TTCGCCGCCTTCGATGCTGGGATGATGGATCCAGGAATTCCCGGCTTAGAGTGACGGTAGCCTCAGACCAGCTGTGCAGCTGACGCCGAACTGGAGCCCCAGTGTTTCTCATCTCGTCGTAATTATGCATCCACCACGTTGGAAGAGCGCGCGGATCGAAAAAGGGCCGACGCAAGAGGCTCACGGTGTCTCAGAGGCGCATGGCGAGGAATATACATATATTCAGCTGGTCAGTCAATACGAGGATCCCCCAAAGCGTTTGGCGCCCGAGAAGCACGAGCGCCGAGGAGCTGACGCAGAGCACAGAACCGTTCCTTCTCGAACATGACATGGATCCACGACCCTATTCCGCACTCGTTCCTAGCCCGATGCACGCAATTTCTGTTCGGCATGCATTGACTACTCTAGCTCGCGAGGAACAAACATGCTATACGGCATCGTATGGTATCTGAGCATGATCCGCGATCCCAACACTGCGCGTTGCCGTCTTCGATGCAACAATCGATGCCACAGCGAGTCTTGGCGTCATCCAGAGTTCTTCGCCTTGACCAGATAAGCTGATGCTGCTCGCCGCTTCTCTTTACGGTGCCTTTCATTCTGCTTCACTTCTGTTGTTCTCTTGCTTGTACCACCGCGGATTCTCCGTCCTGGTCCACCTTTTTGCTGCTCTTTCTTCCAGCCATGAAACGAAATTAGTCTAGCCTTGTCGTTCCCTCACTTCAAGATCACATAATCAGTACCGTCATGCCAGGGTTGAGTGTGGAAGAGAGTGCAGGTACGGGAGGTAGCGAAGTCACTGGCATAGGATCCTTAAGCCCTCTGCCATCTTCAGTTCGCGCAGGTCTCACGGCCATATCGTTCTTCGGCCTCCTTTCCTTCTTCAGCTCCTTGTCTCTCTTCATCTTCCTCTGTCATCGTCTCTTGAGATGGCGCAAGAAGTCTCAGCAGGCGTACAACCAGTTCGTGATCCTCATCATGAACCTTCTCTTAGCCGACATCCAGCAATCGGTTGCCTTCCTGTTGAATGTTCAATGGGTTGCCCACGATGGTGTAGACGTCAAAAGCCTAACATGTACGGCGCAGGGCTGGTTCGTTAGTACAGGTAACGACTTTCTCGATTCTCTTAATTGACTAAGATACTTGAATTGCTGACGTCCTGCCATCAGGTGACCTCGCATCAGGTGTATGGTGCTTTACAATTGCCGCCCACACAATGGGCTCAATTCTCTTCAACATGCGCCTGCCGCCACGTATCTTCTATGCAGTTATTGCCGTCCTCTGGCTTTTTGTCTACACTTGTGCCATCGCCTCGGTTGGCCTTCACCCGCACATATACGTACGCGCGGGAGCTTGGTGCTGGATCAACGAAGCCTATCCGAACGTGCGCCTGTACCTGCACTACATGTGGATATTCATGGCAGAGCTGGGCGTCGCTATCGTCTATACGCTGATGTACCTGATATTAGCGAGGCGGATACGACAAGGCTTCTACCGCAGCGAGGCCATGGCCAAGCGTGCTCGTGACGTCGCCAAGCTGATGGCCGTGTACCCGCTGGTCTACGTCCTCTGCACTCTGCCGCTCGCGACCGCGAGAACGGCATCGATGGCTGGCCGCGACATCCCCATGGCATGGCTGCTGTGCGCCGGCGCGATGATTACGAGCAATGGCTGGCTGGACGTGCTGCTCTACGCGGCCACGCGGCGCATCCTGATCTTTAGCGACGAGCCGCCTCCCGAGGACTGCGGCATCCAGACCTTCGCGCCGCTGCGCTACAGCGCCATGACCAGATTCGGCACCAACACCGAGATTACGGCTGCGGCGAACCAGGCGCGTGCGAAGAGGCACGGCAACCTGCGGCCGGGAACAAGTGCCTTCCTTTCGCCAAAGGCAAGTGAGACATCGTGGAAGACTAATGGCTCGGAAGGGGGTGGTTGGAATGTCTCACAGTCGGAAACAAAAGCCGGCAGACTGGGTCTGGCAAGCAGAGGCTCCAGAAGGGATATCACCGTTACTGTGACAAGGGAGAATGCTCGGTCAGAGGATCTGGAGGAGATGGAGCTTCGAATCCGCTCCGATGGGAATATAATGACGGCGCCGCTGAGGAAAGAAGACCACATGGCTTTGGAGTTTGAGAGTAAACCTCGGGGAATTTGAGCGATCGGACGAATAAAAGTAATGGATATGGCATTGCATTTACATGGCATAGGTCGGTGTTAGGGAAAACAAAATACTATGACTTCAGCATTCCATCGACTCTCCTTCTCGTTGCCTCCCGTCGACGTCCACACCTTACATCCTGTGGACTTCACTATTTCTTGTCCACCTTCTGAATGTTTTGCCATAGAAGTAGAAGATTATTCCGCATAGGCACCAAAGGAGAATCAACGAAGCGTTTGTCATGATCGGAGGAATGAACCTAGTTGACGTTAAAAACCAACCATTCTAGAGACACACGCTCACTACTTACCCGCTCTTGATGCTCCATGGAGTAATGAATTTACTAAAGCCATATCCCTAACCATCGTTAGCAGGTCCTTCATAGAAGATAAATCAAACGGTACTCACCCAAACGTTCTTGTTGACAGTAATGCTCACGAACAAGCTTCCGGCCACTGGCTTGTATGAATCCACGGCATATGTGCTTGCCATACTCGGGAGAGCGGCGACTTGAAGACCAGCACAAGTGAATCCGAGAATGACAATCGCTTCCCATGGCCATTGATGTTGATAGCCTTCTCATAGTCAGTACGAGCAAATCTAGTAATGTCATGCTCCTGCTTACCGACTGAAACAATAATGTTCCCAAGATACATGATCTAAGATTTAGGTGTTAGTCGAAACTCAAATAGAAGAGACAGATAAAAATCTTCCGCCTAGATATCACGTACAATAACGTATGGAATCATAGCTAACAATCGCATCTCGGGTTCTCGAATGCCACCATTCCTCTTAGTCATCTTAGCAGCAACCCAATCCGAGAATGGGCCGGCTGTCGCAAGCCCGATAGAAGCTCCAACGAGAATTGCCCAATTTGTTTGGCCGACAGCAAGGGGAGACCAATTGTACGGTGGCGCGGCGAGAACTTGACTCTGCGTGAGGTTGATGGTAAGGAAGGACGAGCAAGACCAAGAGACTACAAAGGAGGCGAATTCGACAATCGGGAACGCAAACATCTTCCACGGAAGCCAGAGGTCAAGGAGGATGGTGTGCCATGGTGACCTATTTGGCTGGAACAACATCCATTGCTGTTTAGATGGGAAGCCTTTGCCGAGAAAAGGATCGCGGGCGGCGGTTTCTTCTCGTGTCAGGCCTGCTTGACCAATACCGGTGGATTGCTGAGTTGCAACGTGCTCAACGTCAGACTCAGTCCCCTTACTAATGGCTGCGTTGTCATCTGCTATATCTTCAGCATTCTTCTCTTGAACCTTTTCTGTCGAACCAGCAACCGGACTAAGTTCCTTCGGTACGGCGCGATCCCACTAAATGCAGTAGCATAGACGTTAGTGAATATACTTAACAAACTCTTGAGTTAAATAATGCGTAATATGTCCTCTGCAAGGTGAATAGGTTTGCAGGATTCAAAATGCGTAGCATGGGTTTAATCTCAATCTCCGTCTTACTCACCTTTGTTTCCGGAAACATAAAGATTATCATCACGATGCTGAGACCAAGCATTCCGACGTTGAGCCACCAGAAGGGCCTCCAACCCACAGTTTGAGCCATAGGGCCACTAATGATCTGTAATTTACGACGTCAGTTTCGTGGTCGTCATGTCGTCAAGAAGTAACTCACCGGTGCAACCATCAAGCTGCCCATATAGAAGACCCAATAAAGAGTGTTCCATCTGCCACGCGAGTGCAAGAAGAAGATATCCGCAATCACGGTAGGCTGGATCGTTTCGGCCGGGCCTGCTCCAATTCCGTTAAGCACGCTCGCACCCATAAAGCTGTTGTACGTGGTCGCGCGAGCACGCCAGATAGCCGACGCAAAGCAGATTATTTGAGAAGCAATGTAGACGGGTCGACGGCCATAGGCAGTGCTGATAGGCACCCATATGAAGTTGGAGAAGCCGAGCACCAAAATGCAGACGCCGGTGAACTGAACCACCTGAGCAAGATCGCAGTTGAATGCCTCCTGAAAAGCACGCATCAGTGAAAGCTCTGAAATGACCTAAAGTGGGTGGGGAAAAGACATAGGCACTAAAGATTCCGAAGCTTTGGCCTTCAAGGTGTAGGGTGTAGTAAAGAACGGTACTTTGACCTTACCATACTAAAGGATATATTAGTAAACATTTTTCAACGCTGGGTGAGGCTTCACATACTAGTATGGGAATTGTGGTGCAATGGACAACGGACCAAAGCCTTGGGTGAATGTAACCCAAGTCGAAGCGGTAATGGCTGCGATTTTCCATCCTAGAGACCAATTGAGCGGATCGTGAGGACTGGCACTTGGCTGAGGCACAAGAACTTGATGGGCTCTGTCTCCAGACTTGACGAAATGATGGGAGCCGATATCTGCCATGATTTCAGTTCCTGGAAGAATCTCCACATGGATTTCCGCCTCAATCTCATGGCGCTCCTAGAGAAGATGTGAATATCAAGAGCTACAACTGAGCAGAACGACACATACCTTCTCGATATTGTACGTCGTCATCTTGAAAATTGAACACTAAATTTTTAAGATGTTTTATTTGAAAGATAGAAAGAAAATGCTTCAACAGAAGCGAGTCACGTCTGTACGTCGTTCCTCGAGTTGAAGTGATTTGCAACGCTGATCCTTTCGAATGGACGTATGCATGATATAAACAACTCGAATCTGGCGGCGGGAAGGATGCACGGTATAGCTGAGCCCGGCAGTTAGGTTTGCGGAGAACAGGCAGGCAAGCCTGTTGTTAGGTTGCTTTGAACGAATAAACAAGGCCAGCCATAAGGATAGTCGTGTGGATCCATCAGGCTAGGGGCTAATGCCGGGTCTGAGAGGTGTGAAAAGCCACCGATTTGCCGAGATGAGTGTCCACTTGCCGATTTTGATGGGACTAGAAGCCTCGTTGGAAGTCGACCATGCAGAAGCCCTGGGTACCACGCGGCACGGTTTTGAGCCTCGGGAAGTGTTTGAGGCAAGGTAGATCGAGAACTGCCTCTCTCTGAATGGTGATGTAAGACAAGCTGCAGATACGATACGTCTTCGATTGCGGGCAAGCCCCACGAATGTCTTACCGCACGAATACGACATTGAACCCATCAACAGTCGCTACTTGAGCTATATTCAAATTTACCGATACCAGTATCCTGTAGAACAGGGCGTCGGCAATCCGGGGTCTGGGGTAGCGGACTGGGGATCGTCTCCATACGACGCTCGAGCTTTCGGCAATCAATCGCGGCAGATCTTGTCCGGTGGGCCCTTGTACCTCAACATCGCAACACGCCCGAAGTGGCTGCGGAAGAGAGCACCGTTGGAGAATTGACAAAAGGATTTCCCACACATTTAGGACAAGTCTCTCACCGGTAGCGTAGGAACCTGCCTGACGTGGCGCCTTTTATCGGTCGAACGGCAGATGGACGATTAGGGCTCAAGACTCGAGCGAGAAGTTTTTGATGAAGGAAAGAACGTGATGTATGATTGGGTCACTGGCTGGTGATAATAAGCGCCCAGGTTATCAGCTCAACTTAAATAATGCGCAACGGCATGTTCCAACTGTCCTGCAGTGAGACGGCAAGATCTGTATTCCAGCCCAGAATATGCAAATGGCATGGCCTTTTTACGGCTTCAACATGAGCACTTCGTCATCAGCTGTCTACCGTTAATAGCGTTGACCACACGTTTTTTCTAATATCGTCGAGGTTGAAAGAAGGTGTTAATCGCGTGGATGTATTTGGAGCCTCACTCTTGGCCTCCATCTTCAAGCGCTGCTTCTCAATAATCTGGAAACTTGCCTTAAGAGGAGAATCAATTTGCTGAAAGTCCTTTGCCGAAGCGAAGGTTACCTAATTTTCGAAACGGGTAGCTGCCCGTATTTCCGGTAGGGATATATCTGAAATATCAGCATGTAAATGTCTCGGAAGAGATGCTGAGCTCTCCAGTCGAATCTATGCCTAAGATTAACATGAGAAAGCTTGTATCCAGAACTTATTTATAGCAAGCGATTCGACCAGGCAGCTTCAGCAATATTGATATCAGGCGAACGATGATAGAGAACGCTGCCGTAGAAGTACCTTAGACCTCATTGCTTGAATTCAAGAAGTGCCAGCTAAATCCCTCGGCAATGATCGCGTCTTAAGTGTAGCATACAGTTTCCTGCGATGTGGGACATTCGGCAGAGCCGACATCGATAGACTGAAATGGTGTTTATGCTCGCGAGTCTGAAGCTTGCGCAAGGCCGAAGTTTCCGCAAGGCTGGAGATCAGCCTTCCATACCTTTCTCAGCAAACTCCTTAATTTTGTCTTCGTCGTCCCAAATTCCGTTCAAAACGTCCTTATTGCTTTTCCACTTGGCCCAAGCCGCAGCCTGCAGCAAGCAATCCGCCAAGTCATCCAACTTACCCACGCCCTCACTAACCTCTCCATCCAAGCTCTCCTCACTACCATCAACACTCACAGCAGGCACCTTGCTTCTCCTCCCAACCGAAGGCCCTCCCAAAAACGCGTCGCGCGCCCTCGCTGCCCGCTCCCCAAACGTTACCCTCAGACCCTCACCCTCACACCCACCCTCCCTCACCCACCCCCTAACAGCACCCACCTTATCGGCCTTCGCAACCGCGCGCCTCCGCGGCAGCCAGAAGGCGGCCACGCGCGCCGGCTCGACAGCAACGAGGTCGGCGCCGGCGCCCAGCGCGCGCAGCACCGCCCACACCATCGCCTCCAGCGCGTTGACGCGCAGCGTCCACTCCTGGACGGCGGCGCCGCCGCCGCTGCGGAACCGCTGCCGCTCGAGCAGGATCGCGGCCGGCGCCCACGGCAGCAGCGCGCCCGTCACCAGCGCGTGGGCCGTGCGCGAGAGCTGCGGCGGCGCGAACGGCGACGGCGCGTCGCCGGCCGTGGAGCCCGAGGGCGGGGTGCCAGGCGCGGCCGCCAGCAGCGAGATCCGCTGCCACGCTGCGATGTGCATGGCTAGCGGAGGCGGCTGCGCGGCAGCGGTGGCCGCCGCCCGAGGACTCGTGCTGGCGGCGGTGATGTCCGCGACGCAGAACGCTAGGTTCTTGATGCCCATGTCGACGCTTAAGATGCGCTGCGGAGCGTGGGCCGGCGTGGCGCGCGCCAGTTTGCCGTTGGTATGGACTTCGTGCTGCAGGCGCGAGAGAAGTTGCGGCTTGGTTCCGCTCGTTTTGCCGCCGATTGAGGTGAGAAGCGAGCGCAGATGAGTCGCCTTGAGATTTGCGAGTGCAGCCATGGATGAACTTTTGATTGTCGCTCCTAGCTCTTGAGTTCGAGATACATTCATCACCGATCTATGTCTTCACACCGCCGCGGCTGTCGACAAATGGATGAAGATGGTGCAGTATTTGATTCCATCCTGCGAATCCTTTTACTTCAGCATCAGAGAAAGCATTTGGAGTTAAACCGTTAATAGACTATGGACAGGCTTTCGACTGGATGTCAGAACATAGATGAACGAAGCAGGTTGAGCTCACGCGTTTGACGACACGACTCGCGAGGTCCCGTGCCATCTCACCTCTTCATGGTTCCGAAATTCCCATGCTTCTCAGAATACAGCAGCCGCTTGACGGTGTGCAATGTTTCGAAACACAATCTCGCAAATTTCAAATCTATTCAGCGAATGGTCTTCATTTTTGCTATTCATACATTACAGTACCACGCCTGTGTGCGCCGTGATTATACGAGAAGAAATGCCATTCAGCGCCTCGCTGTCAAATCTGCGATTTCTGACGCTCGTTATCTGTATGCAAGAAACGCTGTCTCTCTGGAGACAAAGCAGCTCCGTTCAAGTCCCGAATGCAGCCAGTGGAGCAATACCGTTCGACTCTCCAAAAATGCCATGCCTGGCGGCTGTTCCGCCGATCGAAGTGTAAGAAGTCTATGTACCATCCCAACCACAAGCATAGTCGTGTAAAGTAACTCCCGCAGTGGGATCATTAGAAGTAAAAGTTATATACCATCGTCAATAGACGGGTCTTGTTTTTGTAGCGAGTGTGAAGCTGCCTCACTGCTTTGCAAAGGTTCTCAGCTTAAGTGAATCGTAGTGTTTTAAAATCGGTTGGTGTCTCCCGTCCCGTGCTTCTCGCCGCCTGCTCTGGGCCGCGGAGATCCCAAGTTGGTTTCAGAGAGCTCAAGATGTCGTCCTTGCTGCCAATCAACTCATTCGGCATGCGCGAGACACGATAGGCGCCGTTGCGCATGGCATGTAGCTGCCGGGTCGAGACGGTAGACACTCCGGAGCGACCAGAACGAATTGAGCCTGCGTCAGACATGCCATCGTCATTCTTGAAGCGCCGCGGTGGGGCAAAGTCGAGCGACGTGAAGATGCCTGATTTGCGAAGTTGATGGCTGATATGAAGTCAGTATAAAATCGCTTTGAATTGATTGTGGATGACTTACGGGCTTGGAATGACAGCCAGATCATCGAAGCTGGATTGAAGAGGAACATGTGCCCTCACTGTTGGGGAGTAAGGACGAGGTGTTCCGAGAGGACTATCTGGTCGACGACCAGCTTGCCGATCACGGAAGCTAGCAGGTGGAGCGAAATCAAGAGCCGTCAGGACCGAGTCGGCATTGAGCAGATGAGGAGTAGGTAGCGAGAGAAGAGGAGTAGGTGGAGCCCTTGGCTTCCGCTGTGGCTGTCGACCACGGAAACTCATTGCTGACACACCGCGAGGAGGCATATTCCAACTCATGTTCGATCCAGGGCGGGAACCCGGTGCTGAAGGTGGGCCATTACGGCCACGGAAACGTGGTGGTCCACGAGGAGGTGGAGTCATAGCACGACGGGTTACAGGCTCAGCGTAGGGTGCGTTACCGACGACAAACCCTCCATTCTGGGGATCATACACGGTAGCGGCATTCATGTACTCTTGACCATAGTCTTCGTAGTCGTAGTACTCACCACGCTGAAGCTGAGGATATGGAACAGCGTTCTGGTTGGGTCCACCTGGCTGAAGACGTCCATTATTTGCAAGCTGGCCACGGTCAAAGTACTCTTTGTAGAACGAGCGAATGCGGTTGGCTCGGACCTCAGGCGTGTCGCTAGGATCTTCCGGCGGGAGAGGACGCATGAAAATAGACAATCTGCGATCGTCATACTCCATGTTCTGTTCCCAGTTCTGAGACTCTCCTGGTGGCTGAAGATACTGGTCTTGCGAAGCATATGAGTCCTGCTGATACTGATTCTGATATTGGTCATCTTGATATTGGTCCTCGTATTGGCCCTGGTATTGGTCTTGCTGGTAATGGTCCTGCTGATATTGTCCTTGGTTATGGTACTGGTCGTGCTGATATTGGCCTTGCTGAGGATACTGGTCTTCCTGAGAGTACTCATCCACAACGGGCATCTGGTTGGTCAATGATTGGCCTCTTGTGGGTTGCGCGCCATATGAGCTTGCAGATTCACGTTGCGAGTAGGGGTTATATTCGCCGTAATTGCCATTATCATTCATGTAGTTCCCCATGGGGTTGCTGGCGTAATTGCTTGGATGGTTGTCATTCGATTGTCGCTGCTGGGCCGAGTATGGCTCCGCGTAGGCTTGATTCGATGACGTTCGCTGTGGACGATAGGCGTTCTGCTGATTCTGTGGGCTCTGTTGCTGCTGTGGCGGTGACTGATGGTTGAGAGGAGTCACTTCCTTTGGTGGAGCTGGCGGTGAGGGCTGCTTCTTTTCTGCAGATTGTTTCCTATCTGGACGAGGAGTTGCGGGCAGGCTCTTGGCCGATGGTAGAGTTTTGGCTGAAGGAAGAGCCTCTGTAGCCATCATACCAGGTGGAGAAAATGCACGAGGCATCGTGTTGTATTCCGAAACATCTATCTTGGGTGCATCGTAATCAGATATTGATGCCTTTGGAGTTGTCTGACTTGGAGTATTGACTAAAGTTGAGCCGGCAGATTCTGGATTCGACTTAAGTGACTTGTCGCTGGAGTACATCGTGTTGTCCTTAGCGGGCGTGGATCTATCTTCGGCAGAGGGTTCACGGCTGTAAAGCAATTTGCCAAGATAATTGGTGCTATTCCGCATGCTTAGAGCATTTTTGTCGAAGTAGGAATCGCGATGCTTGGCAACGGGAGCTGGAACTAGACCACTTTGCTTGCTATTGAACTCTTTGAGCTCTCCATCTAGAGCACCGGAAACAGGAGGCTTCTCAAATGAGTCAGGAGACTGGACAAAAGGCAAGTGTTGGCCGGGAGGAAGAGACTTGGGCGGTGGCTGCGGATGTCGAAGGAGGTTCGTGTGAGACGTGTTGGTGGAGCCGATGTTAGAAGGCACCTCTTTTCTTCGAAGCGTTGAGCTACCAATGGAGCTGTTGTCGCCTCTCATTCCTGGGCCAGGTGATGCGGCTCGAATTGACATCTCGTCGGCAGGACGGTATGGATTGAACTCGTCGAAAGCGGCACTGCGAGACATAGAATGAAGAGAAGCTCTGGAATCGTGCACGTTGTCAGGAAACATGTATGGCCCGGCTTCAATAGACAAGCCTCGCATCTGGCGGGTTGACATGCCCTCGCCCGACAAGTCACCCTTTTTCTTCTTGTTCTTGCCATCGGTGAAATGAAGTGATGTGCCGAAGTCAAGCGACTTGTACTTCTCCTCGTCACGCCGGTCTTCTATTCTCTGCCTTTTCTTGTTCCGTTGGTGGAGGTAAATGAGCACAATCGCGGCTGATACAATCGGAATTCTGGCTAGAGTTAGTCTCTCCGAAGAAACGGACGCGAGCAGCGAGGAACTCACGCCACACCAAGACCAACTGGTAGGCCTAGAGAGATGTCTGTGGGCTTTTGGCACGTATCGTCGTTGGCATCGTTGACGCAAGACGTGGTGGCCGAGGCCGGGGCGGAGGACGTTGGGTTGGGACTCCGGCGTAACAGCGTGCCAGACGGTGCATCTGGTGCCAATATGTTCCGTTGGACAAAACCAAGAATCTCCGTCAGCTCAGGAAGCCTAGGCAGGTTGAGATGCCCGCCCAGGGCTCCTATGTATGGCATGTTGGACGGAAGATCTTTCGATGTCACCTCATGGATGCAGGACGGCAATGGCGTCGAGAGATGAAAAGGTGAGCAATTTGGGATTTCGGGAGATGCAGTCGCTATTCGTGGTGCGAATCAAAGAGGTCGTAAACGTCGTAGAGGCACGGTAGTCGTTAGGTATGCGAATTGCAAGTATCGGCCGGAACGGGTGTGGATCGAAAAAGGAGCGCAACGAAATAAATAACGTGTCGAAATCAAAGAATGGACGCCCTCCAAAGCAAAAGAATGACTGGAGTAAGGCTGGTAAGGAGTGTTATAAAAGATGAAGAGCACAGAAAGGTTGTGCAGGAGGTTGAAGATGAAGAATGATGGGTGTCGAGTGCGAAGGAGTGCGATAGCGTGTGGTGAGTTTGAGATAGGCGGTGCGAGTGCGCGCAACACAGGAGAAGCGCAGCGCAGCCAGCGAAAGAGAGCTAAACTGAGGCTGGCAAGGTGAGAGAGCCGGGGCGCGGAATGTGAGGGTGGGAACGGCTCGGTCTCTCAGGTTGATCTGGCTCAATAACGTTGCTTATGCTGCTGTAACAATGACCCTTTGGCGGTCGAGGCTCGTTTGGGAGACACAGCCAATGGCAAAGCACAACAACGCGTTACATGATTAGACTTTGGCCGACGAGGACGTTGGGTGTATCTCTGAGATTACGGAGTGAAGGCTTGCTTCGCTGCTCTCTGCATTGCGGAGCCGTCCGAAGTGAATTGACCCGCAAACTGCAAGCAACACCCTTCTGCGCACCGAGCAGAAACTGGCAGCAAATTGCACCAGCCATCCACCAACGGCTTCGGAGATGGGAGACGTTTAATTTCGCTGCAGCGCATCGTCGCCGGCATCGACCCTTCCACATATGCGCCCCGACATGGTCCTACGCCGTGTGCTAAGCGCTTTGCAGTCAAGCTTCAGGAACAAGGAAAGCCACTTTACCAATCACCTCACCTTCGCCGTTCCGCCTCGCAGCCACGCTCCCTTGTGTGGCCTCATTTCACCACCCAATATCGGCCCCGGTGACATTGGCGCTGTGCCATCCTGCGCCACCTGTCATAAAACGAACATACGGTCGGGAGAGCAAGCATCCGCCAGTCCTTTGCAAAGTCCTCACGGCACAGAAGATCAATTAGTTAACAAAGGCTCCGAACATGGTTCCAGCATTCACGTCTCCGACTACTTGGTGCTCTCATCATCAGACTCTTCTGCTGCAGGAAAGCCTGGCTGTAGCAACTTAACGTGGGATGTAAGAGCCAAGGGTTCAACAGGACGCGTACCTATTCTCCGGCCGCAACGCTGGCGCTACTGTGGATTGTTGTCGAAACAAGCGGGGACAAATGACATGAAATTGCACACTTGCGCTTTGCAAAACATTTTTTAGCACATCCCGAGTTGCGTGGTCGAAACTCGTGTCTTCCAACACGGAATGTCTCGGCCAGAGGGACGTAGCAGAACTCAGCAGCACGCCAGTGCCGTAGTTGAATACGCAACTGAGCTCCATTTGACCCGGAAGCATTGCTCTTGTATCTAGAAGATCTACCTATATTCCTGGCCCGAAGGCGAGGAACTGTAAAGCCGATCCTCTAGTTCATTTACTAATAAGGATCCCTCCCCGACATTTCATTTCGAAAAGATGTCTTTCTCCATGATTGAAATGCATCGAAGACTTGAAGATTCAACAACGGACCCCCATGTATTGCATTGCAGCAGAGGTAATACTATCTCTAAGCAGATACGATGTGCTCAGGACACCTCAAGTAGATGCCCCGTTCCGATCCTAGCAGAGGATCTTTCAAGGCAATTAAACATTTTCTTTGGGTGATTTAAAACATTTCTTTCTATGACACTATCCTTGTGCTTTTGCCGTCTGGTCGCTCAAGTCCCCAATCTTACCCATCTCGCCGCCGGGGGTTAGCCGCGGTGTCAAGATACGATGCGGCTGTCGTACGGTACCAGGCTTTCGGAGCCACGGCGGAATTCTAGAACAGAAGACAACTTCCACCGTCGGAAGATATATAATTGTATTGATTGGATCCATCATGCCTAATTCCTTCAAAACTGCCTGCCTAACGATCCAACGCGTAACTGGAAGTTTTGAGCCAGGAGAGGCTAGCACTTCGAAGGCAGTCCGTGATAACCATGTAAAGCGCGTGGCAGTCCCACTTCCCCGTGTGTGAGCATTTGACAGGATATGCTTTTTTTGCGCATGGTCCGCTACGATCCGCATTCAAGGGCGAAGATTGTAAATGAATCCCCGATTTTTATAGCTTCACCTGAATCTGCCTTGGTTTCCACACTTGAATATCTGGATGGCCGTTCGGCGGGAACAGGTCTGGCTTGATAACTTTCTTTGGGACCTTACCCGATGCCGTTTTCGGAAGCTCCTTCACAATTCGGAGCATCGTGGGCATCTTGTAGCCAGCAAGGTTCGCTCTCAAATCCTCACGGAGCTTGTCCAGCGTGAGGGAATGGTGCTCCTATTGCTAATCAGTGTGAACTAAGGTGCTCAAGAATCGTGACGCACAGCATCTTTTAAAACTATTGCGGCTGCAACTCGGTCTCCAAACTCTTCATCATCCACGCCAACGACAGATACCTCGGCGACATAATCCAGTCCCAAGATTTCTCGTTCAACGTCAAGCGCCGAGATCTTGTATCCGCCAGATTTCAGGACTGCCAGACATCAGCTTGAGAATATTAGGGGAATGAACTTGCTTACTATCGACAGATGCGCGACCCATAACGTAGTAGTAATCTCCTTCACGGCGGCCGACATCTCCCGTTTTGTAGAAGCCATCAACAGTGAAGGCGTTCTTTGTTGCTTCCTCATTGAATATATACCTGTGTATTGTCAGACTCGAACTCCAGCGGTAGCAGTTTCAGTCGTACTTGGAAAACATGAATGGACTTCGTATTAAAATTTCACCCTCGTCGCCATCTGAAAACTGAACTTCAAGCCCAGACATCGCCTTTCCGACCGAGCCCTATTTCTTCTGTCAATCGGATATTGGACAAGTTATGCCAGAAGCTCTCTTACATCAGGGCAATCCGTATCGCTTGGATGGATAGCAAAGGCTGTACTGAACTCCGTTGTTCCGTACCGCTCGAGAACGCGTTTCCCATTCAGCAATTTGGACCACTTATGCTTCAACGGTCGAGGGAAAGCTGCGGAACCACACATCAAAGCTTTGAAGTTCAGCGGTCCTTCAATGTATTCTCGTCTTTGACACTCTGGCAGCTGTGCCAGATGTGTCTCGTAGTGCCGCATCAGCCTCATGTACATTGCCGGCACTCCAGAGAACAGTGTTACTTCTCGCTCGCGCCAACGCTCCCACACAGCAGCTGGATCGAAACCACCTGATCGGAACTCGACACATGCTCCTGAGATGATGAATGGCATGAACGTGGTGCCAATGCCTGTAACGTGGTGCACGGGAAGATTATGCATTACTATGTCGCCGGCTTCCAGACGATATAGATCTGCTAACTTCTGAGCGTGCGCGTCCAGAAACGACCTCCTTCGTAAGGTACCCTTCGGTGGTCCTGTGGTCCCAGATGTGAATATCGCGATGCCACCAGCATTATAGTCCAAGAACCAGTCGGCGGATATGTGAATATCCTTTGGCTGCATAGGCGGCTGCTTGATCAGCGGACCGATGTCGATGTTGAAAAAGGTGGGATTGAACGTGTTAGAAACTTCTTTGCTCAAATCGTTCCCTAGTTTCGCACATCGAGAATCACTCAGCACGGCAACTGCTCGCGACGTGCGGACGTAATATGTCGCCTCTCGAACTGGAAGTGTAGGAGCTGGTTTATACGTCAGGGGAGGTCTTTCGTCATCGCATTCACTTCAACTCACATAGAGGTACGATGATGGCTCCAATTGCTAAGATAGCAAAGAATCCAACGGCAAATTCATACCCAGCTGGTGTGAGGAGGTTGACATACACCTCCTCTCCTCGCCATAGCTGCTCTTTTACTTTATCTTCCAGAGAGTCGTAGAGCAAGTTGCGAAGGTGTAGTACATCGGTCAGAAGTTGGATGTGCGTCACCGCGTACTCCTTCGTTACGTCGTTGATTACGATCGATGTGTCTCTCGAAGCATATCCAAGAAGTCTACCGAAGATAGGAAAGTTTGGAAATACGTGGGGTCCAATGTGCTTTGGTTTATTCGTCGCCATCCTGGTTCGCAGCCAAGCGGTTTCGTCAAAAGCGCCTCTGTCCACAACGTCAGAAACTCACTCCAATTCTAAGTTTATTCTTGCATTCTCTCAATGCCATCTCAGGGACAATATAAATGATTCGGATGGATCTTTCCATATCTCCCCACGTTGGCCGTCCTTCTCACTCACGGAAATAATACTGAAGTGTGGGGTTTGCACGTTCGTAACGATCACCGGACGCAAACGACATCGCTTCGTAAGCTCTAGTCTTTGACATGTTTATTTCTAGGATAAAAGCAAGTTCATTCGCTATCCTAATCAAATATTACCTCTCTATTTCATTGAGCAAGACATCTTGATTCAACTTTAAGGCAAATTGTCAAGAGCGAAGTAAGCATCTTATAAGTATCTCGAAGTTATCTATTTAGGTTCCCTTGAATCTGAGCCATTAAGAGCCGTGGCTTTGGCTTTATGGTTTTGCTCTATGAAGTCCAGCGCCCGTTTCATATAGGGGATAAATGCCTTTGGATCTTCTGTCATTGGAAAATGACCCAAACCTTTCATCATCTCGAATTTGGCGCCTGGAATCTTGTCCGCTGCAGCCTTACTTGCTTGTGGCGTGCAACTGTAGTCGTATTCTCCCGTCAGCATGTACACTGGACACACTTGGGTGTCGATTTTCTCTATTCTTCCTCTTCCATCCCAACCACGGAAGTAGAATTTCAGATCGCCATGGAAGGTTTGGATCCCCTGAGACGAATATATCCACCAGATTAGGCGTTTATAGATGCATGGAGCGGTTGGTGAACACATGCCGCATACTCGTTCCGGGTTGAGTATCCCTTCGTCTAAGTCTCCCGGAAGTTCGTAGATGGGTTGCGTCAAGGGTAGATGTTCACAGCCTTCGCAGGGGATTACACCGCTTACTCCAAGCTCCTTGGCTCTTATGGCAACAGCGAGACAGACATGTCCTGCCATACTTGCGCCAGAGACAATTGGTTGCTTCAATCCGAGCTTCTTGATGACTTGACCAATTGATTCTACGTAGTCTTCTTCGGTGTTGATATAACCTTGAGGTAACTGCTTCGATCCTGGGTACGAACGCCCGTGACCAGGTAGATCGAACGCATACATCATAAGTTGTTCTTGGAGTTCTTTGTTGTTCATAAGAGAATGGAATTGCCTCGAATCTGCTCCGGCGGTATGCAAGAGTAAGATTGACTGCGGACCGTGACCAGCAGATTCGTAGAACACTTTACTTCGTCCCCATCCTGGAGTCTCAATCCAAATGTATCGTCCGACAATGCAGTCGTCTTCCGTATCCTGGGCGTAAACTTGTCCCAAAGCATCCTCGCTCTTGACGCCATTCAATGCATCACGGGCTCTGTCTAACGATATCCTCCAGATTCTCGCATTCCTACCGAACTCCACCATGTCGCCTGCGATTGAAACACCATCACGATGACCAAGAACCCTCAGCATTCCCCAATACGATTGATAAATCGGATTTGGAACTGGCGCAAAGAATGCTTTCCAGTCTTCAGGTTGAGCTGAGAGCGTGAAAGCTGCCGTGGAGGATTTGCCAATGTCTACTTTCGCTTTCCCTTTCTTGAAAGTCACAT